>Ga0209403_10000574_pt1 | contig 53972 bp, 36 predicted proteins | sample ArcticOcean_MG_C_8_FD_187440 | JGI IMG/M metagenome (GOLD analysis project Ga0209403, IMG submission 187440) | Marine microbial communities from western Arctic Ocean - ArcticOcean_MG_CB11_86 (SPAdes) (version 2) | ecosystem: Environmental > Aquatic > Marine > Oceanic | place: Arctic Ocean... | reverse complement strand
TGGCTCAAGTGCCGTGGCTGAAGTCTTCGTGGTACGCCCTCTGCTCATCTGTCAGCACATCGAGTCCTTTGCCCTCTGCAGACAACTTGAGTGCCGCGAGTTCTGAATCCTGTTCGTGACTGATATCGTAGACCGCATTGTCGTAATCTGAGCCTTCTTTGGCAAGTCGAACTAGTGAGAGGAACTGGTTTGCGAATGACATGTCCATCACTTCGGAAGGGTGACCTTCGGCGGCAGCCAGATTGACTAACCTCCCTCGAGCCAATAGGTGAATTCTACGGCCGTCGGCAAGGGTGAACTCCTCGTTGTCGGTACGAATTGTACGGACTGAAGTGGCGAGCCCCTCCAAATCCGCTATATTGATTTCACAATCGTAGTGACCGGTGTTTGAGATGATTGCACCATCCTTCATCGATTCAAAGTGACGACCGACTAGCACATCGACCATACCGGTCGCGGTGCAGAAGATATCACCAACCGCAGCGGCTTCGTCCATTTTGAGGACTCGGAAGCCATCCATGTGCGCTTTGAGCGCAGCGAGAGGGTCGATTTCAGTGATGACGACATTTGAGCCCATTCCACGAGCCCGGTTTGCGAGGCCCCTACCACAGTGACCGTAGCCAGCGACGACGAAAGTTTTGCCAGCGAGAAGTACCGAAGTGGAGCGAAGTATCCCGTCTAGCGTTGATTGGCCTGTGCCGTGAACATTGTCGAAATCCCATTTTGTGATGGCGTCGTTAACAGCGATTACCGGATATTTTAGTTGCCCGGCGTCACCCATTGCGCGCAGTCTGTGAACTCCTGTCGTGGTCTCCTCTGTACCTCCGATAACACCCTCCAAGGCGTCCTGCCGTGCGTCGTGAACACGGAAAATGAGGTCTGCTCCATCATCGAGAGTTAGGGTTGGTTTTGCGTCGATTGTTTGGTCTATGCACCAGTAGAAATCTTCGACAGATTGTCCATGCCAGGCATAGATTGGGTAGCCTTCGCGGGCTAGCCATGCGGCTACATCGTCTTGAGTCGAGAGTGGATTGCAGCCTGACCAAGAAATCTTGGCGCCTGCTGCTCCGATGGTTTCGATGAGGACCGCTGTCTCCTTGGTCACATGGAGGCAGCCTGCAACAGTCATTCCTGCGAGTGGCTGTTCCTCTTCTGCTATTGCGCGTAGCGCAGCAAGAACCGGCATCCTTGATCGAGCCCAATCTACTCGAAGAGACCCTTCGTCTGCAAGCGAAATGTCAGCGACCTTGTACTCTGCTGCCTCATCCATGAAGCGGCCGACTCTAACATAGTTCAAAAAGCGAAGGGGTAATCTTGTTTCACAATTTGGTGTAAAACTGTCCTTCGTTGCCGTCGTTTTAAGCAGCGTTCCGCCGTGCTAACTGTGAGAACCCCGAAGGGTTTTCTCTAGTTGGTATCGCTAACCGTCCTCTTGGAAATGCCCTGAATACTGTTGGGCATAGGCCCTCGCGGTATCCTCAGGATAGCCTTGTGCGATGAGTTGTTGCACATATGCTTCCATTGGGTCCATTCCGTCGACGCCGTCGAAGTCGGTTACGACCTCGTCCTTGCCGCCTCGCATTCGAAGCACTAGTAGAGTTGCTATCACGATTACTAGCAGTGCAATGGCTCCAATTCCAGCGTAGAGCATCATGCCCATTCCGCCTTGGTTGTCACCTTGTACATTGCCATCTCCGCCACATCCCGCTGCATTAGGGTCAGCGATGCATGGGTCGACTTCCTCCTCAAGTGGAGGTAGGTTGATGTCGATTTGATGGTAAAGTGTCCAAGTCTGGCCATCTCCTTCTGCAATCTTCAGGTAGATTGTCCGGGTCTGGCTCTCGTTGGTGAACAAGTCCTCAAGCTTGAGTTGAAGGCTGAATCCATCACCATCACCAAGGTCATCCTGGCGAGCGTAGTTGCCATTTGAGTTAGCCAACTTCTCTGTCAGTGAAGCGTTCAAAATCGATGGGTCGAGTGACACCTCAATCAGAACATCGCTGTTCTCACTACCGGACAACACGCTTCCATTCACATAGACAAAGTCGCCATTCTGGGTTGAGCCAGATAGTGGCGAATCAATGCTCCATGTCGGTGCATCATCGCCGTAGTCTTCAGGGACTACGACGAAGTACATCTTGACCCTCTCTGAGTCTCGTCCTGCACGGTCATCGACTGTCAACTCGATTCGAATCGGGTTGTCAGCGAAGCCGGAAGGGTCGGCGGTCTGATTGTAGAAGGTGTAAGTCCAGTCACAGCCCATCGCGGCAGTGCGCTCGTAGGTGTGGCCGTCGAAATCGTTGGATGGGTTGTTCCATGGGTAGTCTTGGTAGACCTTCCATGTGTACATCGTGATTCCACTTTCGCCTTCTGCTGCGTCAGGGTCGTTTGAGCCACAAGCGTCGAACTTCACCTTGACATCGCCGCTCGCAGACTTTTTCGCCAGATAGACCGGCCAGTCGTTTCCGCCAGAGGTTTTGGTGCCGTAGTCCTCAAGGCTACTCGGGTAGAGTGGGTGCTCCTCTACTGTCACATTGGCAATCGGGTCAGACTCATCAGCGAGAATGTCGTTGGTCTGCAGATTCACATGGGTCACACGGGTGTGTCCCGCTGCGTCGTGCAAGTAGAGGGTTATCTCCCAAGTCGCATCCTGGAAGCATCCAGTTGCAGACTGCGTGTCGATGAGGCAGAACTGCGCGCTGTGTGTGTCGTCACTTCGGTGGTCGTATTCGACATTTGGTGCGAATCCGTTTCGCTCCCAGTCAGTTGCACCACGGACCTCCCAATCGAGGTCTAGGCCAGGGATTGCCGTGTCGACAGCAAATGTTAGTTGGCTGTTCGACTTCATGTAGACGGTGATGTCGGTGTATTCGCCAGCGCCATTCGCCTGTGTTGGCGGTGCGCCGTTGATTGTCAAGTCCCAGCCGCTGCCAGCAACGCCGAAGTCAGTCGGGTATGGAGTTACTAGGAAGCCGAGCAAGTTGCTGCGTAGAGGTGCAGTTGTGCTGCCGTGTGGCTCCGAGACACTCGGGTTCTCAACATCGATTGTAGTCACGATGAGTCCACCTTGACCAATGCCGCAAGTTGCGAGCAAGTGGCTGGTTGAATCTCCGCTGACCTGAATTAGGCTGTGGAATGAGCCTTGCTGAGCGTTAATCATTCCACCACAAGGTGTTGGTAGTTTGTTAGCACCTGTTCCGGATGTAGACAATGCTGCGTTCGCAACATAATTTCCATTGTTCATCCCAAGCCATGCTGTCGGGCTGACATCATCCAGAAGTGGATGGTAAGGGTCCATGATGTTGGTATCGCCATGCTGAATTGAATTGCCCGCAGTACTACGGTCAAGAATCCCCATTTCGTAAAGCAACTTGTCATCGAGCCCTGTAGCGTATGGTCCAAGGTGAATCTCGATTGTTCCGCCTCCGAGCATGAAATTCTCAAGGGTGGTCTGGGTCGCAGATTCACCTAGTCGGCCGTAGTAGTTCCCTGCCTGCACATTTGTGTCTGTCTGCCAAGGTAGGAGGATCTTGTCGTAGTGGGTTAGCCAGCCAGATTCGAGGTAGGTGTTCCAGTCATCCTGTCGGAACTGAGTGTAGGTCATGCCCATCGACTCCAAATCTTCCTTCACACTCTGCAACCTGTTCTGGTCGGTCGGGTTAGAGAGGATTGCTACATCAACACTGTCAGCAAATGTGATTGTGAAGTTGCGCATGTTACCTGAGGCTGTTCCATCAATCAGTTTTGCAAAGAATTGAATGTTGTAAGTCTCGCCATCACTCCAACCGTTGTAGGGCTGGAAGGTCGCATCGGTATTCTCATGTGACGCCATTGTGATTGGGCTGTTGGTTGAAATAACCGAAGATACGGTTGTTCCTGACGAGTCGACGATATCCATGTAGATGTTGTAATCGCCTGCCAAAACGCCGTTGCTTAGTGGCACCTCAAACTGGTGGGTCATCGCTGCGTCAATCGGATAGACGCAGTCGTAGGTAGCATCCTCAACACAATCCAAAACATTGGGTCTGTAGAGCGTTACATCAACCGATGCAACCTCGAAGATAACTCGTGATAGGTTGTTTCCAAGTGCGATTTCAGCGACATTTGTCCAGTTATTGCCAGCAGTCACATTATCGAATGAACTCATTACATCGACTCGGTAGATTCCCTGCACGAAATTATGCGTTGAAATCGAGATGTTGCGCTCTTCTCGAGCGTCGATGTTAGTCACAGTTGCGCTGTACTCACCACCTGTTACTGCGGTGAATGTATACTCTTGAACCGTGATATTATCTACCGCGAATCCGGCTAAACCTGCATTACCATGAACATCATCAGAATTCGATAGGAATCGGAAGGTCAAGTCGACCTCAGCTCCTGCCATAGATGTGCACTCAACACCCCAGGCATTTGATGGCCCGGTGCGGTTCAGCAATACGATGTGGGTCAAGTCGAGTGTGACTGATTTGACAACTCCCTCTGAGTCGAACCAAAGATATTCATCGAAATCTCCCATCATTTCAACTTCATCGTCGAAGGAACCGTCCCCATCAATATCTTCACAGGTTTGGTTACCACGAATGCCGTTCTCGTTGTAGTCATTCCAAGTACCAAGGACCAGTCCTTCGTAGGTCTGGCTACCCTTGCGCCAGTTGATTTCAAGACCGGCAGAATCCTTGATTGTTTGAATATCTCCAGATGAGGGGTCCTTGTCATAGTCACCCTCGGCAAAGTAGTCGAAGGTTAGGTATGCGAAATCTCCACCCATGTTTCTCAAATCAACCGCTTGGAGAGTCATCGACTCATTCCAGCCAGCGTCATATCCGTTATCCGGGTGTCCAAACCAATAGGCGTTAGTGCCAAACAATGGCCGGTTACCTGGCACGATGGCGTTTTGAACAGCGGGGTCTGAATCATCTACGATTCCACCGAGGCCATCACTGTCATCACCGAACATGTAGGCGCATCCACTTGGCTCAAAGTCCTCTACATCTTTGCAGGGGTTGGAGAATAGAGCATTCGGCTGAGCGGTGTACACCTTTGCTTGAACATCGAAGTCCATCACGGTGTTTCCTGCGTTCTCAACGACGACATCGATTGGCATGTCACCCGCAGCGTATAGTTGGCCTCGCTCAAAGGAGGAGATTTCAACAACTGCTGGGTCGTAGAGATTCAGAACATTCATCTTCCAACGCATCTCGTCATTACTATCGTCCTCATTGACGAATCCAACAGGATTTGTGACTGTGCTTTCAAGCATGTATTCGGTATCATTGACGAAATACGCATTCAGAGTAACCACTTCTTCATCGCCCGGAGCGAAGTTGTTCAAGTTCAGTGTCTGAGATACTGGCTGAATAGCCCCATACTGGGTGATTGTCTTCTTAATGGTCACATTGTCAAACGCCATTCCATCCCACTGGGTGTTCTGTGACTCGTTGTCCAGGCCAACGCTGCCCTGGTAACCGCTGCGGAAGCGGAAGCGAATATCGACAATTTCTCCAGCCCAAGGTGTTAGGTCCAGAGAGTTGTTACCGGTCAAATCAAGCCAACTGTAATTTGTGCCTGAGGCGTGGACAATTCGGCTTGTGTATTCAACTGAGCCGCCATTGTTGGCGTACTCATTGAATCTGATGAGGTCGTAACCTGCACGGTAGATGATTGGTACCCAGCCCTTGTCTTCGGTGAAGATGTCGATATTGCATGAGTCATCGTAGATATCCATGCCAACAATCTGACCTTGGGCGTTTACCCAGTGTACTGCCGAGTATCCGGCAGTACAGAAGAGGTCAAGTTCGAGTTCTGCTGCATCAGCGCCTGTCAAATCGACATCGCTGAGGATGATTGCCTCATCTTGACTGGATAGGTAGCCGCTTTCAAGAACACCGCCATTCGATTGGTTGGCCCACATTGTGCCAGCCCACATGTAGTCTGTAGGGTTGACATCCGCGTCGAAGCCATTCGGTGTTGCAGAGTGGTTACCTGCAGTCTCTTCGTGCCAGAATAGTTGCTCCTTGTCGTAATCGATTGCGGCCCATGTGCATCCTGCGCCGCAATTGGATGTTGGTGCTACTTCGTAGTCATTCGCGTAAACGACGGTATCTGTGCCGCCAGTAATTTCCTTCACTGCGACTTCAATGTCGACGCTTCCACTGATAGAATCGAGTCCGGTGTTTTGGATCGTGACATTCACTTCACGAGTTCCTTCACCGAGAGTCATTCGACTTGTGGCGGGATTAAACGCCGCCGGAGAAACTGTCATTCCAGTAATTCCAATATCTTCATTGTCCAACTGAACAATCGAAATAGCGTCTAGGACTCCGCAACCAAATCCATTCAACTGAGGATTGAGTGGGTCAAAAGCGCATCCCTTGGTGTCGAGGTGGAGAGCACCGTTGTTGTATCGGATGGTGTAGTCGCGATTCCCAACAGCGAGGTCGAGTGCACTACTGGGGCCACCAGCAAACTGGCCGACAAGGACCATTGTTGGTCGGCGGCCGACAGGCATAGACTGTGGAGAATGGTATCCATTGTTTCCGTCCGATAGTAGAATTTGTACTGTGTTGATATCATCCAAGTTATCTGAGGTGTACGAGATAACCGTGTTACCTGATGCACCTTGTAGGCTGGTGAGTGTAGCGAAGGTAGGCACAACGAAGTCGATGTCGCCATCTTGGTTGATATCCTGCGCTTCGACAGTAGCGCCTTGGAAGTTCCCTATACTAGGAGAATTCGGGTTGACCACCCAGTTTGATTGAGATGGGCAAGGTGCAGCAGCGCAATCGGAGATTACGAGTGAAGAACCGTTGGTGATTACCATCAAGTCGATTTTTCCGTCCCCATCGCTGTCAGCGATGTCATAATTTCCAACAACTGAGTTGAGTTTGATGGTGTGTTGCTTGTTCGGGTCATTCCATGCGGAATAGGTGCTAAGAGTGCAATCGAATTCGATGATTGACACATTGTCCCAATCTCCATCGCTGTATCCAGTTGCTTGATTGTAGCCAGGCCTGAACTGGAGGAAAGCATCCATGTCATCGCAATCTGAAGAGATTGGACCACCCGTCACAACCTCGCCGAAATTGCCAAGCCGAATGTCGGAGTAGACCTTGTTCGCAAGGTTATCAAGAGTGGTTATCTTGTGGTTTGTCGCCGCGTTATTTCGCTGTGAGCCGCCGAGGTAGGTCAAGATACGCTGAGTTCCAGAAGCGATGTCTTGTAGTTCGAGCACTACAATATCGTCGTCGCCGTCATCGTTCACATCTTTGACTTCAAAGTTCCAAACGATGTCACCCGTCGTGTAGACTGCGTCTTCACTGAAGCTTCCAGCACAGTCATCGTTGAGCAGAACCGTTAGGTTGCCACGGATGACTTCTGTGGATTGGTAAACTCGAATGTTACCTTGGTAGAAGACGATGTCATCGTTTCCGTCACCATCAATATCACCGGTTTCAACATTTCCAACATCTGCGATGTCAGTGAATCCGGCTCTGCGGGACACATTATTTGAGACCCAAATATCACTTCGGTCCTGATAGGTTCCACCATCGTTCCACAAAATGGACAGGAAATTTCCCATCTCGCTCGCAGTTACGATATCATCATCTCCGTCGCAATCAAAATCTCCTGTCGCCAAATCATGAGGATTCCGGGCGACCGGATATTGTTTCGAGTTGCTCGCTGCTACATCCATTGCAGCCAACGAGGTTGATAGCAGCATCAAGACGACTAGCGATAGCGCTTTGATGCGGCCCTTGTTCATATTCAATTCTTGGGCATGGCTCGACATACGGGTCGCCGACTTTGGGTGGTCTTATTACCCCTTTTGTGCGCGTGTGCGAGGGAGGCGTCAAAAAAAGGCCCGCAGTGCAACGAATAGATGTTACTTATCCCAGCCGCCGACCATTTCGCTATTCTTGGAAATTACATCGGAAATCAGCACAAAAACAAACCTTTCCCAATTCTCTATTTCGACAACTCTCAAGTCCGAGAAGCAATAGTTCAGATTCTATTATCGGAAGTTAGGCTGCGTCAAGCCACATCGGTGCGGGACCATAACCAAGCCGAGAACCGCCGTAGACTTTGACCAGTTTTCCGAGTTCATATTGGCGCTCTATCCACTTCTCAACCAAGTCTTCGTCGAGGTCATGGCGCCCCTCCAAAGCTTGGATTATTACATCGACAGGCAGCCCCATCGCACCGAACCTTCGTACCGCCAATCGGAGAACCTCCCTCAGCCACCCTTCCAAGATGGGTTCCGTGGTAATTCCACTACTCGGGGGGAGGGGTGCTTCGTCGTACTCGTCAAGAATTTCGATCAGCATTTCCACTGTGGGTGACTCAGTTTTCAAAATCCCGAGTTTTTGCATCTCGTCGTCGAGATTCATGTCACCAATCGTCCTTCTGACAGTGACCACCTTGTTCGGGTCTGGAGTTGGCCCGGGTAGAGGCTTGGAAGCGACGGCGATGCTAGATGAATTGTCAACAACCTCGTCATCACCGCCTTCATCGGCGCCCAGCCTCTGGAGCCAACCGATGTCAGAAAGACCGAGTTTGGTGCGCCACTGCGCGACCCAATCAGATTCCCCTTCGATGAGGACTTCGACATCATCTGCTGTCGGCAGGAAGCGGTAACAAGTGCGCATTCTCTCACTCCTATTGGAAGGGCGGCGGTGGCTAGTCCTTCAACAAACCGTCGGTTTCCGCCGCCCAAACAAAATTTCCACCCATGTTAAACTAATCCGGACTTCAATATTGAAAACCAACACTCTTGGCCTCTCCAACATCGAGTGGTAAGTAAGCGGCTAAATCTCAAGTTTCAAAGGAAAAGAGCGCACTTGGTTAGACGATTCAGGCTGCCTTCTCAAAGCCACCAGCATCATTCATCTTCCATTGTGTGCCATCCTTTTCGATGTAGACAGTCACACCATCCTCTTTGCCATATTCACCACCACCGGGCAGCCCTTCATGCGAGCCGACCTGCGAGGATGAACCCGAATCGCCAAGTCCCTCAATAGATTCCTTATCGCCGGTTAGGCCTTGTGAATCCGAATCGTCCACCAGTGAGTCTGAACCCGAATCGCCTACCTCCGATGATGGGCCAGAATCGCCAAGGCCGATTGGGTCTGGAGATTGATTTCTGAATCCTTCGATTTCAGGTTTTTCCGGCTCGGGAGGTATGGCAGGAGGCTCCGGAACTGGGGTGAGTGAGGGATGGAGGATGGGGTCGGAGTCTGTTTCTGCAAGTTCGGGAATATCGTCGAACAGCGAGTCCTTGTGGCCGGCCTGCTCGTAAGGGTCACGCCTATCTCGGAGCGCAAAGATGGCAGTGATTGCCGCAATTCCAATGATTATAGCCAGAATTGCCGAAACTATCCAGCCGAGAGGTGTTTGACCTGCTACTTCTGTCGGTGTTGGCTCGTCGGGGTCCTCGAGTTCTCCGGCGGGGACATCAAGTTCGAATCTCGGAGTGATGAGAACCATCGTACTCTTCCAATCGCCGATAGATTCTACTCCATCATTTGTGACCATTTCAAAGATGAGTTGAACTTCGAAAATACCTGCATTCTCTTCTGTCTCCTCAACCCAACAAGGGAATGTCTTGGCCCCGCTGACATCGATGAGATGTTGCGCCCTGCTGCATGAGAATGGGCCGAATGTTGAGTCGTTGGAAAATTGGATTGAACCGGAAGCGTCGCCTGAATTTGAGACGATACAATCGATGAAATGGGCGGTTCTGGATAGGCGTCCAATCTGACTATTGACCGATACAGATTCTTGGGTACTTTCGACTTGATAGGTGATACACTGAAGCGACCATTCCGGTTTGGGTGCAGGTGTGACTACGAATTCCAGTGTCGCTGAAGGCTCACTCACATCCCAGTCTGGAGCCGAGAGTTGGACTCTCAATTGGTGTGGGCCGAGTGTGAGGCCGGTGAGCGTGAAAGTACCGGCACCGCCGTTCGAAAGGACTGTGTCGACAAGAACGCCATCTAACTCGACCGCCAAGACCATCGCACAATTGAGGTCGCACACAGCATTGTAGGTAATCTGCCATTCACCCGGGTGCAGAGCGGCAGGAATCGGGGTGAGTATTCTGACCGAAAGAATGTCATCTTCTGGTGGATAGAAGTATGTTGCATCCGGTCCTACTTGAACATCAATCGCTGGGTTTCCAGCATCGTCCTCAACTCGAAGTTCGAAATTGTAGTCACCCGGTGGCCAATCGGTGATGTTGATGATACCCGAGCCACTTTGAGTGAGTGTCCTGAGTGAATTTCTCGCCTCTATCTCGCGGATGAAAGCGTCTGATACGGCAGCGTGTCCAGCGTCGGTCAAGTCGTCGTTGGTGTCAGTCCATTCCGGATGGAGCGGCCCATTATCCGAGAGCGGCACAATGGTCACCCATGGGCGAGTCGAAACGATTTGTTTCAATATCGTATTTTTCGACTTAACCGATTCATAACCACCAAATGTGTGGCAGCCAGCAGGCCCAGAACCGATGTGACAAGTGTAGTCAGGGTCGAGTTGAATCGAGCCGATGTATACCTCAGCGCCCATGCCGCCTAGTTGGTCGAAAAAGGCTGGATAATTCGATTGCCAAGCCGATGGACTTGTGAAGGCGTAATCGTCGAGCGGCAGAATTGTGATGATGTCGGGATTAGCATCGCTAATGGTCTGTACATCGCTGCGGAAATTAACCACTGTAGCATAGCCACTCGAGATATTCAATAGTGTGACATGAGGCCAATCCTCCTGCAGATATTGATGAATGAGTCCTGTTGAACTGTTGTTTGATTCGCTTGCACCGGCGCCTCGGACAACAGTCGAGCCAAGCGCCACATATGACGAAATGTTGACCAAATCCAGACTCGAATCTGTTGAGAGATTCTCGCGATGGCTGAAGTTGTTGGGGCCACTCACATCGACCCACGCTGAGGTGTTCTCATACTCGCTCTGTTGCCATTCAGCCGAAAGTTCCCACAAATCGCCAGCAGCCACATCAGTGTTCACGCTCAAACTGTTCTCAATCGGAGAATCGCTGTCCAAAACGCGCACTTGAGAAACTGCTTCAACGGAGAAATTGTTCTCGTTCCTTCCTAAATCGAGCGCTCGCCATGTGACGGTCCAGTTCCCGAGGTCAGCCGCATAGAATGTGTAATCGCCGAAGTAGACTTTGCTCGCCTCGTGCCACTGTAGCGGTACGACAACCTCCTCGACTCCACCCTGTACAAAGTGAACAAACACATCTAGGTCAGAGCGTCCCTCCACTGCGGTCGCCTCAAGGTGTAATTCACTGCCTGGTCTAGCCTCGCAAACTGCCACGAGTAATTGGTCACAACCTGTCAAGTTCGCCCTATTCAACTCAGGGAAGATTGGGCGAAGGGTGAAACTATCATCCCATCCACCCACCCCAGTAGGGAAGTTGTCGTTACTGTTTGAGTCGGTTAGCCAGAGCCAGAGCGCCATGCGGTCGCCGAAATCGGCAGGGTGTTGGCGGGTGTCATAGAGGGCAATGTAGGCGTTTTGGAGCGAATCCCAATACATCGGTTGTCCTCCTAGTTGCGGCGGAGGCCAAGAACTGATGCCACCAAGACCCTGTAGATGCCAATCTATTGTCAAGTCAGATTCGTTGCCAAGTACTTTGACGCGAATTTCCACTATGTCGCCGATTCGTGCGTCGATTGTCTCCTGACCGTCGACGAGGAATGTGATGTTACTAGGTTCTGGAATTATGTCATCGATGAATGTCACATACGGATTGTGCAGAGTAATTGAATGACTATCCAAGCCATCTCCGCCGCTGAGAATCGGGAATTCGCTGAAGTCGGCCTCAGCCCACCGATTGCTCGTGACATTGACATACTCGTTCATCGCTTTGAGCAGAGTCTGATTACTTCCCACGCGTGCGGTGACCTCGTATGGGATGGCGACTAGAGACGCTGAAAAACTGCCCATGTAAGGGACCGCCGTCGAACAGCGAAGCACTAGATTCGCCCAGTCGACCACTCCAGACCCGGATGAGGATGAGGTGTTCGGCCAACTTGAGACCAGCAGGCTCTGGGGAAGTTGTATTGTGAAGCCACTATCCGGGAAGAGTGAGGTATTGAGGGTGGCGAAATCCGTGCCCTCTAGTGCGAAGGTGACATTTCCCTCGAAGATGAATTGGGGTGGCGGCATTACATGAATCCAGCCAGTAGAAATCGGAGTAACATTGGTTGGGACTTGGATTTGAATGTCTGTGTAACCCACCATGGCGTTGTCAAACGCGTCGCGCGCTACACCGAGGCTCCCGTTGAACTCGAAGACTGGGTTACTTCCGTGAGTTGTGCCGAGATCTAGGGTCACATCCTCCAGCGACTGCCATGAAGAGGTGTTGAAATTGAATTGTGAGGCGGTTGGAGTCGTGGAATTATCACTCGTAGAGAAATTCAGTTGAAACTGAAGTAGGGCGAGAGGAGGCAACAGATGTTGGGTGAAATTCATCGGTTTCCACTCCGACCAAGTGGTGCCGTCGACAGTCGTCCGAACCATACCCTCAATTGTGGTATTGAGAGGCTGTGTGTAATTCACGCTGATAGTGCTGTCAAGATGTAAAACTCCCAATTCGCCGAAGGTCGGGCTGAGCAGAGTTCCCGAATCGGCGTAAACGATTGCGCCGCCACTCCACCCTGCGAAAGTGCCGGAGAAAGCGAAGCCGATGTTACCGTTCACGCCGGCTGTTCCGTAAGAGCCTGTACCGTATGGAGCGCCGCGAGCGCCACCGCTTCCGGCGTTAGCCTCCATCACACCGTTGTTGGAAAATTGGCCAGCGACTGTTGCGACTAGGACTACTCCACCGCCGCCACCACCGCCGCCATTACCGCCGTCGTACATGCCGATGCCGACGCCGCCTTGGGCGCCACGGGCGCCATCTCCGCCATCGCCTCCATTAGCCCGAAGAATCGAGTTGGAACCGGTATAGACTGTGTTCGCCATCAGTGAAATTGAGCCACCACTCGCGCCGCCAGCACCGCTGCCGCCAGCGCCTGTTCCGCTGGGAGGAGCCGCTCCGTCGTCACCCCTGCCGCCGTTCACTGAAATTGTGCCGTTCATGTAGATGGTCCGAGCCACTAGTTCTACGACTCCACCGCCTCGACCTCCAGAAGCGTCGTTGTTGGTCTGACCGTTTGCATTGGTGAAGGTGACATTGCCTCCCGAAGAGCCGGCCTCTGAACCGTTTCCGTAGTTGATTCCGCCAGAACCACCGTTGGTTCCCCCTCCTGCTCCACCACTTCCTCCATGGCCGCCGCCGCCCGCGCCCGGACTCTTGCCGTTCGTGCCTCGTGCAGTACCTGTGCCTTGGCCTGCATTTGCCCAAACCAGTTCGTCAGCGTAAATGCCGGCTCCTTGGTCGATGATGATGGTGTTGGCGTAGATGCGAAGCGGACCGCCTGTAACTGAGATTGAACCGCATGACAATCCGATGCAGACAATTCGGAGGGTGTCGAAGGAGTAGTTCCCGCCTTGCCATAGTGAATTGAGGTGTATCTGGGTGTTGTTGATGCCAGCATTAGGAACCGCACCGCCGCTCGACACATTCAGTCGAGCGTCGCCGTTTGCATCGACTGTAGTCAAATCGAATGTGGCATTTGGCGCGATGGTCAGCATTCCGGTACTGCTGTTGTGCCAGTCGAGAACTCCTGAGGCAGTCACATCGAATCCGGCATCGGTCACACGCTGACCGGGTCGGTGAGTAAGCCCGGCCGATTCATTCAGCGATGGATGAAGGTCTATGGAAGAATTTCCATTGCTGAAAGTTTGTGATGGAGTACGCATGAACGGATAGTAAATTGTCGGCGTTTCGTTGAACACTGTTGCAGATGCAGCCTCTTGAAGCGCCAAAATTCGTGCGGCACTTAGCCCACTCGGCGCAGTCAATCCAACCGGGTCGCTTCCAGAAATTGTTGCGTAGATGACACAAGTGGTGAGATAACTTCCCGAGAGAGAAGGGTGTGCGCCATCGGAGGAGTAGAGGTCGGAGAAAAGTGTGCCCGAATCTTCGGGAGTACCCCCTTGAGCAACAATTTCGTTGTATATGTGCTTGAAAGCAAGACCGGCAGGTGCGACGAACGCGGGGCGAGTTGGAGTTGAGACATTCTCGGCGTAGAGCCGATATCCTGAATCGAGATTTCCTTGCATCGTCAGGTAATCCGGATTCCTCCATTGATTGTTTGAGTCACCATTTCGATATCCCCAAGTCATCAGAAATACGGTCTCTCCAGTATTCGCCTCAATCATTGAATTCAGGACGATTGCACCATTCTTGCTGTCCTCCCAATACTGGCTTGAAGATGGTGGAAAGCTCGGAACCTGGCTCTGGTCTTGCAGAACAACCCAATCCCAATTTCCGCTGTTTAGTGTCGTATTCCACTGATGACCGGCGGTTTGAGACCTTGAAGCGTGTTGGTCGAGGCGAAGACCACCTGAGGCGAGTTTTGCGCCGTTGGAGTTCGGATCATCCTGCTGAAAAGCGGCCTCAACAAGGCTGTCAAGATTGTTATTTTGGGTGTAGGAATTGCCCATTAATAGAATTTGGACTCCTTGCCCTCTAACCCCAATTACTGGGGCTTCCTCGGTTAGGGTGTTCGGGTTGGACTGTTCATCGAATTGGATGAATGGAACGGCGGCTGTGCTGAACAGCATGAGGGCGGCGAGGAGGATTGCACTGCCTCGTATGCGCTGGGCCATAGGGCCCAGCCGTCTCTACCCACCTATACGGATTCCGCTTACCTGTCTCCACCGAATCTAAGGGTCGTGACCACGAAGGTGTTCTTCTTGACCACGCAGTTCCTCCAGTTCGCTGACGATTCCCTAAAGCTTGGCGAGGGCGCAGCGCTTGTGTTTGATTCGGAAGTGAACATACATTCCGAGTGCGATGGCAAATGCTACCAAAAGTGCAAGGAACACGGCGTAGTAATTGTTTGAAGTCTGCATCATCCTCAACTCTCGGCGAGGTTGCGGAGGACAGTTTGGAGGATTCCACCGTTTCGGTAGTAGTCGACTTCTACTGGAGTGTCGAGGCGAACGACGGCGTCGAATTGGAATTTATCACCATTCGCTTTGTGTGCGGTCACAGTGATTGTGCTCATCGGGACCAAGTCTGCGCGAGCCGGGATATCGAAGGTTTCTGTACCGTCGAGGCCGAGCGAGTCAGCATTTTCCCCATCGGGAAAAGTTAGCGGCAACACACCCATACCGACCAGATTTGAACGGTGAATTCTCTCGTATGAAGTGGCAATAACCGCCTTCACGCCGAGTAACAGAGTTCCTTTCGCGGCCCAGTCACGGCTGCTTCCTGTGCCGTATTCAGTTCCCGCCAATACGACAAGAGGCGTTCCCTCCGCCTGATACCGCATGCTCGCCTCGAAAACCGATGTGACCTCACCAGTCGGGAAGTGAGTAGTGACTCCACCCTCAGTTCCCGGGGCCAATTGGTTGCGAAGTCGAATGTTGGCGAAGGTCCCTCGCACCATCACTTCGTGGTTGCCGCGCCTGCTTCCGAACGAATTGAAGTCGCGCGGCTGAACTCCATTTGACTGCAGATATTGACCAGCAGGGCCCGAGTTTGGGAAGGCACCGGCGGGGGAGATGTGGTCGGTGGTTACCGAGTCTCCCAGTTTGAGAAGTGCGTGAGCGCCTTGAATTGGCGAAATTTCCACTGGGTCGGGTGTGATACCCTCAAAAAACGATGGAAGTCGAATGTAAGTGCTCTCCTCTGCCCATGGATAAAGAGCGGACTGCGAACTTGAAATCGCATCCCATCGAGGCTCTTCTGTGATATCGGAGTACCTGTCTCTAAACATCTCAGGGGTGATTGCTGTGGCCATTGTTTCGGCGATTTCACCGTCTGATGGCCAGATGTCAGCGAGGAATACATCGTTGCCTTCGTTGTCTTTTCCGAGCGAGTCGGTTTGGAGGTCGATGTCGAGTGTTCCGGCAAGTGCATAAGCGACTACAAGCGGTGGACTCGCGAGATAATTCGCCTTGATGTTTTGATGGATTCTGCCTTCAAAATTCCGATTACCAGAAAGCACCGAGCCGACGACGAGGTTACCATCAAGAATCGCTGATTCGATGTCGGCGTCGAGAGGTCCAGAATTTCCGATACAAGTTGTGCAGCCATAGCCGACAACGCTGAACCCAAGAGCATCCAAATCGCCGGTTAGACCGGCAGCATCGTAGTATTCGGTAACAACTCTGCTGCCGGGCGCTAAACTAGGTTTTACCCACGGCTTGATGTTCAGGCCTCGAGCCCGCGCATTGCGTGCCAAAAGACCTGCTGCGAGCATGACCGAGGGATTCGAAGTGTTGGTACAGGAGGTGATTGCTGCAATCACAATGTCACCGTGTGACAACTCAAAATCACGCTCTCCAACAGCAACAGCGGTTTCAGCCAAAGCGGCATATTCCGACAATTTTCGGTCTCCCTTTACCCCGCCATTTTTCCCACCATCTCCAGCGGCGACACCATGCCCACGGTGGCCAATCGGTGCGGTCAAACTCGCCTGCCAATGGCGCTGCATATTACTGAGGTCTACCCTGTCTTGAGGTCGCTTTGGGCCGGCCAATGCGGGCTCAACAGTAGAGAGGTCGAGCGAGAGGGTTGAGGTGAATTTGGGGGTCGGAGAGTCTGCGGTGAGGAACATCCCTTGGGCGCTCAGGTAACTCTTGACATTCTCAATTTGGGCTTCATCTCGGCCGGAGAGGCGCATGTAATCGAGGGTGGTTTCATCGACAGGGAAAAAGCCGCAAGTTGCACCATATTCGGGTGCCATGTTTGCGATTGTCGCTCTATCTGGAAGGGAAAGATTTGCCAATCCTGGGCCAAAAAATTCGACAAATTTGCTCACACAACCGTGGGCGCGGAGAAGTTCGACGATGCGGAGGGTCATGTCTGTCGCTGTGACGCCGGGGTTCAGTGCGCCGGTTAATTGGAAACCGACCACTTCGGGCAGTAGCATGTAGATGGGCTGGCCTAACATTACCGCCTCTGCCTCAATACCTCCTACGCCCCATCCCAAAACTCCCAATCCGTTGATCATCGTGGTGTGGCTGTCGGTTCCTACCAATGAGTCGAGAATCCATACGCCATCCTGCTCGCGGGCGATGGATGCAATCCACTCCAAGTTGACTTGGTGAACGATGCCGCGGCCGGGTGGCACGGCGCGGAAATTGTCGAGCGATTTCTGGCCCCACTTGAGAAATTGATAGCGCTCCATGTTGCGCTGATATTCAATCTCCAAGTTTCGCTCGCGGGCGTTAGGAAAGAGGCCGGATACATCGACCTGGACCGAGTGGTCGATGACAAGGTCGACGGGAACTTGAGGGTTGACTTTTTCTGGGTCGCCGCCCAGTTCAACCATCGCATCTCGCAGGGCGGCGATGTCTACTACGGCGGGTACGCCGGTGAAATCCTGTAGAAGAACACGGCTCGGCATGAAGGGGATTTCAGCAGGTGTCATCTCGGGTGTCCACGCTGCGATGCGGGCAACATCCTCCTTCGTCACGAGGAACCCGTCGCACTTGCGGAGTGCTGCTTCCAGCAAGACTCGAATCGTGTAAGGTAGAGCGGTGAGGTCAACTCCCGAGTCAGCAGCATTTGCAGGAAGCGAGTGAAAATTTCCAGTGCTGCCATCAGCGAGTTCGAAAGTGTCAGTAGTAGTCAACGCCTTCCCCAATCTACCGGGGCGCGGGCGTGCTCCTTCAACCTCACTCATTTCCGCCTTAGGAAATCAAGGGAACTTTAGCTGAATTAAGGGAATACGAGATGCATGTAGGCGATGTCGCCGTCAATGTCCACGCTGTGGATGTAAGGTTGATTCAATGGCTTGTCTCCTTCACCGGTAGGCACCATACTGAGTCTGTCAATGAGTTCAACTCCCCCAATTTCGCTTCCTAGGAAAGTTCCCCCGGTTGCAAATCCAAAGACCGAATGCTTGTCATCGAGCCAGCAAGTGCCGGGCTCCTCTACACCATCTTCGTCACAATCGCCCTTCGATTCCTTGTCAATGAGGAAGAACTGGCTGCCACCTGTGTCTGGGCCAGAGTTTGCCATCGAGATGCTCCCGGGGAGATTTCGGTAGGCGGGGTGAAATTCATCGGGCATTGTCCATGTTGTGATATCTTGCTGTTGGCCTTGACCATACCAAAGGGCGGAATAGCCGCCGGTCCCGGCTAATGTTGTCTCGTTTAACGGATAATCACCAAATTGAACATCACCGCCTTGAACCATGAAGCCGTTGATTATTCGGTGGAAAGCGATGTTGTTGTAATTGCCCTCCTGCGCGTGCTGCTTGAATGAATCAACAGTTTTGGGTGCTGCTTGTGGGTAGAGTTCGATGGTGAGTGTTGCATCCCAATTTTCCGAAGTCTCAGAAGTAATCCCGAGAGCGCCCTTGATTTCTGGCATATACTTGATAGAAGTCAACATCAACATTCCAACTATCACGATTGCAATCATTCCGTAGAGAGTCGGTGTGCCATCGGACCAAAGGCGTGGCATTGAAGTGGCGCGGAATCCGTGACCATCCATTTCCACGAGCAGAGCGGTGTCTCCACGGCGAGCAGCGCGGTATTTCGGGTCGAGTTTGAGCGCCTTTTGGTAATGGTCGTGCGCCTTTCGCATCAATTTCCGGTCGGGGTTTTCACTAGAGGTAGCGAGCGAACTTTCAGCCTCCGCAGCGTGGAACCATGTGGCTGCTGCATTCGCTTCCTGCGGATATTCAGCCCACGCCCCTCGTAGGATAATGAGTGCTTCATCATGCTCACCTGCTTCATTGGCAGCCTCGGCTTTTTCCCACGCTTGCTTCAGACCCTCGGGAATCATGGCCGGCCGAACCCGGTTGCATTGATGAATCCGACGGAATGAATTGTATGGGTCCATTGAACGAAATTCGGTTGGAACCTGCAAGCAAAGCCTCAAGGCTCGCGTGTGTCGCGGAAGGGAATGAGGGCGAAGGAACTGTCCGCAGGGCAAGGAACAGCATCAGGGGCAAGACACCGATGGACAAGGTAGTCAACGACTTCACATTCAACATCGCCACAGCAAATGGAACAGGCTCGCAGTCTGCGAATCTAATCCTTCTGCACACAATGTTTGAGATGGGTGTCCCGGTCAGTGGAAAGAACCTCTTCCCGAGCAATATCTCCGGACTTCCCACATGGTACATTGTTAGGGTCAGTGAAGCGGGTTACCAAGCGCCGGGCGACAGAACCCACATCCAAGTTTTGATGAACAAGGCAACTTGGGCGGATGACTTGGCTAAACTAGAGCCGGGCTCAGTCGTCATTTACAATTCCGATGTGAAATTGCCGGTTGAGCGGGATGATGTCATCGCCTATCCAGTGCCGATGACAAAGATTGCCAGAGGTCTCAACCCTAAGTTGGCTCGAATGATTGCAAACATCGTCTATGTCGGTGCAATTGCAGAAGTAGTCGGCATTGACCAAGCGAAGCTTGAGAAAGCGGTTGCTAAACAATTCAAGGGCAAGGCATCGGCTATTGAGTTGAATGTCACGGCGCTGAATCTAGGCAGGGAGTATGTGAAGGAGAACTTTGAGAAGTTGGACCCTTACCACCTTGAGGCGCGTGAAAAAAACCCGGACTCCTTCCTCGTCGAGGGCAATGAAGCAGCCGCACTTGGCAGTATTTTCGGCGGAATCACAATGCTCTCTTGGTACCCGATTACCCCCTCCTCCTCACTCGCTGAGGGAATCATTAGCCACATCCCACAATTGCGGACTGACGCTGACGGCAAGGTGACTTGCGCGGTTGTTCAGGCTGAAGATGAGTTGGCAGCCGCCGGCATGGTGGTCGGCGCTGGCTGGGCCGGCGGCCGCAGCATGACCTGTACATCGGGACCGGGCATCTCGCTGATGTCGGAATTTATCGGGCTCGCCTATTTCTCTGAAGTTCCCGGCGTCATTTGGGATATCAATAGGGTTGGACCTTCCACAGGTCTCCCAACTCGAACCCAGCAAGGCGATGTCAGCCTGCTTTACGAAGCGGGACATGGTGATACGAAGCACATCGTGCTATTCCCCGGAACTGTCGAAGAGTGCTTTGAATTCGGTTGGAGAGCCTTCGATTACGCCGAGCGCTATCAGTCGATTGTCTTCGGCTTTAGCGACCTTGACCTCGGCATGAACTTCTGGGCTTGCAACGGCTTCGACTACCCAGATAGGATGGACCGCGGCAAAGTCCTGCACACTCAAGAAGAACTCGATGAAATCGAGAACTACGGTCGCTACCGCGATGTTGACGGCGACGGAATCTGCTATCGAACACTTCCCGGCTCAGGATTGAAACCCGTACTCACGCGCGGGACTGGCCGCGACGAAGATGGAGTCTACTCTGAGGACCCAGCGACCTATGTGGCGACGATGGAGCGGCTGAAGAACAAGATTAACGGCTCGAGGACCGCACTACCACAACCCCTACTTCGAGAGGAGGTTGAGCAGGAGGTCGGCATCATCTACTACGGTTCGATGGAAAATACAATTCAGGAAATTGATGACCAATTGGAAGAGACTGGTCGCAAGGTTAGCCAATGCAGAGTGCGCGCCCTTCCGCTCTCTCCGGGAGTCGAGGAATTTGTTGCAAACCATGAGACAATCATCGTTCTCGAGGCTAACAGGGATGGCCAGATGTACGGAATTCTCCGAAAAGAGTTGCCAATCGATTTGGTGCCAAGAGTTCACAGCGTTGCCTACAGCGATGGACTGCCTCCGCGAGCGCGTGTTTACAGCGATAAAGTACTAGAGAAATTGGTGGAGGTGGGCGCTTGACAATCAAGTTGAACATCATCGAACTTCCGAAGTCAGACTACCAAGGTGGACCCTCGTCGCTCTGCCCGGGATGTGGTCACGACCAGATTTCGAGTGTCATCATCAACGCTGCATGGGAAAACGGAATTGCACCAGAAAACATTGCAAAAATGAGCGGTATAGGTTGCTCCTCCAAAACCCCCGCTTACTTCCTAGGCAAGTCGCACGGCTTCAACACCCTGCACGGGAGAATGCCCTCCGTAACCACCGGCGCAAATGTGACGAACAAGAAGTTGCAGTTCATCGCGGTCTCTGGGGATGGGGATACTGCCAGCATTGGAATAGGTCAGTTCGTGCACGCCATTCGGCGCAATCTGAACATGGTCTATATCATCGAGAACAACGGTGTGTACGGATTGACCAAGGGGCAGTATTCAGCGACTGTTGAGAAAGGTTCGGCGAAGCGTAAGTCTGAGCCGAACGAGCAGCCGCCGATCGATTTGTGTGCGATGGCAATCAACCTCGGTTGCACCTTTGTGGCTCGTTCATTCTCAGGTGCCAAGAAACAGTTGACTTCGCTGATTCGGGCGGCGATGAGCCACCGTGGAACCGCGGTCATCGATGTGATTTCGCCTTGCGTGACATTCTCAAACAACGACGAGTCGTTCCGTTCCTACGGATATGTGAAGGACAACGAATTAGAATTGCATTCCTACGATTACATTCCACACTTTGAATCTCTTGAAGAAGTTGAGATTCCAGAAGGTGAATTCCAAGATATTACACTGTTCGATGGCTCGACGCTGAGACTCGAAACCATCGGCTCAAACCACGACCCAAGCGACCCGGTTGCCGCTCTTTCCCATATTCACAAGGCTGAGACCGAAGAGCGGCATGTGACCGGCCTGCTGCACTACAATCCCGGAACCAAAACCTTGGATGAGTGGCTCGACCTTTCTGATACGCCTTTGGCTGACCTTGCCGAGGAGCAGTTGAGGCCGAGTGAGGCTGACCTCGCCTCGCTACTTGCTCAGTTCCGTGAATGAATGGGAGTTGCGCGCGCTTGAAAGCGACTGCTCACTCTGCCCGCTCCATGCAGCCGACTCTAAGCCTTGGACACCGCACCGCCTCGGGCGAAATGGCGCACACTTCCGAAGTGCCGCAGTTCGGCCTTGGCACCTTTTTGATGAGTGAGGCGGGCGAGTGTACAACCGCCACATTAGCAGCACTTGAGATGGGATATCTGCACATTGACACCGCGATGGCCTACGAGAACGAACATGAGGTCGGAAAGGCGATTGCAACCGCCATCGATTCGGGGGTCATCAGTCGAGATAATCTGTTCGTGACAACCAAACTTCGCAGGCCGCACGCGGTGAGCGCAGAGGCGGCAAAACAGCGCTGCGAGGAGTCTCTGGAGAACCTCGGATTGGACTATGTCGACCTCTACCTGATTCACGCTCCGCCGAAGGACCCGTTTCACCGGGCGCCCACTTGGGAAGGGATGGAGAATTGTCTCGAAGAGGGGCTCAGTCGTGCGATTGGAGTGTCGAACTATGGGGCTCACCACCTTGACAAGATGCGCTCGTACGCAACCTTTCTGCCGGCCGTCAACCAAGTTGAAATTCACCCTTGGCTGCAGCGTACCGGGCTCCGGGCTGCCACCAGTGCCGTAGGGGCCGTCCCCATGGCGTACTCACCTCTAGCGCGCGGGCAAAAAGTGGAAGATGAGGCGTTGGGGAAGATTGCCGCGAGGTTGGGCTGCACACCTGCTCAAGCGGCGATAAAATGGTGCATCGACGCTGGCTGCATCACGATTCCAAAGTCGAGCAATGTAGGCAGGATTGCCGAGAATCTTGGCTCTTTGGAAGTAGATTTGGCTGCAGAAATGGACGCGCTCAATGGGCTTGAGGCGGGGTTCGTATCCGGCTGGGACCCTACTGCGGAGCCGTGAGGTGGTCGCTGTGGAGTGGTTTTGGTGGGTTGCCATCATTCTCGCGGTGATTATTATTCTGCCAGACCCGATCGGCATGGCGATTGGCTGGGCGCTGGACAAGTGGTTCAACGAGTTCGAGGAAGAAGGCGTCGATGTCAGCGTCGAAAGGCGGGCTGAGTTGGAAAAAGCTGGAGAATTGAAAGAACTTCAAACCAAAGACGAAAACTGACCTACTAGACGACAACTGTTTCAAGGACGCTAAGGTTGCTTTGCAACCTGCTGCGCTTTCGAATCTGGAGGGTGTCATTGGCTGGTAGCCCCTTCCAGATTCGAACTGGAGTCCTATGATCCAGAGTCACAGATGATGGACCGCTACACTAAGGGGCTGTAGGTCGGCCGACCAAGCCCAATTATTTCAAGCAAACCTCAGATTAATCGGTAGGCGTACTTGGAAACCCAGCCGACCATGAGCAGCACCATGAACCATGCGAGGGAGAGCCTGCCGATGCGCGCTATTCGCTCCTTTTTGATGCGGTCACGCTCGATCTCCTCGACTAGAGGGGCGAGGGGGTCGGCGCGGCTCATGTAGGCCTTGAAGTCGGCGACAGGCTTCAAGCCCTTCGTGCAGTGGGGGAGGCATGAGTGAGGTTCCCGAGGGCTTCGTTGTGCCTGATATCGCACCCGCGGAGCCGCGCCCCTCCGCCTCACTGGTGGTTACTCGGGATAGTGATGAAGGAGTCGAGTTGCTGCTTTGCCACCGAGTGTCTGAGATGCCCTCGTTTCCCGATTGGTGGTCATTTCCCGGTGGAGGAGTCAAGCGCTATGACAGGGAGGCGGCTGGGGCGTTGCCGCAGTTCACCGACGACGATGAGGGTGCTGCGTTGGTCGCCCTTCTCCGAGAGATGGTCGAGGAGGTCGGCTGGGCGCCCTCAGGGAGAGGGCTGATGCTGGTGGCCGAGCCGCTGCGTGCTGCGGTTCTCGAGGATGGAAAATGTTGGATGCCTATGGCCGAGGATGGCGACATCCCGGCAAATCCAACCGGCCTCAAGGTAATCTCGTTCCGAACCACTCCGCCTCTTTCTCCGATGCGCTTTGCAAATCGGTTCTTCCATTTGCACGACCCTGTGCCACCAAGTCCCTCGCTCCCCGCCGAGCGCAGCGAGTTCGATGCCCTGCGTTGGATGCGGCCGGCAGACGCCTTAGCTGCGTGGGAGGAGTGCGAGATGCGTATTCCGCCGCCTCAAATTACCTTGCTGCGCGACTTGATGGCGGCTCTGGAAGTTGAGGGAGGCGACATCGGCGCTGCCTCTGCCGCGCTCGCCTCAAATCCACCAACCGGTGAGCACAGAATCGAGTTCGCACCCGGCGTCGAGTGCATTCCACTGCGCACCGATACCCTGCCACCAGCGACACACACCAACTGCTACATTCTCGGCGAGCAGGGAGGAGAGCATGTCGTGGTTGACCCCGCCGCCCGCGACTCAGAGGGTTTGGCCTATCTCGAGCGTAGAATCCTCGCCGCCGAGGCGCTTGGAGGAAGTGTGGTGGCGACCGTCTTCACCCATCGCCACCCAGACCATATTGGCGACCTGTCCGGCATTTCGGAGATTTATCAGGCGCCTATTTGGGCGACCGCAGAGACCCACACCGTGATTCCCTCATGTGACACAGACAGGGTGCTAATCGACGGTGACTCGTTCACCTTGAGCGGGCGGACTTGGGATGTCTTGGAGACTCCGGGTCACTGCCCTGGACACATCTGTCTCGCCTCGGACATCGGAGTTGTCTCGGGTGACCTAGCGGTGGTGGTCGGGACGATTCTCGTACCCTCTTCGGATGGTGACATGGACGACTACCTCGCAAGCCTCGAGCGTATCCGCGACCTCGATGCGCCCCTTCTGCTTCCCGCCCACGGACCGCTCTCACCGGTACCTGAGAAACTCCTCAACCGATACATCTCACACAGGCGGGCGCGCCACGCGCGGGTGGCTGAGGCGGTAGGCAAAGGATTGGCCACGGTCGAGGAGATTGCTGACTTCGCATACGCCGACACACCCGATGCACATCCCATCCTCAAATTGGACCAGACAATTTCGCACCTACTAGCCCATGAGCGTACGGGTGCGGTGGAATTTGTTGACCAGCGATGGCGACAGACGACACGATGAAGAGCGAGACAGCAAGCACCGAGGTGAGGGGAAAAGATGGCTGACACTCCAGATGAGCCACCTGCTGGGGATTACAACCCTGTGGGGGGGAAACCCCCAGAGATACCGGTCCCGCAATATTTCCGTTGGTGCTCTCCGACAACTCCCTTTAGCATCGGTTTCTTCGTGCTAGGCATGTGCATTCTCGCCTACGGGCTGGTCAGCTCACTTACCAACATGAATGAGGGGCCTCTCTTGCTAGCGGCGATTGGTTCACTGATTGGCTCATTAGCAACTCCTGGTTCAATGTCAGGAGTAATCGGGAAGGCTGCCGGGGGAGGAGAAATCGATGAGGATTATTGGAACGTGAGGCCATTCCCGCCGATGAACCACGAGGATTGGCACCTAGATCGCCTGACATGGGATGAGGACAGCGGTGACTGGCTGTCAAATCCACTCGCACGGTTCGAGCAGGATGGCCCGAAGGTGGTGGTGACTAAGGAAGGTGAAGAGTGGGTCGTCAACATCGAAGGCAAGGACCCTGAAAGGGTTGCAACCGCTGCTGAGGCTGACAAGTTGATGAGAGAGGAAATCAAGGATGCAGATTCCGACAATACACAGGAACTCCTCTTCAGTGAGCATCCACGCCACGCCCGATTCCGAGCGATGTACAATGCGACACCACCAATAATGTCCAGTAAATTCCTCTGGCAGGCGATTTCGGTGCTGCTTGTATTCTCCATGTGGTGGGGGACACCAAAAGAGCCCCGCGGAGAGTTAATTCCAGTGATGATTGGTATAATCGTAATCGGTTTCATCCTAATCGTCGTGACCCACTTCTTGAACAGGTCCGCATTGGAGGCGTGGGACACCGTCTCTTCGATTGTGAAATTCCTAGATGCAGGGCACAACGAACTGGTGGGACAGGTCAGGCCTGCAGACTTCGAACCGTTGGACGTGTTCACAGTCGACGATTATCGAAACAAGTCATGGGCGTTCAACGACCTGGTCGCTTGGAGTTGGTCCTATAGTGTCCATCTTCGTATCAAAGAGACATACATCGATAATGAAGGAAAGAGGCAGACACGTTATGTCTACAGATGGAGGACGATACGCTCTGAATCCGATGCGCGCAAGTTCCTGTTGCACGATGGGAGTGGAGGTGTAGTCGTCGATTTGATTTCCTTCGAAGATATTTCATGGGGCAGCGCCTTGTGGTCCCGAAACCAGCCAGGAAGCAAACCGGGCAACCCACCCTACAGAGCTGGTCGTAATGAAAAAGTCATGGAACATAGTTGGGTTCTTCACGGCCTTAAAATCGGAGACCCCGTTTATGTGATGGCTCGAATCAAGAATAGAACTGATGTCGATGAATTGCGGGGCATGGTGTCGGAGAACGCGAGCAGACTGCATCACAATCTCGTTGCCGTGGGAGAAGATGCGCCGCGACGGCATGCGATGATTAGCAAGGGAACGGAGTTGGGGGTTCTGAAGGCTCGCTCGTCAGGAATCGACAGATTCGGTGGGGCTACGCTTCTGATAATGACGACACTCATCGTGATGGTGATGTCGCTCTAGTCCTCAACCTGCTCTTTCAGAGCCGCGAGGCGCGCCTTGGCAGCAATCAGTTCAGCCTCGGCTTCCACTGCTGCCAGTTCGTCCTCTAGTGCCTCAGTCCTCTTGTCGGCATCAGACTTCTCCGATTCCACAAAACTGCCGAGACTGGCGCGGCGGTCGAACATGAACTCGACCTGCTCACGAGTGTAGATGTCAAACATGTCAGCCATCAAGAAGCCCAACATCTTCGCAATGAGGACCGTGGGGAACATCTGAATCACGGTGTTGTAGTTCTTGACCGACTGGTTGTACTCCTCGACCTCGCTCGCCATCTTCGAAATGGCGTGGACACCCTCTTCAAGTCCAGCGACGAGAACATTGTGAGAAGTTAGTTGCGGGTTGTCCTCGGCAAAGGCCAGTAGTTGTGGAATCACGCTGTCCATCAAGGCGTTTGCAGCCATTAGTTCCGCTGGAGCCTGAGTGCTCTTTGCCTTGGCGAACGACTTTCGCGCATTCACGATTTTATCGTATATCGAACTCTCAAGTCCGAGTTGTGCGAGATCGGTGTCTTCGACTAACGCAATCTTCTGATCCTTAACCCCAATCTGGGTTTCGAGGTTCTGGTACTGGTTCTTGACCTCCTCACGCAGGTCCACCATTCGATTGTATGCTGAGAAAATCCAGAACAGAATCAGCAGTAATACGATTCCGACTACTACCAATCCTAGAATTAGGGTGCTTGCCATGATTCCACGATAATGGGCCCCCCTATCAGCGTTAGTATGGATGAAACGGTGGATAATTCCGTAGGCGAACTTGATGAAGGGCAGTGACCGCGGGGATTCCGAGGGATACCCATGCGAGGTCAGATGACGAGCTTCGATGTGGCGAGAATCGCTGCCGAGTTGCGCCCGTTCATCGGCGCGAGGGCGCGAAAATCGTACCATCCTCACTGGGAACAAGTGATTCTGCGTCTAAATCCGAAGGAGGCGTCACAAATCGACCTCGTTATCGTGCGCGGCAAGCGAATCTACCTCTCTCGCAGGGACCGCCCGATGCCGTCCAACCCCTCTCCGTTCTCGATGCTGTTGCGAAAACACCTGATGAACTGCCGACTGACGGATGTGCGCCAACACGGCTTCGACCGGATTCTCACACTCGATTTCGATACTCGAGTAGGAGTCGTCTCTCTAGTGATAGAGATGTTCAGAGATGGGAATGTCCTACTGCTCGATGAAGAGGGAGTGATTATCCAACCCCTCACCAACGTAAAGTATGCCAAGCGGACACTCAAGCGGGGAGAGAAATACGAGTTCCCACCAGCCCAAATCGACCCGCGGGAACTCGATGAGGCCACACTGACAAAACTCTTCTCGGAAAGTGACGCCGACCTTGTGCGGACACTTGCCAGCAGAGCCAATCTCGCCGGAGTCTATGCTGAGGCGGTATGCACCCGAGCAGAAATCGACGGTGCCCAACTGGCTGCTGGCCTGACAGAGGCGGAGGTGGCATTGGTACTCGCTGGGCTTCGCTCGCTTACCGACGAGTTACACTCTGGCTCAGGCGGAATTTCTGTAATGTCACACGCCGCAAAGGCAGGCCTCGCCGCTGCTGGTGACAACCCACTCGCTCGCGACGCGGTCTTTGAGGAGCACGCCGAAGAGGTTGGCCCATTCACACTTCCAAACCATGAAGGAAAGTTCATCGAGAAATTCGATACTCTCGCCGAAGCGGTAGACGGTTGGAAAGGCGGCCACGACTCGACCGCTCTGGCCCGCCGCGAACATGAGCGAGCGGTCGAAGTCCTTGGAGAACAGGAGGCGAAGGACCCTGGCAGCACGCTAGAGCGACGGGCATCTCAACAGGAGCAAGCAATTTCACGATTCATCGCCAAAGGCGAGGCGCAACAGGCTCTCGGTATGGCGATCCAGAATCAATGGACACATGTCGAGCAACTGATAATCCAAACTTTGGCAGCAGTCGAAGAATCTAGTTGGGACGAAGTTCGGAACCAACTTCGCGGCATCGAGTGGATTGAGTCAATCGACCCCGCCCTACGCCGAATGAAGGTGTACCTACCCGACGAGGACAACGAGCCGGGAACCAGAATCGAACTGCATCTCGACCAATCGGTTCACCAGAACGCGCAGCGGTACTTTGACGCAGGGCGTAAGCAGAAGGAGAAATCGGTTGGCGCGAAGGCAGCACTTGAGAAGACCCAAGAGGAGATGTCGCGGGTCGAAAAACGGCGCTCGAAAGATGAGGCTGCGGGTCGACTTAATGTCACGAAGCGAAGCAAGAAATTGTGGCTTGAAAAACATCGCTGGGCGGTCGTAGGTGATGGACATCTCTTGATTGGCGGCAAGGATGCGAAAGGAAATGACACGGTGGTGAACAAGCATCTGACGCGGCCGGACCTCTATTTCCATGCGGACCTCCATGGCGCTCCGTCGTGCGCGCTGAAACTCAAGGAAGGGTTCGAAGAAGACCCCCACCCTATGCCCGGGCTTCCCGATGGCGTACCCGCACTTCGGCTCAGCCAGACTCTTGAAGCGGAGGAATTCGATGACAGGATTCGCAACGATGCTGCACAGATGGCGGTTGTTTGGAGCCGCGGGTGGTCTAGTGGCGGTGCCGCGGCGACTGCATTCTGGGTGGAACCGACGCAAGTTTCCAAGACCGCCGAGACTGGCGAGGCGTTGGCGCGTGGCGCTTGGATAGTGCGTGGAAAACGCAACTATCTGAAGGACATGAAGATGGAGATGACGATTGGAATGGCGGTCATCAATGGTATCGCGTTGCCTCTTACCGGGACTCATGAGGCTGTGACGAATTGGTGCGAGCGGTGGCTCCGGATTGGGCCGGGTACTGTCAAGAAGGAGGCGCTCGCCAACAAAATTGCAAAGGCGACGGGCATCGTTCAAGACGATGTGCTCGCCTGCCTTCCATCTGGTAATGTGCAAGTTCTTGAGGACCGCGGTATCCTCAACTGAAAGTGAGGAATTGTAACCAGATGTCATCGAGAACGAGAGTCCCGAGCAACAGCCACCACGCTATTGGACAAACCACAATCATCACCCTCGTCAGCACCTTTGTGAACCGAAGTTGTTCGATTTTCTCTTCATCCTCGTGCGTGACCTCAATCTGCTCTATCGGATAGAACGATGCTATCACGACCGGTATGAGAAGGCCGCTTGGAACGATGAGGGCGATGTGCCAGAGTGGCCATGAGTCGAAAATCAATAGACCGGAGAACGAGAACAGTTCATAAAATTGTGAAATTTGGAGAGTGATATTAGTATCAGGAAAAAAAAGATTTCACAGTTCAACTGAGGATGTCTTCGAGTCGGTCTTTTTCGAGTGCTTTTCGGATAGAGCGAGCGATTCTGCGTCCAACACTCATGTCTAACTCGTTGACATTGGTATAGGGTGAACCACCGATGCTGACATTGCTTCCAGCGACTATTCTTGCTGACACCTCAAACACCCGGAACTCAAGTTGGTCGGTAACAATGCACTCTAAACAGAATGGCCCAACCATCCCTCTCGAGTCTTCTTCCAACTCAAGTGAGGAGGCGACCGCAGCCTCGGCGAGAACGAACGCTTCGGGGAGGAGTGATTCTCTCAGTACGACCTCTGCGTTTCCAGTCACCACAAAAGAAGGCTCGATGTTCATCTCTCGTAAATCTCGTAGAGAACCCAACTTGTAGAATTCGTCGACATTCGCCTCATCCCGTCTGTCAATCGTCAGCAACTCAAGGCGGCCGAGTTGCTCTCCATCGTGTGAACCCATGCCGTCAACCTGGTAGCCGTCGTCGGGAATCGGGTCGAAGTAAAACTGCATGTAGTAACGAGTTCCCAAAATGTACTCTTGGATTGTGAAATGTTCTTCCAAATCGACATTTCTGCGGAAATCCCTAAAATTTCTGGCGATGAAGTAGCCTCTGCCACCTTTCGCTCCTGCGTACTTGACAATCACCGGACCATCGATGTCGTGCGGGTCCTCAATCACCTTCGGCATTGACAAACCACCTAACTCCAACCACTCCCGCTGCGCCTCGCGGCTGGACTCCCACTTCAGAATCCTACGATTTCCGAAAGTTGGCACTTGCAAATCAATGAAATTGTCTGCCCCCAAATATTCGACGAGCGAGCCGTGTGGAATCACGATGACATTACGCTCACGGAACCAATCGGCTCGCTCCAACATCTCCTTGTAATCCTCAAGAATCAACCATTCATCAGGCTCAGCACCGGGGAACGCTTTGTACATCTTCGCGCGGTTCTTTCCGACTGCAATTCCGAGAGTCCGAAAGCCCTCAGCGCGGGCGCCATGGAGGATTTGGAGAGAGGAGTGGGAAGCCACCACACCAATCGTGATTTGGGACGGGTCGTAGTCCGCGAGCCACGCGGATAGTTGTCCGGAGGTGTCGGCCATTAGGGACGGCTGACGGGACCACTAAATGAGAGTGACGGAAGGTCCTCCTTCACAGAGCGGCTCCGGCGGAGATTCGTTAAGCGTCGGCGTGAGTCGGCGGCGTATGGCAGAAGATGTAGGCGGGGGCGAAAGTCGGACATACGCGGATTATCTGAATCTCCACGAATTGCTCTCTTTGCAAGGTGACGAATCCCAAACTGGCGACGAATTGCACTTCGTTATCGTGCATCAATCGTTTGAATTATGGTTCAAACTGATAATTTCAGAACTGAAATTGGTGCGCGACATTCTCGACCAGAATCTGGTTCCAGAAGCGGAAGTTCCGAAGGCGGTCCACCACATGGGTCGGGTGACCGAAATTTTCCGACTAATGGCCAACCAGTGGAAGGTCATGGAGACTCTAACCCCCCAAGACTTCCTCGCCTTCCGAGATGGACTCGGTACTGCCTCAGGTTTCGAATCGTTCCAGATGCGCGAACTGGAAATAATTCTCGGCTTGGATGATTCAAGGCGGGTCGCTGAGATGGACCCATTGGCCCACTTCCGAAAGTTGGCTGACCGTTCGGAGCAGGACAAAGAGATTCTCGGACAGTTGGAGGGGGCCGCTGAAGCGACTTCGCTCGCTGCTGCGGTCAACCGCTGGCTACTCAGAACTCCGATTCAAGGCTCGATGGTCGGTGATGCGGGTGACGAAGAAACGGTCAAGGAGTTCATCGAAGAATATCAGGCCGGCCAAGCGAAGTTGTCGCAAGCGGCGCTGGACAAGTTGCGAGAGCAGGGTGTGCAGGATATGTCGGCTGTCGAGGAGCGCTTTTCTGGCGCTGCTGAGTCAGCCCGCGACTACCTGATGCCTGACGGAGTTGTGGACAGGGCTCGAGCCGGATTGTTGTTCATTGAGTCGTACCGGGAGTTGCCACTTCTCGCCTGGCCGAGGACACTAATCGATGCTGTGGTTGAGTTGGAGGAGTCAATGCTGCTCTGGCGAACTGCGCACGCGCGCATGGTGGAGCGGATTATCGGTCGGCGAATTGGAACCGGTGGCTCATCGGGTGTTGATTACCTAGACATGACGACGCGATATCGAATCTTTGTCGACCTCTGGGCGGTTAGAACGCTGCTGATGAAGAAAGAGGCGCTTCCCAAGTTGCGCGAGCCTCACTTCTATGGCTTCGCAGGCGAGTCTTGAAAGAGGAGGGGCTGAACCCTCGCTTCAATGGCTGAGCCGGTCATCTGTGCTGTTGCGCGCACTCCTGTTGGAAAATTTCGGGGTGGCCTACGCGGTCATTCGGCAACTGAGTTGGGTGCCGTTGCGGTCATGGAATTGCTCGAACGGGCTGGAATCGTTGCCGCGAATGGTATCGTTGATGAGCTCATATTTGGGCAAGTATTGCAGGCGGGGGCTGGTCAAGCGCCCGCAAGACAGGTTGCTATCTATGCTGGGCTTCCCTACTCTACTCCCTGTCTCACCATCAACAAAGTGTGCGGTTCTAGTCTCAAAGCGGTGATGATCGGTGCGAGTGCGATTCGCGCCGGCGAATATGAAGTGGTAATCGCCGGCGGCATGGAATCGATGTCAAACGCGCCGCATTTCGCCAAAAAAACAGGACGCAACGAGTATGACGAAATGCAGAGTATTCTGGTTCACGACGGTCTTTGGGACGCCTACAACGACGAGCACATGGGGAATACAGGAGAGACCGTCGCCTCCGAATTTGATATCTCGCGGGAGGAATCCGATGCATTCGCCGCTCGTTCTCACCGACTTGCATCCGCTGCTTGGGAAGCAGGTTGGATGGACTTTGAGACCTTCACTTTGGATGGGCTCGACCGCGATGGCAACGAAGTGGCGATAGAGACCGATGAGGGAATCCGGGCTGGAACCACCTGCGAAAGCCTCGCAGAACTTTCCCCAGTCTTCCAAGAGGACGGACAGGTCACCGCTGGAAATGCCAGCCAAATTTCTGATGGCGGTGCTGCCATTCTCGTCGCTTCTCGAGCGCGAGCGGAAAAGGAAGGCTGGCCAGTGCTTGCAACAATTCTCGACCAAACGACGAGTGGTGTCGAGCCGGAGCGAGTGATGGCAGCACCGATGCCAGCAGTAGAGACTCTGCTCCAACGAAACGGATTGACCATCGACGAAATCGCCCAGATTGAACACAACGAAGCGTTCGCCTCCGCATCGTGTGCAGTAGCGAACGAACTAGGAATTCCCGATGAGAAATTCAACATTCACGGCGGCGCAGTCGCCATCGGCCACCCATTGGGTGCGACCGGTGCGAGAATCCTGATGACTCTCATCAATGGATTACAAAGAAATGGTGGCGGCAAGGGAATCGCAACAATTTGCCTCGGCGGCGGAAATGCTGTCGCCATGCTCATAGAAATTTGATATCAATCCTGCAAATGGAATCAAAGTCAAAATTGACAACGATGTGCAAATTGATTCGCAGGCTAAGCCAGCGACTTAATCGAGGTGAGGGTCCACATCGATTGGAATCAAGTGCTTCTCGTATTCGAGTGTAGCAATCTTGAGCGGGTCAAGAACGAATCTGATGTTGACTTCATCGACTCCATACAGCGTAACCAACTCGCTGCGGAAACTCTCTCGAAGTTCACTTTCAGTGACATAGAGCGGAGCGCCCATGCTGATTTGCAATGCTCGGGCTCCGACGATGCGTGCCTTCTCAAATCGGGTGTGGGGACGTGCTGGTTCAACCATGACTTTCAACCACAGACTATGTCTGTGTGCCGCCGACCTAAGCCTCTCTCATAAGGGCATCGGGATTTGAAGCGTTCATTCTTCTTCGATTTTGGCCGCCGGTGGTGCACTTTTTCGCCAAAGTACCGGCAGGGTATGGCGCATTGGAACGAGTGCCACTATTACCAAAACGACGGTGATTCCGAATACCGCTTTTCCTGAGATTGAGCGTACTTCGGGAGGTGGTGTCCAACTATTTGGGAGGCTACCGAAAACGGGGGTGTCAGAGCCTGTTCTGGTAACCGGTTCTCCTGTGACTCGGAAGATGGCGACGAGGCGAGTGTTACTGCCAGCCGAACTGATTTCGAATTCTGCGCTTCCATTCATTGAGCGATTTGTGACTCCTCCAGTAACGATTTCATCGATTGCCAGAATCGTGTTTGGCCATTCAACTTCATCTTGCACCACTAGCAAGTCAAGGCTGTAATTCTCACCGCCTACATAAGACCAATCGGCCGAAATTGTGCTACCAGTGCGGCTCCAATTCAATGAAAACTCCGGGCTTGATACTGCCAACCCTGCATCGCTCAAATTTGTCAAAAGACTCTGAAGGTCTTTCGATTGTTCTTCGCCGAGAAGAGTCCAATGGCCATCGATGAGAAGTGTTGGATAGCCGCCTATTCCATAGTAATCTTTCAGCCCGGCGCTCTGTTCTGTAGCCAGTTCATCTGGGCTGTTTGTAGACGAATGTTGTGCGAGGACCAAAACCGCTGGCCACCACACTTCGAGTTCACCAACCTCCTGCTCGGCTGTTCGGCAGGGAATGCACCAAGTCGCGGTGTAAAGTTCGACTATGTGGGGTGCGAAAACTGCCTCCGAACTGTTGCCCGATTGACCTTCCAATTCCATGACAAGCGCAGCGACAACCGCCCCCGATTCAGTTCCAGAAGAACCTGCAAAATCCGCTGGGTCATCTTCGCCATCATCAGTTTGAGCCGCTTGTGCTACTTCTCCAATCGAGGAAATTGTTGACAAAAGGAAGAGGCCGACAAGCAGGCTTGGAAGCAGCGGCTGAAGAGACGAAACGGTCGCTGCGGTGGTCGAAATTTCACTGCGAACCGACTCCATGTGAAGAGCCCTCAGCCGTTGATTGATATAGACCACTCCAACGGAGGGAGTCTGTGGAAGAGTCGAATTGGGCGAGCAATCTGCCGCTTATTTTGGGCATCATGGCATTGACCGTGATTTTGGCTGGCGGCTTCGTCCGAATCAGTGATGCAGGGGAATCCTGCCCAGATTGGCCGACCTGTTTCGGCACCTTCGGGTTCGATATTTCCGAGGAGGAGCAAGCGACTTGGTACGCTGAAACAGGCGAATATGACTCACGCGGCATGGAACATCGATACTCAACCTTTGAGATTTTCACCGAATGGATTCATCGATTACTCGCAACAATGTCTGGCGCAGTAGTCCTTTTGGGAGTATTTCTCGTGCGAAAAAATCGGAGCCAATTCGCCAAGACCGACGGCAGGACCTCAGGTGACTCAAATCGACTCTCCGACGAAAATTGGAAGGCAGCGCTCGCCTCGCTCGCGCTGGTAGTCACACAAGGGGCGATTGGAGCAATTACGGTTCGTTACGACAATGTCTCTTGGACCGTAGTGCTGCACCTACTGTTTGCAGTCCTCTACACAAGTTGTCTATTCTGGTGGTGGGTCATTTGGCGGCGCGATGTGGGAAGTCTGCCAGATTGGGCAAAAACTACCCCCGAAGTGGTCGGGAGTCAAGAGTGGCGACTCTCCCTTCTCACCGGTGCGACTCTTCCGGTGATTCTGCTCGGCGTCTGGGTCTCAACGGGCGGTGGAGGCTCGTTCAACCAAGGTTGTAGCGTCGGCTGGATGCAGGGCTGGCCGCTCTGTCAAGGGGCACTGATTCCAGGCGGTTTGGAAAATCCAGCGGTTCACGCGGCGTGGGTTCACCGGCTCGCAGTACTCATTGTAGGTATTTTTTTGGTGAAGGGTTTTCTTCAATTCCGAAAAGAAACTTCGGGCTCAGCAAAACCGCTTGAGGTAATCTTCGGGCTGGGTGTTCTGGCCTTCCTCCTCAACATTCTCGCCGGGGCTTCCTATGTGATTCTCGGGGCCGGTGCAGATGGATTTCCGGAATGGATTTCACTTCTACATCTCTCGCTGGCGATAGATTCCATACTGCTGCTTTCATTCACGCTGCTCATCTGCCGGCTAAACCGTTCAGGCAGCGCATTGGCAGCTGGCGGAAGCGTGAGCGGAAGCGAGTTGGCGGCTGGTGGAAGCGTGAGCGGAAGCGTGAGTGGCAGCGATGGTTCAGACGAAGAGTAGTGAATGTCCACCCACAGATTAGGGGCTGTTTGATAGACGGGGCCCTTCCCGAGTTGGTTCAATGGCTGAAGCGATGCCCGACTTCGAGGGAGGGGGAACCTTGGGTTCTCTGTTCGCTTTGATGAAGCCGACCGTGATTGCCTTGTTACAGGTGACCGCTCTCTGTGCTGTGCTAGCGCATGACATCATCCAATGGCATCTTGGCAACGGATTCAACATTTCTGAAACTCTTTGGACTTGTCTTGTCGTCTTTGTGGGAGGATTCCTCACCGCCGGCGGTGCTAATTCAATGAACATGTGGTTCGATGCGGATATTGACCCATTCATGGCCAGGACTGCGACCCGGCCTGTTCCAGCCGGTGATGTCGAGCCTCGTACCGCCCTCTTTTTCGGCTTTTTCTTGGCGGTTGTCGGAACAATTTGGTTCATCTCGCTCGCTAACGAAGTCGCGGCATTTTGGGCGGCGTTCAGTGTCATTTTCTATGTCCTCATCTACACGATGTGGTTGAAGCGAGCGACGACCCAAAACATCGTGATAGGAGGAATTGCCGGCTCGACTCCACCTCTCATCGGTTGGGCAGCAGCAAATGAGAACCTAACAATGGCAAACTTCTGGGATATCGGTGCTGCTTTCAACCTCGGCGCCGCCCTTCCGTGGCTGATGTTTTTGGTAATCTTCCTTTGGACTCCACCTCATTTCTGGGCTCTCGCGCTGTTCCGTGACCGGGAATACAGCGCCGCCAATGTCCCGATGATGCCTTCAGTGAAAGGAGGCCCTCACACGCTGGTCGAAATGCGGGTCTACAGCGCGCTTCTTATCGGGATTTCAGCGATGTTCATCGACCCGGTGATGTGGGGCTTTGGGGAGCAAGCAGGCGAGTGGTCTACCGCTTGGGCGGTCTCAACGACTTACTTCGCGACCGCACTCGCACTCGGCATCTGGTACAACCAGTCAGTTCTCAACATCGACCTGCGTGAGCAAAGAGATGAGAAGGGTCGAATCCCAACCGCATTCAATTCGTTCATGGTCTCAATGCGCTATCTTGCGCTCATGTTCACGACAATGGTGTTGGCTCTCGCCTTCTACCAACTCGCTCTAGTCTTGCTTCTAGTCGGTGGCGGTCGTGAACTGTGGCGAGTAATCGCTCGATTCAAGTGAAAGTTACAAGCCAAGACGTGAAATCGAGTGACCCTATTCTCTCCGTGACTCAGTGTCTGTGTGCTGAAACTGACGGCAAAGGCCATCGTTGAGTCTAAACGCTTGGCGCGTTCTTGGCGTCTTGCCGGGCGTGACCGGGTTGGAGAGGAGTTTGTGCAGGAGAGCGACCTAATCTACGATTGGAATGTTGTAAATTACGACTTTTCGCGGGATGAATCCAACCATCCACATCCGATTTGGTTTGACGATGAGACGCTGCGTGACGGGCTGCAATCCCCCAGTGCGCGCAACCCGACAATTGAGGAAAAGGTTGAACTGCTCACTTACATGGAGAAACTGGGCATCCAAAAAGTGGACCTCGGACTTCCCGGGGCGGGCCCTTTCCACATCAGTCACATCGATGCCATGCTGACTCACATCGTCGAAAACGACTACCAAATTAGGCCGGGCTGTGCTGTCAGAACGGTTGTCTCGGACATCGAGCCGCTAGTAGATTTGCAGGCGAAGCATGAGATTCAAATTCAGGCGAGTGCTTTTTTGGGAACCAGCCCGATTCGACAGTATGCGGAAAACTGGACGATGGAGCGAATCCTTTCAACCGCTGAGAAGGCGGTTTCATTCGCGGTCGACAACGACATTCCCGTGATGTTCGTGACAGAAGACACCACCCGCTCCAAACCCGAGGAAATCAAGGCGGTCTATACGCGGGCAATCGAGTTGGGTGCTGACCGAATTTGTGTCTGTGACACCTGTGGCCATGTGACGCCAAACGGTGTCAAACAACTTCTCACCTTCATTCAAGATGAGGTGATTCCAGACGCTGGGGTGAAACGCCGCGATATTGAGGTGAACTGGCACGGTCACCAAGACCGCGGGCTTGGGGTGGCGAACAACTTGGCTGCAGCAGAGGTGGGAGCCGATGTGATTCATGGGACTGCGCTTGGAATCGGAGAGCGGGCCGGCAACGCTCCGCTCGACCAGACGCTGGTCAACCTGAGCCTGATGGGAGTCATCAATAACGACCTTACCTTGTTGAATGAATACATGTTGAAAGCGCACGAGTATGTCGAGGTTGCACTACCTCGAAACTATCCAGTGTTCGGCAAAGACGCCTTCGAGACCGGGACTGGTGTCCACGCGTCCGCAGTGGTGAAGGCGATGAAAAAGGGCGACCATTGGCTCGCCGACCGAGTCTATTCGGGCGTTCCAGCCGCTGACTACGGACTTCAACAAGTAATTCGAATCGGCCACATGTCAGGCCGCTCCAACATCGTCTGGTGGCTTGAGCAGCGGGGCTACGAAGCGAGTGATGAGTTGGTGGCTCACCTCTTTGAAATCGCTAAGAACCAACGCCGACTGATGCCTGACGATGAAGTCGAGGCTGCTGTCAAATCATTCATCGATTCTTGAGAATCATTGGAGGGATAGCAACATAACCCAGCCGCATGGCCTGTAGGCCATGCATAGGCTCGCAATCGCATGCGTGCTCATACTCGCGAGCCTTTCACCTCTTGTCGCCGCAACCGACCAGTCTAGGGCTGGTGACTCGAAAAGCCGTTCGGATAGTGGGTTGACCAGTTCACTGGGGGCGCCAATCGAATATGGCGATGAATCTCCAATTTTCAGCCAGTTTTCACCCTCAGTCAGGGCCGCATTTGCAAGAGTGAGTGACCTATCCCAATACAACGATTCTGAACTCACTTCGGCTCACCAATGGGTGGCGGTCAGCGCAATTCCTCTCGGAGAGGAAGCCGTGCACCTGCCAGACACTTGGATTGTTGAACTCGACCGTGACGGTGGTAGCGGGGCCAGTCTGTTTGACGGGGTGACCTCTCTCAATGCACCCTCTCATTTCGCTAAATTACAAGCAGTTGGAATCGTTGAGGTCGCATATCCGCTGGTCGAGAAAGAGGTTGAGCCACGCCTCATTCCCAACGACACCAAGTTCTCAGACCAATGGCACCTTCGCAACACCGGCCAAACTAGCGGACTGGCTGGAGAGGATGCAAATGTCACCGGAGTTTGGAACACCTACAACGGCAGCGGCGTAGTCATCGGAATAGTCGATGATGGTCTCGACTGGGACCATCCCGACCTTGACGACTACTATGAAAGCAGTCTGGACTACGACTACTGCGGCAACGACGGAAATCCCAACCCATCGAACTGGGACGCTCACGGGACCGCCGCCGCAGGCGTAGCAGCCGCGGTCGGCAACAACAGCCTTGGCGTATCTGGGGCGGCTCCCGCAGCCGGACTCGCTGGGATCCGACTCATCTCCTGCAGTCTTACTGACACCAAGGAAGCAAACGCAATCTCACACGAAAGGCAGTCAATTGACATCTACTCCAACTCGTGGGGACCGAGTGATAACGGTCGCACTTTGGAAGCCCCGGGACCACTCACCTTGGCGGTCTTTGAGTCGGATGCGTATCTGGGAAGAGGTGGATATGGGAACCTCATCACCTGGGCAGCGGGCAACGGTCTCGCCAACGGCGATGACGGAAATATGGATGGCTACGCAAACTCCCGCTTCACAATCGCAGTCGCAGCAATCACCCATCAGGGCGAACAATCGTGGTACTCGGAACCGGGCGCGAACATTCTGGTGACGACCCAATCTGACGGCGACGGAGAGGGCATCACGACCACCGATATCGAAGGCTCATCGGGCTACACAAGCAGTGACTACACCGACAATTTCGGCGGAACCTCCTCCGCCACCCCCTTGGTTTCTGGTGTTCTGGCACTCCTGCTCGACGCCAACCAAAACCTCACTTGGAGGGATGTTCAACACATTCTGGTTAACTCGGGTCGGAAAAACGACCCGACTGACAGTTCTTGGTGGACGAATGGTGCAGGTCGCGAAGTCAGTCACAAATATGGCTTTGGAGCGTTGGATGCGGGTGCTGCGATTACCCTCGCTGAAAATTGGACAACAGTCGGCCCAGAAATGAATGTCACCGGTGGGCTGTTCAATCCGGCTGTAACTATTCCAGACAATACGGGGGTTGCAGTCGAGGAGACTGTCAACATCACACAAGATTTGTTACTTGAATCGGTTGAAGTTTTTGTCGATATTTCTCACGATGCACGCGGCGATTTAGATGTCAAATTAATTTCTCCATCAGGCTACATCTCAACATTGGCTAAGGAGCACAGCGACCAAAACAACGACTACGCGAATTGGGTCTTTTCGAGCACCCATTTTTGGGATGAGGGGAGTCGAGGGACTTGGACACTCAAGGTGGAGGACACCTATGGTGGAACCACTGGAACTCTCGATTCTTGGGAGTTAATTCTGCACGGAACCGAATTGCATCGCGACAGCGACGGTGACGGACTGCTGGACGATGACGAGATTGGGACCTACGGTACTGACCCTGACGATGAGGACAGCGACGACGATTTCCTACTCGACGGATATGAGGTCTTCAACTCGACAACCGACCCGCTCAATCCCGACTCTGACTATGACGGGCTGCTCGATGGGGTGGAGGTCTTGGTGAACGGAACTGACCCACTCAACAACGACACGGATGGTGACGGAATGCTAGATGGATACGAAGTTTACACCTCTTTTTCAGACCCATTATTCTACGATGAAGATGACGATAATGACGGCTGGTATTGGTTTGAGGATTGCGTAGACAACGACCCGCAAATATTCCCCGGGGCGTACGAAAATTTGGACAACCAGGACAACGATTGCGACGGTTATATTGATGAGGGATTCAATGAATCTGACTTAGATAACGACGGGCTGAGTGACTGGTTGGAATACCATTTTTACAATACCGGATGGTACTTTTGGGACACTGATGGTGATGGGCTTTCGGACGGTGACGAAGTGCTAAATTGGAGCAGTGACCCACTATTTTTTGACAATGACACCGACCAAGATGGGTGGTACTGGTTCGCCGACTGCGACGACACCAATGCCTCACTCTTCCCAGGTAACCCCGAACTCCTAGACGGGGTTGACAACGACTGTGATGACGATGTGGACGAGGATTTCTACGGATTGGATACCGACGAGGACGGGCTGTTTGACCTGGACGAGTACAACATCATCGGGACCGACCCGTTCCACAACGACACTGACCGGGATGGGCTGCTCGATGGCGAGGAACTTCTTGTTACTCACACCGACCCATTGTCACCAGACTTAGACGAGGATGGGGACGGATTCCGCTGGTTCGATGACTGTGATGACAACGATTCTGCGAGGGCGCCCGACGCAAACGAGACGTGGAACTGGATTGACGACGACTGTGATGGCGACATCGACAACGGCGTCAATCGGAGCGCTCACTACTTCTTCGAGCCCGATGAAGCGGGTGGGGTGATGACAGGTAATCTCACACATATGCAAATTGACATGGATTTTTGGTTGGCCAATGTATCCTTCGGCGTTGACGAATTGGTCGAAAACACAGAGATTTCGTGGACTCTGGTGTGGCCCGACTCCCAAGTCACTGAGTTGTATTGGGGCACGGTGGCCCGCTCTGTCAACGACCACAATGGAATTCGATTTGAGGAGGGAGTCAATGTCACCATCCCTTCCATCGACTGCTCCGAGCCTCTAGCATACAACCTGATGGAACAGACGCTCTGTCCAAGGCACAACGAGACCGTTGATGGTTGGGTGTTGACATTTGAGATGGTTGACGGCGATGAAACGGTCACACTCTCAACGAATCTCTCATTTGAGATATGGAATCCTCCGCCCCCCCAATATGTCGAACCTGAAGACGAAGGGCCGGTAGATACTGGAAACAACGAAACTGGAGGAGGGCCCGGAGAACTCGGTGTTGGAGGTGTCGCCATTCCAACAAATGTTGTGATTGGTCTTGGAGCAATTTTGCTATTGTCAATAGTTATCTTAATGGTCACCAAAAAGAAGCAGCCAAAACGACCGATTAGGCCTACTACGCCAACTCTGTATCAGCGATAGTGGGAATTATTCTAGATGAAATTTCGGTCCCGTTCAACCGAATGATAGCACGATTGAAATCGGATTTATCGTTGTGACCGCTCAATCCAGGAAATTCGAAAAAAAAACGACACTCCGTAGTGGCCGTTGTGAGAAACCCAATTCAAATCAGAGGATTGAGGCACCGAAAAGAACCGATAATACGACACCGCCGAGAACTATCAAACCGGCAATCCCGAGAAGTACCCAAGTTACCATGTCAGTCAGTTGATTGGCGTGTTGATTTTCAGCCTCACTCGCCTCCAAGCGAAGGTCTGGTTTTGCGGATCGAAGTTGCTTTGCAGTCGCCGAATCGATTTCAGTCGAATCAGCGGCGGAGCGGAGCTGTTCAAGCGATTTGTCTTCGATGGCATCGGCTCTCATTTGAGCCTCTTTTGAAGCCTTCACGGCGTCGGCGTCGGGGGACCATCCTGCTTGTGGCATTGTGCGACCTCGGAGGGGTCTTTGCCGTGGACGTATTCAAGGGCTACTATTGGGAAATCTCGCTGTCCAAAGGGGGTACGAACCGCCTCACTGGCTCAAAAAACTCCTGACAGGGCGAAAAATCCACTCATTTTTGATACCAAAGACTTCCGAAACAGGGCTCTAGGCTGGATGTTCATCCATCGGCTTTTATTGCCTCGGAGTGCAGGGAGTCTTGCCGGAGGGGTGCTACGCACCCCAAACCCGAGGGGAATTGGATGCCCAAAGAAACGCCCGGAAAGGGCAACGCTTCGCCCGTTGACCGTGTGGAGACAGCGTCTGAAAACAAGGGCGGAGCAGTTGAAAGTGGAGTTTCAACTCCAAAAACGATGAAAACGAAGTCAAAAACGGCTGATTCCAAATCACAGCCGAAGAAATCGGTTGCGGCCAAGTCGAAGAAAGGCAATGTGAGTTCGGTCAAGCCTAAATCGGTGAAGAAGCCGGCTAAATCGACGAAAACGAAGAAGCCGGCGGCGAAGTCAACCAAACCGAAAAAAACGACTTCGCCAGCGTTGGAGTCGAAGAAAGAAATTGAATCAAACCCGAAGTCGACTCTCAAGGTCAGCAATCAAATTCCAAAAGAGAGGCGAGCCAAGATTGAGCGCTCTCTGTCGAATCACAAGGGCAAGAAGCGCAGCGAGTGGGACCGTGCTGGAGGCGTGAAGCAACATCGATTTTTGAAGAAGCGAATCAAACCAGGTACAATTCGAAAAATCAAGATGCCACTACTCGATGTGACGATGGGTGACGATTGGGCAACCCCAGTAACGGTCATTCACGGAGCCCGACCCGGTCCGGTCGTAACGGTCACTGGTGCGGTGCACGGTGATGAGTTAGTTGGACCACTTGCCTGCAGCATGCTCTGTCAAGAGACGATGATTGGAATTGGCAAGGCACTGGATGCAGCAACAATGGCAGGCACAGTACGAATCGCACCGATTCTCAATCCGCCCGGATTCCGCAGAAACAGCCGCTACTTCCCAGACGGCAGGGATTTGAATCGAGAATTCCCCGGAAGAGAAAATGGTAACACCACTCAGCGAGTTGCTAGCCACATTTGGGATGGTTTAGTACAAGATTGCGACTATCTCATCGACCTTCACACAGCCGCGCGAGGCCGAACCAATCTTCCACAGATTAGGGCAGATTTAGTCCACCCGGAGAGCAACAGGGTTGCTCGCGCTTTCGGACTTGAAGTAATTCTTGACTCGAAGGGGCCGCGCGGAACACTCAGGAGAGTTGCCAGCGACCATGGAATCGGCAGCGTAACCTACGAAGGTGGTGGCGCGAATTTCACCGACCACGAAGCGGTCAAGGTTGCAGTTTACGGCGTACTCAATGTGCTTCGCAGCCTCCATGTTATCCCCGGACATCCGAGCAGGCCTCGGTTCAGACTTCTCGCATCTGGCTCAACTTGGGTTAGGGCGGACGAGGGTGGTCTTGTCGATATGTTCGTCAGTTCCGGTTCATTCGTCGAAAAAGATGACATCATCGGGCGAATCATGGACCCCCAACGGCCAGGCGAATCCGCTGACATTCTCTCTCCTGAAAGGGGCCTCCTCATCTGCACCGCCAACAACCCATTCGTAACCGCTGGCACTCCGGTCGGTCACCTGCTTCCAATTAATCGAGGGGTGCAACTCGTCAAGCGGCAACTCGACGCTCAAAATCGTCTCATCATCAGTGGCAGCGCCGACGAGCCGCCATGGCGCGATGAGGCTGAAGTCGACGAAATCGCAATCGAAGGCTCATGGAGCGGTGGCGCAGTCGATGCCGAATGGCAGCGTGACTGGGCCCAGCCGGGACTCGGTGATGCGGAATCACTCGCAAGTGGTGCTGCGAACTCTACGGCTGATGCCGTAGGCGAAGAGGAATCTTCTGAAGAAGAACAGTGACAGGGCAGGCTTGAACTGTCGTGCGGCAGAACCGGACGGGCTTGAACGGTCGAGTGGGGAATAGCGAAAAGCGGGCCGCGCTGAGCGGCGGATATGGGAGAATCCGAGGTCGGAGTCCAGCGGCAATATGCGGCGTCTTCAATCTGCTTCGGCTGCGGACCAGCAAACGAAAAAGGGTTGCGAATCGACTCGACAAGGACTGCGGAAGGTCTCGAACTTTGGTTCACTCCGGCGGAAGAACATCAAGCATTTCCCGGTATGGTGAACGGCGGAATAATCGGCACACTGCTCGACTGTCACGGAAATTGGGCTGCTGCGATTGCGCTGATGGACGCGGCTGGTGATGACCATCCTCCATGCACGGTAACCGCCTCCTACTCCATCAAACTCAGGCGTCCCACCCCGGCCGGTGTCCCACTCCATGTAACGGCGAAGGTCGTCGAGTTAAGCGAAGGTCGAGCGCAAGTCGAAATGGAACTTCAGGCGGAGGGGAAAGTCTGCGCATCCGGCACAGGATTATTCGTCGCTGTGAGAGAAGGCCATCCCGCTTTTCACAGATGGAATTGAGGTGGCGCAATGGTTACCAATTCGGAAATTAAAGGTGGCTGGCGAAATGGTTGTTGACCCAACATTGGAATTGCTCCGCTATCGTGTTTTGGCAACGATGGCAAGCATGGAATCTCTCGACTCTGAAAACTTGACTCCACTCGCAGATATTCCGCTTGGAAAATTGCGGGTAGACGCCACCCGATTACACGCAGTCTGCCGTTATCACAAGGGGGTCCAAAAGAGTGACCCGAGCCTTGGTCCAAACGATGTTCGGAAGGTAGCAGTACACCCCGTTGCCCTCGCACCAGAATGGGAGAGGTACGCTGAGTTCCTTCTCTTTCACGAGTTCCTCCACGCTCTCGGACATGCTGGACATGACAGAATTTTTCGAAAACTCGAGGCGGATTGGCCCGATTATGAGGCGACACAGATGGGTGAAACATTCGGAACTCATCTTCGTGAGAGAAACGCAAAGTGGCGCTGGCTTTGCCCCCAGTGTGGCTGGAATACCGCTCGCTCGGTGAAATCCCGGGGCCGTTATCTCTGCCGAGGATGCCGAGTGAAATTAGTTGATGAATCACTTGAATTGACGATTTCAACATCTTGATGAGCATTTTGTAATACATCGAACCACAATCCATTACAGATAGTGTATGCTCCGCTCGCTCATGGAGCGAGCGCTCTCTACGCGTATGTGCGTGAGGCTGACGCTGCTAATTTCGCTGCTCATGATGGGGACTATCCCAGCAGATGTCGGTGCGGAAGTTGGAGTTGGAGATTCTACTCTGAACCTCTCCTGCCTATCCGCTTCAAGTTGCCTTCTCGACAATGAGGCGATTGGAGTCGACAAGATGTCGAAGCAGGAAACCAGCGCATCTCCTGCCTCACCGGTCACGGTCAGCATCGAATTTGTGATGAATCCCGACCAAGTTCAACTCGCTTTACTGCCGCCTACAATTGATGAATTGGTCATTGACCTTGTAATTCAAGAGGAAATCGGCGGCGTCAATTCACCAGATATTATCGTTGACTTTTGGCTCGGACCGAGCACAAATCAGTGGACACTCGATGGCGGTAGTCCATCATCACCTCGCCTTGGAGCGTATCGAATTCTTGATGCAGAACTCGATTTGAGCCGGGGTCGCCTGTTGAGACCGGGCGATTCAGTCGGTATGAGAATCTCCTTCGAAATCGACCAACCAGTCACCTGGGAACTCTATCTTCGAGGAGATTCAAGAGTTTCTCTTCCAATCGAGTGGAGCGTGGATGTCGCCGCATCAAATGTCGACGAGCCTAGTTCTGCGGGTTCTCCTGTGGAACTTTCGGATGTTGAAGACCTAACTTACGGCGCACTACTCGATGCTGACCAAGATTGTTTTAGATTTCAACTTGGAAAAAACCTCAGAGCGATGACGATAATCGTCCATTGGTCTAGTGTCCCGTTAGAAATCGAGCAGCCTCACACACCCCCCGAACTGATTCGGCAAGGGGGCGCAACACCGAGAAATCCGGCGGTCAAAACGACTTACGAGGCGGGTGAACAAATTTCGGAAATTCGCTACGAGGAGCCGCCAGAGGGGTCTTATCTCGCCTGTTGGACTGGCAGTTCTAACCGCTTCCAAGCCTACTCATGGTTCGCAAGGCTATCGCTCATGGGGATAGGTTCCTCCAGCCCTTCCGAGTTCTTGGGGGAGGCTAACTGGCTTGCCGGCGAAGCATATGTCGGCGAATCTACCGAAGTGATGGAAGTTTCCAGCTCCGGGGCAATCACGGTTGTGATTGCGTTACTCGGCACGGCGGCTGTATTCGCTGGATTCGCCGTGCCGTCAAATTTCCGTTGGTCAAAACGACTGCTTCTGCCCATCGCCCTGTTCATTCTGGTAGTCGGTGGAGTCGCTTCGCCGGTCTGGGCGATGACCGATGAAGCGCCGCTCAGCGACGAAGTGACACTCGACGAAGCGCTGCAGGCTCGCCTCGCCGTCATTGAACAAGCGAGCCGCACCGGAGAAAATGCAGGCGCGGCCAGCGGGTTTTTCGGGCTCTCACCCGGGCAGACCCTGAACTTGAGGTTGCATGTGACTGGCGCGCACGAGACCGGGGATGGAAGGTGGCAAGTCCACACAGAGGAGTTGTCTCAAATCCGCTTGGACAGTTTTGTCTTCGGGTATCTTTCCGAACATCCGATGGGAAAAGAGGAACAAATTCGATTCATTCTTCAATCCGGGCGGGCAATCACTCTCGACCTACTGATGCTGGAAGCGCTACTTGTTGTCGATGAAAAACCAGATGGTGAACTTCTCCACATCAAATGGAAACTTGCTGCGAGTGAACCTTCTGGCTCGGCCACTGAACCGATTTGGGCGTCTCGGCCAGATGTGATTTCACACAAAGACTGGAAGGAGTTGCAAAATGACCTCTACCCTGAACTTCTGACGATTTCCTACTGCGATTGCGGAACAGATGGAATGGAAGTTACCTGGCTGTCAAATTCCAAGATGAGTGCTAGCAGCATTCCGCAAAGCGGAGGGATTTCAATCGCTGATGGAATTGTGCCAAATGAAAATCTCTGGGTGACAACAGGATTCGGAATCCTGTTCATTGCTGGAGCAATTGAATGGTTGCGAGTTCAAGGTGCAAAGAAACTCGCTGACGAATTCTTCTAGACTAACTCCCGTCACCTCAAAACTTGAACGAATTGGGTTGTAAATCGAGTTCATCAATGTGGCTCTTTGGGCCCGGGCAGACTTGGAAACCAAAAACTCCGTCGAGTGGGTGGTGGAAAATTTCTCAGATTTTTCCGAGGATATCATCGAGCGTCTTCTTCTCGTCCTCGTCGATGACACCATCATCAAGAGCATCACGAATCAACTGCTTGTTGTCGTCGGTAAGGCCAGCACCCTCCATCGCTCCCTCGATGAGAGCCATCTCGGCGACTGTCACAACACCATCATCGACGGCACAATTGATTGCTGCGCGGGTAGCGATTCTTGCTGCATCACGAGGTGGAATATCTAACATTTCAGTCAACGTAGACAGGTCACCCAACTCTTCGTCGGTCAGTACCCCATCTTCGTAGGCGACCCGATATGCTTCGAGTAGAAACTTGCCGTATTGGTCTGGGTGAAGGAGAACATCTCTGATGAGTCCGTAGTCAACCGTTCGACGGGTGCTCGCTGCAACGCCACCGAGGCTCTGACGAATTTCCTTCACTGCCATGTCCTTCAAGCCGTGTCCAATCCATGCGAGTCCAAGTGCCACGACACCAGCGCCGAGCCACTGCATTGTCGGGGTTGCAAGTAGGGTTCCCGGGTCTATGAGTTGCTTGAGTCCTATGACGAGAAGTAGCGAGCCCCAGAACATCTCCAACCAGTCGTTGACATCACGCTCGTCGGCGTAGTCATCGAACTCGCCAGCGTCGCCCTCATCCTCGCTCATCGCCTCCTCACGGCCCTCATCAGCCCTTCAAGGTAACCCCCTTGCATGTGGATTACGCCCCTGCCTCGCCCGATTGAGCATTCCCGGAGAAACCCCAAACCCCCTTGAAAAAGTACCTTGGAAACAACCTCCCAAGATAAGTGGAGGCAAGCAAACCCGCGGTACTGTGAATGTCCGCCTCTCAGTAGAGTCTTTTGGATTTGACGAGTGGCGGGAAAAATTCTTTTGAGCCGCGGAAAAACCACTCTGTTGGACCGCTATCCTATTGAGCGGTGAGGCGCGGATGCCTACTCATGGCAGGAGCGGAGAGATGCAAAGTCGCTGACCTCGACCTGCCTGCGAAAGTGCGGGAGCACCTCGCGGGGGCGTGGGGAATCGAAGAATTGTACCCACCTCAAGCGGCCGCGATGCCAGCGGTGTTGGCTGGCGAAAGTGTGCTGCTAGCAGCGCCGACTGCGAGTGGGAAATCACTTGTCGCCTATCTAGCAATCATGCGTCGGCTTTTGGTTGAGGTGCCCGGCAGTCGGGCGATTTACATCGTGCCGTTGAAAGCGCTTGCCTCAGAGAAAGTCGACGAATTGAATGAATTGTGTTCTGCGGTCGGTTTGACAGTTGGCATCGGTGTAGGCGACCGCAGCAGTGAAAACAACAAATTGGGTGAAGCCGATGTGCTGGTCTGCACTTCGGAGAAGTTTGACTCATTACTTCGAAACCGTGAAAATTTCTTGGAAAGGGTCACGGTTGTCATCGCCGACGAAGTGCATCTTGTCCACGAAGTCAGTCGAGGTCCAACGCTTGAAGTCAATCTTGCTAGAATCATGCACGAGTGTCCCGATGCACAATTGGTAGCACTCTCAGCGACGGTAGGCAACGGAGAGGCGGTTGCAAAATGGCTCAAAGCGAAGCTCATCACATCCGATTGGAGGCCTGTCCCACTACGATATGCAACCGAAACTGAACTTCTTGTCGAAGTCAGAAGCGAGATTCGTACCGATGCAAAACCATCCAAATTACCACCTCCGAGAACACTTGAGGGCCCAAAAAGTGCTCCGGTGTGGGCAGTTTTGCAGGACACCATCGCAGATGGTGGGCAATTGCTTGTCTTCGTTGGAACAAGGCGGGGCGCTCAAGCAGCAGCAAAGGACCTTGCCAAACGGCGACTGAAAGCCCTCATTGCAGCAGGAGAAGATGAACTCATCAACCAATTAGCCAGCCTTTCTCAGAAAGTAAAAAGTGGCGATGAAGGCTCCAGCATGGGAGATGTGTTGGCAGAAACAATGACCGGTGGAGTCGCATTTCACCACGCAGGATTGACCAGCGCCCAAAGGAAACTCATAGAACAGGCATTCAAGGAGCGAAAATTGGTCGCCCTCTGTGCAACTCCAACTTTAGCAGCAGGGGTTAACTTGCCAGCGAGAAGAGTTTTGATTCGTGACCTTTCAAGGTGGGATGGAAGCGGAAGTCACCTTCTTTCGGTGATGGAAGTGCAGCAGATGCTCGGCAGAGCGGGAAGACCGGGGTACGACACTCGGGGTGAAGCGTGGTTGCATTGTAAACGGCAGGATTTGGCGGACAAATACGCTGACCTCTACTTCCTCGGTGAACCGGAAGATATTGTCTCAAAACTTCACATGGAATCCCCGATGCGAATGCATGTCCTCGCCGCAGTCGCTACCGGTGGCCAAAGAAGCCGCCACTCCCTAGGCCAATTTTTCTCACTCACTTTCCTCGCCCAAGACCTTCCCAAGGAGACCCTCGCCGACAATGTGGACGGAATTCTCGACTGGTTAACAGAGCACGAAATGGTCGAACGGTTGGGTATCGACGAGCGGCTCGCGGCTGACATCGATGCGAGCGAGGAGGAAAAAAGGGCGCTCGCCGCCTCGGAATCGGAAATTGAGGATTGGAACGATGAGATGCCAGCCTGGGCGCGTGCTGCACAATCTGTTACCGGTGTCCGTTTGGATGACTACATTCGGACGGAGGATAGACAACGGCCGAAGCGCAAGGGGCCTGCTGTAATCGGTTTTCAATCGGCTGCTGATGTCATGCGCGGGAGCAGATTGGAGCCATCCGCGCCAGAGCAGGATGCGATGACATATGCTCCGACCCCTTTCGGAGAGAGAATCAGCAGACTGTATCTGGACCCACTTAGCGGTCATATACTCCGAACTGGAATCCGACGGGCTTCCGCAGTTTTAGCGGGGCTGGACGAAGAGACGACACTCTCGCCATTTGGCTTGCTGCACCTCATCACTACTGTCCCTGACTTCATGCAACTTTGGCCTAGAAAATCTGAGATTGATTTCCTGCAGGAAAAACAAATGGCTACTGAAGAACAGCGATTGGTCAGCATCGAGCAACTCCAAGATTCGTTTCTCGACCTTGACCCTCTCACCCATGTCAAGTCGGCTGCAGCGTTGGAAGCGTGGATAGATGAGGAGTCAACCAGACAAATTGAGTCAAAACTCGGTGTTGCTCCGGGTGACTTGAGATTGAGAATTGACCTGTGCGAATGGCTGTTATACGCCTGTCGTGAAATTGTGAGATTCGATGATACCGGGGGCGAGTTAGTCGAGCCAGCGCAACAGAAGTTAGTCGAACTCATCGATGAGGTGAGATTGAGGGTCAGGCATGGTTGCAATACTGACCTGCTGCAGTTGGTTTCGCTTCGTAATGTAGGCAGAGTGAGGGCTCGAACGATGACGAAGATGGGGCTTGAATCTCTCGCAGATATTGTAGACATGACCTCGACTGACAGGAGGAAACTCGCTGACAATCAAGGTTGGAGCATACGACTAGTCGACGGAATTGTCAAGCAGGCTGGACAAGTTTCCGGTCGAGCAAAATGACCGAAGTTCTCCTCTTTTCCGAAACTAAAATGCCTTATTGCTGAGGAACCGCCCGAGGTACTCTCATGGAGGCGACGAATCCACCCTGGTTTCCAGCATGGTGCATCGAATTCGCCAAGCCAGTGGATGACCCACGAGAGGTCGCCAACACTCTAATTGAATATCGAGAAGATTCTCGATGGATGCTTTTGGGTTATCCAACAGTGATGAGTGAGCGCCACCTTTGGACTGCCTGGTTGGCTGTAAAATCGAGATTTGCGTCGGACACGATGGTAAGCAATTCGATTGATGGCGAATTTTTGAGACTTCTTTCCGGTACACACCAGATGAAGGTCGCATTCACAAGAGCCGGACTCGCTGTCGGTGACACCAAGGCTTGGTTGGTTAGGTTGCCCGAATGGACGGAGAGTGAACTAATTGGCCACGATCCTTTGAACGATGTTGTTGCTGAGAGATTGATGGGGTGGCTTGATGCACAACTATCTCCAGAACGACCTGCACCAACGGACGAAGGGGCGAAGAGGCTCGGGTTATTCGATACCGAAACTCCCGAAAGAGCAACTTGGGAGTCGGCCTGTTTGACTCACATCGCTATGGCTGACTTAGGAATCTGAACTATCGTTGGGTTCATAGAGCGGAGACGGAAGCCGGTTTACATGCCTAAGTTCCACGGGTTCGGGTCCTGCATTGTTTGCAACACGGAGTGTGTCTCGATGCACTTTCTCGACATTGCAGGTGAAAGGCACTGTCTAGCCTGTTTTACAGAACAGACAAACCCCGACCACCCAGATATTTCCGACATGCGAGCGGCCGCAGCCGCTGCTTTGGCTGAATGGCGTTGCACAAAGTGGAACCGCACTGACACAAAGTTGCCCAACGGGCCCCAATCAGTCAATCACAATTGATTGCAGTCGATGTTCAATCTCTGATTCCATCGGCTACGACATTGAAAATTGCCTCGCCTTCTGGAAGATTTGGAGAATCGACCAATCGGCCGACTCTGCGTCCGCCTTTCGATTTCCGCAAGTAGATTCTGAATGTCGATGCGTGACCGACGATGTGACCACCGATCGGTTTTGTTGGGTCGCCCCACATTGCATCGGGTTTCGAGTGTACTTGGTTAGTAACCAAGACAAGAGCATTGGTGACATCTGCCAACTGCTTCAACTCCTTCAAGTGCTTGTTCAACTTCTGTTGACGCTCGGCAAGTTTGCCTCGACCGAGGTATTCAGAACGGAAGTGACTGGTGAGCGAGTCGACAATGATTAGTCGGACATCGATATTCTTCGACATCCGCTTGATCTCATCGACCAACAACATCTGATGTGCAGAATTGTAAGCGCGTGCTACATGAATTCGCTCTAGAATCATCTCTGGTTCCAGACCGACGCCACGAGCCATCTGAGCAATTCTTTCAGGCCGGAAGGTGTCTTCTGTGTCGATGTAGAATACTTCACCATCAAAACCACCCTGTTCAATAGGTAGAATCGTGTTGACTGCTAGCTGATGTCCGATTTGAGTTTTGCCTGAACCAAACTCACCGTAGACTTCGCAGATAGCCTGAGTCTCAAAGCCGCCACCGAGCAATTCGTCGACTGCTTTACTGCCACTTGTCAACTTCATGACTTGACTTCGGCGTTCCAACAATTCGTTTCCGCTAAGGAATCCACCGATGTTAGCCAATCTCTTAGCGGCCGAGATAATCTTCGCTGATACCGCCTCACCAAGTTCGGCGGCGTTTGCCAACTCACTTGGGGACATTACCGCAATTGATAGCAACTCGTTGAAGCCGGCTTCCACCAACTTTTCCGCGGTCGCAGGACCCACACCAGGCAGGTCGTCAATCGTCGGCTCCCCGTCTGGCACCTCAATCACAACCTCGTCAAGATCCTCATCCATCAAGTCGGTTTCCTCTACAATCTCATCTTCATTTGTCTTTTTCTTTGCAGCCATTCTTCTCTCTCCGCTGACCGGTTCTCAACCGCAGGGGTATATCAACCAAAGATAGAGGGTGCCGAGTCGGTTGAAAGTGATTGGGAAAGTGAAACCGGACCACTGCACTATTTTTTTCACTTTCAGTTTGTATATCGTCAAATCCGAAACTGAACATGAAGAGCCCCCGCGATTCTGCTCAAAACCGCCCTTCTTCGCCCTTCTTCAATCCAAAAATCAGAGGAATCAAGGCAATCCCTCCGCACACCACACCTTGACAGATAGCAGTTAGGAACGCCACTGTATTACTGTCACCGAGCACCCCACTTCCTTGGTTACCCGGTAGGAACGGTACCAGTAGGGCATTTACAATCAGTACCCCTAAAGCAACCCATGTGGCGTTTCTTACCCGTCTAAGTATCAGAACCCCGCATACCACCAACACGAGACTAACCGTTACGCCGACAATGAATGTGTCAGTGAACAGAGCATTGAGAGAACCACCCTGACCATCATTACTATCCTGAATCCACACTAAAGCGCTCAAAGCTCCAAACACGATGAGCAGCCAGCCGCTCAGCCGCCACGGCAACTTCGGCTCAATCAAGATGAGCGGATGCTCGATGGGCTCGGGCGTGGGACCTGTGCCGAGGGGAATCATCGCAGTCACTCCTGTGCAACAGGAGGGTCGGGGACAGGCGTCTCCATCGAATCATACTCAATCCATACAGTTGTCTCGGTGTCCACATTA
>Ga0209403_10000572_pt1 | contig 54126 bp, 46 predicted proteins | sample ArcticOcean_MG_C_8_FD_187440 | JGI IMG/M metagenome (GOLD analysis project Ga0209403, IMG submission 187440) | Marine microbial communities from western Arctic Ocean - ArcticOcean_MG_CB11_86 (SPAdes) (version 2) | ecosystem: Environmental > Aquatic > Marine > Oceanic | place: Arctic Ocean... | reverse complement strand
AGGCAGCATCACTTGCGATGGCTTCGGCGACTTTTTGGCGTCCACTTCGCACTCTGAAAGCGCTGCCACCGGTCGTGGGAATTGCCAGTCCTGAATGTAATGCAGCATCCCAGCTGAGGCCGTTGGCAAAATGCCCACTTAACGCTGCCCCCGCTTCCCACCAGGTGGACGGCAAGATTACGTTTTCAACGGAATTTCGTTCAACGCCGTAGAAAGTTGGCGGTTCATGTGTTTCGTTGGTAGTGCCAACAGGAATGAGAAAGAGCCCGGTTTTGACAGACAAGTTGTCTGTCAGCGCAAAATCTACGTAGGCCTGTTCGAGTTCGACCTCACCTGGCGCCCCGTCACCTGCTAGCGAATGCTCCACTTCAAGTTCAGAAAAGAAATTGATCTTGTCCGAGAACTCATGACCGAAGAAAAGCACAAAACGATGCAAGTCGATTTGCTCGAGATCACGAGCAGAATCCTGGGCGTTTAGATTGTTGTAATGAAGCTCGCCGTAGCCACGGATTTGAGTTGTTGATTCGCCAGTCGGAACGACAACCGTTTCAAGATAATCGCCAGTTGCTTCTATCTTCAAATTGGCATCAGCAAGCTGCTCGTCGGCAATAGCCAACTCTGTCTTGAGTGCGTCTATTTCTCCCTGTTGCTGCTGAACAATCGCCCAGATTTCATCGATGTCTGGGGTTTGTGCGAAGGCTGGCGTCACCATGGCCGACAAAGCGGCTATCAGCAGGATTTCCTTTGTTTTCATTCCATTGAGTCTCGTTGTTTCTAGGTGTGAAACGAACGTTAATACGACTGAATCTTAAATGCAAATAATTCTCATTAAGAATAACTTAACAATAAATCTCACGTGATTTGGGCCGCCCAGATCGACAGATCGACAGATCGACAGATCGACAGATCGACAGATCGACAGATCGACGTCATTAAAAAGAGTTTGGGTCTATTTAGCGTAAAAAAGACGAATATCGGCGATAAGCTTCGCGCGCGCCCCATCATTCAGGTACATACGATGACCGCCTTCGTAGTAGCGCATGGTCACGCGGTCTTGAACAATTTCATGGCGGGCGAAAGTTAATTCCGCATCGAGAAACGGCGTAATGAGATCGTAGTAGCCGTTTGCGACCATGATGCGCATTTCGGAATTCATGCGCATCGATTCGCTCAAGTCTTTGACTACATTCACGAACGACGGCTCCCAAAACGAACCCTTTGGTGCGGTTCGCCACACCCAATTTTGCGAGATTGCGCTGTTTGTCATGAGATATGGCCGCGACATAGTGACGCCAAGCGTGGTCGACTGGTAATGATTGAAAGCTGCAGTGTGTGCGCTGCTGATTGCGTAGTTGCCGGCATCCCCCAGCGTCGGTCCCGCGGCCAGATTGTCACTCTCATCTCCCAGGTAGCGCCCATCATTGGCACCGAGAACCAACCCATCCTCCCGTAACAATTGTTTTCTGAACCTCGACGCCAATACCCGTAGATTTGCTGCCAATATATAATTCCGATCCAGACCCGTAAGGCGTGCGAGCTCGGTGGCAATGCGCTGCTCCTCAACATCGCTCAGCATGGTGCCGGCTATCAAAGCCGGTAAGTAATCGTTAACCGCAAAAACACGCGCCTCTTCAACGAAGTCTGTGAGGCTTGTGTCGCGTCCTGCCTTGCCGTGGTAGTGAGCCGTTGCTGCCATCGACGGTAGATAGGTTACGTACCCCAGGAGGTTGCTTGGTTGGGAAGTTGACCCAGTAAAATCGAGCGCCTGGCTGATGAGAATTAAACCGTTCAGCGCCATGTCCTGACCGCCATCTAGCAAGGCGCGCGAGACTGCCGCCGCCCGGGTCGTGCCGAAGCTTAATCCCAGAATGTACTTCGGAGAGTTCCAGCGTTGATTGGCCGTGACCCATTCTCGTATGAACGCGGTCATCGAGGACGTGTCACCCTTTAGACTCCAGAAGTCCTCGTTTGTCGAAGCGCCAATAGGCCGGCTATAGCCGGTGCCGATAGAATCAACAAAGACCAGGTCGGTCTCACCAAAGACGCTCTGATCGTTGTCGACAAGCGGATAAGGCGGGGCACCATCGTCGCGATCAGCTCGACTGGGAACACGAACGACTTTAGGACCCAACAGGCCAATATGCAGCCAGGCTGACGCTGAGCCTGGCCCGCCATTGAATACGAAGGTAACCGGTCTGACCTCATTTCGCCGCTCGCTCTTTACATAGGAGGTTGACCAAATGCTCGCGGTCTCCGTTCCGGAAGTATCGCGCAACAGTGTTTCACTAGCGGTAGCGGTGTATTCAAATTCGCCATTAGCGGCAGAAAATCGGTGCTGGCTCTCGAATGATGCAGGTGCGAATTTCGCCGCCTCTTCCTCTTGTGCATGACATAGAGAAGCGGAGATACACAGCAGGAGTACCAGCTTGAGCGAATGTTTAACGCAATGATTATCAGTCATAAAAGAGTTTTATCCATAGAAAATCGCGCGCCTCCTATAACGGAATTACCCATTGATCTTTCTCGACATCAACCGTTCCCTGCATTTCTTCCCGCACTACACGGTCGATAACTTGCAGGCCTTTTTCAGCCATAGCATCGAAGGTATCCACCCCATCATTCGGAAAACCGCCACGAGTTCGGTGAATATCGAACTGGTTAGCGAACGTTCGGTCGAACGCTTTTTCTATCCCTCGTTTTCCGTGCATGAAACCGAGCAATCCACCCCAGGTTGCCGCCGGATTATCGGAATCCCAACCTGACAACGCAGCAATTTTCACTGTTTCCTGATAATCGCCCTCGCCGTACAACAGACTGACAATGCTCGCCGCAAAATTAATACCACCCGCAAAGCAGCCATTGTACACGAGCTTCTGCGACGTTAGATCGTAACCGTCGAGTTGTTCAACCTGATAGCGTCGATAAACATCATCACGCGCCTGCTCCCACGAATCACCTGCCTCATAACGACCTTTAATGTAGTCGCACATTTTCGCAATGTAAGATGTTTCGGGTACGCCCTCGCGCGCTTTTTCTGCCAGCCAGCTGACCTGATCTTTCACCGACAAATCAGCATCAACCACTGCTGCCAGAGAATGCATCACGACGTAAAATTCGGCAGCCAGTGCTGCATCGCCGCTGACTGTTGTCCTGATTGGCAGGTGCGCCATCTCCAATGCTACGTGTGGTTTTCCTGGAGCGAACAAACCAAAAATCTCGGTCGTCAATTGCGCATCGATCATCGCAAAATCCGGATTGTGCTGTGGGTCGCCCGTTGCCGGCGGAACAAGCCCCTGAACTCGCATGAGGTCATGTGCGCGCTGATTGGAAACCCACAAGAAATTTTGTTTGCTGCCATCATCTGCAGTGAATGGCGTGTTTTCATCAGAGTAAATATGCGTCATCCAGCCATCACGAATTTGGGTGCCCGAAAGAGCACTAGTTTCGTTTTCAAGCAACAGTGATTGATAAATGTATTCGATATCCGTGTCATCGTCAGAGCCCCAGATGCCTCCTTCATCGACCCAAACCCAATCGATCGTTGGCGACACACTGCTTGGGACGCCGTTGCTAAATATATTGGGCTCATCCGGTTTACCCCAGTCGTCGCGGGTGTAGAAACGACCATGTGGACCCTCTCCTCCAATTTTGTCGAGCTCTGTAGCCAGACCGGTCCAGTTTGCGATACTTTGGCCCAACCAGAAGCCGTACATTTTTTCCGCGTATTTGGAACGCGAAATTACGTGCGCTGAGGTCGCGCTGATTGCGGGCGCCTCTACTGTCTGCTCGTCGCAACCTCCAAGAGTGGTAGCGAAGATCAAAATGGACCACGTCGAAAACAACGTTGGGGGAAATTTTGTGCGACCACTATGGACTGACATGAAACACTCCGAGGTTGGGACAAAATAGAAATGAAAGTCAGCCAGCATCATACCGTGCGTTCAGAACTCACGCCTATACTGTACGATTGAGCATCCGAAAGAACGAGAGAACGAGTATCGCCGTGCCCAAGAACGAAATCGCCATCCAGGCTGCTGTCGCATACGCAAGTGATCAACCGTTAAGAACAACTAACCTAACGCTAAAAGCGCCCGCAGAAAACGAAATTTTAGTGCGTATCGTAGCGAGTGGTGTCTGTCATACAGACATCATGACCAAGAACAAAGGACTATGTGAATTCCCTATCGTGCTGGGCCACGAAGGCGTTGGTGTTGTCGCAGCGTTAGGCGATGACGTTAGCGAATTCGAAATTGGCGATCACGTCGTTTTGAGTTATGACTATTGTGGCCAGTGTCCTCAATGTGAAGCCGGCAAACCGTCCTATTGCAATGATCATGGCAGCCTGAATTTCTCGGGTACGCGCCCCAACGGCGAGAAAACGCACCGTAGCGAAAACGGTGCGTCATCTGATGTGTTCGGCTCGTTCTTTCAACAGTCGTCTTTCGCAACCTATGCGCTCAGTCACGAAACCAACACCATCAAAGTTGACAAGGACTTACCCTTACCAATGCTCGCTCCGCTCGGCTGCGGCGTGCAGACCGGAGCCGGAACCGTATTCAACACACTTGCAGTTGAGGCTAACACGAGCATCGCGATATTCGGCTGTGGCTGCGTCGGCTTGTCGGCAATCATGGCGGCCAAAGTGGCGGGCGCGAAAAACATAATTGCAATCGATATCAATCCCCGCCGCACCATTATGGCAAAGGAACTTGGTGCGACGCATACCGTTGTTCCGGGAGATTTCACGAATTCTACCGAACTTGTCGAGCACATAAAGTCGATCACGGGTGTCGGCGGATGCCACTATGCCGTTGACACCTCCGGCATTCCGGCTGTGTTACGGCAGGCGTTTGATTGCTGCCGACCTTTGGGTGTAACCGCTATGATCGCGCCAGGGGTTCCGGGTACGGAAGTGAGCGTCGAAATGTTTGGGCTCCTCCCCGGAAAATCTTTGCGGGGCGTTGTGCAGGGCGACTCGCAATCGAAACTTTTTATACCGATGTTGATCGATTTGTGGAAATCAGGGCAGTTTCCCTTTGATCGACTGATCACCACCTTCGAATCACTCGATAATATGGAAGCCGCAGTCAGCGCTATGAGTACTGGCGACGTAATCAAACCCGTCGTCATCTTCGATAAGAGCTTTGCGTAGACGAATCTTAGTGGGAAACAGACAATGAATTTGAACAACGATACCCTTCTTCTGACCAACGGCTGGATAAACGGCGCAGAGGTCGTCTCGGATACGAACTTCGCGGTGATCAATCCGGCCACAGGCAATGTAGTCGCCAACGTAAGTGATCTGACCGGCGTGGATGTAGCATCCGCGATCTCAGCGGCCGACGTTGCTTTTCAAGAGTGGAAGACGGTGCCCTCGCAAGAACGCGCGGCTGCCGTCAATCAGTGGGCGTCACTCATCGAAGACAATGCTGCAGATCTTGGCTCTATTGTTTGTCGTGAGAATGGCAAGCCCATTGGCGAGGCAACAGGAGAGGTTCTACAGTGCGCCGCTCTATTGCGTTGGTACGCACAGGAAGCATTGCGCCTGCACGGCAGCACGCTGCCGGTGCACGACAACCAGCAGCGCAACATGACAATCAAACAACCCATTGGCGTCGTTGCCTGCATAACGCCGTGGAATTTTCCGGCGGCTGCCGTCATTGTCAAAGCGGGTGCGGCAATTGCTGCTGGCTGCACAACCATTATTAAGCCGTCAGACGAGACACCCTTGATCGCGCTGGCGTTCGCCCGCTTGTCCACTGAAGCAGGCATTCCCAAAGGCGTTTTTAATGTCATTCCCTGCAAAGACCCCAGAGAAGTCGGTGACGCGCTGTGCCAAAGCAATTGCGTACGCATGCTTTCATTCACGGGTTCCACTGCAGTCGGCAAACAGCTCTACACCGCTTGTGGCAATACAATGAAACGCATGGCGCTCGAGCTCGGTGGCAATGCACCGTTCGTCGTTTTTGCCGATGCCGATCTTGAGAGGGCAGTTGGTGCCGCCGTAGGTGCCCGCTTCTATAACAGCGGCCAAATTTGCGTTGGCGCCAATCGTTTTTTTATTCATGAAGACATTTACGCAGAATTTGCAGAGCGACTAACAGAACGCGTTTCTCGACTAAAAGTCGGCAACGGCGAAGATACTGATACCAACACAGGGCCCATGATAAATTCTGCAGCCATTACTCGACTACGTCAGCTTGTGTCCGAGGCAGTCGGTTGCGGTGCAGAAATTCTCGTTGGCGGCGGGCAAACAGACGGAGACTCATTGTTTTTTCCACCGACTGTACTAGCGAATATGACACCACAGATGGACGCTTATAAGACTGAGATTTTTGGTCCGATTGCTTGCTTGTATGACTTTGAGACCGAAACTGAAGCTCTCGAGCTCGCCAATGATACGAATGCCGGCTTGTCCGCATACGTATTTACCGGCGACTTATCTCGCTTACTCAGATTTAGTGAAGGTCTTGAAGCTGGTGTCGTTGGCGCCAATTCGGCGAATATATTCTCCAATGACCTACCATTCGGTGGCAGCAAAGAATCGGGATTGGGCAAGGAACATGGAATTAATTGCCTCGAAGAATTTGTCGAAACAAAGAGCATCTGCATAGGCCTGTAGATCAAAAAACCAAAGTTGCATGAGAGAAAACTCAATGAAAATTAGATCGTGTCGAGATGCGTGGTTACACATGACCGACATTAGCGCGGGGCGCGCTGTACGCAACTATGTCCAATTGCTAGATATGCAAGACTATTTAGTCGAATCCGATTTTTTTTCCGCGCCCATTCTCGATGCCTACAGCAATTGGAATCTGGAAAAGGACATCACCGAGGAACAGAAACAGTATTTCTCTAACCTGCGAGGTGGCGGTCAAGGTGACTATCGTGAGGGCATGCGAGCGAAAATTTCCAACGTCGTAGACTGCCTCACTCTGTTTCCACAATCGAAACGTGCTGTGATTGCGATGTGTAACGAATCGATGCCGAAACACAAAATGGATGACGATGCCAAATGTCTACGCGAAGTCTACTTTCATATTGACGGGGACAACAAGCTCAACGCAACGGTTACATTCCGTTCTCAAGCCGCCATGTTATTTCCGAAGAACATTCACTTCATCGGGTCGATGATGAGTGAGGTAGCGGAGAGACTTCCGCAAAAACCATCGTTGGGCGTCGTCTTCTACCTGGCCGTCATTTTAGTCTCTGACCGAGGATAGTTCGGATGGTGAATTCCAAATATTCACCGATCGATTGTGGCGACTACGACTATCTCGAGATCGCCTGCATGGATCGTTATGATGTCGAAGTTTTGGCAAACGGCGAACGAATTTGTAGCACTGCTGTGAACCTGGAAGTCATCGACGGAGAAGAGTTTTTGCTACTCGATAACGCTGACGCCCCAATCGAAAAAATTCGTGTCGATCATATCGAACGCATGACTGTAAAGTCACGACCATGCAGATTCGAGTTGCACATATTCAAAACATAGGCCGAGTCGTGCCTCAATTCGGTAACGAACGTTGGACTAAACGGTTGGCCGATATGTACTCTTCTTTGCACCTATTGACGTGCGTGGGCGAATACCTTGTCACCACCACCTATTGAATCGGAAGAGTACAGTGCCGATGCTTCGTAAAAAAATGTTGCGCCGTCGTTTGATGCTCGCGGTTGATCAGCGCTAAGGCTCACTACACTTGCCGGTTTCGTTTGATCGCGAATCTGCTGTTCGATACCCGAGCCGCCGCTTGACGTCCAAAAAATGGTATGCGAATTGTTGGGATTGGTACCCGCAAAATCACCCTCTGAAGTAAATACCACCCATTAGCCATTTCCAGATATGTCGAACGATGCCAGAGCTCCACCTTCCGAGGTACCTGATTCTCGATCTGAGTCTGTGATACGCACCATGCCGGTGCCATCACCATTCACAACATACACCTCATATTCGCCGTCCGCGTTTACCTCGGGCGGAAAAGCGGCCCTCGAGCCGAACGCGATTCGTGAACCATCATCCGAAATGCGTGGATCCCACGAATCTCCAGCGCTCATCGTAAGCTGCATGTGATTAGTGCCATCAATATTAATGGCGAATATTTCTCGACTCCCATCGGCATTTGTCCCAAATGGATCACGCAATCCTTGCCATGCAATTCGTTGCCCATCATCGGAAAAAGCTATTTTTTCCGCGAACGTTGCGCCAATGGTAACTTGAGCAATATTCGTACCGTCGGCGTTCATTGAAAAGACCTGTAGATCATTCAGCGGATTGCCACCAGTCAAATCACTGTCAGTCGTAAATACGATTACGGATCCGTCCCCGGAAATTTTGACTTGACGAACAAAACCAGTCGTAGAATTGGTGACTTGTGTGATTGTACTGCCGTCTACAGTCGCTCGAAATATGTTGTAAGCGTTGCCTGGGTTTGTGCCAAAAAGATCCTGTGTCGAAACAAATACAACTTCTGCGCCGGCATCATCGACATCAAAACTTCCAGTGAAAGAAAAGACGTCGGCGGTATTTTCCGAAATCTGGAAGGGAGCGATTGCGCCAACTGCAATAGAAAATAACTGAACGTCGCCATTTGGATGGTCACCTAAAGGATCATCAGTTGCGGTGTAAACAGCAATCGTACCGCCGCCGTTCATCTTCAGCGTAATGACACTTCCTCCAAAAACTGGCATCTCGCGCAGGAGAGTCGCCTCGGGCCCACCGACACTGCCGCCACCTCCGCCTCCACCAGGCGCTTGTTCGAAGAACGCCGTACCAGTGCTGGCATCGCAACCAGCAATTGCAAGAAATGCCACTGCGGCAAGAAGTGTGTTTAATTTTATGATCACGTTGAAATACTCCGGTCAGGTTACCGGCAAATCATGCTAAATCGGCACGCGGAATTCTGCGGAACGAGTCTCATTTTCCATAACGTAATGATTGAAAGGTTGTGGCAATAAAATCAACGATTTAACGTGGACCTGAGAATGACACGAGATCTTAGGCAGCAACGGAAAGCTGCGTATGTAGGCAATAACTGAATGACTAGGGGAGTTCCCTAAAGAGTTGCCAGCAATGCCTTCGCTTCAACTAAGCGAATATAGTCATCATCCGCCTGCAACCAAATATCGATCGCGCTTTCAAGCGTCTGCCGGGCGGGGCCCATATCGCCGCCCGCGATCTGACCTTTTGCTTGCACGAGCTTCGCATAGGCATCTGCGGGAAATACCTTAAGTGCGCCCTCGATTTGAGCACGGTACTTTTCGGTTGCTCTGGCTTGTAGATAGAGATCGGCCAATTTCACTTGCATACCTGCAACGCCCAGATTGCTTTGCATCAATTGAATCAACGACTGACTGAGAATTTCACGAGCTCGATCCAACTGATCTTCAGCAGTCGCGAATTCTTCATTCCATTAATGGAATGAAGAATTTCTCGGTTTTCGTCCAGCTGTCCCGCCCAGGCGCACCATGGTTGTACGAAAAAAGAATCAAGGCTGGCAGCAATACCAACATCGTGACGAAAACGAACGATGTGACGCTAGGGGGCAAACTAAAGCGCTCAGTTACCCAGTCACCGATTTCAATCACAAGCCAGGTCGTCGCGACATACATGCCAACAATTTGCGGCACACGGCGATGCATCAGTTCTTCAATCAAAGACCGCTCTGCGCTCATAGGCGTGTCTCGTAGTCATGATCGATTCCAATCAAGAATATCCGACCTCGCATAAAGGCACGCCCTTGGAGCGCAACGAAGGTCGATATCGCGCGATTCGACCTGAAACAGGCATGGTGGGCCATTTGCGCGCAAAATCCTCCAATAGATTTCGCATAAGACGAGTAACGGAGACCTGCGATGATTAACCAATAGTCTCGGGCCAATTAGGCCGAAAATGCTGGCTCAGCAAGACCGTTTTGTATAACCCAGAGCTAAAACGTCGCATGGAAGCGCCATTTTCGCCAAATCGAATCCTTTACCTGGCGGGCATCGATCGCACTTCTGCACAAAAAGTCTATTTCTTTCGCATATTTAGGGTGATTAGGGGCAAAACCGCTGGTAATATTCCCGCCCAGACAGATTGGGCCCGTTCGACGGGTCCTGGATTGAGTCGCTGGGACAACCAGCTTTCAGCCTGGCTTCATCAGGCAATTACGATTGAGCGCAAAAACTCGGTTGCCCCGATGGGGGGGCGGATCGAGCTTGCAACGCCCCACCGAATGACCATATTCGCTGTGGCGTATTTAAATAGATGGATAGAAGAGCAGATCATGACAGAGCTTAGTAAATACAGAAACATCGGCATATTCGCGCACGTTGACGCGGGAAAAACGACCACGACCGAACGCATTTTGAAACTCACCGGTAAAATTCACAAAATCGGTGAAGTACATGACGGCGCGGCCACGACAGATTTCATGGATCAGGAACAAGAGCGCGGCATTACAATTCAGTCCGCGGCCACGACCTGCATTTGGGACGAGCATCGACTCAACATCATTGACACGCCGGGACACGTGGACTTCACCATCGAAGTGTATCGTTCACTTAAAGTGCTCGACGGCGGCGTTGGTGTTTTTTGTGGTTCCGGTGGCGTTGAACCGCAATCAGAAACCAACTGGCGCTACGCGAACGAATCGAAAGTATCGCGCATCATTTTCGTCAACAAGCTGGATCGTATCGGCGCTGACTTCTATCGCGTTGTGAAGCAGGTTAAGGAAGTGCTGGGTGCCAACCCGCTGGTGATGACCCTGCCGATCGGAACGGAAGATGATTTCGTCGGCGTAGTGGACCTCCTGACTCGCAAAGCCTGGACGTGGAGTGGTTCTGACGACCCTACTAACTATGAAGTCACCGACATGCCGGAAGACATGCAAGAAATTGTCGAAGAATATCGCGAAATTATGGTTGAATCGGCACTCGACCAGGACGACGATTTGATGGGGGCTTACCTCGACGGAGAACAACCCTCCGACGAGGATCTGAAGCGCTGCATCCGCAAGGGCACTATCGCACTCGATTTTTTCCCAACCTATTGTGGTTCGGCATTCAAGAACAAGGGCGTACAAAATGTCCTGAACGCTGTTGTCGATTACTTACCTAGCCCGACAGAGGTTACGCCACAGCCGGAAATTGATTTGGAAGGCAACGCAACCGGTGGCAAAGCACTTGTCGATCCTGACTACCCGCTGCGCGCGCTGGCATTCAAGATTATGGACGATCGCTATGGCGCGTTAACATTTACACGAATCTATTCCGGTCGCCTTAAGAAAGGTTCAAGCGTTCTGAATACCTTCACCGGCAAGACCGAACGTATCGGTCGTATTGTTGAGATGCATGCCGACTCCCGTGAAGAACGGGAATCAGCTCAAGCCGGCGACATTGTTGCGTTGCTGGGCATGAAGAACACTCGCACGGGTCACACGCTGTGCGATCCGGATAAGCCAGCAACTTTGGAACCGATGGTTTTCCCTGATCCTGTGATCTCGATCGCGATCTCGCCAAAAGATAAGGCGGGTATGGAGAAAATGGGCGTCGCGCTGAACAAGATGATTCAGGAAGATCCGTCATTCCGAGTGGAAACCGACGAAGATTCTGGTGAAACAATCATCAAAGGTATGGGCGAGCTTCATTTGGACATCAAAGTCGACATCCTGAAACGAACACATGGCGTTGAAGTGCAAATGGGCAAACCGCAGGTTGCATATCGCGAGACGATCACGAAACTGGTTGAAGATACCTACACCCACAAGAAGCAAACGGGTGGTTCTGGCCAATACGGCAAGATCGACTACATCGTCGAACCAGGCGAAACGAACAGCGGTTACATTTTCGAATCCAAGGTCACTGGTGGCAACGTTCCGCGCGAGTACTGGTCGGCAATCGATAAGGCTTTTCGCATTAGCATGGAAGCAGGCACACTTGCCGGCTTTCCGTTGTTGGACGTAAAAGTTACGCTTCTCGACGGCGCGTATCATGCGGTCGACTCGTCTGCCATGGCATTTGAACTCGCGGCTAAATCTGCTTATAGGCAGACCATTCCGAAAGCGGGTCCGCAGCTATTGGAGCCGATCATGAAAGTCGACGTATATACACCGGAAGATCACGTTGGTGACGTCATTGGTGACTTGAATCGTCGGCGCGGCATGATCAAGTCGCAAGAACCGGGCCCGACAGGTGTTCGTGTTAAATCGAATGCACCGCTATCGGAAATGTTTGGTTACATTGGCCACCTACGTACGATGACATCAGGTCGTGGACAGTTCTCGATGGAGTTCTCGCACTACGCGCCATGCCCGGCAAACGTTGCCGATGTTGTTGTCAAAGAGACGTTAGAACGCAAAGCGGCCAAGTAGTCTCAGGGCTAGAATAATTTGAGCGTGTCAATCCGGGTAGTAATACCCGGATTGACCCATCGAATTTCTTATTTGAGTTTCGAGATTGAAACTCTCTTTCGGGAGTCTGCAAATGGGACGTTGGCGCCCGCCTACCCCGGCATCATCACCGTATATTACCTCCGCGGGATTCGCCGCACTTCAAGAGGAGTTAGACGGAATCTGGCTGCGGCGCAGGGACGTTGTGAAAGCACTATCTGCTGCGGCCGCCGAAGGTGATCGGTCAGAAAATGCCGAGTACATCTATAGGAAAAAAGAGCTGGGCGGCCTAGATCGACGTATTCGTTTCCTGCAAAAACGGATCCCATCACTCAATGTCGTCAAGGAATCGCCCGCAGGTGATGCCGTCTATTTTGGTGCCTATGTGACGATCTGCGATGACGCCGGTGACACGCATACCTATCGCATTGTCGGCCCGGATGAAACGGACGCCAAAACTGCGGCCATCAGCATCGATTCGCCAGTAGCCAAAGCGTTGTTAAAAAAGCGTGTTGACGATGATGTGCAGGTGAGGATAGGGGATAAAACATCGACCGTCTCCATCGTGTCAATTCGTTACGCAGTAAGTGAGTAACATTTGTCGCAGCGTGTTGAGAAATGATCGACTTGACCATACAAGCGGCATCCTGCCGCGATTAGATGATGACGCTCTGTGCCTCATCTGGCCCCAATCTCGGCTGGAAGCCGCTCCTACGCCTTTTCGATTGTTTAGCACGGGTTGATAGTTCGGAAACGCAGACTTCGAACGCGCTTTACAACAAAACCGACACACCAATATTGCTACTCACAATAAGCGGGTAAGCGATACAGCGTTACAGGTCGCCCGCAACGATAGGTAGAGAATGCGTTTGATGCAGTTCGTTGACATCCAACCGACGACACACGGTCGGTTGGATGTCCGCCAATGTCTTTGAATCTACGCCAGTTCGCGATCGAATAAGTTCAGCAGGCGACTCCAGGCCCTTTCAGCCTGCGCTTCATGATGAACGGCCGAATCCGGTGGGCACCAACCATGCTGAGTACCCTCGTAGACTTCGATTTCGGCATTGATGCCGTTCGCATCAAAAGCTTCGCGAAGTAGACCTTTCTCTTCCGGGTTCCGCTCGTCATCGTTTTCCGCAATAGCGATCAGAAATCCCGCTTTCATCTTGTCTGCCAGTAGATGTGGACTGTCGTCTGCATCTGTCGCCAAACCACCACCGTGGAATGAGCCTCCGGCACCAATGCGATTCGGAATCGCAGCAGCCAGGCGCATCGTGTACGAACCTGTCATGCAGTAACCCGTCGTTCCAATTTTTCGACTCGTGTCGACCGCGGTTTGTCGATCGAGATATTCGACGAACGCGCGACCATCGGAAACGCAAGTCTCTGGCGACAGAGTCTGCGCATGCGGCATGAGCAAATCGCGAATACCCGGATCGCGAAAAGTCTTGCCTTCGGGCACTACGGCACCACGTGCCGTTCGATAGTATGGGTTGACGACCAGCACTGAATAACCTGACTCGGCGAGTCGTTTGCCCATGGCGCGAAACGCAGGCCGGATACTGACGATATCAGGCCAAATAATAACGGCCGCATGGGCGCCACTCGATGGATGCACGAAATAGCAATCTGCCTCACCATCCGGCGTTGGCACCATGACGTCTTGCTCAACGACGTCCAATGCATTTGCGACAGGCGGTAGCAGCATGGCGAACGCCCCTGCCACACCGAACTTATTGAATTGGCGACGCGTTACAGCGCTGCGGCGAAGATACGCTTCAGCATCTTTTGCGGTTAATTCATCACACATACTTATCCCCCAGAAAATTCAGCTGTCGATCACATTACTATAACTCGTTTGCGAGAGGTCCATCTGTCACCTGTTTTGGCAATGAACGCAGTGAGATGCCCAATGTGAGACGCCTCGCGATGCGGCAGTAATAGTATATGCGTGACGGTCATCGTCACTCCCTAAGACCCATCAGTGCGATTTGTCGCGCTGTAACATCTACGGGTCCCGGATCCGCGTAATTAACTGCGCTCTCCTACGATACAATGCACGCCTGCAAGCGGCATACAAAGGCTCGATCGGTCCATGAAAAACAACGATGCACCCGGCCGCTTCGGCGCGAATATTTCCTGGCTTACGTTTGGTCTCAGTGGCGGGGTACTCATCCTGTTAATTCTGGCCGCATTAATTGACCTTGGCGCGTTATCCGGTTTGGTCAATACCATGTACGGCTGGTCGACGAAATACTTCGGCGCCTATTGGCAGGTCTTTGTATTAGCAAATCTTGTAATGGCCTTGTACGTTGCGCTTGGAAAGTGCGGCGGTGCGTATCTTGGCAATTCTGTTGTAACGGAGATGAGCACATTCAAATGGTTCAGCATCATCTTGTGTACCTTGCTCGCGGGTGGCGGCGTATTCTTCGCGGCTGCCGAGCCCATGGCGCATTTTGTTTCTCCGCCACCACTGTTTGACGTTGCAGCAGCCAGCAAAGAAGCTGTGTACCCGGCGTTGGCCCAAAGCTACTTACACTGGGGATTTCTGGGTTGGGCCCTGTACGGAGGCTGCACAACAATTGTTTATATGCACCTGCACTATGACAAGGGTTTACCGCTAAAACCGCGAACACTTCTGTACCCCGTCTTCGGCGATCGAGCCATCAACACTTGGATTGGAAGCGTCGCTGATGCCGCGTGCGTAATGGCGGTGGTCGCCGGCACAGTAGGCCCTATCGGTTTTCTTGGACTTCAAGCCAGCTACGGTCTAGCAGAACTCTTCGGCATAGCAGATACCCTTACGACACAGTTTCTAGTTATTCTTTTCCTGATCGGCGTTTATACAATCTCCACCGTTTCCGGGATTCATAAAGGCATTCAGTTACTCAGCACGTTCAATGTAGTCCTCGCGTTTTTGTTAATCGCCTATATGCTTTTGTTCGGCCCTACGGCGTTCATTATTGATGGTTATATCCAATCAATGGGATTCAACCTATCTAATCTGATTCCCATGGCGACATACCGCGGCGACGCCGCCTGGCTTGACAGTTGGACGGTGTTCTTTTGGGGTTGGTTTGTCGGCTACGGACCATTAATGGCGATGTTTGTAGCCCGCATATCAAGAGGGCGAAAAATTCGGGAGCTCGTTCTCGGTGTTTCAATTGTTGCGCCCTTAGTGACGGCATTCTGGATTACGATTGTTGGCGGCACTGGTTTATCGTTGGAACTATCAAACCCCGGATTAATTTCCGATCCGTTCGAAGGCTTTAATATGCCAGCCGCCCTGTTTGCAATTACGCAGGCGCTACCAGCAGGCTTTCTCATCTCTGTGCTGTTTTTGATCCTGACGACAATATTTGTCGCAACCACTGGCGACTCGATGACCTATACCATTTCGATGGTAATGTCGGGAAGCGACAACCCACCCCCTGCGCTACGTATATTCTGGGGAGTGACGATGGGTGCACTTGCAATGGTCTTGGTTTCAATTGGGACAGGGGGTATATCTGCCTTACAGTCATTCATCGTCGTCACGGCAGTACCGGTCGCACTAATCATGCTCCCTAGCTTATGGGCAGGACCGAAATTTGCGCGACAAATTGCCGCAGAACAAGGACTCCTTTAAGAAGAGCGAGAAACTTCTGCATGCAGCCAATTGCAGAAAAGCTGTACTTGTTCTCGTTCAGGTCGGTCATTTGGCGTAATCACATAGTACGACCAGGGATGCGCGATAGCGGTGTCGAACGGACGCACCAAACGACCGCTTTCAATATCCGCTTCCGCCAACTCGACGTATCCCATCGCGATGCCCAGACCGTCAATCGCTGCCTGCAGAGCGAGTCCCGGATCATGAAATGACAGGCCGCCGCTGCAATCGATATCGTCTGCACCAACCGCTTGTAACCATTCGCGCCATTCCGATTTGATCTCACCGCTTTCTCCAACATCTGCATGAATGAGCGTAAAATTTCGCAGACTCTGCGGATCGGTAATGCGCTTACTCTCTTTCAATAGGGAGGGGCTACAAACCGGCGTCATATGTATTCGCAACAACAACTCCGAATTGAATCCTGCCCAATCTCCCCGGCCCGCACGTATACCAACATCAAAATTTTCGCGATCGAAGTCGGCTAGCGCCAGCGACGATTTTAGCTGCACATCGATGGCGTTGTTGGCTGCGCGAAACCGACGCAGGTTAGGAATCAGCCATTTATTGGCGAACGACGGTGTAACCGTTACCTTAAGTGGCGTTGTGTTTGTTACGAATTGCAGCGAATGTAGCGCGCCGGCGATCGAGCTGAACGACAACGTCAGGGTGGGCAGGAGTTTCTCACCCGCTTCTGTGAGAACAACTGATCGATCCCTGCGGACAAACAACTCCACCCCCAAAGTCGTTTCAAGACCTTTAACGTGATGGCTGATAGTCGAATGGCTCACGCTAAGTTCTTCGGCGGCACGACTAATGCTCGACAAGCGCCCTGCCGCCTCGAATGCCCGCAATGCATTCAGATGGACCCCGATAACGTAGAGTCGGAATCGGACAAAGGCTCAGCGGGTGGCGGTTTTAATCCTTACGATTCGGGATAGTTAAGCGCCGGACGGTGCTTAACTATCGCCTTCCGGCGTTCTTATACATCCGCCCTGCCATTCTTCCCAAGGTATGTCACGACCGGGAAAGGCTGGTTTCTTGAAGGGCCACTCATTAGTCAACCAAAGTTTGACGACCGCCTCCAATTCGGCATCCAGCCCATTCTTGAGCTCATCGGAACGAACCCACAGATAAACGGTTGCGTCATAGTCGGCAAGCAACGGCCAATAGAAGTAGACGCAACCAATGCACCTTTGCAGATCGGGCGTTAATACTGTCCAGGCGAAAGATGTCCGCTTGATGAACAAATTCGAATGCTTGCGCAAATCCTGTCGGTTTTGTTCCCGAGAAAGATCTGCGGCCGGCCATTCATCATCGGAACCGAAAATGCGTGTCAGGTCCTCTCTGCTCGACATAACGGCGTCGTAATCGAGATCGGTGGCCGCTTCATCCAAGGGTTTGAAAACGAAATTTGGAAACTCGACGGTTGTCGGTACATCGAACTCGTCGGGAACAAATTCCTTCATAATAAGATATCCAGCCTGATTGCTAACTGAGCCCAATTGTGAGCTTCAGTTTAGTTCACTGCAATACCTGGCAACGAGTACAATTGGGAAGGACATCTGGTAGAGAAATAAATTGACGAAATCTTCGAAAACAGTCAAATCAATCGCGAATGCCGACAGTGTGGGTCAACCGCTTGCACCCTGGACGTATGCTAACCAGGAGGTGTTCAATCTTGAGTATGAAACGCTCTTCCTCAGCCGGTGGCAACTCGTTGGGCACGTAAATGACGTTCCAGGCATTGGCGACTTTATGACCCTGGACATTGGTCGGGACAGCGTCGTCGTACTACGCGGAAAAGACCATGAATTGCGGGCGTTCCTGAATGTTTGCAGACATCGTGCGTCACGAATTTTCGAAGAATCTGGCACGTGCCAAGGCGTTGTTCGTTGTCCCTACCATGGATGGACGTATCAACTGGATGGTTCGTTGATGGCTATCCCGCAACAAGAGAATTTTCCCGGTATCGACAAATCCAGTCTCGGCTTGCATGCGATTCAAATCGAAGTATTCCATGGGCTTGTATTTGTCCGCGTGAAGGGCACCGGTCTGAGCGTTGCCGATCACTTCGCTCATACGGGACACTATTTTAAAGAATACGACGTCGAGAACTACGAAAAAATTGCTGAACCGACCGTACAAGTATGGGATGCGAATTGGAAGATCGCCTGGGATAACTATCAGGAAAATTATCACATACCCATTGGACATCCAGGTCTGCATCGACTGGTCAAAGAAAATGACGAATGGGATGAGCTAGACAGCGGCGTGAATTTTGGCGTTTTTGTGATACGGGAAAAACCCTCACGAATTGAAGAAGAACGTCGCTACCAGGAAATGTTTCATCATGCTGATCGACGCATTCCGGACCACCTCAAGGGCAAGTGGGTGCAGTTTGGTTTGACGCCAAATCTAGGCGTCGATTTGTACCCTGAAATGCTGGATATATTTCAACTCATGCCCGTCGGGCCCGACCGTACAGTTGTTCGATCAGCCTTTTATGGACATAAAAATCCAACGCCCGAGGAAGCAGAACTTCGCCGCTTAAATATGTCGATCAACGACGCCGTAAATGAGGAAGACGAAATTCTGTGCGCTCGGGTACAAAAGGGAATACAGACGCACGGCTATCGCCCTGGCCCCCTATCGCTACAGGAGGGCAGCATGTTCAATTCCCACGAAATGATGCGAGACCTTATTCCAGTCATGTCACTCAAAGACGCGCCGCCAGCCAACACTATCAGACAGAAAAATGAGGAGTTGCTAGCGGAACAACATTGCGACTGATCGAGGGAGCGAATGACTGCTTTTCTTCACTTTTGAATACGTGAGTAATTCGATCAGGCAGTTTGCAAGTCTAGTTCCAGCTGCATGACATATTGTATATATCGTACACTCGAAACCATGGAATTCACGCAAACGAAGGCGCAGCTCAGGTTTCTCGCCAATCTTGAGGAACCGCTGGTCTATATACCCTCCAAGGGCGGCGGGGATGCGACAGGTCATGTCGGTAACTACACGATGCAGGAAGTTGACGTGCACAACGGCCGGATCGAAAAGCCGAACTCCTGTTTGGATATCGAAGGGTTTAAATTAGTTCAGCAGAAGTCCGAAGTGCAGGATTTCTACAACGATTTGGAGATCCAGACGACCTACCACGACGAAGTTAGGTCTTTGTTATTGGCTATCACGGGCGCTGCCCGCGTAGAGATTTTCGACGATACCCATCGTTCATCATCTCTTGGCACGCAAAAAGAAAGAAACACTCGCGATCCTTCCGATATCGTACACAACGATTACACCGCCCAATCAGGCGTCAAACGACTACAAGATTATTTCTCGAATGATCCGGATCAAGCCGAATCGGCAATGCAACAAAGGTTCGCTATCGTCAACGTATGGCGCTCCATCGCAGGACCGATACAGAACTTCCCGCTGGTGCTGTGTGATTCGTCAACGGTTGAGTCGGAGGACCTCGTATCTGTCGAACGTCGAGGAGAAAACCGGATTGGCGAACTTCAGGTCGCAATGCAAAAGCCTGCACAGCGCTGGTATTACTTCCCCGAGATGCAAATGGATGAAGCATTGCTACTCAAAACTTTCGATTCTGAAACCGACGGCCGTGCTCGATTTACGATCCATTCATCGTTTGATGACCATACGGCACCAAGAGATGCTGCTCCGCGTGAGAGTCTTGAGACACGCTGTTTCGTTTTTTTCTAGTTTCAGCAAGATCCATTCGAGTAGAATGGAGTCATTGTGAACCGATACCTCCGACTGACTGCACTCATAATCGCCGGCGAAATGATTTACAGCTTGCCGTTTCATACGCAGCGCTATTTTCGCCCCACGATGCTTGAGGTATTCGAACTATCGAACACTCAGAATGGCGACATGTTTGCAGTTTTTGGTATTACTGCGGCGTTTTCCTATTTTTTTGGCGGGCCGTTCGCGGATAGATATTCCGCTCGATCGCTAATGGTGGTGTCCTTGGTTTTGACCGCCATAGGGGGGCTTTACATGGCGACCATTCCAAGCATTGGGAACATGAGCGTTTTGTACGGTTACTGGGGAATCACAACATCATTACTGTTTTGGGCCGCACTGATAAAGGCAACGCGGGACTGGGGGGGAGACTCATCCCAGGGCATGGCATTCGGCGTGTTAGACGGAGGCAGAGGCTTAGCAGCTGCAATATTTGCTGCCGTAGCAGTGGGCATTCTTGCGCAATACCTGCCAACCGAAACTGCGCTGGTAACGGATGACGAACGTCGCTCGGCCGTGCGCAGCATTATTTTGTTCTATTCTCTACTGACCTTCCTCAGTGCAATCATCGTCTGGTTTTTCGTCCCAATCACTCCTGGTCAGACGAACCAACGAGGAAATCCATTTGCCGGTGTACCTCAGGTGATGCGACGCCCGTTAATCTGGACGCAGGCTGCAGTCATTATTTGTGCGTATTGCGGTTACAAAGGCTTGGATAATTATTCTTTGTATGCGACGCAAGTGCTAAACATGAACGAAATTGATGCCGCACTCCTGTCGACATACGGAGCGTATGTCCGACCTGTAGCCGCGATCATCGCTGGGATTATTGCAGATCGATACAACTCATCGAAGCCAATCTTAGTCCTGTTCGGCATTATGATTGCTACGTACGGAGCCCTCAGTTACGCGACTCCGGACATCGTCTCGACTAACGTTATTTTCGCCAATATCTTTGTGTCCTACTTCGCTGTGTTCGCAATACGGGGTATCTACTATGCATTGCTGGAAGAAACGAATACCCCAAAACACCTAACCGGCGCATCCGTCGCGGTGATCGCATTTGTGGGGTACACGCCGGAGGCATTCTTTGGGCCGGTCGCCGGGCGCATCCTGGATGCCAATCCGGGCGTCGTCGGTCATTTGAACCTCTTTACGTTCTTGGGCGCCGTTTCCGTCGTTGGAGTTTTAGTGACAGTTGTATTGATTAGGCTCAACATCCGCTCCAAAGAAAGCGCGGAACCCGAAGGGTTCAGTGTCTAGCTAAGGACTGCACCCCGCTGCGCAACGAATTTCCGCTTGTGCCATGCATGCAATTTCCGCTTACGAATTTCTCCGATAAAACCAATGGGGTCAGAGCACTACTCTGACCCCAATTCGTTTTTTTGGTCTACTAACGTAATCTATCTGCGATTCCATCCAACGTTTCCGCCAATGCGGTACGACGCTTCGATGTTGCGGCGTCACCACTATCGGAATCAAGATTCGCGGCAAGTGAGCGCAAATTTCTCGACAAATTTCGGTCTCGGCCACCGGCTTCCAGACGTGCCGTTGATTCTCCTAGCGCCGCATTAAGATCTTCAATTTGGGATTCCGACAGACCGTTAGTGCGTTTTAACTGATCAATGTACGCCCCCGCCACCACCGGATCGGCCGGCCAGGTCATACGGAATTGTTGTTGTGGATTAAACACCTCTCCCTGGTTCGCAATCATGGCCGCAGCGAGTTCATTTTCAGACAGGTGCTCACTCGGAACGAGGGAAAGCACATCCATGCCGCGTGCTATTTCAGTGCCGTAAATCTTGCCGTTGTACCAGTAAGTCGACCAGTAGCCACCCAACACCAAATGTTCTTCATGAATTGGGCCGCGATCGAAATAAGCAATTTCGATGGGGTTAGCGGAATCGGTAAAATCGACTACTGAGAGCCCACCCTGATACCAGGCTTGCACGAATATGTCCCGACCAGGAACGGGAACAACGGAGCCGTTATGTGCGACACAATTTTCCTGTTCCACTTGCGGCGCCGGCAGTTTGTAGTAACTCTGAAACTCAAGCTTGCCATCGACAATGTTATAAATCGCATCGGCACCCCAGTCTTTCGGGTCATAGGTACGACATCGAGGCCGACTACCACCGCCCCATTCATCGGTAAATATCACCTTAGTGCCATCGTTGTTAAATGTTGCGGAGTGCCAATAGGCGAATCCATCATCAACGACCTCATCCATACGCGTCGGATTAAGCGGATCGGAAATATCAAAGATGATGCCGTTGCCGGAACAAGCACCGCCAGCAATGCCAAGTTCGGGAAATACGGTGATGTCATGGCATTGATTGGTTACGCTTGATTCCTGTGTTTCGTCGCCATGATCTCCACCCTGCCAAAGACCAGCCAGTCTGCCGGTTTCCGGGTCAGCGAAGACCGCCGGGCTGCTGACGATACGGGATTTGGACGGATCGTCGATGGGAATTTCAATGACGTCAATACGAAACATCGCAGTGCGTTCATCACCGGCGATGTCGCCGACGCAACCATCCAGTTCCTCGCCCTTTCTAACCGATGAGGTGCCTGAGTTGTAAACGATAATCTTGCCGTCATCGTCAGGACCAGAAACGATTGAGTGCGTGTGCGAGCCACGACAGGTTTGGACCTGACCAACCTGTCTCGGCCTTTCCATGTCACTAATGTCAAAAATTCGGATTCCCCGAAAGCGCACAGGGCTTACATCCTCGCTGACACCCTGCAAACCACAATCAACGCGTCCCCGGATTTGCTCGACTGACATGATTAGCAGATCGCCGACGATCGAGATATCACCCTGGCCACCGGGGCAAACAACAGAGCTGAACAACTTCGGTAGGCCATCTTCCTGCAATTGATAAACATTGAATCCGTGGTAGCTGCCGGTGGCCATTTTGTCGCCTGAAAAAGCCATATCGGTGTTTGAAAAACTCAGCAACGGCGAGCGCTCGCCCCACTCTGTGTCGTCAGTGCTCTGGCCATCGTCTTCAACTGATTCGTCTGAATCTTTTTTGGGTTTAGCGGGCGGAAGTCCGGCTGGGTTTTGCGGATCAAAGAATCCCGGTGGTTTTGGCAGCGCAGCATCAAGCCGCATATTCATAATGGCCTGACCCGCGTCTTCGAATCCCGCTGAAAGGTCTGATCGAGGGTCGCCCGACAAGCTGGCCAAAAGGGCATTCATGCGCTCAACCTCTGTGGATTGATCGTTGGTCACATCGTTCGTGAACTCAAACAAAACCGGGTCATACGCGGAACCTGGTCGTTCGACTAGCTCCTCCACCATTTTCACGGCACCTTCGTGATGCGCAATCATCAGCTCCAGAAACAATGCATCGAAAGCGGTACCATCGGCGCGCGCTAGTGCGGCCATTTGATCAGGAGAAGCCATACCCGCCATATCGTGGGAGGTATGCATTGCATCGTGTGCAGTCGGTTCTGGCACATCTTCGCCGCGATCACTCAACCACTGCTGCATGAATTCGATCTCATCGAGCTGTGACGCGTCGATACGCCCGGCCACATCAAGAAGCTCCTGGCGATTGGTACGATCTGCCACCAAAGCCGCCATTTCAACCGCCTGGTGATGGTGCGGAATCATGTCCTGCATAAACAAGGTGTCATCCGGCGAATGACTAGTGTTCGCGATCTCGATCGCTTCTTCCGCCGTTAGGTTACGCGCGGCATCGCCCGGGGCGCCCGGTTGCACAATGGGAACGTCTTGGGCGAAGGTTACCGTCCAAAGGCCTAGTGCGAACACGCCGAAGAATGTGCGCGCTATCAGTTTAGAAAAAGAATCAGGGTTTGCGTTCATCGGAATCGCTCCAGTGTGATTATTCTTATGTGGCGCTCACCGAGCGCCTTATAAGGCCTAATTTAGCAGATTGACCCGCATAAGATGAATTTGGTGTCAGGCTGAGGACTGCAAACCCGGACTGCCGACCCCTATTTCTTGCGAACGCCTGCTGCAGCGGGCAATCTGACCGTCGCCTTTCTGCTACCCACTCATGACTCGAAACGAGGTTTGAATATGTCTGAGCATCCAATCACCCGGTTTCCCGTACCGGACATCAACGAACTTCCGGAGGATATCCGGAACATCATCGTTGAAGTTCAGGAAAAAACGGGGTTCGTGCCAAATGTTTTTCTTGCGTTGGCAAGAAGACCAGACGAGTTTCGCGCCTTCTTCGGCTACCACAACGCACTAATGGAAAAAGAAGGTGGGCTGACCAAGGGTGAACGAGAAATGGTGGTTGTCGCCACATCATCGATCAACCAATGCATATATTGCATCGTCTCCCATGGCGCGATCTTAAGAATTCGCGAGAAGAACCCTCTGGTCTCCGATCAGATCGCAGGCAACTATCGCAAAGCCGACATCACCCCCCGACAAAAGGCCATGCTTGCATTCGCCGAAAAGGTAACGATTCGCGCGTACGAAGTCGGCGATGATGACTACGACAGACTTCGCAAACACGGCTTCGACGACGAGGACATCTGGGACATCGGTTCGATCGCTGCCCTATTCGGCCTGTCGAATCGAATTGCCAATATGGCAGACATTCGACCCAACCCCGAATTTCATCTTCTCGGGAGAGTGCCGAAGTAGGCACGCGAAATTTCGGCTTCCCGCATTGGGCCACCGGTGGCGCTTCGCTCAATAGGCTACAATATGTAATTCGCCGATACGGTGAACGGACAAAAAAATGATAAAAAAATACGTTAGTTTTTGCCTAATCTTGTTCTTTTTTTCTTCCGCCACCAGCCTTGCGGCTAAAAAAGTTCTGATCGATACCGATCCCGGTGTAGACGATGCACAAGCTGTCGTGTTCGCATTCGCGTCGCCGGATCTGGAAGTCGTTGGACTGACCACAATTTTCGGCAATGTCGCAACACCCTTGGCAACTCAAAATGCATTGCGCTTGCTCGACATCGTTGGAGCAGATGTTCCGGTCGCCGAAGGAGCGATCAAGCCTATCTATTCAACGAGGCTGCCTATACCTGATTTTGTGCATGGCAAAGATGGTTTTGGCGAAATCAATTTGCCGCTGTCAAACCGTCGTGCAATTGACGAGACCGCAGCTGAGTTTATTGTTCGAACAGTCATGGACAATCCCGGCGAAATCACCTTGGTCGTACTGGGCCCAATGACGAATATCGCGCTGGCCCTCGCGCTCGAGCCGGAAATAGCGAAAAACGTTAAACAAGTTGTGGCGATGGGCGGTGTATTGCAAGTCATGGGCAACGTATCACCGGTCGCGTCTGCCAATATACTGGGTGACGCGCACGCCGCCGATATTGTCCTAGGTACCGATTGGGATGTTGTGCTTGTCCCGGGCGACACCACACGCCAGGTACGCGTAACGGACGAATGGCTGGAAAGGATTAGCAGACGTGGCGGCGAACAAGGAGAATTTATTCGTGACGCCAGTCGTTTCTATCGAGATTTTTATCGGGCAGGCGGTGTCGTTGATGGCTTTTACAATCATGATCCAACAGCGGTGGCTTATGTCGTTGATCCGACTTTATTCAAAACCAAGGATCGTGCCATTCGAGTTGTCACAGACGGAATCACCATTGGCGATGTCGTCGCCGCAACGGAACGACACTACAGCGAGCCCGGTGCCTGGTTCGGCATTCCATTGGCCACAATCACAACCGAGGTTGATAGCGACGGTGTCATGCAGTTGATCGAGGACGCGATCGTGGGACAACAACGGCGCTGAAGGAAAAAGTATGCGTCGCGCTCTGATTTACCTGGCCAAAGTTAACGCCGCATCGTGCAAGGCCGCACGGAATCTCGCAGGCCTGTTGTTAATCGCGATGGTCGTTGTCGTCATCCTACAAATCATTTTTCGCTACTTGCTCAATGATTCGTTGATCTGGCCTGAAGAAGTCTCTAAGACAATGATGGTGTGGACTGCATTTTTAGTCGCACCGTGGGCGTATCGAAACGGAGCAAACGTCCGTATCGAGATGTTCGTGGATGAATTCTCTCCGTTCTTACGAAGCATCTTGAAGCTATTCCTGAACCTCTTAGTGCTTTGGATCGTCGTCGTGTTCTTCAAGGAGAGCTTCGGATTTTGGGAGCGCGGTCTAACGGTTCGCGCTGATAGCCTGCCCTTCCAAGTCGCCTGGTTCTATTCCATCGTGCCCATTGCATTTTTTCTACTACTTCTGGTCGGGGTTGAACAAATCATGCGCGACCTACTGTCGCTCCTGCGCCCGAATGAGAACTGGGAAATTGCAGATCAGGACGACCTCCTAATCTGATGTCGCTGTCATACTTCTGGATATTTGTATTCTTGCTAGCCGCAGGAATGCCGGTCGTATTCGCGCTTTTGATAGGGCCCGGTCTAAGTCTCACCATTGACGGTGAGCAAGTTTTCCACAAAGCACTACTGTCTCGCTTGTACAACGGCATGGACTCGTTTCCACTGATGGCTCTGCCGTTTTTTGTTCTTGCCGGCCAAATTATGAACTCCGGTGGCATCACTCGTTCGATCGTCGATTTTAGTCAGTCCATGATTGGTCATGTTCGCGGCGGGCTCGCACAGGTGAATATCTGTTCGTCGCTATTGTTCGCCGGGCTGTCAGGCTCAGCGGTTGCCGACGCTTCAGCACTCGGCAAGATCTTTATTCCTGCCATGCATCAGAACGGCTATAGCCGGTCTTTTGCCGCTGCGATTACCGCTGCCTCATCAGTAATAGGGCCAATCATTCCGCCGTCCGGCATCATGATTCTCTATGCATTCATTATGAACGTCTCGGTAGCCGGATTGTTCGCCGCCGGTCTGGTGCCGGGACTAATGATCGCAGCCGGCCTGATGCTTATGACGAATTACCTTGCCAGAAAGCGCGGCTATCCTGTCGCCAATCGTCGTGCGACCTGGCCGGAACGCGGTGCTGCTTTTAAGACTTCGTTACCTGCATTGCTGACGCCAGTCATCCTGCTGGGTGGAATTTTTGGCGGTGTGTTTACCCCGACTGAAGCGGCAGCAGTTGCAGCAGCCTATGCACTCATCATCACTGTTTTTGTATTGCGTACGTTGAAACTACGCGACCTGTTCCCGGTTTTCGTTTCTTCCGCAGCGCAATCGGGAATTATCCTTCTGCTCGTTGGCGCATCAGTAACCTTCGCATGGATCATCACGGTGTCCGGCCTTGCTGGAACGGTTGCTGATGGCATGCTGGGTATCAGCCAGAACATTCTCGTGCTTTTATTGCTGCTCAACATATTTCTGCTTCTGATTGGCATGTTCCTGGATGCAGGACCGGCAGTGCTGGTACTGGGTCCGGTGCTCGGCCCAATGTTTATTGACCTCGGCGTTCATCCGTTGCACTTCGCAATCGTAATGTGTGTGAACGTGACAGTTGGACTGGCCACGCCCCCGATGGGGTTGGTGTTGTTCGTCAGTGCAAATGTGTCAGGAGAAAAATTGGAAAAGATTGCCTGGCAGATGTTGCCATTTCTTGCCGTCGAAATTCTGATCATATTTTTGATCACCTATTTCCCTGAGATCTCACTCGCGCTGCCGCGACTGCTCGGGTTTGCTTAGTCGTGTCGCAATGACAAGAAGGAAAGTTCTCCTTACAGTTTTCGCGCTTATCAGCGTCGCCAGTCTCGCGGGGACAATCTTGTCGAGTGGGAAATCGGCGGCCGAGCACACCATTCGCTTTTCATTGTTAGGGTCGGCTGAGGACGAAGACTACGATGGTGCCGTCGAATTTAAAGAGCATGTTGAAATCGCGAGCAAGGGAAGAATCGCCGTCGAGCTTTACCCGTCCGGACAATTCTGCTCCACTGAACGCGAATGCCTGGAGGCGATTCAGTCGGGGGTATTACAGGTATTTATGTTCACAACGGGTGGCTTTGGAAGTGTTTACGGGCCCGCCCAGGTTCTGGATTTGCCGTATGTCTTTCGGGATGATGCAGTCGCAGAATGTGTACTGGATGGACCGATTACTGCAGAACTGAGCCGCACAATATTGGCGGCCGATATCGGCATTCGACTAATGACCGTTTCAAACACGGGTGGTTGGAGAAATTTTGCGACAACCGATAAACCGATAAGATCGCCTGAAGATGTCCGCGGTCAGAAAATTCGGACGATCACGGCGCCACTACAGCAAGAGCTTGTACGTCAACTGGGCGGTAACCCGACGCCTATTACCTGGTCCGAAGTCTACACCGCTCTCGCGACCGGCGTTGTTGATGGGACGAAAAATGGCATTCACGATATTGTTAGCATGCAGTTGCATGAGCAGATTAAGTACGTGACTTTGGATGGACACGCCTACATGGGTGGCCTGTGGTGGTATTCAGAGCATAGCTGGCAGCGACTCCCACGTGACTTGCAACCCATCGTTGAAGAGGGCTTTCAAAAACTCAGAGTTGCTACTCGAACGGCCATAAAAACCTGGGAGGCGGAGTCGTATGCGAAGTTTGAGGCTTCCGGCGGCACCCTTTATGTACCAAGTGACAGCGACCGGAAGCGCTTTCGCGATTCCGTACAAGGCATGCGACATTGGTACACACAAACCTATGGTGATACTTGGTTGAAGCGACTTGACGTTGCAGTTTCTACCTGCGAAGCGCAGCTCGACGGGAATCAATAGCGATGTCAGACCAGCCTGGTGAGGATTATTTCCCGTTAACAGTTGAAACGATAGTCGACTATCTTGCAAGGCATGAAACGGTCGCAGCAATTCTGGGTGGTGATCCCGAGGACTGGTCCGTTTCTGAGATCGGCGACGGCAATTTGAATCTCGTTTTTCATGTCGAGAGCACGACGGCGGCCATTATCGCAAAACAGGCACTGCCCTATATTCGAGCGCGCGGTGAAGACTTTCCGTTGCCACTGAGTCGCGCCTACTTCGAGTACGAGGCGTTGCTTCGACAATCGAATCGCGTGCCCGGTGCTACACCGTCTACGATTCTATTTGACAGCAAACTGGCACTCACCGTCATGGAGTTCCTTGCACCACATATTATTCTCCGCAAGGGTCTCGTACGCGGTCTGCTCTACCCACGGCTTGCTGAGGACATGGGTAAGTTTCTTGCCCGCACCTTATTCCGAGGCTCTCAATTTTCGATGAACGAAGCAGAACGAAATGCTGATATAGCAATGTTTGCTGGCAACAGCGCACTTTGCGACGTAACCAATGCGCGGGTGTTTACTGAACCCTATTGCAACGCGGTACTGAATCGCTGGACCAGCCCCCAGCTTGACGAAACAGTGGCAAGAATTCGCTCTGACGATGAGTTCAAGCATGGCATTGCTGAAATGAAGAGGATCTACAAGTCCAAACCGCAATCATTACTGCATGGAGATTTACACTCCGGCTCTGTGATGGTTACAGAAGATGACACGCGCGTTATCGATCCTGAATTCGCATTTTATGGGCCGATGGGCTTCGACGTTGGCGCGCTTCTCGCTAACCTGCTCATTGCCTACATTGTGCAACCTGCACATGCGTCGGATACAGACGATAGGAAAAACTATGCAAGTTGGATTCTCGAAACGATCGAAGGTGTTTGGTCAAATTTCGTAGAGGAATTCACCCACTTGTGGCACTCAGAACAGATCGAGACTGCAGAAAACGAAGGCGCACTTTCGTTGCTACTAGCAGAGGTATTGGAAGACAGTCTGGGTTTTTCGGCCGCAAAAATGACTCGACGAGTGATCGGTGCGGCGCACGTCGAGGACCTTGAATCGATCGCCAATACAGACGAGCGTGCGATCTACGAAAAGAAGGTTCTTACTGTCGCAAGAACCCTTCTCCTTGAGCGGAAAGAACTCACTAGAATCGATGCTGTTACCGCTGTCGCACGCAACGCACGATAGGAAGTTCCGACTCGAATTGCTAGCGAGCCCCCAAATACGCGGCTATTGATCCTTGTAAACAACGCCACCTTTCATGACAAAATCGACATCTTCCAGCTCAGAGATATCGTCAAGCGGATTGCCATCAACAGCAATGATATCGGCATAAAAACCAGGTGAGATCTCACCAACTCTATCTTCCCAGCCGAGCAAATCTGCCGTCAAAGAGGTCGCCGACTGAATTGCCTGTGTCGGTGTCATTCCGAAGCGGACGGCCCGGGCAAATTGTTTGCCATTGTCGCCGTGCGGATAGACGCCAGAATCCGTTGCAAACACAACCTTGGCTCCCATTTCCACCGCCATTGTAAAGCTCTGTCGTTGTATTGTGCCTACCTGCCGTTCCTTTTCGATATTCTCCTCCGGCACTCCGTTCGCAGCCCCTCTTTCAAGCGTGTATTCGGTGTTGTAAATATCGAGCGCAAAATACGTGCCGCGATCCATTCCCATACGGACCGCTTCTTCATCCAGGAAGCTGGCGTGTTCTATAGAGTCGACTCCTGCAAGGATGGCGCGCTTGATGCCTTCATTGCCATGCGCGTGGGCAGCCACTTTTCGGTCATGCGTGTGGGACTCATCAACGATCGCCTGCATTTCTTCCAGCGTGTACTGTGTCGCGCCAACCTTTGTACCCTTGGAGAATACCCCACCAGTAGCACAAAACTTGGTTAAGTCCGCGCCGTACTTAACGTTCTCGCGTACCTTCTGGCGTACCGCCCAAGGACCGTCAGCAACACCGTCACTCCTTTCTTCAAATGACGAATTCAGGCTGTTGCTGTCACAATGCCCGCCCGTGATACCTAGACTGGGGCCAGACACTGCCATTCGTGGACCTGGCACTTCTCCCGCATTGATCGCGTTGCGTAGCGCGACGTCGGCGTAATCGCCCGCACCTACATTACGAATGGTGGTAAATCCGGCCATCAGTGTCTTCTCGGCATTCACGACACCGCCAATAGTCGCGCGATGCGGCGATTGGAAATAGCGGGAGAAGTAATATGGATCAAGATTGCCGACAACGTGAGTGTGCATGTCCATAACGCCCGGGAGGACAAATGAATCGGATAGATCAATAACATTCGCGCCGCTAGGAATCACGGTACCGGAGCGCCCGACTGACCTGATCACGTCACCGTCGACGATAATGACCGCATCTCGAACGACGTCGCCGGTGCGTGAATCGAACAATGACCCCGCTCGGATATAAGTAACATCCTGCGCCAAAGCCGACGTACTGATCAGTACGGCGACCAGAGCAAGCATTTTTAAGTTCAGATATCTATTTCGCATAATTCCACCAACGGTTAAGTGCGTTATCACAGTATTTGTGTGGCTCACTAGTGACATGGAATGTATCAGATTGGGTGAAATACAGCTAAATCACTAATGTCGCATTCGGCGGGGCCACCGATATCCGGGGCGTCTCGCGCACCTCTGCCCGGATCGCTCCTCGGACCCTCAACGACACAGCACCAAGGTTGTTTAGTAGACTGTCTCTCAGATACAGCAAGTGAAAATCAAGAATGTTTCTAAAACGCTTTTTCGACGAACGCAATATTCCCGAGAAGAATAATATTGGCTTAGCGCTTACGCCGATTTTCATTGCTATTACCCTGCTGCTTTACGAATTCTACGGCTGGCAAGTGCCGTTCATGAATCATCTCGCGAGCACAATGGGATTTGAGTTCGAGCGCGACCAGGATCTTCGTTTTTACGCACAAGTGCATACGACAATCTCGTTTTTTGTTCTTTTTGTATTGTTACCTATTGGCTTTCATCACCTGTTTCCCATTGCAGGAAAAAATCCATTCGGGCTGTCGATCAAGCACGTGCGTTCGAACATCAAACCGTATTTTATTTTGATCGTCGTGATGCTGCCAATCTTGTGGTTCGCGACAAGTCGGCCACATTTTTACGACTTCTATCCAATTTACCGACCGACGAATTTAGGTGACTGGTTCGCCTATGAATCTGTTTACCTGTTGCAGTTTTTTAGCATAGAGTTTTTCTTTCGTGGGTGGGGGCTATTTCGAATGGAGGCAATGTTCCCGCGCTACGGCGTTTTTCTCATGGTGTTGCCCTACGCGCTGATTCATATTCACAAACCTTTTCCTGAAGCACTCGCATCTATCGTCGTGGGGCTGGTATTAGGTTTCCTCGCTTTGAAAAGCCGATCTATCTGGCCTGGAATATTGGTGCACACCACCATTGCCTTTTCGACAGATCTTTTTTCACTCATTCACTCAGGGATACTGTTCGGCTGGCTCTAGCTCGCCGTAGAGGAACATACGTGGAAAACGACAGCGCAAATTACAAAGTCAGACTTCGACAGCTACCATCAGTTGATCGGCTTCTGCTCGAGTCGAAAAACGTCGTCGCCCAATACGGCCATCAGATGGTAACCCTTGCGCTGAGGGACACGCTGCAAGAATGTCGCGAACACATCATCGCCGGTGAAACTTCGGTCCCGGACGAAGAATTGATCAAGCAGGCAGCAGAACTGAAATTGCGAAATCGCGCAGCGGCTTCTCTTCGACGAGTATTTAATCTCACCGGCACGGTGCTGCACACCAACCTCGGACGGGCGATTCTTCCTGAAGAAGCCATTGACGCAATAAACACAGTAGCGTCGGAATATAGCAATCTTGAATTCGATCTCGAAAGCGGCAAGCGCGGTGATAGAGAGAGTCATCTCGAAAGTTTGATTTGCGAGCTGACGGGCGCCGAAGCCGCGACAGCGGTGAACAACAACGCAGCTGCGGTTCTTCTGGTACTAAACACGTTGGCGATGAATCGCGAGGTGCCCGTGTCGCGTGGCGAACTTGTGGAGATCGGCGGTTCGTTTCGCATTCCCGAAGTGATGGAGCGAGCCGGATGCAAACTCATTGAAGTTGGCGCGACCAACCGAACTCATCTACAGGACTACCGAGCCGCGATTAATGATCGAACGGCGCTTCTAATGAAGGTCCATACCAGCAATTACAAAATCGAAGGATTCACCAAGGAAGTGGCCGAGACCGAACTGGCAGATCTCGCCACTGAATTCAAAATCTCCTTTGCGATGGATCTCGGCAGCGGCAGCTTGATAGACCTCGCTGAATTCGGCATCCCTGCAGAGCCGACTGCCGCAGACGTGATTCGGCATGGCGCGGACATTGTCACTTTCAGTGGTGACAAACTACTTGGCGGGCCCCAGAGCGGACTGATCGCCGGTCGGGCTGACTTGATCGATCAGATCAAGGCAAACCCGCTCAAGCGGGCGCTACGCCTGGATAAGATGACACTCGCCGGGATTGCCGCGGTGCTGCAGCTCTACCGCAACCCGAACACACTCTGCCAAAAGTTACCGACGTTGAGGTATTTGACTCGACCGCAGACAGAGTTACGCGATCTGGCCGCACGAATAACACCGGCACTTAGCAATGTGCTGGATGAGCGCTTCCGTGTCGACATTCTGGATTCAGCCAGTCAGGTGGGTAGCGGCTCGCTGCCCTCAGAAACAATCGCCAGTACTGCAATTGGAATCCGCTCCGCGAATAGCGGTGAAGACCTGAGTCGAGCGCTCTCAAGCGCATTTCGAAATTTGCCGACACCGGTCATTGGACATGTTCACAAGGGCTCATTACTGCTTGATTTGCGTTGCCTCGATGATGAAGAACGTTTTGTTTCCCAATTGTCGTCGTTACAAGTTTGATTATTGCGACGGCAGGTCATGTCGACCACGGCAAGACTTCTTTAGTGAGAAACCTGACAGGTGTGGAGACAGACCGCCTCGAAGAAGAACAACGACGCGGGCTATCAATAAATTTGGGCTATGCCTATCTGCCGTTGAACAACGAAACCACTTTAGGGTTCATCGACGTCCCCGGGCATCGACGTTTCATCAACAACATGATTGCCGGTGTTACCGGCATCGATCTCGGCATGTTAATCGTCGCCGCCGACGATGGGCCGATGCCGCAAACGCTGGAACACCTGCAAGTCATGAATTTACTGGGCGTCAAAGCGTATCTCCTAGTCATTTCCAAGTGCGATCGGGTCGATGAGCAAAGAATCGAGCAGGTTCGTAAAGACTGCGCACGGCTTCTGCCCGAAAACACGCCTGTCTATAGGGTGTCCAATTCCACCGGTTTAGGCGTGGATGAACTGCGGGCGGAGCTTAAACGCCTGGCGGGTATCTGTGCTCATCGTATAGCCGCCAGAAATTTTCGAATGTCGATCGACCGCGCCTTTCATCTACAGGGGCGGGGTCTCATTCTTACCGGCACAGTGGCGTCGGGAACGATAGCGAGCGGCGAGGTCGCAATTCTTCAACCACACCAAACAAATTTACGCGTCCGCAGCATTCATGCCCAGGACGCTCCTGTTACAAGCGCATCGGCAGGTGAACGCTGCGCACTGAATGTTTCCGGAGATATTCACAGAGACAACATTGAACGCGGTGACTGGATCGTCGGTGAATCGTGTATTGGGACGACCTCGAGATTTGACGCCCGTATCCGATTGCTACCGGAGGCGGCATTCGCGCTGAAACATTTGTCTGAAGTAAAACTTCACATCGGCGCCAAACACCTGCAAGCGAGATTGATGCTTCTAAGGAATGATGACGACTCCCCTGCACGGATAAACCCAGGGGAGACGGCCCTCGCACAGCTCCTGACTGACCGCCCAATCCTATGCTGTCACGGAGACCGATTCTTATTGCGTGATCACGGTGAAACCGCGACGCTTGGTGGCGGCATGGTTCTTGATCCGTTCGGCAGTCATAAGCGCAAGTCCTCGCAAGCTCGCCTGAGTTTTCTCGCGGCGATGGAGGAAGATCATGTAGAAGATGCAATTCGCATTACACTCAGCGATCCGGGATACGCACTGAACTACCCAGCATTGCTGCAGGCGTGGAACCTTGATCCGCAAGACCGGCCCGGCCTGGATCTGGCTGACATTGCCAGAATCAATACTGCGGACGGGGAAATTTGGATAGCTGAATCTCACTGGTCCGATCTGAAGGGAATGATCTCGCATCGATTGCTGGAGTTTCACCAAGACAAACCCACCAAAGCAGGAATAAAGGTGACTGTACTCATGAATGCCGCATTGCCGGTGACCGAGCGGCGTTTCTTTCAATCAGCTATCGCGCAATTGATCGAAACGGGGGATGTTCTTTTTCAGGATGGTTTACTGTCGGCCAAGGGGCATAAGGCGTCACCATCTCTGGAAGAGGAAAGCGATTGGTTGATCGTTTCGACGTGCCTGCGCAAACATGGCAGGCAAATTCCGACCATGGGGCTGCTAGAAAAAGAAACCCAACTCGAAAGTTCTGCGCTACAGCAGACGATCGGTCGTGCCGAGCGTGCTGGGCAGCTCATTAAGATCAGTCAGAAACGTGTCGCCCACGTGGCGGTCATTAGGGATTTCGCAGTTGTCGCACTGGAGCTCACACAGGACAAGCCGACCCTTAACCTTATTGAATATCGAGATTACCTTGGTTGTGGTCGAAATGTGGCGGTCGATGTACTGGAGTATTTTGACGCCATTCGTTTCACCCGCCGTGCGGGAGAAAGTCGTATCATTCTGAATAAGAAATTGCCGGATAAGTTATTTGTGGTGTAACGGACACCAGAATCAGTTGCTCTGGTCTGCTCGAGCGTACGACGCGTTAAGAAATTGATTCTAAGGAAGGGCGATGTCCCCGGTGGGGCACCTGGTCTTCAAAACCAGTGAGGTGTATAAAATGCGCCTGGTGGGTTCGACTCCTACCTCTTCCGCCAAAATACTAAAGTACGCGGTGCATTTTGGATGCGCCATTCCCTGACTCAAGGTTTGTATGTCTAAAGAAAAACAAAAATCTCCAAAAGGCCCGCTTAGTGGTGTGCGTGTAGTTGACCTGACCGCTGTCGTGATGGGCCCGTACAGCACGCAGATCATGGCAGACATGGGTGCCGACGTAATTAAGATTGAACCGCCGGGCGGCGACATCATGCGTAACGTCTCAGTGGGCCCGGAACCAGGCATGTGCGGCGTGTTTGTAAACTTGAATCGCGGCAAGAAAAGCGTCGTTCTTGATCTACGAACTCAATCGGGCACAACGGCATTGCGTACATTGATTGAGAAAGCCGATGTATTTATTCACTCGATGCGAGCAAAGGCAATCGCTAAACTCGGTTTTTCTTACGACGAAGTCGCTGCGATCAATCCCGCGATTGTTTACACCAATTGCTATGGCTATCGCCGCGGTGGCCCTGATGCGGACCGACCTGCCTACGATGACACGATTCAAGCGGAAAGTGGGGTTGCGAGTGTCCAGCAATCAGTGACGGGAGAGCCAGGCTACGTTGGATCTGTCATTGCCGACAAGATCTGTGGCTTGACCGCGGTCTATGCCACGATGATGGCGCTCTTCCATCGTGAACGCACGGGCGACGGCCAGGAAGTTGAAGTCAGCATGTTCGAAACCATGGCAGCGTTCATGCTGGCTGAACATGCGAACGGCGCAATGTTCGATCCACCCCTCGGCCCGGCAGCCTACCCGCGCGCGGTTGCACCGAATCGCCGGCCGCTCAAAACAAGCGACGGATACGTCTCAGCACTCATCTATAACGACAAGCAATGGAACGCGTTTGTTGCTGCCGTGCAACCGGAATGGGCCACAGGCCCTGAATTCGCGACGCTGGAACAGCGCGCGCGTCACATAGATAACGTTTATGCGTTATTAGGAAAGACATTTGTAGAACGCACAACGCAAGAGTGGCTTCAGTTGCTGCAATCGCTTGAAATACCTGCCGCGGCAATCAATTCACTCGACGATCTATTCGACAACCCACAATTGAACGCGGTAGGATTTTTCGAAACAGTTGATTCGCCGACTGGGCGCATTCGCTTCCCGGGCGTGCCCACGGGCTTCTCGCAAACTCCTGGATCCGTGGCTGGTCCCGCACCCAGGCTAGGCGCTCATACTCGCGAGGTAATGGATGAACTGGGTTTGACCGACGATCGAGAGTAAACCAACAAAAATTCTATTCGGCGCCCAGAAGTTGCTTGGCGGAGGCCAAAACGGATGCGCCGTCGACTCGTGTATCGTAACCCTCTACGAAAAACTTACCGACAACCTCCCCTTCCGGATCGACAACAAAAATGCCGGGATGAGGGATTCCATAAGCATCATCGCCCGGCGCATACTGCTCATTCAAGATACCCAGCAATATCGCGGTTGACCCATTGATGTCGGAAAGGATGGGATACGTAATGGATGCAACGTCAATAAACGGCTGCTGCATCTCTGGAGAATCATAGGAAATAGCAACCACACCGATTCCAGCCTGATCGAAGCTATCAACAAGTCCCTGCAGCTGCCCGAGCTGCCTTCTACAGAAGGGTCACCAGTTGACGGAGCGAACGGCGAAGAAAATGGCACCGCGATCTTTTATGAAACGATCGATGTTAGTGACCTCTTCACCTTGATGCATTGCTCGAATGTCCGGAAATCGGTCACCGATGGGAACACCGGGACTAAAAGCATCCGGATCTTCAACAATGAAAATTTCGTTACCCATACGCGAAATGGCCGAATCGTCTATGACCACTGCAGATTCAATTGGCTTTTCTGCGGCGGCCTCTACAACCTCTGCTTGTTGCGAACTCGAATCGCAGGCAGCGACAGCTGTCAGCAGCATCAGTGCCAATACGCGGTCAAATGATGTTTTTGCGAGGTGCATTAAATCAAAGTGGCCAAGGTTAAAGGGTATCGTTTATCTTTAAACAATATATAACGAATGGACGGTGTATGTCTCTCTTTCACCAGACCTCACGTCGTAGTGATTTATTACCCTGAATTTCAAATTCAACTAACTAAAATTAAGAAATCTCAATCAATGGGCCCGACCCGCCCGCAATGATTTGACCTATGGGCTCAAGCGCAAGGTCGTGTGCGTTGGCCACAGTCAAAAACTCCCGCTCTGCTTGCTCGTCAACAATTACCAACAATCCGCCACTCGTTTGAGGGTCGCACACGAGCTTCTGTTGAGTTTCCGAGGACGTCCCCAATTTTTCGCCCGCACTGGCCAGATTCCGAGCGGTACCGCCTGGCGAACAACCGAGCGCCAGGTATTCATTTACGTGCGGCAGCAAAGGAATACGATCGAAATCGACAACTGCTCGTACGCGGCTACCGACACATATTTCGATTAAGTGACCCGCCAGACCGAAACCCGTGACATCGGTCATTGCGGTAACGCCTTCCAATTGTCCAAGCGTGGCACCAATATTATTCAATTGGCACATCGACTCAACAGCAATATTCTCGTGTTCTTTCTTGAGTAGTTTTTGTTTTTGGGCCGTTGTCAAAATACCGACCCCTAAAGGCTTCGTCAGATAAATCTTGTTTCCCGGCTGCGCCGTATTGTTACGTTTGATCTGATGGGTATTGACGATGCCCGTCACAGCAAGTCCGAAAATCGGTTCGGGCGCGTCAATACTGTGCCCGCCGGCTAGAGTCGCGCCAGCGTCGCGGCAGACCTGGCGGCCGCCCTCGATGACACGCCTGCCAACCTCAAGCGGCAATTTGTCTATTGGCCAGGCAAATACTGCGACGGCCATGAGCGGTTTGCCGCCCATTGCGTAGATATCGCTGATGGCATTGGTGGCCGCTACTCGTCCAAAGTCAAAAGGGTCATCAACGATTGGCATGAAAAAATCAGTGGTGCTGACTACCGCAGTGCCGTTACCCAGGTCGTAAACAGCAGCGTCATCCCGACTGCCGTTGTCCACCAGCAAAGATCCAGAAACCGGCTCCGGCTCAAGCTCTAACGCAAGCAAAACCTCGAGATCAGCGGGTGCAATTTTGCAACCGCATCCCCCACCATGGCTAAACTCTGTTAAGCGTATTTTATCTTTCATTGATAAATGCCCGTGATTTGCTGCTAATCGCACTCGCCTAATGCACCGCACGGCCGGCTTTTACCGCTAGCCCGATTGGCTATTTATTTCAAACTCAGACTGATGAGGTTTTTTGAATCACTGCCGAATAACTGGATTGAGCATATGGCGAATGTCACCCCTTTTTGCACACGCGTAATCTTCAGCATCGCAATCGATTGCGATGCAAACCGCAACTTCGTCTCGGCCGCACCGTAGTACGGCACGTATCTCTTCGATATCGACTTTAGGGCCTGTGTTGACGGGTCCAGTCGCAGCGCCCAGTTCCGGGGATGTTCCCGTCACGCAGGCGGAAAGCGTTACGATGAAAATCAAGTGACTCAGGACGTTTAGGATTTTGCTCATGAGGAATGTCACCACTATTAACAATGATCGTTGCAACAATATTCTGATGGCTACGTCGGGCTGCATCTGTGCGGTTCGCAGCAACACGTTCACCTACCCATTATAACGCACAATATCGGGCTGCCCGGCGTAGCAATAGAAGTTTTAGTTAGATTGAGACGATGGATTCGAACGACATCTAGAGCGCAATGTTCCGGATGGCCCGAAATAGGTTAAGATTTATCTGTTCAAGCTTATAGGTCCGTTTGTGCAAGCGTTCAGTTACTCAGAATCCCCATACAAAATTCGCGAAGACTTAGGTCAGGCCTATCGCGAATACTGGGCACGCCTGGCAATGCCTGGCAGCTGGTGGACCGGTGCAGAACGGATCGCGATCGCACAAGAAAGTCGTAACGCACTGACTTGCGAATTTTGCACGCAACGAAAACAGGCTGTATCTCCTTATAGTGTCGCTGGTGAACACGACCACGAGGACACCCTGGATCCTCTGGCGGTTGACGCAATCCACCGCATCATTACTGACCAGACCCGCATCACCAATAGCTACGTTCAAGACAACTTAGCCAACGGTTTAAGTCAGGAAAAGTACGTGGAGCTGGCGGGAATTACGGTCGTGACATTGAGTATCGATGAATTTAATCGTGCCCTTGGATTACCGCTGGAACCGCTGCCTGAACCTATCGCTGGGGAGCCCAGCCACTACCGCCCCGCACTGGCAATCGAGGGTACGGGTTTCGTGCCGATGATTCCGGCCGAGGGCAATGTAGGTCCGGAAGCAGACTTATGGCCAGAAGGCGCCAACGCCAATGTACTGCGCGCCTTCAGTTCGGTGCCTGATGCGGTGCGCGACTGGATGGCGGTCGGCGCTGCCCAATATTTATCCATGGCGGGCATGCAAATCTTTGCGGGCGATACCGGCCGCAGCATCGATCGCATGCAGATAGAACTAGTTGCCGCAAGGGTGTCATCTCACAACGAGTGCTTTTACTGAACTAACTCACACGCCATGATGCTCAGTTTGAGTGCCAATACTACCGAGACAGCCATAGACCTGCAGATGATCAACGGCTGCAGCGCAAATGAAACGCAGGAAATTCCGTTTGCCAGCGAGCTCACCAATTTTGCGGAAGCGGTGGCCCAACGCGACGCGACTGATATAAGTCGCACCCGGGACGAACTCGTTCAGGTTGCGGGTGAGGAAGTAATGGTGGATGCCGCTGGCGTAGTGGCCAATTTCCAGCGCATGGTGCGTATCGCCGATTCAATGGGTATCCCGATCGATGAAAAGAGCGTCGAGCCGGGAGCGGATATACGACTGGAATTGGATTTAGGTCGTTTCGAATCCGCCCAAAATACGCCCAGCGCTAATCGCTGAAGATCGACTCGTGGTGAGCAGACCCGCCAGTACTGGTTCGTCTCTGAATATTTAAAATTGGCGGCAACGAGTCATTACGGCTACATTCGAGTCAACCTCGAAGCAAATACCCTGGAGTAGTAGGCCGATGAATTCCAATCTCACCAAACAAATAGTCCTGGTGTTTGCACTTTGCTTGCTGCTGACAGTAGATGCGGCCGCAAATACGACATATGTCACTGCCGCAAGACTCATCGATCCCATCGATGAAGAAATGATTCTAAATCCAGTCGTGAAAATCGAAGACAACCGAGTCGTCTCGGTTGTTGCCAACGGGACTGTGCCAATAGGCGCATCGAGAATTGACCTGGGCGATGCGACAATTTTGCCGGGCCTCGCGGACGTGCATGCGCATTTAAGTTGGTATGCCACGGACACAAACGTCTCGTTTCTCAGCGTTTCTCATACAGACGAGGCCATTCGCAGCGTTATAAATGCTGAAGTCCTGTTGTTGGCGGGTTTTACTTCTGTGCGCAATACTGGCGCAGGCGGCTATTCCGATGTATCAGTGCGTAATGCCATCAATGAAGGTCGCATACCTGGACCCCGCCTAAAGGTGTCAGGGTCATCGTTGGGGATCACGGGCGGTCACTGTGATCAGAACCTTTTTCCGAAACAATACGAGATGAAAAACGACGGCATAGCGGACGGACCCTGGGCGGCCCGCGAGCAAGTTCGAGAACACAAAAAGTATGGCGCGGACCTCATCAAATTTTGCGCGACCGGCGGCATTCTCAGCAAAGGGACAGAAGTTGGTACACGCCAATACACCATGGAAGAAATGCAGGCGATCGTAGATGAAGCGCATACCCAAGGCATGAAGGTTGCCGCACACGCGCACGGCGCTGAGGGGATTCGTTACGCAATAGAAGCTGGTGTCGATTCCATCGAGCACAGCAGTCTGATCGATGACGAAGGAATCGCATTGGCCGTCAAGAACGGCACGTTTCTGACGATGGATATTTATACATCGGAATATCTGGTCGCAGAAGGAGAGAACGTTGGCTTCATGCCTGAAATGATCGTGAAAGCGCGCTATGTGCACGAACGCCGCAGCGATATTTTCGCCCGTGCAGTTGATGCCGGTGCAAAAGTAGTCTTCGGCACCGATTCGTCGGTCATTCCACATGGCACCAACGCGATTCAGTTGTCACGCATGGTGGAGTACGGCATGACGCCCATGCAGGCCATCCAATCGGCCACGACCGTAGCGGCGGAACTCCTGGAATGGGAGGGTCAGACGGGTGCCATCGATCCCGGATACTTTGCAGACATCATCGCGGTGCGCGGCAACCCTCTTGAAGATATCTCATCACTCGAAGACGTCTTCTTCGTGATGAAAGACGGGTACGTTTACAAACACGCACAGTAAAATCACGACCGCAAAGTGTTGGACAGCGTCCGACGTCGCTAATGCCGCAACGCAGCGACCGGCGCTATGACTTCCCGACCGGCGTTCCGCTTTATTTCCCCGGCGATCAAGGCGTCCAACTCTCTCGAGCGCCAACGATCCAGCCAGCTCACGATCAATTCGAATTGCTCCATGTCCTTGCGAACCTTATAGGGCGGCATTTCGCAAATACCGAGACCTAATGCCGCCGCCTGCACAAAGACCTGGCTGTCACGCAAGTGTGCTGCCACTGGAATGTTCAAACTAGTCAGAAACCGAGTGAGCATGTTGTAGCTTTTGGTGCGTTGACGAGTGCGATTGGCGACGATGGCCAAATTCCGCTTGCCCCTGTCGAGCTGCGTAAACAAAAGTAACTCAGCCACAAATCTTGCTGCAGAAAAGATATCGATTTCTGAGGGAACGACGGGCAACAAGATGCTGCTCGCGTCGTAGATGTGATCATAAATTTCTTCCGAACTTATCGCGGCGGGTAAATCAACGATGATTTCCTTTGCCTCGGGAAACTCGGCTACGAAATTATCATAGGAAGTATTTCGGTCGTATCCTACAATGCCATGAATTGGCGGTCGGCTCGCAGGCCGCTTGTCAATCCAACGCAAGCTGTATCCACCTGGGTCGCAGTCAACCAGGACGGGCGGTGGTCCGCGCGTCGCAAAGTAGCTGGCTAGATTAGTTGCAAGCGTCGTTTTACCCGAACCACCCTTGGGATTCAGTATGACGATCTTATGCTGGCGGTGCGGGTTCGCTGTGTCGCCCATCAATAGTCTCGCGCGTCCTCCATTGAGGACATAGAAGTCATGCGCAAACCAGTCGGTGCGATATTCGAGCTCTTTCCACGCCCAAGCGGAATTACGCGAACCGCCGCATACTGCTATATTTGGGAGTGTTCATCGATATATTCTATTTTTGTTATTTCAAAATTCCTTATATAGTCTTAATGTACTCATCGTGTGCGCGCAGCAGACCACGAAAATATAGCCATCTGCTACAGGCCCCGGTCACTTCAATAATCCTCGAGCTCCTATTGCTCGTGTAAAGTTCGTCCTCATCACCTGTCTAGCGGCCTCGCATAGGAACCAGAAATGTCCCGACTTCTCTTACCCATCTTATTTTTGACGTTTGCGTTGAACGCTTGTGAGTCGGGCTCGTCACCTCAACCACTCGTTGAAGCCGCACCAGCAGCCTCATGGCCGAGCGAAAGCTGGCAAACCTCAACGCCAGAACAGGAAGGCCTGGACGGTCCAGCAATTCGAAAACTGGATGAGGAATTTCGCGCGGGCAAACATGGCTACGTCGATTCAATGTTGATCGTCCGAAATGGCCGCCTGGCGTTTGAAGCTTATTATGAGAATGACTACCAAACGATCAACGCAGACCTGATCACCGCTGAGTCCGGGCCATGGAATTATTACGACGTCAACTGGCATCCGTTTCGAGATGGAAGCGATCTGCACACCGTGCAGTCGAGTACAAAGAGCTTTATGTCGGCACTTGTTGGCATTGCCATTGACCGCGGTGATCTATCTGGAATCGATACCACACTCGGCGCACTCCTACCGCATAGGGAAATTGTAGATCCTGAGAAGTCCGCCATCACGCTGGATAATATCCTTACGATGCGACCCGGTTTTGAATGGGAGGAAGATATTTCCTATTGGGATCCAAGAAATGATGGTATCCAGGTTGAGTCAAAGAATGACTGGGTCGCCTACCTGCTCAACAAACCACTAGCACACGATCAGGGCACCACTTACAAATACAACAGTACGAATACACAACTGATGTCGGAGATCGTATCGACGGCCACCGGAAAACCCCTGAACGAATATGCCGAACAGTTTTTGTTTGGCCCCATCGGCATCAAAGATTACTTCTGGAAGGATGCGCCCGAAGGTTTCAAAGATGCAGCAGGAGGTTTGTATCTTAAAGCTCGCGACTTCGCACGATTTGGATTGCTCTTCGCGCGCGCGGGTGACTGGAACGGAGAACAGATCTTGCCTGCCGAATGGGTCACGCGTTCTTCCCATCCCTTTGTTGCAGACACTGATCCAGCTGACCCCGACTTTAATGTGGGCTACGGCTATCAGTGGTGGATTTATGAAGACGGCAGTGATGGCCGACCGTTTATGTATGGAAGCTGGGGCTGGGGCGGACAGTTCGCGTTGGTCGTGCCTGAACTCGATTTAGTCGGCGTTTTTACGGGTTGGAATATTTACGCTGATGCGGATTACGAATACGCGTTTCGCCTTTTCTATGAACGGGTGGTTATCCCGGCGGCAAACGACTCGGAGTAATCAAACTCTCCACAGGTCACCAGTGCGTCTTTATTCAGGCGCGCCGTCGTAACGATACTGAGGCTAGTGTCATCGCCCCCGTAGCCAACAAGCAGTAGGCGCCGAAAAATACCATCTGTGCGGGTAGGTCCGTACCCCTATCGATAAGCGTGCCCGTGATGCCCGGGCCCGCCGCCGTCGAAAGAACAGCGGCCGAAACCGTGATCGACCGAATGGCGCCCAAATTTGCAGCCCCGTAAATATCCGGCCACAGCGAACCAAAGAGCGTGGAAGAGATTCCGTAGCTAATCCCGAGTAAGACCATTACAAAGAATAGCGTTTCTTCCGAATCGCTACTCCCCAGTACAAAACATGCAGCCGAAAGCGGCAATAAAAAGTATGGCAGGACCATTCGTGCACCAAACTTATCGATCGCAGCGCCAGCAAGCAGCGCGCAACCAACGGTGGTCAGCGCCATGATCACGAGGGAAACGGCGAAAGTTTGGGGTGGCCAATTATGCAGTGCGGTTAGATAGTTTTGGTGGTAGAAAATTGTTGTGCCGATAAAAGCCGGAACCAATACGCCAGTCAGTAGTAGCCAAAATATAGGGTCACGTAGTACCTCACGGCGTGTCCAACTCCGCACTTCTGGCGCTGTCAATTCCTCCGCCGAACGCTGCCCTAGCGGTACGCGCGGCTTGTGGTAGCACCAATAAGCGAATGGAAGGCCAACGAGCAACAAAACAATGGCAGCGACGGTCCAGCCCATACGATATCCGTATGCGATCGTTAGGGCGGCGAACGCCAGAGGAATCGTCGCTTCTGCACCATGATGACCGAGGACGACAAGTGACACAGCCCTACCCCTTTGCGCAACAAACCATCGCCCGGTGGTCGTAAGTGCGATCTGGGTCATCATGCCCTGACCGACCAACCGCAATACAAAAATGGCGATCACGAGCGCTGTGAGTGACGTTGCATAACCCGCCAATAGAGCAGCCCCTGCAAGAATCGGCACCACTAACGCAATGATTCGGTCAGCCTGTACGACGTCCAGCAATCGTCCTAAAAACGGCAGGCATGCTGCGCTGGCCAATGTAGCCAACATATACAGACGCCCAAACTCGCCATGAGACAAATCAAACGCCGTCTGCCATTCCGAGACGGACGCCGAAATGAAATACGTTTGTCCAAAACTGGAGAAAAATGTGAGTGTAAATCCGCCGGCAATCCAACGGATGTTGCTTTTTAGGAAGGCGAGCATGATGTGTTTATCTGACTAAACTGGGGCAACTGAGAGAAAATGTAGGTCGCGACTGTAATCGAATTATCCGGGTAATGGTTGGCTTTATCAATATGCATACGCACCGGGATGGACGATGCCCGGTGCGTGGTTTAACTTGTAGATCGTAGACAATCAAAACTCCTAATTGTGCGGTAACTTCGAAACAGATCGCCGCCGAGGCAGAAACACATGACGAATGATTCCGTGCAGTACAACTTGCACGATCACGTAGCCACTATTCGGATCGATGACGGCAAACGTAACGCACTACCGCCACAAGTCCTTCGTGAAATTTACCGGGCACTCGAGCGTGCCGAATCTGATCGCGCGATCGTCATTCTGACCGGACGCGAAGGCGTCTTCTCTGCCGGCTTCGATCTCAACGTGATGAAACGTGGCGGAACCAACGCGATTCGGATGTTACGGCTGGGATATGGTTTGACCTCCAGAATCATGTCATATCCCTATCCTGTCATCGCCGCCTGCAACGGGCACTCGTTGGCAATGGGGGTATTCATGATGCTGTCGGCTGATCACATTATTGGTAGCCGCGGCGACTTCAAAATTGCCGCGAACGAAGTCGCAATTGGCATGCCCATGCCGCGTGTCGCGGCAGCGACACTGCGAAACAGATTAAATCCGGCGGCATTCCAGAGAGCTGTGGCGTTGGCAAACTATTTCGACGTTGAATCCGCATTAAACGTCGGGTTTTTCGATGAACTTGTCGACCCCACTGAGTTGGAAGCTCGTGCCAACGCTTGTGCAGATGAATTCAAAGCACTTGATGCATACGCGCACACCGCCTCCAAACGAAGAATACGTGCCAAACTCACTCGGAAAATTCGCTTCAGCATCCCTTTAGACCTGCTGGATGCCGCTTTGTTGGGGTTACGACGGTCGCGATCTCAATAGAATCATCATCGGTTCTTACTTAACAGACATTCCAAGCACTGCGTCGAAGCGCAGCAAATCGACATCATCTGTATACAAATGCGGCGCAACCCGTAAGTGCTTTCCGCGAACGCTTGCATAGACGCCTTCGTCGGTAAGCCTCGACGCTAGTTCTCTCGGGTCGATCGACGGAATGACTGCCCCCTGGAAATGTGGCGCGCGATCGGCAGCCGGCGTCGTTTCAAATCCGTGACTCAACAAAATCTCTGCAATTCGCTCGTTGGTATTGGCGAGTAATTCCGAGATATTCGGAACCCCCCATTCTTCGATCATTTCCAATGCAGCAACCGCGCCTGCGATGTTTGAAAAACTCGATTTTTCACTTACATCATATCGGCGTGCGCCCGGTTGATAAGAATCAGTGAATTCGGACAAACGTGAAAAATCTTCCGCGCCTGCTCGATCGATCCACGCCTCCTCAATTGGAATACCATCGAAATATTCATCGTCGACATAGAGGAATGACACGCCATACGGGCAGAACAGCCATTTGTACCCGGATGAAACCATGAAGTCCGGTCCGAGCTTTTTGATATTAATTGGATAAGCACCTATTGATTGGGTCAAATCCAGTACGACGCGAGCGCCGACGTCACGCAAGGCAGGAATAATGGTTTCAAGCTCGACAAACTCTGCAGAAGCCCAGTGATGCCCCTCTAAGGTGGCCACTGCGATAGCGTCACCGTACAGCTCAATGGCGCGAAGTATGGAATCAGACCAGGTTTGTTCTGGCTCTCTATTGACGACATGAATCTCAGCGCCCGAAGCCAATGTCTCGCGTCGCCAAGCGTAGTAGTTCGACGGAAACTGATCACCGAGCGCCAATACGAGATCACCCGATTGGGTCGGTAAGTTCTTTGCAGCGCAAGCCACACCGTATCCGGCGGAAGGAACGATCGCGATATTGTCGTTTGCGCACCCTATTTGACGTGCAAATGCGACACGTAGAACTTCTACCTCAGTGAAAAAATCTGCTGGCGCGAGAGACCACGGTTGTGAGCGGCGGGCGGCACCGCGACACGCGGCCTCCACGACACGACGTGGCTGGGGAGTCATGTAGCAGGAATTCAGATAACAGATGTCTCGCGGGAGATCGAATTCCTCGCGGAAGTTGATGGGCATAGCAATTCTAACTTTATTTTCCGGTGATCACTGAGCGTAGGTTGCCACATTCTGGTGCATGCAACACCTCTCAATCGAGCAGTAAAAACATAGAAACAGACGTTAAGTAAGTGTCAACCATTACCGGACTAAAGCGTTATTCCAACTGTATCGATCAAATCATTCCTGACATACGGAGCAAGTAATGTTTAATTATGTGAAGCATTTTACTCAATATAGAAATGGCTTTCTTTTACTGATCTTGGCCCTTTTACCAACTTTATCAGCAGCACAGATTACACAGATGTGCCCGGTTTTGACCAATGTGAATGTGGATACACGCCGTTCGCTGATGGTGACTGAAGTCAACGTAGTAGGGAATGCTATTTCATTGCGCGAAGTGATGGACAAGCTGGTTGATGATAGCGGCATTACCAATCTCAATCGACATAGACTCTGGGCTCAATGGTGGGATACCCAGAACACCGGCCCCGGCCTTGGTTTGGGATCAAACTGCGACGATCAGATTGACTCACTAGGAAATCCGACGCTAAATAATTTTCCCCTGGACTGCCCTCGGAACGAAGGAAGCGAAGTAAGCGAAGTAAGCAACAATCCATTTGACCCAAGCCAACCTGGCTTTTATTACCCGATAGCGCTGGTTAATCGTCTGGATCTTGCTGCAGAGGATGGTTCGCACTGTGGCGAGTACCGGGTAATCTTCGCACGCGATCCTGATGCTGGGGATGGCCGAAATTTGTAAATCTTTGAAGCCCAGCTCCCCAATCCAAACCCTGGCTGCGGGATCGACGGATGCCGAGGCATTGCCAGTTTCTGGGCCGAACTGTCACGTGTGAACAATCCCGCGACTCGGGCTCGCATGTTGCATGACTTTTATTTTGAGGGCTTGCCAGCGCAAGGTATAGGGCCAGTGATTGATGTGCGGAATTTTACCCAGGGAACCGGGCAGATTCGTACTAACCAGTTTATGGCAGGTCCCAATCCCCGGGAATGGCAGTTGCGAGAGTTCAAACTGGCATTACTGCAAACTCGGCCAACCGGCCACGGAGAGCTGCGATTCGTCCCTATCAGCACCAAAGGCACGCCATGGAGCGAACTGTTCAGCGAACAATTCACCAACCCGCTGACTGTGCCGTTCATGCGGCAATACATCACACAGGTCGATGAACTTGATGCCGATCGTATTACTCAGATTGCATACACTGTACCCTATCGATTCAACAGCGGTCAGAGTACGGAGCAGCAGTTCTCAGAAAGTGATTACCCTGCCCATTTTAACTCTAATGGCCTATTTTCTGGCCTAATTCAGGCGCGCCTAAATCGCATTGGCAGCAACCTGACTCCGGATGAAACAGTTAGCAGAGCGCGAACTCAGAGCTGCGCAGGTTGTCACCAATTGAGTAACAACGATGTAATAGGCAATGGCCTGGTCTGGCCATCCTCACTCGGTTTCGTGCATATCCACGAACAACTCACTGAGCAAATCAATGGTGCAGATCACTTTCGCATATCTCCGGCGTTGGCAGATGAATTTCTGCCTCATCGGGAACGGATTTTTGAATCCTACCTTGGCTCGAATTGCCAGCCTTGCCAGCAAGCATTGGTAAGCGGCGATGATGATGGACGGTCAAGCGCCATTCCGGTTCTCATCGATGATGGGATTACTCCGATCTCATCACAGCTGGAGGCACTGGATGCCACCCTTAAATCTAAATTCCCCAGCGACACCCTAGGCGGCCCTGCACAAACGCATTAATATCATGCAGGGCTTGTTGAAAATCCGGGGCGCGGCATGCCCCGCTCCGGATTTTCACTTATTCATTCTTAAATATAGTCAGAATCGCTTATTGACATTATGACGTTTGGTGAAATTAACAATCAAAATACTTTGAAATACCGTGCCTACGAGATTGTCACCGTTCTTGAAAATTGTGCGTAGTTTTCCCAACGCGACGGCTTCTCCGGCATCTGATCCATCGTTGCCTGGACCTGCCCGTTGACGTCTGTGACCCGTGAGGTAAGCGTATGCTCGCCGGGTGCTGCATTGTCCCAATCAAGATGAAACAGCTTCCAGGAGTATTGCGTTGAATCCGAATCGATTTTTGCTTTCTGCCAGGCCCCATCGTCAATTTTGATCTCAATCGACTTCAGCGCCGTCCCGTCGTTTAAAACAAAGCCAGTAACCCGATGACCGCCATCACGATTCGTCACACGAATGATCGACGACTTAAGCTGGATCCTGGTGACCGAGCGCTCATCCCAGCGTTCGACACCGCCGACATCAATCTTGCTCAATGTCACGTAATCCCGCGCCATGAAACGCCCCATGTAACGCCGATCCTGAACGTGAATATGTTCCAGCCATTTTACGTTCGCAATGCCGTACCAACCCGGCACAATTAGACGAACAGGCGCGCCGTGGTAATAAGGTAGGGCCACTCCGTTCATTTCGTAAGCAACAATGATGTCGTCGCTATGCGCGTCGTCAATATGCATGCTTCGCCCAAATGCTTGTTCGACATCGGTGTTGCGAATATTTTCTGTACCCTTGTCCGCGCCGTAGAAAACAACCTCTATGCCTGCATCTTGAACCCCGGCATCTCCAAGCAAGTCGGTAAGACGAACACCGCCCCACTTCGCGTTGCCGATCAGCCCATGAAACATGTCACGTCGGTTGCCGCCGCACTCGAAGCCAGCGTCGATCTCGACTTTCTTCATGCTCTGCAGCTGGGCGAGCGTGAATTCGAGCGGTTGATCCACCAGGCCGGTTATGCGTAACCGATAATCGTCCGCAGAAATTTCCGGTTGGTTGTAGTGCTGCACGATGTAGAAATCGTCATTGGGCGTATAGAAAGAATCAATATGCCGAGTGTCGAGAAAATGAAAACCACCGGGTGTTACCGTATTCGCGGCGAAGCCCTCGGGGACATCGCTGAACGGCACGAGTGTTTCGCCCTGCGCCAGGGCCAGTTTCGACCAAAAAGGCATACCGACAGTCGCCGCTACGCCCCCAAGAGCGAGCCCCGATTTCAAGACTTCCCGACGACTTGTTTCGCTTTCTTTAGACATGCCTTTATCCCCTTGACCTACTGTTGTTCGATTTGTTCGAGCTGAAGATTATTAGCCGCTACTGCGACGGCGTCAAATAACGTCCTTTGAAACGCCCTGGAAAACGAGTTAGACCACGATACTAGGTACCACGTGAAACTGAAATAGGCGCACACTTAAGTTTAATCGCGTTGTTGTCCGACCAGGACATTGAAAAATGTCCGGTCCCTTTGGTGCCAGCGATATGACGAAACCATCATAGGCGAACTGAAACCTCGTAAATCAGACGAAAGGACCATCACTCTAAAGGTAAAACGGATTCCTGCTTGATTGGCACCTAACGGAACCACGTGGTGTTGTTGCGAAACCGAAGCGTCAGATATTGGCCGAGTTTTTCACCTCTATGCAGATACTGTCCGCCAAATTCAAGTACAAACCTGCCATTGACGTACCGAATTATCTTTATTGGATTGATGAAGAATGGTCACAATAGCGGCGCGGTGACAATTGGCGGTCAAACATCAGTTCAATTCCGAGACTGGCAGACAAGACTCCCGCCACTGGATCGGGTATTGCTGTCGTTCGAAGATTGAGTCGTCGGCAGTGTTAGGCTAGTGATGCGAAGCGAAGTCGATTTATTGACGGCTTACAATAAAAAATCAAAACGCGAGGATAAATTCGTGATCAAAAATCAGGATGAGTCGCGACCCGGCTTTTGGACATTCGGCGGCCGTGCAGCATTGGTCGTCGTGCTCCTCTTATTTGGCTTTAGAGCCGCACTTCTCAATACCGGATTGGGCGACATCGCCGAATTCCTGGCAGGCATAGCAATCGGAGCAGTCGTGATTGCAGTGGGATTCTCCATTACCGGCATCTGTAGCAAAGCCCTTCAGAAAATGCCCAATATTGCGCTGACTTTTCTTGTTACCGCTTTGCTCGCGAGCGCATTCTTTACTCTGTTCACACCTGCAACCGTGCTGCGAACAGTGCTGGACGTTGACGCCTGGAAGTCTCCAGTCGAACCCGCCGGATCGCTGGGCTTCGTGTCCGTCGCCACATTCGTTCTTGCCCTAAGTTTCACCGCAAGTTTAGTTATGCTCATACGTCGCGATGTGCTTGGAGGAATTAGTTCGCGAGCTCGAGCGACACTGCTCACACTAACCGGCGCTCTCATAATCGTAACGGCAATAAACATAGCGGGCCTGTTCGATGAAGGCGAAGATCCCTTTCCGAGCAGCTACAACACGATGGACGGTACTCTGCCGTCACACATTGCCGCGCCGGACCCATCACTTCCCGGATCGTTTGGCGTTACTGAATTGAGTTACGGCGCCGGGGAAAATTTACGCCGCCCGGAATTCGGCAGCGGGCGAGATATTGAATCTCGAATGGTCGACGCGTCACCACTGCTTCCAGAATGGAAGGATTTCAAGCAGCGCATGCGCGAGACATATTGGGGCTTTGGTCTGGATGCGGCGCCACTCAACGGACTGTTATGGATGCCAGAAGGAAAAGGTCCGTTTCCGCTTGCGCTCATTGTGCATGGCAATCACGGCATGGAAGACTTTTCAGATCCTGGGTATGCCTACTTAGGCGAGCTACTGGCGAGCCGTGGAATCATCGCTGTATCGGTCGATCAAAATTACATTAACGCCACATGGTCCGGCGACTTTCAGGGCAAAGAGATGCCCGCACGTGCTTGGCTGCTGCTCGAACATCTGCGGCTGTGGCGCGATTGGAATACCACCCACGGGCATCAGTTCGAAGACAAAGTTGATCTCGACAATATAGCGCTGATCGGGCACTCCCGCGGTGGCGAGGCAATTTCAATGTCCTACGCCTACAACGCACTGCCAAATTATCCTGACGACGCAACGGTCAAATTTGATTATGGTTTTTCAATTCAGGCGCTCGTTGCGCTCGCACAAATAGATCAGCGCTACCATCGCCGCGTTGAATTGTCAGACGTCAATTTTCTCGCACTACAGGGCAGTTACGATAGCGATGAATCCGCCTTTCACGGGCTGCGGCAATTCAACCGCATCGACTTATCGACTGACGTATATCGCTTCAAAGCAGGAATCTACATCCATGGCGCAAACCATGGTCAGTTTAATTCGACATGGGGTCGCGAGGACTCGCAACCGCCCGGCGCGTGGCAGCTAAACCTTGCACCCATCATCGAAGGTAAAGATCAGCGACAAATTGCGAAGGTGTATACCGCAGCATTTCTGGCGGCGACCCTGCAAGGCGACTCCCGCTATTTGAAGCTATTTCGTGACCCACGGACAGCCACAAACTGGTTACCTAACCACGCCTACGTGCAGCAATTCACAGATTCGAGTTTCGTTGCACTCGCCAATTTTGATGAAGACCTTGACGTCACTACCGCCACTGCGTCGAAAGCTTCCAGCCCATCGATATCAGCTAGTGGATTCAATTTGTGGCGCGAAGAAGAACTCAAACATCGTGATGAACGGCAACAGGGTACTAATGCCGTCGTGCTCGGCTGGACTGGCAGCGAAGATCCCATCTACACAATCGACATCCCATCCGATTTCTGGCCAAACATGGCAGATCAGGATTATGTATTCAGCATGTCCGTGAGTGCCTCGACTGAAACACCGCCTGTCGACAAAGATGGGGACGCGGTTGAGGACGTTGATAACGACAAGCCGTCTGATTCCGTTACGCCACCTCGTTTCACAATCGAAGCGTATACGCAGTCCGGATTGGCTGGTCGCGCCGATAGCACTGAGCACGCGCATCTTGCACCGCCACTCAAAGTGCGCTTCCTGAAATCCAAAGGCTTAAATGACAAGCGCTACAAAGCGGACTGGGAACCAGTATTACAAGTGTTCGAGGTACCACTCGCAGCCCTCGCAGGTGATGACATCACTTCAGTGCGTCAACTACGAATTCGATTTGATAAGACCGAACCGGGTGTCGTCATCCTGGACGATATCGGTATACGGCAAAACTAGAAAACCGGAGCCCCGGATTCTCATTCCAGCGGCTAGTTCTGCTCGATCTCTATTTTGTTGGAGGTAAAATCAAGGTATATTTGGCGTCTGGACAAGTTTGGTGACAGGCCTATGTTGATCAATATTCACTCCTCGTTTGGGCGCTATATCCGCCAGTTCACACTGATAGTCGCAACCATTGCCATTTCAGCTTGCCAGCCGTCGGCGTCGACTGGCGAAGCCGCAACAGATTCCGGCAAACCTTTCGATGTAATTTTTGCAGGCGGCACCGTTGTCGATGGGCTCGGCAACCCAGCGTTTCCCAGTGACATTGGAGTTAAAGGCGATCGCATTGTAGCAATTAGCGCCGATGCCTTGAGCGCTGACGACGCCGACATCACCGTCGACATCTCCGGTCTCATTGTGTCGCCCGGGTTTATCGATAATCACGCACACATTGAAACCTCTATTCACGAGCATCCACTGGCAGAAAACTTTACGCGCCAGGGAATTACGACACTCATTGCGAGCCTACATAGCGGCGATCAACCTTGGCCGCTCGACGAGTATGCGTCTTCGCTCGACGTCGCACCGAATGTAGGATTTTTTACGGGTCATACCTGGATTAGAAAGCAGGTTCTCGGCATGGAAAATCGTGCGCCGGATCACGACGAGCTACAGGCGATG
>Ga0209403_10000569_pt1 | contig 54331 bp, 41 predicted proteins | sample ArcticOcean_MG_C_8_FD_187440 | JGI IMG/M metagenome (GOLD analysis project Ga0209403, IMG submission 187440) | Marine microbial communities from western Arctic Ocean - ArcticOcean_MG_CB11_86 (SPAdes) (version 2) | ecosystem: Environmental > Aquatic > Marine > Oceanic | place: Arctic Ocean... | reverse complement strand
GCAAGAACTGCTTTGGCATGTGTTCGCGTGAAAGAGGCCAAAGGCGCGTGCCCGAGCCACCCGAAAGTATCACCGGATGAAGTTTCATGTCTGCCTCGCATAGCAAGTTGTGTCGTGACCGGGGATAAGCCCACGGACAAAGAAAGCAGGTCACCTACTAGTCCTCGTCGCTCGCGATACCAGCGCCGGAGGCTTCGATCACACCCTCCACGTCTCGTCTCAGCGAGTCGAAGACAGCAAAAAACTTGGAGTCTGGCGTGAGGTATTCAGCATGCGCCGCGATGTAGTCATCCACAACGGCCAAGGCCCCTTGGGGGTCCCCTTCGACCACAAATTGGCGGACCTGAAGCTGAATCAGCTCTATTCGTTCCGGAGCGAGATCGATAGCTTCTTCCAACAGGTCGCGTGCTACTGGCAAATGGCGTGGATCCCGGCGACCGGCCGTCTGGTATAGATTGGCGAAGGATAGGTGGATTCGCCACTCCTTTGGCTCGGCATCCAGGGCATCGTCAAGCTCTGACTCCAACAATGGAAGCACTCGTTGCAGATTCTGATCGCTAAGCGTGTGCCAGCAGCTATTCAAGGTGGTTAATAACCATCTACGCGGGTAGTTCGCAAGTCCGGGGGACGCAGATATCGAGTCTTCAAAAAAGTCCAAGGTCTCGTCCCACAGTGGTATGACTCGCGCCATATCACCACCGGGCCCCACCTGTTGGCCGTTTGCCGCAAGTTCGCAAATAATTCCGGCAGTTGGCGCCTGAAACATTGTCGGACCTGTTGGCGTGTCCAGACCGACTACATTGTCGCCAACATTGAGACGATCAGAGACGTTAGCGACATGCTGAATGACGCCCTGGACTGGGGCGTTGTACGCGATGGTTCGAAGGCCAAGGAGTACAGTCTTGGATCCCACGTAGGGACCGAGTGTCAAGAAATATATGGCGACCATAGCCACCGCTGCGGCAACAATAATGCCGGCAGATTTCCACTGATCTGTCTGGAGGAAGCTGAATCGTGTAGCCCATCCAGGCACCGCTTCCAAGCCACCCGGACTGGTCGCGGACGGATCGAGGGCGACCTTCGGCGCCGTTTCTATAAACACAATGAATCCGACCAGTAAGTAGAACTGCCCGACTGTACCAGGCGTGTCAAACAGGAATAGATTTTGAACGAAGTAGGCTGTCGCAGCGGCCCCGATGAGCATGGTGAACAGTTGAAGCGCCGGATCCTGCTCCTTAATACGACGGATCACTACCCAAAACATGATCAGCCACACCGCCATGTAGGTGCCGAGTCCCAGCACACCCTTGGTGACCATCTCCTCGATGATCTTGTTGTGGGCCTGGTCAAAGGACTCGGTTGAGATCGAGGCGACCTCTGCCGTCAATTTATAGTCGTAGGCGATGGTGTAGTTCTCGGGTCCCCAACCAAAGAGGGGCCGCTCGAGAAATCCTTTAAACCCTATTTGAGCGGAATTTATGCGGCCTCTCGTACTCGGGTCGTCCGGGCCGATGCTCCGAAGCCTTTCTATCAGCTGGTTGGAGTCAGCGACAACTTGAAACCATTCAGCATCACGCACGGCCACGAAACCAATCACGACAACGACGAGTGCGCCCACAAAAGCCGCCGAGACTATCCGCACCCGAGGGAGTTTCCCATAGACGATATAGGCCACCGCAAATACCAGCAGCCCCATCGCCAGGCCTATCACGGCCCCACGTGTACCGCTGCGAACCAGCATGAGCCCATCGAGTGCGATTACCGCCACCCAGAATACCTGCCACCAGATGATACCGGGTCCCGCAAATCCGCTGGATTTCTCCCTAGTGCGTCTGCGCCTGCGCTCCACCCTCCGAGATACCTGAGGCTGGCTCCGCTCATCGGGCCGGACCATCGAATGGGCTAGGAACGCAAGTGCAATCAGGATGTTAACCAACATATACGCGCCCACGAAAGTGGCGTTTCCGAGCGTGATGTTGATCCTTCCGCCGCCCGACAAATAGCCGAGCACGGAGATGTCGTTCATCTGGGCGAGGCCCAGAAGACCCATGATAAAGCTGATACCAAGGTTGAACTGGAGTAGGGCTTTCCAGTCGCGAAACGACCTGAAGACCGAGACCGCCACGATGGTGAACGCGAACCAGTGAGCGAGGTCTATCCATCCCTGCATGCGCTCGTACGTCGACCACAGACTCCGCTGAGGACTCACGCCCAGAAGAGACGATATCAGCACAACGAGCACGTAGGCAGCCAGAGCGGAAACAATCCACGATCGCGGAAGCCGGTGGGATGGGTACCAGAAGGCTAGCACCAGCCAGAGAACGAAGGCGATCTCGACAAGAGAGCGGATGTAAAGGGCCTTGCCGACAATGAAAGGGAAAAATGTCGGTGGAAGGGGCGCTGCCATCACAATGAGCGGCGCAACGAAGACAAGTACCACTGCCGCTCTGACAGCCGTGGCCAGTCCGTTTTCCATACTAGAGGGGGAAGAATCAGGCATGTTTGCTCGCGGAAGTTTTGTTTGCGTTGACCAATTCACGTACGATTCTATGTGAGTGTGGTGCCCCGGTCAATTTAAGGCACCGGGCCGCGGTCCCGGCATTGGACGTGACCCCACGCGCTCCAACGCATGTCAGTCGGCCAGCGCCATGGATGCTAGCGTCTGCCTCAACCCGTCCTCAAGGATCGTGTGCGGCACCCAATCCAGCTCTCGCCGGGCCCTGGAAACGTCGAGTACGACGTGCTCTACATCACCGGGTCGGGGGTCGCCATATTCGGGGAGAAGCGGGTAACCGGTCTCTGCGGCCATTAGTTGAAAAAGCTCGTTTACCGATGTCCCGACGCCGGACCCGATGTTCACGGTCACCGGCTCCTGCCCCTCTAAGGCGATCCGATGTGCCCGCGCCACATCGCCGACGTACACATAGTCCCGGGTCTGCTTGCCGTCGCCAAAGATTACCAGGCTTTCCTGCCTGATCATTCGGCCTCCGAAGATCGCCACCACACCCGCTTCGCCTTCTGGGTCCTGACGCGGACCATAGACGTTGGCGAGCCTCAGCACCTTCAGAGGGATCGTGGCAGGCAGAATTAATCGGAGGTACTGCTCCAAAGTCCATTTGCTGAGCCCGTATGGGCTGGCGGGTCGAATTGGGTGATCCTCGTCGCATGGCAGGTAGTCTGGTACGCCATACAGCGCTCCGCCGGTGTTGATGTACAGAAAGCGAGGACATGTCGATTCGGCTGCGGCCCGGGCGACGTTGATCCCACCCACGATATTCGTTACAGCGTCCTGCCATGGATTCGCCACGGATCCAGGGACCGATATCTGGGCTGCGAGGTGGCTGACGGCATCGGGGCGGAACGCCAGCATCACTTCACGCAACTTGGGGTCACCAACGTCCATCCTCTCCAGGCGCACGCCCTTCGGCAGGTTAGACTCTTTGCCTGTGGATAGGTCGTCTACGACCAGTACCTCGTGGCCGTCAGCCAACAACGTGTCCACAATATGGGATCCGATGAATCCCGCGCCGCCCGTCACCAATACCTTCAATATCAAAGCCCCTGTTGTTGCCAGTCTGTATTCAAACGACAATGGAGGTCGCGATCAGTATAGTCTGGAACAAAGCATCGCACCAACAAAATGCAAGGCAACCCAACCAGTCCGGTTGAACGCGGTTCTCCGATTATCTATCATGATTGAAGCTATCCAGGTGGTGGGCATGAACGGCGAAACAGGATTGATTGAAGAGCTAGAAGCGGCAGTCGGCGCTGACTATGTAGTGTCGCGGTCGGAAGACCTCGTGGTCTACGAGTACGACGGCTCGGTCGACAAAGCCATGCCTGCCGCGGTCGTACTGCCGTCATCGACCTATGAGGTATCCGCGGTTGTGGCTATCGCGGCGCGCCATGGCGTCCCCGTCGTTGCGCGGGGTGCCGGCACGGGCCTAAGTGGCGGCGCGGTAGCTGAGAAGGGTGGCATCGTGCTTGCAGTCACTCGCATGAACAGCATTCTCGAGATTGACACGGCCAACTCCCTGGCGGTGGTTGAACCAGGCGTCATCAATCTGGATATCTCTCACGCGGCAGCGGTGCATGGCCTCTACTTCGCGCCGGACCCATCGAGCCAACGGGCCTGCACGATAGGGGGCAACGTGGCGGAAAACTCCGGCGGCCCCCACTGCCTCGCATACGGTGTCACCACGAACCACGTGCTCGGCGTGGAGGCAGTCCTCGCGGACGGGTCTGTGCACTGGCTTGGCGACCGCACCAGGGAGACGGTGGGGTATGACCTGCGAGGCACCATCATCGGATCCGAAGGAACCCTGGCTATAGTGACCAAGATCGTCGTGCGGCTCTTAAAAGAGCCCGAAGCGGTCAGGACGCTGCTGGCGGTCTATTCCACAATCAAGGACGCCAGTTCGGCGGTATCAGGCATCATAGCGGCCGGCATCGTACCAGCCGCCCTAGAGATGATGGATTCACTGTGTATCGAGGCAGCCGAGGAGTCGGTGCACGCAGGATACCCCAAGGGGGCCGGAGCAGTTTTGCTCGTAGAGGTTGACGGCCTTGCGGAGGCGGTCGAGGAGGAGGCAGCCGAAATCGAAAGCGTCTGCCAGTCCTTCAATCCGATGGAGATTCGAACAGCAGCGGACCCGGAGGAAAGGGCTAGGCTGTGGGCTGCCCGCAAGGGTGTCCTGGGCGCCCTCGGCAGGCTGGCTCCGAACTACTACCTCGTGGACGGGACCATACCCCGGACCCGACTGTTGGAAGTGCTAAGCGCCATTGAGGAGATTAGCCAGAGCGTCGATCTCCCCATAGCAAATCTGCTGCACGCAGGCGACGGCAACCTTCACCCTGCGGTGCTATTCGATGAACGCGATACGGATGAACTGCGCCGAGCGCTGCACGCGGGGGGCGAGATACTAAAGCTCTGCGTAGCATCGGGAGGGGTACTCTCGGGTGAACACGGAATCGGGCTTGAAAAACAAGAGTACATGCCGTTGATGTTCTCCGACGCCGACATGCATGCTATGGCTGGCCTCGCAGACGCTTTCGAGAGCGGCGGCAGGTTCAACCCTGGCAAAATATTCCCTACGGGTCACAAGCACGAACCCGGCTCTCAGGCTGGTTCGGTGTCCCGCCTAGGTGCGAGGGCGTACCTCTAGTGAACAGCCAAACAGTACGGGCGACTCCCCCCAGATCCCGATGACCACCCAAAGACTCAATCCATTCGCTGACGCCGAAGCCCGGGTGGTGTCAGGCGATGAGACCGCCGCCTATCAGATTGATGGCATCCGTCCGTCCCTCGTGGCCTACCCTTCTAGCACGGAACAGCTGTCCGAGGTAGTCACGCTCGCGGCGCGCGCCGGGCTTTCTGTCACACCTTGGGGCGGCGGCACTCACATCAATATGGGCAATCCTCCGGAGAGTCTCGACGTCGTGGTAGACCTCGCCGGGCACAACCGGGTGATCGACTACCCTGCAGCGGATTTGACAGCCACCGTCCAGGCCGGCGTCACGTTTTCGGAATTACAAAAGACACTTGCGGACGAAGGTCAGTGGCTTGCAATCGATCCTCCACTGCCCGATCTTGCTACCGTGGGCGGAGTTCTTGCAACGGGACTCTCCGGGCCAACGAAATGGCAATACTGGGGCCCAAGGGATGTTGTGATCGGCATGAAGATCGTACAGGCCGACGGGGTGGTGACCAAAAGCGGTGGACAGGTCGTGAAGAACGTGAGCGGGTACGATATGTCGCGGATTCACATCGGCGGCCTCGGAACCCTGGGCATCATCGCCGAGGTATCCCTCAAACTTACACCGCTGCCCCGGCATCAGGTGACGCTGGTTGCATCATACGATTCAACGGAAGCCTGTATCGGAGCGGCCCTCGATGTCTTCCACAGCGATATCGTACCTCTGGCCATCACCGCTTTCGACAAATTGGCAGTTCGCAGGATCTCTGATCTAGACACAGGCAGGAACCACACTCTGGCAGTGCGACTAGGCGGCAGACCTAAGACCTTGGATCGGCAGCGGCGAGAGATCCTGTCGACGCTGGAAAGTTCCGGGTCGGGCGCAATAAATGCACTTGCGGGAGATGACGCAACGAGACTGTGGCGGTCCTTGGCGGACTTCGCGTGGGACGAGGCCACTCGCCCCCTACTGGGCGTCCGGGCGAGCGTAACGCCGTCGGCATGTGCAGAGCTCGTCCAGAAATTGGAACGGCTGACCTCCCCGGACGGCAAGGGACCCGCAGTCGTCGCACACCCTGCCCACGGCACGGTACTGGCCTGTTGGTACCCAGATGGCGAGGAGTCCGATTCGGCCATCGCCAAATTGGCATCTGCAGCCAGGAACGTAGCTGAGAAGGCCGGAGGCCGACTTGTCGTTGAGCACGCTCCGATCGGCACAAAATCCTTGGTAGACGTGTGGGGTGAGCCGGCCGGTCCCAGCGACTTGCTGCGGAGATTCAAGAATCGCTACGACCCGCAAAGGTTGCTAAATCCGGGGCGATTTGTGGGGGGCATATGACCGGCACACCTGGTCTCAATCTCTTCTCAGGCCCTGACGCACCCAGCGAGACGGACCTGTATAAGTGCGTCCACTGTGGTTTCTGTCTGCAAGCCTGCCCAACGTATCTCCTCACCGGCTTGGAGGCGGAGTCCCCACGCGGTCGAATAGCCCTGATGAAGGCGGTGAATGAGGAACGAATCGAGGCAACGCCGGATGTCATAGACCACTGGGACCTGTGCATTCAATGCAGGGCCTGCGAGGTGGCCTGCCCGTCCGGCGTGCCATATGGCAAACTCATCGAGGCAACGATGTCCCAGGTGGCGCCCCGACGCAAGCCGGGTATACTGCCGAAGCTGGCTGGAAACCTGCTGCTCAAGCAGATTCTGCCTCACCAGCGCAGGTTGAGTCTGGTGACCGGCGGACTGAGGATGTACCAGCGAACAGGGGCGCAGGCGTTCGTACGCAAGACCAAACTGCTCAAGATGATCTCACCCAACCTCGCGTCCCTGGCAGACTCCGCACCGACCGTGCCCGCCGAGACCTTCAAGGCTTCGGGACAGGTCATCCCGGCCCAGGGCCCTAAGCGGGCAAGGGTGGCGTTATTGTCCGGGTGCGTCATGCCCCTGGTCCACGGGCCGCAGATGGATGCGGTAACCAGGGTGCTGGCCCGCAACGGCTGCGAGGTCGTCGTGACTCGGGAGCAGTCGTGCTGCGGCGCTATCAACTCCCACGTAGGCGACCTCGACCTCGCCCGCGATCTGGCACGCCAAAACGTCGACGCGTTCATGGCTGAAGAGTTCGACGCCGTAATCGTCGCATCAGCCGGGTGCGGTGCGCGTATGAAGGAATACGGCCATCTACTCCGCCGAGACCATAAATACGCCGACCGCGCAGAGGCTCTGGCCGACAAGGTCAAGGATGTCCACGAGTTCCTGGCCGAGCTGCCGCTGCTGCCCCCGGAGGGCCGACTGGAAGCGCGAGTTACCTATCAAGACTCCTGCCATCTAGCCAATGCTCAGCGCATCACCGACGCGCCCCGTGAATTGCTCCGATCCATCCCCGGACTGGAGCTGATCGAAATGGAGGGCGCTACCCAGTGCTGCGGTGCGGGCGGGACCTACACCGTGACCCAGCGGGAGTTCTCCTTGCGGCTGCTGGACGCCAGGATGGACGTGATCACGGCAACCGGTGCACAAATCGTCGCCACGGCGAATCCCGGTTGCGTACTGCAACTCGACTACGGCGCTCGGCTCCAAGGTGCAGGGCTTGAAGTGCGCTACGTCACGGACCTGCTCGACGAGGCATACGAAGCCGAGTAAGGTCGGCGGCCTAGCGCCATGTGTGCCAATGGTCAGACAGACCTACACATAGAGAGCACACACACCTTCCTAATCTTTCTTGCTTTCTTCGGACAGATGAACACTCACTAGGAGAATCACATTGGACATGGGATTGAAAGGCAAGGTCGCCATTGTCACCGGCGGCAGCGAAGGCATTGGCAAGGCGGCGGCGATGGGCATGGCGAGAGAGGGAGCCAGCGTGGTGATATGCGCGCGGCGGCCCGATGTACTGGAACAGGCCGCCTCTGAGGTAAGCCGCACAACAGGAGCAAAGGTCACGGCCATCGCCGCTGACGTGCGCAAACCGGACGACCTGAAGAACCTGTTCGACAAGACTCTTTCACTTCTCGGCCAACTCGACATTCTCGTCAACAACGCCGGAACCGCCGCCGGAGGAAGCTTTAGCGATGCTAGCGACGAGTATTGGCAGAACGACCTGGACATCAAGCTTTTCGGGGCAATCCGGTGCTCACGCTTGGCCCTCCCCCATCTGAAGGCATCCGGGGGTGGCCGCATCATCAACATCACGACCGTCGGCGGCAAAGCACCGGAGGGGGGCTCGGTACCGACCTCCGTCAGCCGCGCCGCAGGAATCGCCCTGACCAAGGCGATGTCTAAGGAGTACGCCGCCGACAACATTCTGGTCAACACCGTCTGCATCGGCCTGATCAAGAGCGGTCAGCACGACCGCCTGGCGGACGAGACCAGATCTCAAGACCCGGAGGCGACACGAGAGGCGTTCTACGCTGACTGGGGCAAGAGCGTGCCCCTGGGCAGGATAGGCGAGACGCAAGAGGCAGGCGATCTAATAACCTTCCTCGCCTCCGCGCGCGCCGCCTATATCACGGGGGCGTCGGTCAACCTTGACGGTGGCATGTCCTCCGTAGTCTAAGCACTGCGGTGCTGCGCACGCTGGGTTGGGCGGGGCTGGAGATGTCCGATCCCACGGGATGCTCCTCACGGTGCCTCTATCGAACCTTGGTTTCGAGGTCGCACTCTAGGCACTGGGGCGTCTGTGCAATAAAATTGGATCGAGGTGCAAACCATAAGCGAGCCCACACAGGCCGGACGTCAGACCCTGAAAGAGATGGCCGCGTCGCTGTGGGATAAAGACGGCCTTGGCGACGTGATTCTCGCCATCGCGAACGGCGCAGTTCAAGTTGAACAAGAAATCCGGAGCGCAACCCTTGAGGGGAATATAGGCGCAACCGGAGAAATCAATGTCCAGGGAGAGGTCGTCCAGCGACTAGATACCATAGGCAACAACATTTTCGTTGACAGGCTGATCAAAACCGGTAATGTCGTTGCCATCGGATCTGAAGAGATGACGGACGCGACTATTGCAGATCGCGACGACGCCACCGGATTCCTGGTGCAGATGGACCCCGTGGACGGCTCCTCCAACATCGACGTTGCCGCCGGCATCGGATCCGTTTTCGGCATCTGGCACAACGACTCACCGGGCCCGTTTCAGGAATCCTCACTTTTGCGACCTGGCAACGAGCAGGTGGCAGCGACCTACGTAATCTATGGAACCAGTACCATTCTGGTTGCTGCCACGCGTGGCAGCGTACAGGGTTTTACGTTGGACAACGCAAGCGGTGAGTTTCTACTGACGCACCCGGATATTCGCTATCCGGATAAATGTGAGTACTACAGTGCCAACGTCGGGAATTTCGGAGACTGGGGAGAGCCTATACGGCGTGCGGTGACTGCCCTTCAGGGCCAATACACCTTGCGATATATTGGGTCACTCGTCTGCGATTTCCATCGCAACATGTTGAAGGGCGGCATATACTTGTATCCGGGCGACACCACGAACGTTCACGGCAAGTTGCGGCTAATGTACGAGGCGAACCCGCTCGCCTACGTCGCCGAGCAGGCCGGAGGCGCCGCCTCGACGGGCGCAGAGCGAATCCTGGACGTTCAGCCGCAGCGGCTGCACCAACAGACTCCACTAATCGTCGGCAGCCGAGACGTGGTTGAATATACATTGGCTATAATAGACAGGTAGCAGACCATAGTAAATATGTGGGGCGTGCAGAGGGGCTAGTCCCCAACACTGTTCCCCCACGAACAAGGAGTAGACCATGAACATTGATCAACTTGCAGATGTAGCCCAGCAACTGGTGGCGCCGGCAAAGGGCATCTTGGCGGCAGACGAGAGCGGACCCACCATACAGAAGCGATTCGACTCCATAGGGGTTAACTCGACCGAGGAAAGCCGACGTGACTACCGCGAGCTGCTGTTCAGGTCCGACGGCGCGTCAGACTACATCAGCGGCGTCATTCTGTATGACGAGACACTGAGACAGAAGGCGGCCGACGGTACGCCGCTGGTCGACGTACTTCGAAATCAGGACATCATCCCAGGGATCAAGGTGGACAACAGCACCAGGCCACTAGCAGGCGCTCCTGGTGAGCTGATTACAGAGGGCCTCGACGGGCTGCGGGAGCGGCTGAACGAGTACTACCAACTCGGAGCACGCTTTGCCAAATGGCGTGCGGTCATCACGATTGGCGCGGGCATACCCAGCGACCGCTGCATATCAGCGAACGCCCACGCCCTGGCCCGATACGCAGCCTTGTGCCAGGAGGCCGGCCTCGTACCGATGGTCGAGCCTGAGGTGCTGATCGACGGCGACCACGACATTGCGCGGTGTTTTGAGGTCACCGAGGCGACTCTAAGGGAGACATATGCCCAGCTGGCGTCCCAGCGCGTCGTACTGGAAGGCACCCTCCTGAAGCCGAGCATGGTGCTGTCAGGCAAGTCCGCAGCCAATCGCGCGGACTCGACGGAGGTCGGCGAGCGATCAATTGAATGCTATATGGCGACGGTACCAGCGGCGGTGCCGGGCCTCGTTTTCCTATCGGGTGGTCAGGGCGATGAAGAGGCGACCGAGAACCTCAACGCGATCAACAGGCAAGGCACGAAGGTCGGTGCGCCGTGGGAGCTCAGTTTCTCCTTCGGGCGTGGACTTCAGGCGGCTCCGCTCATGGCATGGGGTGGAGATACAGCAAACGTCGACAGTGCAAAGGACGCGTTCATTGCCAGGGCGCGAGCCTCCAGCATGGCACGCCAGGGCAACTACGCACCCGGAGCTGTAGTAGCGGGGTAGACGGAGCGTAGTTCGAGGCCAGCTAGACCTCGCCCCGCTGACCTCGTTGCCTGAGGGCGTGGTCCAACAGGACTAGCGCCATCATCGCTTCGACCATTGGCACTGCCCTGGGCAGCACGCACGGATCGTGGCGTCCCCTGCCCTCCAGGGTCGTGGGGTTGCCCTCGATGTCAACTGTCTCCTGGGACTTCATGATCGTGGCGACAGGCTTGAACGCCGCGCGTATGACGATGTTTTCACCGATGGAGATGCCGCCCTGGATGCCGCCGGAGTGGTTAGTGCGAGTCCGCACACGACCATCCTCGTTATAGTAAGCGTCGTTGTGCTCAGATCCCGACATGGTGATGCCGCCGAACCCCGAACCGACCTCGAAGCCCTTGCACGCAGGTAGCGACAGGACAGCCTTGCCGAGGTCGGCCTCGAGTTTGTCGAAAACCGGCTCTCCAAGTCCCGGCGGAACACCACGGGCCACGGCCTCCACAACACCGCCCAGCGTGTCCCCGTCCTTGCGTGCCTCGTCGATCCTCTCGATCATGCGAACTGCCATGTCCTGGTCCGGACAGCGCACGATATTTGACTCCACCTCAGCTAAGGTGACCGTATCGGGGTCAACCTCCGCTTGCAGGATAGCAACCTGTTTTACATAACCGACGATTTCTATGCCGAACTGTTGTGCAAGAACCTTCTTGGCAACCGCCGCCGCCGCGACCCGCCCAATGGTCTCCCTTGCGCTGGCACGACCACCCCCCTTCCAATTGCGGAGGCCGTACTTGGCGGTGTACGAGTAGTCTGCGTGGGAGGGGCGGAACTTGGTCCGCATGTGCTCATAGTCTTTGCCGCGAGCGTCCTCATTCCAGACCCCGATCATTATTGGAGTGCCCAGCGTAAGGCCTTCGAACACGCCGGACAGGATCTCGGCCCGGTCGGATTCGCGCCTCTGCGTGGTGATCCTGCTCTGGCCCGGCTTGCGACGGTCTAATTCTGGCTGGATATCATCTACACTCAGCTCGAGTCCAGGCGGGCAGCCGTCGATGACCACCCCAACGGCGTCGCCGTGGGACTCGCCCCAAGTTGTTATTCGAAACATGTGTCCGAAGGTGTTTCCCATCGGTTTCCTTAAAGCTCCTCAAGGGGCATTTGGCGCCGCGTATTCATCAAGTGTGCAAGCTATATGCTATCATCAAGCACAGGCCTCCGACACGTTCATTCTCAACGGTAAACGGGCCCGGGTTGAACATCTGCGAGTACCTACCGCTTCGGCGGGTGAGCGTCCCTCGCAGCCCGGGCCCCTTTTATTGTGTTTTTTTTGGCGCTCGCATCCCCTTTACCGGTACCTTGCAAATCAGGAACAAGAATTGTCGGCGGTTGGGCCTTCTCGTTTCTGGTAAGGTTCAAAATCCATCATGTCACCCTGATCTCAGTCCCAGGATAGAGAGGCGCATCTATGTACATGACGAAAGCCCCTGATGACTCGGTTACCCGCTACGACCCGACCCTTTCTTTCGGCGGCTACACACTGTTCGCAGCCCACGGCGGGACCGACGCCTGGCTCATCGACATGGAGGGCCGCATCTGTCACAGATGGAGGCTGAAAAGCAGACCCGGTTCTGGGATGACCCTCCTACCAAACGGCAACCTGCTCGTTCTGAGCAAGACCGGTAAAGAGCCCACGACATTCCTCGGCACCGGCGGCGGCGAACTCCACGAGATCGACTGGGACGGGAACGTCGTGTGGCGACACGAGGACGAGTACATGCACCACGACTTCAAGCGGCTGGCCTCTGGCAACACGCTGCTTAACCGACACGTCCTGATACCCGAGGAGACAGCCAGCACAGTCCGTGGCGGAATCCCCGGTACCGAGCACGAGTCCGGTATGTGGGGCAATGCATACCGCGAGATCACGCCGGATGGCAAGACGGCATGGGAGTGGCTGGGCTACGAGCACATGGACCCGGTAGTGGATGTACCCTGCGCCCTGTGTCCTCGTAGTATATGGGGGTATGTCAACGGCATAGACACGACGCCCGATGGGGATGTCGTCGGGAGTTTTCGACACCTGAACAACCTAGTCATCGCAGACAGGACGTCAGGGGAGATCAAGTGGCGTTGGGGGACGTGGGAGCTTGGCCACCAGCACAACCCTACCATACTCGACTCTGGCAACATCCTGGTACTTGACAACGGCTACCACCGCCTACCGCCCCATAATCTGCGGACTACCGTATCTGCCGAGGGCTACTCGAGGGTGCTGGAGGTGAATCCCCGGACCGACAACATAGAGTGGTCGTACGAGGCGGAGCCGCCCACAGGGTTCTGGTCTCACATATGCTCCAGCGCCCAAAGGATGCCCAACGGGAACACCGTAATCTGCGAGTCGGGCTCTGGACGGATCTTCGAGGTCACCAAAGAAGGCAAGATCGTCTGGCAGTTTATAAGCTCCTTTTACGAGAAAATGGGGCGGTACGGTCTGACGAACCTGGTCTACAAGGCCAAAAGGTACGGAGCGGACGACCCCGCCCTGGTGAGGAAGGATCTGTCTCCCCACAAGTATGACTGGACGTTGCACCGGACCACCGATGGCATCGCCGAGCGGGTCGGTTGAGGTTGGCCTAGCAGTGTGGAAGCATGATTCTGGAATCATGTCCATCTTGGTGATGTTGGGTCAAACAGACTAGTACGAATTACCTATATTCTGACCCTAATCGTCCTTGTTTTGTGACTCTGGCTGCTGTACCCTTCGATTCATGAATCCTGATTCAGGTGCGATGTCCGGCGCACACCGCTTGCCAGAGAGCATCCTTCAAGGAACAAGGGAGATGCGAGCCTCCGACATCGTGGCAACCATTCCTCGCCAAGAGCGCGTTGCGTCGGCACCCTTACCCACCAGCCGCTGGCGCCAGACCTTTGCCTCCCTTTCGGTCCCCGACTTTCGCCGCCTCTGGCTAGGCACGGTCATGATGATCGCAGCCATGCAGATGCAGGGAATAGCTCAGGGCTACCTGGTATACGAGATGACAGGGTCAGCCAAGCTCCTTGGTCTCGTCGGCGCCGGTATGGCACTCCCACTCCTCGTACTGGCCCCTTTCGGTGGCGCAATCGCAGATCGCGTCAACCAGAAGCGCCTCATACAGGGCGGGCAGATCGCAGTGACTCTTGTAGCCGTCCTGATCGCATTCGCCATCGCCACTCACAACCTTCGCTGGCAGCACCTGTTGGTGGCCGGTATCGTCCAAGGATTGGTATGGTCGTTCATGGGTCCGGCCCGCCAGGCTCTGCTGCCACGACTCGTCGGACACGAGCGCGCGGGCAACGCCATTGCCCTGGTATCAGCTGGCATGAGTGCGCCCGCACTCATAGCGCCTGCTATCGCCGGCCTCCTCTATGCCTTCGTAGGCCCTCAGGGTGTCTACTTCACGGTTTCCGCTCTCGGGGTTATCGCCGTGGTGATGACCACCTCAATTCGCCATACGCCTCAGCCGATGGACAAGCCCAAGACAGGCGTAGCATCCGACGTGAAGGATGGATTGCGGTATGTCTGGAGTCACGAGACGATTCGTGTCCTGCTGGGCATCGTTCTAGTGTTCGTACTACTCTCCGCTCCCCTAGCGGGACTGCTGCCGGTCCTTGTGGTAGACGTATATCACCGCGAGGCTGGCGCTCTTGGCCTGCTAGTGAGCGCCATGGGGATCGGCTCGCTGATTGGAACCCTCTTCATTGCCGGGTTCGCCACTCGAAGACGTGGCTTGTTACTGATCCTGTCCGGCCTCGCATCTGGAGGAGCCCTTTTATTGGCCGGAATCGTGCCTGTGTACTTCATTGCAGTGGGAGTACTCCTGGTTCTTGGGCTCGGAAACGCTGGCCAATGGTCACTAAACCAGATTCTCGTTATGGGCCAGCTAGACGACCGTTACCGGGGCCGCGTCATGGGAATCTACATGATGACCTTTGGTTTGGCGCCTCTCGCAATCCTACCGGCGGGTGTGGCTGTGGACATTGTTGGGCCAGCGCCAGTCCTCGCGGTAATAGGCGCAGCCCTGCTCCTCTTTTCGATCTTCGTGCTGCTGACCCAGCGGCGCATCCGTGAGATGCAGTAGCCGGAACCGCTAACAGACGAATCCCCGATGTGTTTGCGTGGCCTATCGTCGCGGATGTACACTGGCCCCATGAATCCCGATGCGGATTCCGCTGCTTCTGAAGCTTCGGACCCCGCTCAGCCCTTACCACGATCCAAGCCGACCCCTAATGCTGAACCAGCACGGGTCATAGATTCACCACAGGCCCCCAGCCTGCCCCGCGAATCCGGCATCCGCTACGCCTTCAGTTCCCTCAAAAACCGGAATTTCTTGTTCTTGTGGCTCGGCATGGTCTGCCTGATGGCCGGCATCAACATGCAGATGATCGCCAGGGGCTACCTCGTATACGAAATCACCGAGAGGCCCTTTCTGCTGGGCGTGGTCAATGCTGGGGCGGCGCTCCCCATTCTCGGACTATCGCTGTTTGGGGGCGCCTTCGCTGATCGGATGGACCGGCGTCGCATTATTCAGGGCGGCCAGTTCACCTCGTTGGTACTCACCCTGGCGGTAGCGGTCCTGATCAACCTGGACGCGGTCACATGGCAAATGCTGTTCATCGCCTCCATGCTTCAGGGCGCCATGTGGGCGTTCATGATGCCTGCGAGGCAAGCGATAATCCCTCAGATCGTGGGGGAGGACAAAGTCACCAACGCCCTCGCACTGAATGCCGCCGGCATGAGCGCCACAACGTTGCTCGCCCCCGCTATAGCCGGGTGGATCTATGCCGGCATCGGACCGGCTGGCGTCTACTACGTCATAGCCGCTCTCAGTTTCTTCGCGGTGTTTTTCACCACACTGGTGCGATACGACGGTGCCAAGCCGGTCGGAACAAAAACGAACATGCGCTCCGACATTGCTGACGGCTTGCGCTACATCGTCAAGAGCCCAATGGTGCTGCTCTTGCTCATGATGGGGCTGGCCACAACCATGCTGGCTATGCCATTTCGATTCTTGATACCAGTGTTCGTAGTCGAGCTCTATGACCGAGGACCAGAGGCTCTGGGCCTCCTGGTGAGCGTCATGGGGCTGGGGTCCCTCGCCGGGGCGATGTTTATCGCATCGATGGGCAAGTGGCGGCGTGGGATCATGCTGATCGCAGGCTCCCTCATGTCGGGCCTGGGACTGATCCTGGTGGCCGCATTCCCCTTCTACATGGCTGCTGTCGCGATCATGCTGCTACTTGGCCTCGGCGACGCAACGCGTCGCACGCTGAATGAGTCCCTCATCATGGAGGTCGTCGAGGACCGGTTCCGTGGTCGCGTGATGAGTGTCTTCATGATGAACTTCGGGCTGATGCCGTTGGGCGTCCTGCCGGCTGGGTTAGCCATCGAACTTTACGGAGGGCAAGCCACCGCCGCGTTCCTCGGTATTGTGCTGGTCCTGGTAGCGGCAGGGGTGCTGGTTACCCAGCGCAAACTCCGCGACTTCGAATAGCCCTGTATCTTCGGCGGCAACGACGACGCTCGCAGTTGCGATACAATCGATTCATGAGAATATCTCTCCGATTGTTGCCGTTGGGACTGATGCTTGGCTTGATAGTGAGCGCCTGCGGGACCGGCAGCGTCACTGACATATCAGCGATACTCGATAGCGGCCCAACTGCCGTCGATATTTCAGCCACCTCCGCGACGATATCAGCACACACGTCCATCGATGTGGTTTGCTCCGTCGCCTACGGCACAACCAACGAGTATGGCAACCTGGCTACCGACACGGACATGGCCGGGGGTGGGCACAGCGACCACGGTCCGCGACTGGTCGGCCTCGAGCCAGACACGCTCTATCACTACCAACTCGCAGGCATGGACGCCGATGGCACGGTGTACCGCTCAGAAGACCTCACATTCCGCACAGTTCAAGCAGACCCCGACGCGGTGGGCAAATCAGCCGGGCGCAACCTGGCACTGGTCTCAGAGGGCGCACGACTCGTGGGTACCAGCAGCAATTTTGGGGGAGCCAAGCACTCAGAGACGTGGGGCGGCAACAGCGCTGTTGACGGCGATCCTGCAACGCAATGGTCATCGGACGGCGACGGGGACGACGCATGGATCGAGATTGCACTGGAAGCGGAGACGCTCGTCGGGAGATTGGGCTTCTGGACGCGATCCATGGTGACCTCGGCGCGGATCATCTCGTTCCAGGTGGTAGCAGACGACGGGACCGTGGCTGGACCATTCACGTTGGATGTCCCATCTTCCATCCACTACTTCGAGACATCGATCAAGGCGAGACGTTTGCGATTCGAGGTGGCTGAGTCAACCGGAGGCAACACCGGTGCGGTAGAGATTGAAGTCTACGGTGAGCCGTCCTCATAGATGCTTGAGAACAGGCTGATAGCAAAGAGTCACATATTGGGCACGTTCGGCGTCGAGGACATCAGGGGAATCGTTCCGCCAATAGCAACCCCTATCACACCCGCTGAGACCGTGGACGAACCGGCACTTCGAAGGCTGGTTCGGTTCCATCTGGAGCAATGGCTGCACTGCATTTTCGTCCTGGGCGGCTCGGGCGAGTTCTATACCATTGCGGATCGTGAGAAGGACAGGGCCCATCGAAATCGCGGTTGCTGAGACGGAACGGGCGCGTGCCGGTGATCGCAGGCGTGACGGACGCGCTCACTCAAGTCGAAGTAGGCCGCAGCAGAGGTAGCCAAGTAACGATTGGATCGGGCGGCGGCCTCTCCGGGGCGAGTGCGCCCTCGCCATCCTCGACGTTCTTAACAACCATCCAACTATCCGGCAAGGGGCCTACCACATGGGGTATACATTCTCGGGCTCTTCATCGGTGCTTTGGGACCCTACATCCGCGTCCCAAGGTGATTCGTCGTCATCCAATCGCCCACCTTGGGAGGCGTACAAAGCCCACTGGACCCTTGCCATCATATCGCTAAGGATCTGGAGTAGGCGCATCACGCTATCACCGAGGCAATGCTTTCTGTAACCTGTCGATAGCCGCTGTCGGTCATATTTACGCGGTCCACGTAGGCCCAGCCGGAGAGTTCCGTCTTGTTCAAGTCGACGAACGTGATTCCCTAGCGTGGAACGCAGCGGGGCGAGAGGAGGTTAAGAGGCTCCGCGACGAAGCAGTTGGCGACAAATCGTTGAAGTTGGATGGCGTAGAGTCCTAACTAGAACGGCAAGCTCAGGACGACGCCCCCCGACGCGATGGATAGAGATTCCCCTATCAAGCAACTACTCTATCGAGCGATGGCAGGGAAGCCCCAACATCGCTCCACCCCACAAGACCTCTCGCGGAGACCTGGTCCGGGTGTCGACTCGCGCTCTCTCGTACGTGGCTGCCGACGGACAGACTGAACGAGTCGTCGCGACATCGAGGGATGGAACCCTAGAGCGCCTCCGTGGGCTCGGTATCCTTCTAGCCAATGGCTATGGTTGGCAGGAGGCCCAGGCCACAGTCTTTGTCCTGACGGGACGTACGCCGATGTTGAGCAGCCTCGTCGGCCAGTTGCGGCTGAGGACACAGTATTCAGCGGTGTCACGTATCACGCTGGCCGCAGACCCGGCGCTCTCCCCTCGCGAGGTGGCCGAGGGCTACGGGCGAATTCGGAGACAAGTACTGGGCGGGCGACACCGCTACCTCACAGAGAAGCACCTCCAGATTGCCCTCTTCACCATGAAACACTCCGGAGACGAGACCTGGGCTGAACAGATGTCGGACTGGAATCGGGAACATCCACAGTGGCCCTACAACGCCCCCACCAACTATGCGAGAGACGCCTCCCAAGCCCATCGCCGTATACCACAACCCACTTATTCGTGGGTTACCTAACCGAGGAGGAGCATGATGAGTAAGCGTGGAAACAACGAAGGCTAGGTTTACCGCCGCAAAGAAGGCCTATGGGCTGCCACCATCAGTCTCGGTTGGCCTGGTGGCAAGCAGCGACGTAAGACATCTATGGCAAGAAAAGGGAGGATGTGGCAACTAAATTGGCCGCAGCAATGCGAGAGCATGAACTCGGCATACCAGACCTCCCTGAGCGCCAGACTCTGGCCGAGTACCTCCGAATCTGGCTGGGAATCGCCAGGGCAACCGTAGTACCAGCCACGACTCGCAGATACGAGGAAGATTTGCGGTTGCGTGCGATCCCGGCCATAGGGAGGCATAGCCTGGCCTGCCTTACTCCTCAGCATTTGCAGGACCTCTATACCCGAAAGCTGGATGAGGGACTGTCCCCCACAACTGTGGGGCATCTGCACGCGGTATTACATCGGGCGTTCGGTCAGTCCATTCGCCTCGGTGTCATCCAGCGTAACCCGAGCGATGCCGTGCCCCCCACGCAAAGAACACCACGAGATGCGCCCACTAGCTCCCGGCGAGTCTCGAGGTCTACTCGGAACAACCCGAGGGGACAGGCTTGAGGCCTTGTACGTACTGGCCCTCACTACCAGTATGAGGCAGGGAGAGTTATTGGGTCTGCATTGGCCGGACATCGACATGGAGCAGGGCAAGTTGCACATCCGCGGAAACCTACGGCGCACGATGGAGATTGCAGAGACAAAGCAGAAAAAGAACCGTCGTCAGATTTCGCTGACCTCACTCGGAATCGAAACTCTCAAGCGGCATCGCGCTCATCAGGCTGAAGAGCGACTGGCACCAGGTTCGGCGTGGACATGCCCTGAGTTGGTATTTACCAACGCGGTCGGGGGATACATGGACGCCAACAAATTGCGCCATCGCGCATTTCCTAAACTGTTGGAGCGTGCAGAACTACCCCGGATCAGGTTCCATGACCTACGGCATAGCGCCGCGACTCTCTCACTCAGCCTTGGCGTGCACCCGAAAGTCGTACAGGAGTTACTAGGACATTCACAGATTTCGGTGACGATCGATACGTACAGCCATATCTTGCCTGACATGTAGAGGGATGCCATGACAGAAATGGATGGACTGCTCGCGGTATGATTCGGGCATGGGTTGCTGTCAATCTAGAATGTGGACTAGACAGAAGGGAGTCCCGATGATTCGGGAGCCCCTTCGTTATGCGCTGTAAGTATGGCTGGAACGGCAGGAATCGAATCTGCGACCTGGCGGTTTTGGAGTTGCACAGTGCCTGTTTTGAGCTGTATCGGCCCGTCCCAGAGAATACCTATCCCTACCATGCCACAGGGGTTGATAGTGTTAGGCTGTCACTACCCGTATCGGCCAGTTCCTGATAGCTCGTGACCATTTCGTGACCAAGATTTGTGGGTCACTGCGACACCACGCCCTCCTCTCCCTCACCCCCTAGGCTATACTACTCACAGAGGCCGTATTATACGGTGGAACTCCTTACTTACTGAGTATCGTCAATGTTAGAACGAATCGATCGCTACGAACTAAATGAGCGGATTGGGGCAGGCGGGCAGGCTACCGTCTACCTCGGTGAAGACACGCTCCTCAAACGTACCGTAGCGGTCAAGGTGCTCAACCAGATCGCCTCTGTGGAAGAGGCATACGTCGATGCCACCATGCACGAGGCACGGCTGGCAGCTGGTCTCAACCACCCGAACATAGCCACGGTCCATGACTTCAAAGTCGAGGGGGACGTCGCATGCATTGTCATGGAGTACGTTCCGAACAGCCTGGACAAAGAGTTGGAGAGCAGTGGTCCTATGTCTCCGTCCAGGGCTGTGGACGTGGCGATACAGATCTGTGACGCCCTTTCCTACGCTCATTCGATGGGGTTTGTACATCGAGACGTCAAGCCACACAACATACTGTTGACTGCTGATGGATCGCCGAAGGTTACCGATTTTGGAATAGCCCGAGCAACAGACATCTCGTCTGCCAGTGCTTTGGGAACCCCGCTCTACATGTCCCCGGAACAGTGCCTGGGTAAGGGATCTCCTGATATTCGGTCCGACATATATTCGATAGGCGTAACGCTCTATGTGATGCTGGCAGGTAGTCCCCCGTTCCAGGGTAATGTTCCGCAGCTGTACGAGAAGCACATTAACGAGCCGATGCCGGACTTTCCCACAGCGGTTAGTGTGCCTTCGAATCTGGCTGAAGTCGTCCGCAGATGCATGGAGAAGGACCCTGATGCCCGTTATCAAAGTGCCCAGGAGATCGTATCTGCTCTGAAGGGCCTTTCAGAGCGGCCAATATCAAGGGGGGCCAGAGGTGCTGCTCAGATCGGACAGCAGGGGGCACAAATCGAATCTGAAGATCCAGCACCTACGGGACGTGACTGGAGGAGACTGGGTCGTTACACGGTACTGGGCGAGATAGGCCGTGACGATCGTCAGGGAATCAGGCGTCATGTTCAGGTCGGTGCTGATGAAGTTGTGATCGTCAGGAAGAACGGCGAGATCGCCGATGTCTTCTCTGAGGACAGGAAGCCCACTCGTTCATTTGGCGAATCAATTAAGTCCCTCATTGGGCTGGGCCCTAACATCGAGGTCTACAAGGCATCTAAGACCCGTTTCAACATCATCTTTTGGCTGGGTGACGATGACACGGTAGCTACTGGCAATAAAAGTTTCACATTTGGTCTTCCTGTGATGACCAGGGACCACCAGGTTGTCTCAGCCAAGATCAACCTTTGGATAGAGGCAGATGAGGAGTTGGCGGAGAACATCCTCCTTCTTTTGAGAGGTCAAAATAAGCTTAATCGTTTTGATATAGCTTCAGAAATACGAGATGACCTGCTTGCGAAGGTGTTGGCCCTCGAGCTCACTCAGTACACGTTTGACGAGCTAAAAGGTAACCATTCCCTTGTCAGAGATATCGGGGAGTCAATACAAAGGGAGATATCCGCAACTCTTGGTGCCTACGGTCTGCGTATCCAGGACTACTCGATAAGCTGGGGACTCACGCTCCAGGAGCGTGCTGACATAGATCAGCAGCGCCACCAGGTATCGCTGGACCAGTTCAGGACCCTCAATGAGATAGACAGGATAAGTGATTCTGAAGCGGGGAAGCAGGAACGTGGTGGTCCGATAGAGCTGATGCTCAAGCCCTCGGGATCAGCGAAAATCATAGCTGTGCTAGGCCTGGTAACAGCGTTGATTTTCTTGGCCGTCAACTCATCACAGATTATGGACCAGATTGGACAAACCTTAGGCCTAGATCCCTCCTTTGTGGGCCTGGGTGGAGCCGGCGTGGGCATGGATGAAACCAACGTAGATTCAGCGGATTCTCAAGAAGTCATCGCACAGGCACAGCCGCCTGTTCCAATGATTACTGAAGCTCCTGAGAGTGCCTATGCGGCCACATCACTTCCGCTCAGGCTATCAACCGATGGAACCGTACTTGAGGCCGTAGCTCCGCAGGAAAAAGAGAACAACCTCACTCACGTCTCCAAGATACGGGTTAGCAGCGCCAGTACAGCCCAGGACACAGAAGTGGTAGTCAGGCGTTCGCGGAAGGATGAGGTACCTACAGGGCCCCCGTCGGTCCTTGTTCTCAGAAACCTGGATATCACCCTGAAGGGTATCAAAAACAGTGGTCAGGCCAGCGGAGAGATCGAGTTCGAGGTAAAGAGGAGTTGGCTTCAAGAACAAGACATTGATGCATCTACCGTGTCCCTCTACAGGCTGCACGATGAATGGGAGAAGCTTCCCACTGAACAAGTGGGTCAGTCCGTGGGTGCTGAGGATCAGCTGTACGAACGCTATCTTGCGAAAACACCCGGGTTCTCTGTATTCGCTATTGGCGTAACAACTCAACCCGTCGCAGTTCAACCACCGTTGGCCAGTCCGACTTCCGGACCCATCATCATAGCAAGTCCTACCCCTACTGTTACTCCCGGAACCATCCCCCAGGAAGTAGTGCTACCAAAGCCAACGCCGACACCATTATTGGTGCCCACACCTGAGCCAACACCTACCCCTACATCTAGACCCACAGCTACGTCGTCTCCGGCTTTAGCGGCTACTGCAACCCCTGCTCCAAAGCCAACATCTGCCCCGAAGGCAATCCCCACGCTTTCGCCCACCCCCACGGCGATACCCTCGGCACCCACAATGAGCAACACTCCTACTCCTACGATGACCCACACTCCCACGATGACCCCGTCCCCGTCCCCCACGTCACCGCCGAAGCTGACTGCCACCGCGACTCATGTTCCCACACTCACACCGACGCCGACGCCTACTCTGGTCCCTATCATAGTGAGTGTGACCGGGGTGGACTTCGTCCCCTTCGAGCCCGGTGGAGTTATCGGCGACGTAGGTCACCCCATAGTGAGAGTGCCACTATACTCGAACGTGCAGGTCAGGGCGACGGTCTCTTCTACCGCAGAGATACAAGGCTCCCTCGTGATAGCGATAATGAAGGACATTCTCTTGTCGGACGACCAACTCAAGGTAACCTGTCCGGAGGTTAGAGACTACGTCGGTCCGAAGCCTAAGCAGATCACCGGCTGTGTATTTAACGTGAACGAGGCCACTGATGGCTCTCTGCGCCAATACTACGCCAGGGTCTATTGGAATGGTAAGCTCATCTACGACCCTCAGAACACTTATACTCGGCCTTCCATAACGACAGAGCCGGCTGCGACTCCCACGCCTACCATTACGCCCACACCGGTACCGCCCACGGCGACGCCGACGGCTAGTCCGACACCGACACCCACACCTACGCCCACACCGGTACCGCCCACGGCGACGCCGACGGCTAGTCCGACACCGACACCCACACCTACGCCTGTGCCACCGACCGCTACGCCAACTCTCTCACCTACGCCTGTGCCGCCAACCGCTACGCCAACTCTCTCACCTACGCCGACCCCTAGCCCTAGTCCTACAGCGACGCCTACCCTGACCCCGACTTCTACTGCGACTCCAACACCTACGGCTACCTACACACCTACGCCCACGCCAACCAAGACCCCTACGGTTACACCAGTTCCCGATACCGGTGGAGGAACCATCGATTCCGGACAGACTAAAAGCGCAGCTATAGATACCGCTGGGGACACTGACGAATGGACCTTCTCCGGGAGCGCTGGTCAGCTGGCGACCATTACCTTGGATGCGTCAGGCAGCCTAGATACGATGCTGGAACTGAAGTCGCCTTACGGAAACGTCGAAAGATCCAATGACGACTTCGGGACTGGGACTAACTCCCGCATTGACGGTCACGCGCTCATGTACTCAGGGACCTACACAATCGTCGCTATGGGCTGGGGATCGAGTGCTGGAAACTACACCCTACAACTAACGGTCGAGGCCGCACCAACGCCAACTCCGACGCCTACCGCTACGCTTACTCCCACGCCTACCGCTACGCCTACTCCCACGCCTACCGCTACGCCTACTCCCACGCCAGTAGGTACACAAGGCTACGCAAACGGGATCAGATGGGGGACAACCGTAGTTTCGTCAAGCTCGAGCTTCCAAATAGGAGATTTCACTCAATATTATTCTTCTGCCCAAGTCCAGCTTGCATGGGGATATTTTTATGGGAGTCGATATGGAGATACGTATCCAGCAATATATCTGGGAAATATAAAGGCTGCTCCTTCGCTATGTAACAATACCGGACCGGGATACACCGGGATTCCAATAGATCTAGCAGCAACGGTAATTCCTGCTGACGCCATCAATAATGCTTCAATTCAATACAGTGATTTCTCTTCTATCATGTTCGGAACCAGAGATTCTGATTGTTACTCAGGGTTAATGCCCTTCAAGCAAGGTAACCAATTTGGTTTGATAGATTTCGTCAATATTGATGCAAATGGAAAGCTAACGCTTAACTGGTGGATTGCAGACTTAGGTGTTACTCAGTTCTTTGCCGCACCTTCCATGGCGCCTTGACATGAAAATATAAAGACCCAGGACAGATAGGCGACGGGACTTCTACCACTAGAACCACTCCTACTGAGATTGGAACTGGTAATAATTGGTCCGTTATCGGAGCAGGTGAAGAAGTAGCATTAACGATCAAAACAGGTGGAGTTGCAGACGCGGATCAGTGACCAACCTGCATAGCAAGACGCCATTTCAGACCCTGGCGGTTGGTAGCCTACCCAGGGACCAGTGGATTTACGACCTAGTCACCGACAGGGGGCTTGGTCGGGTCAGCGAGTCGGAGTCCGAGAGGCTGCTCGACCGGGCTGTTCCCGGGGCAATACGGATGCAGGAGCGCGCTGGACTGGACTTCGTCTCCGACGGCGAGTGGAGACGCCTCAACTACCTAGACGTGATCGTCGAGGCGGTCGACGGCCTGCAACGCGGCCTAATTCCACCCAGAGAGTTCAGCACATCGACACTGCCCGCTGTGGTTTCCCGGCTCAAACAACGAAGCCTCCTCGTGGCGCACTCCGCCGAATTCTTGGTGAACCACGCCGAAGAAAAGACCATCGTGTCGGTCCCATCGCCCCATACGATTGGAAAGAAATTCTGGAGCGCGGACCACTCTCGCGAAGCCTATGACACACCCGAGGAGTGCGTTCAGGATGTCATTCCAATCATTCGGGCCGAGATACAGCGTCTGGTAGACCTGGGAGTGGACGCCATCCAGATCGACGAGCCGTGGCTGGCTTCGCTGGCAAACCCGGCTTTCCAGGCCGCAGAGGGCATATTGGACCTCGACCTTGAGCTGGAATCGAACGTTGCGGCCATCAACGCCGTAGTTGAAGGCTTGGACGCAGTACCAATCAGCGTCCATGTCTGCGGCTACTCGCCAACGACACCAGGTTCCGATTTCCGGAACTGGAGCCCGCTGTTTGATGCTCTCGGACTCATGGACTTCGAGCGGTTCACGCTGGCGTTTGCCGGCCCCAACCTCGATGGGTTCCGAGTCCTTGAGGACTTCCCGGAGGACAAGATCCTGGGACTCGGGGTTCTGGACACGGCCGTCTCCCGAATAGAGCGCCCCGGCGAGCTCGTTGACAGTGCACAATCGGCTATGAAGTACGTGCCGCCAGAGCGAATCACGCTCAACTCCGATTGCGGTTTCGCGCCCTCGGCCCGGAACCGCGGCAGCCTGGACCAAGTGTATGGTCGATTCAGCGCGATGTCGGACGCAGCACAGATACTTCGGGAAAGTCATGGCTGAAGCCACCGAGCCCAGCCGGACTACCTAAATTGATAGTTCAGCCGCCAGATCAGCATGCTACAATTTGGCTTGTGGGCCGATAAGGAGGATTGATGCTACCGATAACCGAGATCGCGTCGCAAATGGGACTTGACCCCGAAGTAGTGCTCCCCTATGGCAAGTACAAGGCAAAGATTTCGCTGGACGCGATCAGGAACGGCGGTCCACAGGGCAAGATGATTCTGGTCACCGCCGTCACTCCCACCCGAGCGGGAGAGGGCAAGACCACCACGACCGTGGGACTGACGCAGGCGCTGGGAAAGCTGGGACACAGCGTTATCGCCACGCTCAGGGAACCTTCGCTTGGGCCAATCTTCGGGATCAAGGGCGGGGGCACCGGGGGCGGTGTCGCCTTGGTGGAGCCGCAGGACGAGGTGAATGTCCATTTCACGGGCGACGCCCACGCAGTCTCATCGGCCCACAACCTTCTTGCCGCATTAACCGATAACGCAGTGCAGCGTAACAAGATCCCAGGCCTCAGTCCGGAGGGCATCTCCTGGAGACGTGTCAGCGACATGGAGGATCGGGCGCTTCGCTCGATTGTCACGGGCGTGGGCGGGAGCAACAACGCCCCGCTCCGCGAGACCGGCTTCGACATTGTCACAGCATCGGAAATCATGGCGATACTGGCGCTGTCTTCAGACCTTGAGGATCTTCGGGGCCGGCTAAAACGGATTGTGGTAGCCACTGCAAAAGATGGCACGCCAATTACAGCGGACGACGTTGAAGCCGTCGGTTCACTGATGTCGCTGCTTCGCCATGCAATCGTACCTAACCTGGTCCAGACCACCGAAGGGCAGCCAGTGATCGTGCACACAGGCCCCTTCGGCAACATCGCTCACGGATGTAGCTCCGTAATCGGCGACAAGCTTGCCCTTGGTTATGCGGACTACGTCCTCACCGAGGCAGGCTTCGGCGCTGACCTCGGCTTCGAAAAATTCGTCGACATCAAGGCGAGGACCAACGGGCTGGAGCCCAGCGCGGTCGTGCTCGTCGCCACAATTCGTGCACTCAAGTCTCACGGGGGCGTGAAGTTCCGTGATCTTGACACGCCAAACGAGGCCGCCGTCGAAAAGGGCTGCGCGAACCTGGAGCATCTGACCGGCATGATCCGGGGCTTCGGCTTCCCGGTTGTCGTGGCCATCAACGAGTTCCCCAGCGACACAGACGGCGAGTTCGCCATCGTTAAGCGGCGGGCCGAGGCGGCTGGCGCCGAATCCGCCGTCAAGAGCAGCGTATTTGCCAACGGCGGCGCAGGTGGGATTGAGCTGGCAGAGGCGGTCGTCGCCGCAGCCGCGGGCGGCAAGACAGACGTGACGTATCTATTCGATGAGGATGCGCCGGTCGAAGACAAGGTATTGGCGCTCGCAAAGAACGTCTACGGCGCCGATGACGTCAAGTGGGCGCCGTCAGCGCGCCGCAAGCTCAAGACGTTCCATCAACAGGGCTGGGGCACGCTCCCCGTGTGCATGGCAAAGACGCACCTATCAATTTCGCACCGCCCTACCCTGTCCGGCCGCCCGTCAGGGTACACATTCGAGATTTCGGATGTCCGAGCATCAGTCGGCGCCGGGTTCATCTACCCAGTAGCAGGCACGATGATGACAATGCCCGGCTTGCCCGGTTCGCCTCGCGCACTGGACGTGGACGCCGAGGGAAACATCGTAGGACTCTAGTATTCTAATTCCCTAGAATGCACTTTCCAGGGCATCTGCAAGAGGTCCCCCACCGATGCCAGGTTTCTTCAATGTGCAGCCTCCCGACGAGGCGCTTCACGCACTACTGGGTCAGCTCGACTATCGGGTTGACCCAGAGTACGTGCCCACGTCAGCGGCGCTCGGTCGCGTCCTCCGCGATGACGTAGTCGCAACCGAGGACCTGCCCACTTTCGCCCGTTCGACGATGGACGGATACTCCGTTCGCTCGGCAGACACCTTCGGCGCGACCGAGGGCATGCCCGCATTCATGGAGGTAGTCGGCGCTGTTCCGATGGGCACGGCCTCTACCATTTCACTATCTCCAGGTGAAGCGGCCACCGCGTTTACAGGTGGCATGCTTGCAGGGAACGCGGACGCGGTCGTAATGGTAGAAAACACCCAGGTGATCGGGGACTCGTCGATCGAGATCCTGCGACCCATAGCACCCGGCGAAAACGTCGCACAGCCAGGAGAGGATGTAATTACGGGGGATGCAATACTGCCCTCCGGACACGTCATCAGGCCGCAGGACATAGGTGGACTGCTCGCTCTTGGCATGACCGAGATTCGCGTGGCCCGAAGGCCTAGTGTCGCGATAGTCTCGACCGGCGACGAGTTGGTGCAACCAGACGAAACGCCAGGGCCCGGCCGTATTCGTGATATCAACAGCTACACGATCTCGGCCCTTGTTGAGCAATCTGGAGGGTTGCCGCGACGATTCGGCCTGATACGAGACGATCTTGCCCCACAGATGGACGCCGCTCAGCGAGGCTTGGACGAGTGCGACATGCTCATTTTTTCTGCAGGGAGTTCCGTTAGCAGTCGCGATCTGACCGCCGAGGTGATAGGCAATCTCGGGTCACCGGGCATCCTGACCCACGGGATTTCATTCAAGCCCGGCAAGCCCACCATCGTGGCCCTGGTCGACGGCAAGCCGGTATTCGGCCTGCCAGGCAACCCGGTGTCGGCGGCGGTAGTCTTCGACATGCTAATCCGTCCAGCCATATATTGGATTGCAGGTTGTGCTGATCCTCCTTCGCTCCCAAGCGTCACCGCAACCCTTGCAAGTGACGTGCCGTCACTATCCGGGAGGCAGGACGTCTTGCAGGTACGGCTGGCGCGAGAGGGCGATAACCTGACGGCCGAGCCCGTATTCGGAGGCTCCGGCCTGATATTCACCCTCGTGCAGGCGGACGGCACCATCACGGTTCCACTGGACAGGGGTGGAATGTACGCCGGCGAACAGGTCCAAGTCAGGCTCTACTAGCGAACTGGCATACTGATCGATCACCCGGAGGCTATGTTTGGGTTCCGAGAAACACGACAGACGATACTACCTGGACGACATCCCTCTACCGGATGCCCTCGCCAAGTTCATGGACGCGCTCAAGGCTGTGGGCGCAGCGGAGCGCTCCGACTCGGAGACGATCCCTCTCGCTGGGGCTGCCGGAAGGGTCACTGCAAGCCCCGTTTGGGCACGGCGATCCTCACCGCACTACGATGCCGCGGCCATGGACGGCGCTGCCGTAAGATCAGGCGAAACGGTTGGAGCTACCGAGACCACGCCCGTCAGCCTCGCGGTTGGCGAGCAAGCTAAGTGGGTCGACACGGGTGACCTCATGCCAGCGGGGTTCGACGCGGTCGCCATGATAGAGGTGGTTCGGCGTGTCGGCGACGACAAGGTCGAGCTGCGATCCGCGGTGCCTCCCTACCACAACGTGCGGCCCCTCGGCGAGGACATCGTAGCTACCGAGCTAGTACTACCCGAGGGCCGGCGGCTTCGTCCCTACGATCTGGCGGCATGCGCTGCCGCCGGTCTGTCTGATATTTCGGTTCGGCACCGTCCTACCGTCGGAATCATCCCCACAGGCTCTGAGCTTGTGCCGCCCGGGTCGACGCCGCGTCCTGGGGCCATCATAGAGTCGAATGGACTGATGCTGGCTGCAATGGCGAATGAGTGGGGCGCTGATTCCGTCGTGATGAACCCTGTTCCGGATGTCCCGCACCTGCTAAAGACGGCGCTGCTCGACGCCCTTGGTGAATACGACGTGGTAGTCGTAAATGCAGGCTCCTCTGCCGGTTCGGAGGACTATACGGCCGCGTTGGTCGAAGAGATGGGCGAGTTGCTGGTCCACGGCGTCGCCATCAGGCCCGGACACCCGGTGGTCCTGGGAATAGTGAACGGAAAGCCTATCCTCGGCATTCCTGGCTATCCTGTGTCAGCAGCCCTCACCCTGGAGCTGTTCCTGAAACCACTGGTGGAGGTCAAGCTAGGGCTGAAGCCGCGGGCACGGGAGAAAGCCACTGCGGTGTTGACGCGCAAGCTACTTTCCTCCATGGGTGAGGACGAGTACGTGCGTGTGAGGCTCGGAGTCGTGGGGAACAAGAGGGTCGCGACCCCTATTCAGCGTGGCGCCGGTGTCATAATGTCGTTGGTGAGGGCGGACGGCATCGTGACGATTCCCCGATTTTCAGAAGGGGTAGACGCCGGTACAACCGTCGATGTGGAACTTCTCGCCACCAAAGAAGATATTTCCGACGCTATCGTAGTGACCGGTAGTCACGACGTGGTTCTCGACCTCCTTGCAAGCGAGTTAAGCAGGGAGAACCCCGGTCGCAGCCTCGCATCGTCGAACGTCGGCAGTCTAGGTGGACTGCTGGCTCTGTCGAGGGGGGAGGCCCACCTCGCGGGCACACACCTGCTGGACGAGGCGACGGGCGAATACAACTTGTCGTACATACGCCGCCACCTGAAGGACACACCGATAGTTCTTGTAGCCCTCGTAGGTCGTGTTCAGGGGCTGCTGGTGCCCGATGGCAACCCAATGGGCATCACCGGCCTGGCGGACCTAGCACGCGATGGAGTTACGTTCGTGAACAGGCAGCGCGGCTCCGGAACCCGTTTGCTGCTCGACCACTTGCTGCGCAGCGCCGACATACCGACCAGTGGCATCCTCGGCTATGAGCGAGAGGAGTACACACACCTGGCGGTCGCCGCGACCGTTGCCGGCGGCAGCGCCGACGTTGGGCTGGGGATACTCTCCGCAGCCAGGGCCATCGGGACCGACTTCGTCCCCCTCGCCAACGAGCAGTACGACCTGGCAATCCCCACTGAGCTATACGACGGCGAGGTCCTTTCACCGTTGCTGGCGCTGATCAGAGACGAGGCCTTCAGGCAACAGGTCGACGCCCTAGGCGGCTATGACACTTCTCGTATGGGAGAGGTAGTGGCCAGGCTGGGGGAAGATTGACCACGGACAACACAGAGAACACGAAATTCGAGGAACAAAGAATCTAGAAGCCCTTCCCTCTGCGCTCTCCACGATCTCTGTGGTAATAATCTGGGTATGATACGCTGATGCGACTAGCTGGGAGTGTGGAAATGAAGCTGCGGGTCACCGGAGTCATCCTTGCTGGCGGCATGAGCACCAGGCTCGGCAGGGACAAGGCCGTCGAGCCCCTTGCGGGCCAGCCCCTCATCGGTAGGGTCCTTTCCATGCTGTCCGACGTCACAGACACGTCTGTGGTCGTCGTCAACGACGAGGACCGCGGCGCCGAACTCCCTCTGCCCGAAGACGTGACCGTGGCCGTGGACGCCTACCCCAACAGCGGCTCCCTCGGCGGAATATTCACCGGACTGCGAGCCGCGAGCGCCGATTGGGCCCTTGTGGTCGCCTGCGACATGCCATTCCTGAACCCCTCACTCCTCTCACGAATGCTGGAGTTGTCGGACGGCTATGATGTCGTGGCGCCAGTCCTGGACGGCAGACCTGAACCGACCCACGCCCTGTACTCAAAAGCATGCCTTCCTCACATGGAGGAGAGGCTCCAGCAAGGTAAGTTGAAGATCACCGGGTTCTACGAGGACGTGCGTGTCCGGTACATCACAGAGGACGAGGTCGATCTGCTCGATCCGGGTCGCCTGAGCTTCTTCAACGTAAACACCCAGGATGACCTGGACCGGGCGAAGTCGCTCGTGGCTGAGGGGCACTAGATGGCCCTGGCACCCAAAGACGTTCTGGGCCGCGACAACGTCGTCGTGGAGCTATTTGGGATGGCCCGCATAGCGTCAGGCAAACACTCGGTCGAGCTGATCGTGGAAGCTCCCGTCAGTGTGTCTGGGCTCGCCAATGCTCTGGTACGAGAATGCCCTGAGTTGGCGGGCGTCGCAGTTCGAGAGGATGGCGATGGTTTCCTGGCCAGTTACACCCTGAACATCAACGGAAGCCGATTCGTGTCGGGTGAACACCTGTACCTGGAACATGGGGATTCTGTGCTGTTGTTCTCTAGCCAGGCGGGGGGCTAAACCTGTGTACGGCTACCATGGCAAGGCCCTTATCGTAGATCTCACCACCCGTCAGACCCGGTGGGAGACCCTGGATCGCACTGTGTTGCAGGCGTTCATCGGCGGAACAGGCCTGGGAGCCTACCTGCTGTACCGCCACTGCCCACCAGGTACCCCTGCCCTATCGCCTGAGAATCCACTGATATTCGTAGCCAGCCCTCTGGTCGGCAGCCGCCTCACAACCTCCAGCAAGTTCGCCGTGGTAACGAAGTCGCCCCTGACGGGGTTCATAGGCGATTCGCTCTCGTCATCCTACCTCGCCACAGAGCTAAAGAAGACGGGGTGCGACGCACTGGTAATCACCGGCAAGAGTGAAAGCCTGACGCTGCTATCGATCGAGGATGGCGAGGTGCAATACCTCAATGCTGCCGACATGGCCGGGCTGTCCACCTTCGAGACGGAGAGCCACGTAAAGCAGCGCCTCGGTTCCCGAACCAGGGTCGCGTGCATAGGGCCTGCCGGTGAACGGCTGGTGCGATTTGCCAGCATCAGCAACGACGGCGGACGGCAGGCGGCGCGCACAGGTCCCGGAGCCGTCATGGGGTCGAAGAATCTCAAGGCAATAGCGTTTAGAGGAACGAATACCGTGCCGGTCCACGACCCAGCGGCGCTGGCCGAGGTCGGCCGCGACCTGGCAATCCGTAGCCTGGGTCCCGCCACGGAAAAGTACCGGACGCTCGGCACCATGGCCAACGTCTCGGTTTTCAACCGCCTCGGCACCCTGCCCACCCGGAACTTCCAGCAGTCGACGTTCGAAGAGGCCGAAGCGGTCAGCGGTGAGGTATTTCACGAGGCCCACTTCACAAAGAACGCACACTGTGCCAACTGCACTATCGGGTGCGAGCACGTCATGACTACGACCGACAAGGGGCCCACCGCGACCGGCCGGGTCGAGTATGAGTCAGGTTTCGCCCTTGGCCCCCTGGTAGGCATAAAAGACGCCAACACGGTGATCCGCGCATCGACTTTGTGCGACGAACTTGGCATGGACACCATCAGTGCTGGCGCCACAATCGCGTGGGCCATGGAGTGCTACGAAAAGGGTATTCTCACACACGCGGACACGGGCGGCATCGCGCTGGAGTTCGGAAACGACGAAGCCGTGATCGCTTGCCTGCGCCTGATCGGCGACCGCGAGGGCCTGGGCGACCTGCTGGCCGATGGCAGTCGTATCGCCGCACACAAGGTCGGACAGGGCTCAGAAGCTTGGGCCATGCACGTCAAGGGCCTTGAGATGCCCGGCTACGAACCACGCTCTCTACAGACTCTCGCCCTCGCGCTGGCCGTCAGCACCCGTGGCGCATGCCATAACCGGGCGTCGGCATACGAAGCAGACCTCTCCGACAGGGTCGACCGACTACAGGCCAGCCGAGAACGCGGGAAAATCACAGCAGAAGGCGAAGACTTCTCAGCGGTGCTCGACTCGCTGATATGGTGTAAGTTCCTCCGCAAGGCGTTCCATGACTTCTACGGGGAATCCGCTGACATCTATGAAGACCTAACGGGCTGGTCCATGTCCTCCGAGCAGCTTCAACAGGCCGGTGAACGGATCAACAACATGAAGAAGCTGTTCAATGTGCGCGAGGGATGGACCCGAGCCGATGATACGCTCCCCCAGCGGGTCCTCGAAGAGGCGTTGCCTGATGGAGTGGCCGCCGGTGCGAGCATATCGGCAAACGACCTGGACATGATGGTATCGGCCTACTACGAGGCTCGCGGCTGGACGGCTGACGGGAACATCCCCGATGCGAAGCTTGCGGAGCTCGGGCTCGATGTTCTCATCACACATACGGCGTCGGCGGAGGTCTAGATTGGCTGATCGGACTCAACGCAATGAGCTGCGCGCCACCCTACGCGAGCGATTCCCCAGGGAGCGCAGCCAACTGCTCCCTGCCCTCCAATACATTCAAGACGAACACGGCTACCTGCCCGGCTGGGCGATGGAGGTGGCGGGCTGGCACCTGGGCATACCATCCAGCGAGGTCTACGGGGCCGCCACCAGCTACACCGAGCTGAGCACCTCGGAGCCAGCCAGCCATGTGATCAAGATATGCACGGGGCTTGGGTGCCGGGCCAACGGCAGCCTCGAACTTCTCGAACGCACAAAGCAGGAACTTGACTCGGCAGACGATGGCAACGTAGCCGTAGAGGAGGTGCCGTGCGGCTACATGTGCGCGGTGGCTCCTGTGGCGAAGTGGGACCATGACTGGATAGGACGCGCCACCATAGATGACCTGAAGGCCATTGCCAGAGAGGCGACTTCGATATGACCTCTCATGCACAGCGTGCACTAGACGCCCTCAAGGCATCAGCGACGCAGCGCGCGGTGGCACACAGCGATATGACCCGCATCGTCGTACAGGTCGGCCACTGCTCCGCAGCTGTTGGGGCAGATCAGGTGGCCAAGGCGCTCGCAAGTCAGGTTCCCGACTCCTCCTACATTGTCACAACAGGTTGCGACGGTGCTTGCTACGACGCTCCCAGGGTCGTGGTTACCTCGCCCGACGGCGCACGCAGCACCTTCAGCGGCGTAAAGACCGAACACGTGGGCCGAATTTTAGGGTCCAGTGGCCTACCCACACAATACGAGTCGGCGGACCCGTATGTCGGGCAGCATCGAATAGTGTTGGACGGCTGCGGCGAGATAGACCCCACTTCCCTAGACGAGTACCTGCTGGCAGGTGGCTACTCTGGACTGGCAAGCGCCCTTGCAAAGCCACAGGAAAAGGTCATAGATGAGGTGAAGGCGTCGGGACTGCGCGGCCGTGGCGGTGCGTACTTCCCTGCCGGCATGAAATGGGAGTCGGCGCGCAAGTTCCCATCCCCTGATCGCTACCTCGTGGTGAACTGCGAGGAGGGCGAGCCCGGCATATTCAAGGACCGCCATCTGATGGAGGGCATGCCGCACCGCATCATTGAGGGCGCGCTCATAGCGGCCTACGCAGCGGGTGTTCACTCCATATATATCTACATCAATGCTGAGGCCGATCTGTCGACAGAAAGAATGAAACAGGCCGTGGATCAGGCTGCGCGGGCTGGAATCATCGGCGAAGACGTCCTTGGGTCCGGCTACAACGTGAGCGTCACTCTGCGGCGCGGCGCTGGGGGATACGTGTGCGGCGAGGAGACGACGCTGCTCAATACGATGGAGGGTGATCGCCGGGAGCCGCGCCTCCGACCACCGTTCCCGACTGAAGCAGGCCTGTTCGGCAGACCGACCGTAATCAACAACGCCGAAACCCTGGCAAGCGTGCCAGTAATCATGGCTCACGGCGCAGCCGCGTTCGCCGAAACTGGCTCTGAAAAGGCAACGGGGACGAAGGTGATCAGCCTGAGCGGCGCGCTAGAACGACCGGGCGTCGTCGAAGTTCCAATGGGCACCACGTTGAGGGAGATCGTGTTCGGGTTAGGCGGGGGCATCATCGGAGGCAAGGCGATTGCAGGGGTCGCCGTTGGGGGGCCGTCGAGCGGCATCCTACCAGATTCGATGCTCGAGACCGCTATTGCTCCGGGAATGCTCCATGAGTCTGGGGTGATGCTAGGAGCAGGTGGGGTCATAGCGCTGGACGAGAACGTAGACGTGCTAGAGGCTGTGCGTTCCCTGGCCAAGTACAACGCCGACGAGTCCTGCGGCAAGTGCACACCGTGTCGTGAAGGCACGCCTCGTATGGTGGACGCCCTCGACCGGCTGCTCTCAGGTGCAGGTTCCCCTGGAGACCTGGACGAGCTGCGAGGACTCGCGGAGGTTGTGGGAGCGGCGTCGCTCTGCGGTCTCGGCCAGGCCGCGGGCGGACCGATCAACAGCGCGCTGCACTTTTTCGGTGACGAACTAGCGGCGCTGGCTAAGGGCTGACATGAAAGAGCCAAAACAACGACGAAGACGCAAGATTGAGAACTGGAACCTCGGCTCCTGGATCGGAATCGGGATCGGGGTGGGAGTTTCAATCGGCGCTGTCACGGGCGAGGTCGGCATTGGAATCGCGCTGGGCGTTGTATTTGGCGCGGCGATTGGCTCCGTCATGACCTCTCGGAATCGATAGCGTACAGACGCGCAGGTCAACGAGTACGGCCATAGGTAACACACAATGACAACCACACTGCAAATCAACGGTAGCGATGTCGAGGTCCCTGAGGGCTCTTCGGTACTGGACGCGGTCAACTCGTCTGGTACCACCATCTCGCAGCTCTGCAAAGATCCGGACATGAAGCCCATTGGCGCGTGCCGCACCTGCATCGTGCAGATCGACGGCACCCGAGGTTTCCCGGCATCATGCTCGGTACCGGCGACCGACGGTATGCAGGTGTGGACGGACTCCGAAGACGTGACCAGGGTACGCCGTGGCGTCCTGGAGCTTACGCAGGCGATGGTCGGAGCAAACGGCGATGGTAATCACCGCGAGCTGGATATCGCAGCCACAAACAATGGCATGGATAGTCCGAGGTGGGCCAGCCGAGAGCGCGAGCCCATCGACACCAGCAACCCTGTCTTCAACATAGCGATGCAGGACTGCATACTGTGTGGTCGGTGCGCCCAGGCTTGCCAGGACGGCCATCAGTTCATAGGCGCCATCGACATGTTGGGGGCTGGCCAGGAGAGCCGCATAGGCACGTTCATGGACCTCCCGCTGCTGGAGTCGGTGTGCACAACTTGCGGCCAATGCCTGTCCGTTTGCCCCACCGGCGCTATCCAGGTCAAGAAGACACCAACGCCCGCCATCAGGACGGTGAAGACCACCTGCCCATACTGCGGCGTCGGATGCGGGATCAGCGCAAAGGTGGACGAGAGCGAACGCATCATGGAGATGCTAGATGACCCCGAAAACCAGTCCAGCCTGGGCATGCTCTGCGTGAAAGGGCGGTTCGGGTACACCTTCGTCCACCACGAGGACCGCATCACCTCACCGCTAGTTCGACGCGATGGTGTCCTGGTTCCGGTCTCATGGGACGAGGCGCTGGACTACGTGACCGAGCAGCTTGCTCGGTATCGCGGGGACGCATTTGCGACCCTGTGCTCGGCCAAGGCCACCAACGAGGACGGCTACATCCAGCAGAAGTTCTCTCGCGTCATCATGCAGTCCAACCACATCGACCACTGCACACGTCTGTGCCACTCCCCGTCAGTCGAGGCGATGCTGACCTCCCTGGGCTCTGGGGCAACGAGCAACTCGTACATCGACTACGAGGAGGCTGGGTGTCTGGTCATTATCGGGTCTGACGCCAACTCCAACCACCCGGTGGCCGCAGCCCGCATGCGCCGCGCCGTCGTCGAGCGTGGAGCGAAGCTGGTTGTGATAAACCCGAGGCGCATCGAGATGTGCGATTTCGCCGACCTGTGGTTGAGGCCGCGGCCTGGGACCGACGTGGCCCTGCTCAACGCCATGGCGAGGGTCGTCCTGGAAGAGGGTCTGGCCGACGAGGCGTTCGTTCGGGATCGCACCGAAGGGTATGACGAGTGGAGGCAACTCATCGACAAGTACACCGTCGAGTACGCCGAGGGTATCACCGGAGTCCCCGCAGACGACATAGCTAGCGCGGCTCGGATGTACGCCAGCCCGCCGTTCAGCGGCTCGTGCCTAATCTGGGGCATGGGCATCACACAACACACTATGGGCACCGCCAACGCCCACGGCCTGCTGAATCTGGCCTTTGTTACGGGCCAACTTGGGAAGCCTGGCAACGGCATCTCTCCACTGAGGGGCCAAAACAACGTCCAGGGATGCGGGGATGCCGGTTGTTTGCCCGACTCATTCCCCGGCTATCAGGAAATCTCGGAGTCTAGCCTCGAAAAGTTCCAACAGGCCTGGGGCGCAGACCTGCCTCAAAAAAAAGGGATGGTTATCACCGATGTCGTTGAGGCGGCCCTGGCGGGCCGGATTAAGGCGATGTACATCGTCGGCGAAAACCCGCTGCTTAGTGAGCCTGATCTCCACCAAGCCAAAAAGGCTTTCAACAATCTGGAGTTCTTGGTGGTACAGGACATCTTTCTCCACGAGACGGCCCAGATTGCGGACGTAGTGCTTCCGGCAACCACGTTCGCAGAGAAGGACGGCACGTTTACCAACAGCGAGCGACGCGTACAGCGAGTTCGCAAGGTGATCGAGCCAATAGGAGAGAGCAGGCCGGACTGGGAGATCATCTGCGAGATGGGACGCAGACTCAGCGCGAAGCTGGACCTGGGAGCCGAGTCTGAATTCAGCTACGCCAACACATCGGAGATCTGGGCAGAGATGGCCGCGTTGACACCCAATATGGCCGGGATATCCTACGAACGGCTGGACAATGAGGGCGGCATCCAGTGGCCGTGCCCCACGCCGGACCACCCCGGGACCCGCTATCTGTACGAAAATGACTTCCCGAGAGGCCCTCGGGCGAAGTTCGTGGCGTTCGACCAGGGCCCTGCAGCCGAGGAGCTGCCGACGAAACGATTCCCGCTGATCATGAACACGGGCCGCGTTCTCTACCACTGGCATGGAGGGACCATCACCCGGAGGGCCGAAGGGTTGCTGGCCCGCTCACCTGAACTTGAGATCGCCATGAACCCGGATGACGGTGAGCGCTACGATGTTTCCGACGGCGAGTGGATACGGGTGAGGTCGCGTCGTGGTGACCTAGAGGGTCGAGTGCTCTACACGGAGAAGAACCGCGCGGGCGAGATTTTTGTGCCGTTCGTAAAGCTACAAAAGCACGCGGCCAATTTCCTGACAAACGCCGTCTTCGACCCCGAATCCAAAATCCCGGAGTACAAGGTCTGCGCTGTACGCATCGAGAAGATTTCGACAGAGTAGCTCTGGGCCTCAACAGCTGCCGTGCCAACTTGTAAAAGATCGGGACGTGCCTGACATTGTCATCCGTGAATGCACGATGTCCGATGTCTTCCATATGCACATGGATCGGGCCAGCGAGTTAATGCGTCAGATGGGCGTTCTCCCCTAGCCTACCTTGCCATACTCACGCGTCGCCATTACCATCTTCCTGCACCCATTGAAGCAAGGAGAGATCACGAATGACGCAACGCATAACGCAGTTGCCGAAGCCGGACGCAGGGCAGTATAGCGAGGACCGCAAGCTGTTCCTCGTGCCCAACTTCATGATTCCGCCAAATGCTCCCAAGGAGGGCCAAGACCTCCTTGAAGGCTACTGGTCTGAGGTTCGCAGCCACATCGAGAACCTCGAAAGGTCGCTTGGCAAGGTAACCCACGTATACCACGAGATCGTCTACTCCGACGGCGACGAGGGCCTGAGCATGCTCCAGGAGGTCAACCCCAAGGGTTCGGCGTTCATACAGGTGCTATGCCAATCTGACGCGAAACTGGAGGCGGCCGAGGACAAGGCTCTCGTGGAAGAGAGTATGGATTGGCAGAGGTGCCTCACGATCGGACTCGCCAGCGAGAAGGTCGCTAAAACAGCCATGGAAGGATTCCAGGAGGCGACCCAGGGTCGCTTCGATCATATCGCAAAGAAGATCGACGACACCCTCAAGGTGGGCGAATCGAGTGTCCTGTTCATTGGCGAGGGTCACAGGATCCAATTCCCCTCCGATGTTCGCGTATTCTACGTGGCTCCTCCATCGTTGGACGCCCTAAAACGCTGGCTCTCGGGCCCCCCGCCCATGCCTCAGCCAACCACACCTAGCGATCCTGAGCCGACCGGCGAGTGACGGCATAGCATGCCGAAAAAAGAGCCGAGGCTCCGTTCTCGCGAGTGGCTCGACACCCCTGAACTCTACGGGTGGCTGAGACGCGCAGCCTTGCGATCCCAGGGCTTCGGCGAACAGCTTCTCGACGACCGTCCAATCATCGGCATCTGCAATTCCTGGTCTGAGTTGACCCACTGCAACGCCCATCTGAGGCAGCTTGCGGAGGACGTCAAACGCGGCGTCTGGCAAGCAGGCGGGCTACCGCTCGAATTCCCCGTCATGTCCCTGGGCGAGTACAACATGCGCCCGACCACCATGCTCTACCGGAATCTAATGAGCATGGACGTCGAAGAGTCGATCACCGCCAATCCCCTGGACGCCGTCGTGCTTTTGTCGGGCTGTGACAAGACCACCCCGGCCATGATGATGGGCGCGGCCAGCGCGGACGTCCCGGCTATCGTCGTGACAGGCGGACCGCAGCTTAAGGGAGAGTGGCGCGGCGAGGAACTAGGCACCTGCACCGATTGCCGCCGCTACGAGCAGGAGTTGCGAGCGGGCCGTATTACACAAGACGAGTGGCTTGAGCTGCAGGGCAGCATCATCAGGAGCCCGGGTCACTGCGGGGTTATGGGCACCGCCTCAACAATGGCGGCGGTCGCCGAGGCGATGGGCATCGCGCTGCCGGGCAATGCCGCCATCCCAGCGGCTGACTCCCGCCGAGCACTCCTTGCCGAAAGCGCGGGCCGACGGGCGGTCGCGCTGGCTCAGGAGAATGTGCGCCCTTCGGCCATCATGACTCCGTCTGCTTTCGATAATGCCATCCGTGTCGTGCACGCCGCTGGCGGCTCTACCAACGCCATCGTCCATCTAACGGCAATCGCGGGCCGGTTGGGTATCTCACTGCCTCTATCACGCTTCGACGAACTATCACGTGACACACCCCTATTGCTCGACCTGAAGCCATCGGGCCGCTTCCTGATGGAGGATTTTGCATCCGCAGGCGGGCTACCAGCTCTACTGGCCGAACTGGCACCCAAGCTAAATCTCGACGCGCCCACGGTCTCCGGGGCAACCCTAGGTGCGAACATCGAAGGGGCGATGGTTCACAACACCGATGTGATCCGCACTTTTGGGAATCCAATATCACCCGAAGGCGGCCTGGCAGTTCTAACGGGGTCTCTCGCGCCAAACGGGGCTGTGATCAAGACGTCGGCGGCGTCACCCGAGTTGCTCACCCACCGTGGCCGCGCCATCGTATTCGAGAACCACGACGACTTGCTAAGCCGCATAGACTCCTATGACTTAGATGTTGAGCCCGAGGATGTTCTAGTGATGCGCGGCGCAGGGCCTCTAGGCGCTCCTGGCATGCCCGAGTGGGGGTTCCTACCGCTGCCAAAAAAGCTGCTGCTCCGTGGGGTTCGCGACATGGTGCGGCTCAGCGACGCCAGAATGAGTGGCACAGCGTTCGGCACCGTAGTCGTCCATGTTGCCCCTGAGTCGGCGGCGGGCGGTCCACTAGGCGCGGTACGTAATGGCGACATCATAGAGATGGACGTCGAAAACCGGCGACTCGACCTGCTGGTGGACGAGAGCGAAATCAAGAATAGACTGGCCGCAGCACCTCCAACAGAGGTCCGTCGGTCTCGCGGCTATGGCTGGCTATTCGAGCAGCACATCATGCAGGCCGACAAAGGTTGCGATTTCGACTTCCTCACAAAATCCGGCGTTGCGGCCAAACTCGCTCCATAGTCTTTCCGGCCTGGATCATCACGACTTTTTGGGCGGTAGCGTCTCCCCTAGCCATCTGCGCAGGTCAGCCATGACATCTGGTGTGATCTCGTGATCCATGTCGTACTCGTGGTACTCAGGGTCGTATCCATTGGTCTCCAGAAACTGGCGGGCTAGTTGGGCGGCCTTAACCGGAATCATCGAGTCGGACGTGCCATGGGATATGAAGATAGGCTGGTCACGTGCCTCTGGCAGCCGTTCTCGCATATCGCCTCGTCCCGGGATCTGCGCGCTCAGCGCCACGAGTCCTCGGAAGGTATCCGGTCGTGGCAACCCGTGCCGAAATGTCATCATACCCCCCTGCGAAAAGCCACCCAGGACAACGTTACCGGCCTCCACTCCGTATTCGTCCATGACATCTGCTACGCAGCCCTGAAGTTGCTCCTCTGAGGCACCGTCGTCATCGAAACCCTCGCCCACCGGGACACTCCACGCATACCCGACCATCCCCGGCGCGAGCTCGATCCGTGTTGGCGCATTGGGGAACACGTATATGTACCCACTGGTATCGAGCAGTTGTACCAATCCGGCCAGATCTCCCATATGCGACCCGTAGCCGTGCAGCAATATGACCATCGGATAGCTGTCGCCTTGTCTATATCCGTCAGGTTCGACCACCCGATATCGCAAACTTTGGCCCTTGAACTGCCTGGTTTCCAAGATTCCTCCTGTGTTGTGACGCAGACCACAAACGGTACTTTTGACTTGATGGGAAGTGACGCGTTGAATTAGAATCGACTATACGAGCCCGCGTGGCTCATTCGATAGTGCGATGCCTGAATATTACATAGAGGTGGCGATTGAGCAAGTTCATAGATATGCTGTCGAAGGTGGATGAGCAGGCCCCAGAGCCTATGGGATTTGGCATAAGAAATAGGGAGCGGCGCTCGGCCAACGCGCTGGCTATCGCCGGCACGACCGCACCTTCGGGCCTCACCAAGGCCAAAGCCGCTGTAGAGACAGTTGATGCGGTCCTGCTGACATCTACCGACAAGGACGAGAAAACCCTCGACAAGGCCGGCTCCAAGCTGAAGGACGGACTGTGGGGCGTTCGCGGCGGGGCGGTCAGCGCCGATCAGGCTCGCCACCTGGCCGAGGCGGGATGTGACTTCATAGTTTTTGACGCCGAGGGAACCTCGGCTGCACTCCTTGATATTGAGGACCTAGGCAAGATAGTTACCGTCGGTGACCATCTGGATGAGGACACGGCCCGCAGCATCGCTGGAATTCCTATCGATGCCGTATTGTATACCCCGAACGAACTTGACCTGCCCCTAACCGTCGGGGCGCTCCTAGCGATCAGTCGGGTGCGTGGGCTGCTCGATCTTCCCTACATCATGGCCGTCTCAGAGGCGATCACCGGCGACGACATTGCCGCCCTCCGGAACGTGGGCATTGCCGGGCTGGTGATGGACCTCGCCGCGCCGGACGAAATCGTCAGCACCGCAGAAGCAATCGCAAGTTTGCCCAAGCGAAAAAACAAGCCGAACCGAAGCAGTGCCCTGGTCCCACACGTGGCTGCCGATCAGCCCCAGGAATTAGACGAAGACTACCCCGACGAAGACGAGGAATACTAGGGACGAAATAAGTACCTTTGGGCCGGCTATCTACCCTCGGACAGCCGGTCCGCCAGGTACTTGGGCAACCCGTACTCTTCCATCTTGTTCTGAGTAGTTTGGATGTCGTACTCCGCCCGGAAGTGGGCCACCGTGCCATCATCGGAATCGTACACGGCATAGCTCGCCCTGGGATCGCCGTCTCGTGGCTGACCAACACCCCCGGGATTGACGATCATTCGCTCGTCACCAAGCGGGACCGGGTCGTCCAGCCGAAATTCGAGAAACTTTGGGCCGTCCTGCCCCGTCACACAGAGAAATGGGACGTGCGAGTGGCCAACCAGGCATCTCATGGTGGTGAAGTGCTGGAAGCTAACGGCGGCAACAGGGACCGAAACGACATACTCCCACACAGGATCCCTGGGGCTGCCGTGGACCATCGTAAAATCCTCGACCTCGATCCTGAGCGGCAGGCTCGCCAACCAGTCCGCGTCTTCGGTGGATATCTGTTCGGCGGTCCACCGGGCCGCTGCAGCGGCGTAATCGTTGAAAGACTCCAGGCTTAGGCGACCAAACGCCGCCAGATCATGGTTGCCGGCGACAGTCCGTACCTCGTGGAGGCGCAGCAGCGCGATACACGCCGAGGGGTCCGGACCATAACCCACGAGGTCGCCTAGAGACCAGATTTCGTCGAATCCGCCATGGGTTTTGGCGTCCTCAACGACGCTCTCCAGGGCCTCCAAATTACTGTGAACATCTGAAACGATTAACGCGCGCAATTATCTTGTCCTCATGTTGACCTATAATACACTGGCCCCCGCCAAAGTTTACATGAAGGGTAAGCCCGCCGTGGCTGGCTGTCCTCCGGAGCATGAGGCCTTGACGACTCAGATTACACTCACTACGTCCGGCGCCGACGAGACTCGCCGTGTTGGCGCGGCAATGGGACGCGCCGCGCAGGCGGGGGACATAATCCTGCTCCAGGGCGAACTGGGCGCAGGTAAGACGACGCTGACCCAGGGCATCCTACGAGGCCTCGGCAGCGACGACTATGCCAGCAGCCCCACCTTCGTGCTGATTTCGCAGTACCCGGCCAGACTGACTCTGTACCATGTGGACCTTTACAGGATTAGCAAACCCGAAGACACCTTTGAGCTGGGCCTGGACGAGATATTGGACGGCGATGGGCTGTGCGTCGTGGAGTGGGCGGAGAGGGCCCTAGAACAGTTCCCAGCCGAGCACTTGACGGTCAAGTTGCTTCGGACAGGAGATGAGACTCGCAGCCTGGTAATCGAGGCCAGTGGATCCGGCTACACTCGCTACATGCAAGAAATCTCCGCCGTTGGCACGCCCCGGCAAGCACCCGGCCAGGCCTCTACCAGCGCGGGAAGCTAGGGACGCATCTATGGAAATCAGCATCGACACGGCTACTCGATACGCCTCCGTGGCACTTTCATCGCAAGGCGAGATGATAGCCGAGTATTCCTGGCGGTCGGCGCAAAACCACTCCGTGGAACTGGTTCCAGCGGTGCGGCTCGTGATGGAACATGCCGGTGTGGAAATGGATGCCATCGAGGCCGTGTTCGTCGTACGCGGGCCGGGTGGGTTCAGCGCTTTGCGCGTTGGGATCAGCGTGGCAAAGGCGCTCGCCGTGGGTCGCGGTATCCCGCTGGTGGGCATCGGCACGCTTGAAGTGGAGGCTAGCCCGTACCTCGGTCTCGGACTGCCGGTGTGCGCGGCGTTAGGCGCGAGCCGGTCAACGGTTTACGCTGCCACCTTTGACGTAGGCCTGGGGGAAGCCGCCGCAAGCAATCTGCGGGTCGAGAGCCCCGAAGAGTTAGCAGCGTCTGTCGATCAACCGACGCTATTTTGCGGCGAAGCCGTCGCAGGACTGGCGGATATATTGAAGGAGAGTCTTGGCGATGCCGCAATCATCGCCAAGAGCCCGTGTCCGACCAGGAGACCAGCGGTGGTGGCCCAACTTGGCCACTCGCAGATGCAGGCCACCGGGGGCGAAGACCCTGCCCTGCTCCAACCTCAATACATGCGTTCGGCCCAGATCAACTCCGCCAAGAAAAGGAAGTGATAGCCTCAACGCCCATTTTGTCGCGTCGAGGAGATCAGGCGAGCGTTACATTGGCCTGAGGGTCTACCGCCTGACAGCGAATCTATAATTTGTCCAGAAATAGTACACAACAATGGAGGCACGAAAGCATTGCAGAAGACATTAGTACTGCTGAAACCCGATGCAGTTCAAAGGGGACTCGTCGGTGAACTCGTATCGCGGCTGGAGCGCAAGGGGCTGAAACTAGTGGGGATGAAGCTGGCCAGAATGGACGATGCACTGGCCCGCCAACACTACGCCGAGCACGTCGACAAGCCATTTTTCAAAGGGCTGGCGGAGTTCATCACATCAGGACCGCTGGTGGCTATGGCGATAGAAGGCGAAGACGCGATAGGCATGGTCCGTACGCTAATGGGCGAGACCAATCCCGCCAACGCGGCGCCGGGCACCGTCAGGGGCGACTACGCCGTGTCCATCGGACTGAACCTGGTGCACGGTTCCGACTCGCCTGAGTCGGCGAAACGGGAGCTTGCACTATTCTTCGCGGAAGACGAGATTCTGGAGTACGATCGCGCGACCGACCCCTGGATCATTGAATCCTGACGGTCTCGGTCGCCTGAGACCAGGCCTCTTCGAGGTGGTAGAACTCCCGTCTATCGGGGGTGAATATATGGACAATCACGTCGAGGAAATCCAGAAGCATCCAGCCACCTGCCGGGGTTCCCTCCCGGTGGTGGCGCTGGACGCCGGCAAGCCTCAAGGCTTCCTCCACGTCGCCGGCGAGGCCGCTCATCTGCCGCGCCGAATCTGCGCTCATGATTACGAAGTAATCCGCGAAATCGCTGACCCCGCGCAGGTCTAGCATGACGATGTCCGATGCCAACTTATCTGAGCCCACGTCAACGACGACGCGTGCTATGTCCGCAGAAGACAGCATTTTAGTATCTGTTCCCATAACAAAATTATATGTCGCGCCGCCGAATCGGTCAACGTGAGACAGCTCCCCTGCGCCCAGTTAATCACACAACCGCGGGCGTTGAGCCATCATCAACCACCAAGAAACTAGCCACCCGCGGGCACGATAGACGCGGTGTACTCCTTCCAATGCCGAGGGCCGTAGACCAGTGACATCCCCCGGCGCATGTCAATTCCCACAACATGTTGCCTTGTATTTGTAGCCCCTGAGTCGCCGTGCTAGAATCCTCGTTGACTTGTGAAATTCCCCGGTAAAGAGGTCACGATGGCACTGCCTGCGCGTTTGAAATTCGGGATATTTCTGGGCCCGTTCCACGCGCTCGGTGAGAACCCAACTCTCGCCCTCCAGCGCGACATGGAACTGGTCGAGTGGATCGACCATCTGGGCTTTGACGAAGCTTGGATAGGCGAGCACCACAGCGCCGGGTGGGAGACCATAGCCTCGCCGGAGCTGTTCATCGCAGCGGTTGCCGAGCGGACCCGGAATATCAAACTCGGTACAGGCGTCCTGAGCCTCCCGTACCATCACCCTCTCATGGCCGCAGATCGCATGGTGCTGCTCGATCACCTGACTAGGGGCCGCATCATGATGGGGGTAGGCCCCGGCGCACTCGTATCCGATGCATACATGATGGGCATCGACCCGCCCACCCAGAGACCACGCACCGAAGAGGCGCTGGGTGTCATCATGAGGCTGCTCACGGAGGATGAGCCGATCACCCATCAGTCGGACTGGTTTACCCTCAAAGAAGCGCAACTGAACCTGAAACCGTACACACAGCCTCACTTTCCAATTTACGTCGCGGCTTCACAGTCCCCGTCCGGCATGGTGCTGGCAGGCAAATTCGGCACGGGCGTGCTATCTGTGAGCGCCCTGCGGGGCGGCACTGTCGTCCACAAGCTTGATCAGTTCTGGGAAATCGCGGAGGAGACGGCCAAAAAGCATGGCAACACGGTCCGGCGCGAGGACTGGCGTCTGGTTATCCCGGCCCATCTGGCCGACACCAAGAAAGAGGCCATGGAACAGGCCCGCGAAGGTGCGGCTAAGTACCAGCGCAACTACTTCGAGGACACGATGGGCTTTCCCGTGGCCTACGACGGCCCTGCGGACAAAATCGTCGATCACATGGTTGACGAGGGCGCGTGGTGCATCGGCACGCCGGACGACCTTGTAGACACCATTAACAGGCTCAACGAAGACAGCGGCGGCTTCGGCGGAATCCTGATCCAGGCATCCGAGTGGGCCACGACGCGCGAACAGACGCACCGGAGTTATGAGCTAATGGCCCGCTACGTCATGCCCCAATTCCAGGGCTCCCTGACGAGCCTTTCCAGGTCTCAGCAATGGGCCTCCGAAAACAGGCACGATTTGATGGCGCTACGCACCAGGTCCCTGGATGCCGCCACAAAGCAGTACGAAGGAAAGAAGTAGAGTAATGGACAGTACCCGAGAAGTCCGTCTCGAGAAACTTACTCGCCGCGAGTTCCGACAGGCCCTCGAAGTCAACAGCTTCAAGGCGGCCATAATCGCGACGGGTAGTATAGAACAGCACTTGGAACATCTAGCGTTCCCCCAGGACATCGCCTCCAGCACGTATGTCGCCGAGAAGGCCGCAAAGTTGCTGTATCCCGATGTGGTGGTAGCCGTACCCATATCCATCGGCATAGCTGAACACCACATGCACTTCCCCGGCACGATGTCTGTGAAGCCTGGCAGTTGGCTTGCCGTGGTCTTCGACGCGGTGGAGAGCCTCGTTCGCCACGGCATACGCAATGTTCTTATATTGAACGGACACGGCGGCAACGTCGCGCCTGTAGAGGGAGTCATCCAGCAGTGGCGGCTGCACCTCACGTCTACCTACGGACACCCGCTATCCACCGACACCGCCGAGGCAGTCCACACCCATACCGACTACACCGAGGCCCTCCTCGACCGCGACGACCCCGGCCTGGACCTGCGGTTCAACAGCTACTGGGACCTCATCCCAGATGAGCTTGCCGAAGAGGTGCTGGAATCCGGAGAGTACCCCGGTCACGCAGGGGAGTTCGAAACCTCGTTCGCTATGCACGCATTGCCCGATAACGTGCGATGGGACCACGCCAAAGCGTCCGATACGGACGCTGCCCGAGCCACCGCCGAAAAGGGCCGTGCACTGGCCAATGCAGCCATCGAGGGAACGACCAGCCTACTCAGGGACATGCTCCGCTAGGGGTCTCGCCTACTTCAGATCACCTGACTGGTCCTAGGGGATGATCGGCAGGACGACGCGGGACGGGCGTGTTGCATCGGTAAAGACGGTGTTGTCGGCTTTGACCGAGCGAGTGTGCCGACCAAGGGCCTCGCCAGTGTTCGGGTTTACGTCAAACTTCGGGAAGCTGCTGCTAGCCACGTCCACCCGGATGCAATGCCCGGCCACAAACTTGTTGCTTGTCGGCGGTAGGTTGACCCGCACCTCGTATGCCTTTCCAGGCTCCATAAGTTCCGCTTTGTCATAGCCATCGCGGAAGCGACATCGAATGATCGAGTCGGCCAGGTTCAGGTGGTACCCCTCCGGATAGTCGTCGGTAGACGGGTACACGTCAACCAACTTGGCGGCGAAGTCAGTGTCGACCGCCGATGACGATACCCATAGCGTCACCGCCACCCCGCCTGTGATCTCGATATCCTCCTCCAGCGGCTCGGTCTCAAAGACGAGCACGTCTTGTCTGTCCGCCAACAACGGGTACGGCGGCTCGGAACCGAACCGGTCCGGCTCCTCCTTCTGGTGTGCACCACCCTCGATGAGCAGGGGCTTGGCTCGATAGCGCGGCGGCCACTGCGCCGGGTCGAGGCCACCGGGTACGCGCACCAGCTCTGACAGCCCAGTCACAGACGCGGCTATACTGGGCACCGGATGCTCCGGGTCATGGATGTACGTCGAAGGGGACTCGTCTGCCCGCGGCGGTTCATCTGTGAGCCCGCCTCCGGCGCGCATGTGTAACGTCCTGAGTTCCGTCCGCTCAAGGGGCCACTCTCCCTCCGACCGCCAGACACCGCCGTGTTCCAACTGCCCCCGTGCGTTCCGTCGACCACTCCCACCGCCCATGATAAAAATACGGACGGGCGAGTCGTTGTCGACGCCGGTTTCTATGTCCTTGAGCCAGCGGTCGAACCAGCGGAGTCGAAGTGCGTTGTACACATGGCTGCCGAAGCCGGCATCTGGGCCGAATTCCACATCGCCACAGCTAGTAGCGCCGTTCCGCATCCCCTGGTGGGTCCACGGTCCCATGAGCAATCGCTGTGGAGTGCTGTTCTTGGCAGCCATCGTCGCGTACTGATCCGTCGTCGCAACCGCGAAAGGATCGTACCAACCGCCGGAGAACACGCCTGGAATATCGGCGGCACGAGCAAAGTGACGAGCCTGGTCGCAGGTCTCCATGGCCCAGAGGTCGTTGTACTCGCCGTCGTAGTAGTAGTGGAAGAGCACGTCTTCCAGATTTGGAACCCTGTGCAGAGGCGTTTCACCGGGCCTGAATGGCATTTCAAAAATCAGACGGCCCATGTCCTCCCATCCCTCGATCACCTCTTGCAGAGCCGCCGGGTCGTCGAGTATCTCCTGACTATCGTGGGCGTGCATGAACAGCGCACCAAACATCTGCAGTGACATCGCCCCACCCTCACGAGACTGATGGGAGAAGATATTCGTCGGTGCGACGTCCACCCATATGGCAGTCAGGTGAGGCGGCCGGTGCAACGACGCCGCTGTCTGAACAATACCGCCGTGGGAGCTGCCCACCATGCCGACGCGGCCATCTGACCAATCTTGGGCGGCAATCCACTCTACGGTATCGTAACCATCCTGGCCTTCAAGGGGATTCGCCGTATGGTGGTACTGGCCAGTGCCCTCGGAGGCAGACCGGCCGCGCTGATCCTGGATCACCACTGCGTATCCCCTGGGTGCGAAATAGTCCGCGACGGGCTTGACCCACAGCTCGGGCCAGGTTTTGTCGTAAGAGGTGCGACCAAGGATTGTCGGAAGCGGCCCCGGAACTCGCTCACCATCGATTGCAGTCCAGTAGATATCCGCTGCCAGTCGCACGCCATCACGCATAGGAATCATCACGTCCTTGGCGACGACGACGCCATAGTCAGAAGACGATGGTCCCATACGGTGCTCCTCCCCTTCAGTCCAGCGGATCGAAAAAGGTCAAGTCGGCGCCGAAATTTTCCATAGCGTCAACCGCGTCGCCACGCATTCGCGTCCTGATCGTGCGCGTTCGATGCCGCAGTGAAATCTCTTGTACGACTAGGGGGAACCGGAAGGTTAGCCAGCGGTTTGTCGGGGGCTCGGCGATAAACGCGTAGCCCTGCGTGTAAAGCACTCGCCCTGCCACTCCCTCAAACTGCAGCGCATCCCGATCAACCCACGGCGGGATCCGCACGTACAGAGGCGCAGGTCGCTTGATTCGAACCCTGAGGGCCGGATGCGTGTACGGGGACTCCACTTCAATATCAGGAGTCTCGTGGTCGAAGAGCAGGTTCACGTGGTGACCAGCCTCGTCACGGGTTGTCGCAGTCCTCAGGGCCTCGCAGAGCGAGCCCACCGCGCCACCGACAATGTCGAGGTTGAATTTCACGTTGGGTAGGCCCAGAGGTTCGTGGCCGTAGGGTGCAGGGAACCCGAAGGAACCCCGTAGACGAGCGGCTACGTCACGCATTCCATCTACGCCGTCGAGGTTCGATGGCTGGGCAATGAATGAGACGTCGCGGAGCTGCGACGGAAGGATGTGGCACCTGAGAATGCGCTCGGCGTCGTGGTAGCCCTCCGCAAAACCCCACTTACCCAGGATTAGCGCCGTCTCCATAATGTCGCCGCTGTTGTTGACCTCGCCCTTATCGGGGTTGCTGCCCTCTCCAGTGCTCTCGATGACCCAACCGAACTCGTCGCGAATCTCCCATAAGCCATTGTCGTAGAACGCCTTGACCCGCTGCATCAGCGCAGAGTCGGAGGTCAGGTCGGCAAGTTGGGCCAGCGAGGACATGACGCAGGTCGTCGAGTGGGTGTGGTTGCCGAACCGTTCCAGATCGTAGGTGCCGTCGGCTTCGAATACCTCTGCGAGACACTTGTCCTTCAGCACCGTGGCCAGTTCCAGCGCCGGACCATAGCCGGTGGCCCGGAAGTACTTGACCAACGGGCCGATGGCTCTTGCTAGGCCGTGCATAAAAGGCTGATCGCGCATCAAGACGAGCCCGTGTTCACGCTCAAGACGGTCATAGTCCCAGTCGCGGCCCGGGTCCCAGTACTCGTTGATGGCGGCGATACCGGCCTCGGCGACGACGCGGGCACGGTCGGAGTCCCGATATTTTTCCAAAGAGTAGAGAGCGTGAAAGCCCTCGCGGGCGTGGTGAGCCGCGAAGTTCTTCAGCGTCCCGCCGACCACGTCCCGGTTCAGGGGAAATGCGATAGGTCCACCGTACGAATAATAGGCCGCGCGGGCGTGCCTTTCCACGGCGTCCTCGTCGATCTTGATTCCGGCCGCATCCTCGGCGTTGAGTAGCGCATTCAGGTGCCGGCCCGGTACGTGGCACTCCGAGGCCCCTGGGCTGAAGGCCATCCTGGCCTGGGGCCGAACGAACACGTCGAAAAAGGGAACATACCCTTCGCCGTCGTCCGCGTCAAAGACGCGCCCCATGGTGGCACACCCAAGACGAATAGCCTCGCGAATATCGGTCGTGTTGACGTCTGCCAGTTTCATTGCTTGGACCTCCCCTGCCCCACTAGTCCACCTTCACCAGCTTCTGGAAGCTGCGAACGCCTTCGGAGGGCAAGCCCAGATTGTTCATATTTGTCCACGCCACCTCGCCCAGGTACAGGTCGCCTCGGGAGTCCACGCACATGCCGTGGGGCGCGATGAACTGTCCCAACGCCGTGCCCAGGCCAGATTCACCTACCCTGGCGAGGCGCTTGCCGTTGTTATCGTAGACGCTGATCCGTGGCCCGATGTTCGGCAGCTCGCGGTTGACCTTCATCTCGGTTCCCAACTCGCCGACGTAGACGTGCTGCTCCTCGGAGATGTATATCGCGCATGGACGGTGCATGTTCACCCACTGGGTCTCGAACTTGCCATTTGAGTCGAATATCTGAACCCGATGGTTCTCGCGGTCTGCGACGTAGACCCAGCCGTCGCGGTCGGTGGCGATGTTGTGGACAATATTGAACTCGCCCGGGTCGGTGCCCGGCCCGCCCCACGAGAAGAGCAGCTTGCCATCCGGCGAGTACTTGTGAACCCGTGAGTTTCCGTAGCCGTCCGAGACGTACAGATCGCCGGTCCGCGGGTCAATAGCCACGTCGGTGCAGCGGTTGAAGGGATCTCCGGCTTGATATGCCGACGGCTTGCCAGGGACGCCAAGTGTCATGAGCACCTTGCCGTCTAGGGTGCACTGCCGAACCGTGTGGTCGCCGTCATCGACGCAATACAGCGTGTCATCGGGACCGACCGTTACGCCGTGGGCCCGCGAAAACACACCTTCACCCCAGGAACTAAGGAAGTTGCCTTCCCGGTCGAACACGATCATCGGGTGATCGCCGCGGTTAAACACATATACTCGGTCCTGAGAGTCTACCGCGACCGCCGCCGCGTCTGTCCACGAGTACCCAGGCGGCAGCTTCTCGAAGCCCTCGACGACGTCGTACACAAACTTGCCGCTGCCTACCCTAACTGCGTTGCCCATGACGATCCCTCCAGATGTACGTGCCTCGCCAGGCATACTATCGGCGCCCCACCGCAGTGTCAACGAACCCCGAGCGACGGTTGACAGTGGCAGCCAGCCAGATATGATGCCATCACAATACGAGGAGGGATGACATGGCAAGCGTCCTTAGAGTCGGCATAGTTGGCGCGACTGGCTACGGAAACTACGGCCATCACCTCGACACGGCGTACGACGGGCTGTCGAACGTCGAGGTCGTCGCCGTGGCGGACCCGGACGCGGATGGCCGCGAGGCTGCTGCGGCACGGACCGGGGCGCAGAGCCTCTACTCCGACTACCGGGAGATGCTGCGGGCCGAGAACCTTGACCTCGTTAATGTATGCCCCCGCAATCTCACTGATCATGCCGAAATGGTCATCGCCGCCGCCGAGGTCGGCGTCCGGGGCATAATGTGCGAAAAGCCGATGGCCCCTACCCTGGCCCATGCTGACGCCATGCTCGATGCGTGCCAGAGGGCCGGGACCAGGATGGCAGTCGCCCATCGCCGCGCCAACGCATACGAACGTCACGGCAAACAGCTAGTCGACGAGGGCCTAATAGGCGATGTCCGGATCATACGTGCCCACGGCAAGGCGGACCACCGCTCCGGAGGCCAGGACCTGATGGTCCTCGGCACACACATGATGGACAGCATTCGGTACTTCGCCGGAGCCGATCCTGTCTGGGCTTTCGGTCATGTCACTCAGGACGGACGCGACGTCACGTCTGCCGATATCCGTCAGGGCGACGAGGGCATCGGTCTAATTGCGGGCAATGGCGTTCAGTCCTACTACACCTTCGCCAACGGTATAACAGCCACATTCGAGTCCGTTCCCGGGTACCCGATATCTGACCTCACGGCGACGTGGCTCGGCTTCGAGGTCTATGGCACAGAGGGCGTAATGTCCCTCCGAAGTTCCCCCTCAGGCGAGCTGTACGTCTACCCTCACGGACAGTGGACACCGGAGGACAGTCACGCATGGGAGAGGGTCAGTATCGACGAGTGGGACAACCACCCCGACGGTAGCGTTCGTTCCGATCAGGAGCGCATGCTCCTGAGCAACACACTGATTGCAGAGGAGCTTGTTTTGGCTGTCAACGAGGACCGCGACGTGGAGGCTGTGTCCAACGGCCACGATGGCCGGGCGGCCCTGGAGATGATCATGGCCGTCCACGAATCCCAGCGGTTGCAGACCAGAGTAGAGTTCCCACTACGCAATCGCGATAACCCCTACGATACATGGCTCGCCGAGGCAGGAGCGGTGCCCCAATAGCCTGGTAGCGTCGACGTCCACCGCCCATCTAAATCGACCCGTCCTTGTTGACTGACGATCAGTGGCCCCCCATAGTAGGCGCAGCCATGGACTGGATCTTTCTTTCAATAGCCAGCGCCGCGATATTTGCCGTCGTCAGCGTATTGGACAAGTTCATCCTGATGCGCC
>Ga0209403_10000568_pt1 | contig 54432 bp, 47 predicted proteins | sample ArcticOcean_MG_C_8_FD_187440 | JGI IMG/M metagenome (GOLD analysis project Ga0209403, IMG submission 187440) | Marine microbial communities from western Arctic Ocean - ArcticOcean_MG_CB11_86 (SPAdes) (version 2) | ecosystem: Environmental > Aquatic > Marine > Oceanic | place: Arctic Ocean... | reverse complement strand
ATCTGGTTCTATTTTGGGAAGGCTTCGAGCTCTGGCGCCAGTTGCTAAAATGATATTTTCTCCGGCTAATTCACTAACAGTGTTATCATTCTTTTCGACAATTATTTTTCCGTTTCCGGCAAGCTTGCCATGCCCTTCAAGCACTTCAACACTATTTTTTTTTAGTAGGTAGGCGACGCCGCTTGAAAGCTGTTTGGCCACACTTCTGGAACGTTCAATTATTTTATGAATATCAAAGGATAAGTCACTGACAGACAAGCCAAAATCATCAGCGTGCTGAATGTATCTATAAATTTCTGCCGTACGAAGGAGCGCTTTCGTTGGTATACATCCCCAGTTGAGACAGATGCCTCCGAGATCTTCCCTTTCCAGGATCGCGGTCTTCATCCCGAGTTGGGCCGCGCGGATAGCTGTTACGTAGCCACCAGGCCCGCTGCCAATAATTATTGTGTCAAAAACGTTCTCCGCCATATATTTATTCTAAAGTATCATGGTTAGGGGGTCTTCGATGAGTGATTTGAAGGCCTGCAGATACTGCGCTCCTAATGCCCCGTCTACGGTGCGATGATCAACTGAAAGTGTGCATGACATCATAGTAGCAATGGAGAGAGTATCTTTTTTGACTACTGCCCTCTTTTCTCCGGCACCTACCGCCAATATACAAGACTGCGGTTGATTAATAATTGCAGAGAACTCTTTCACCCCATACATTCCTAAATTTGAAATTGTGAAGCTACCACCTTGATATTCCTCGGGTGTAAGTTTGCCGTCCCGTGCCTTGTTAGCTAACACTTTTGTCTCAATTGAAATTTCAGTAAGTCCCTTTCGATCGGCGTTGCGGATTATCGGTGTAATTAAGCCTCCTTCGGTGGCAACGGCAATCGAGATATCAACATTATTGAGTTGACGCATTGCCTTGTCAGTCCAACTGACATTCACCATTGGCACTTTTTTTATGGCAAGCGCTACGGCCCTAACCACAAAATCATTTACGGAGAGTTTAAAAAAACCCTCACCCTCTGGCGCCCGGTTGTTGAGGTCTTTGCGCATCTCCAGGAGACGCTCAATTTCGCATTCAATAGTCAAGAAAAAATGAGGAATTTCATTTGACGATTTTGTCAATCTATCGGCGATTACCATTCTCATATTACTATGGATTATTTCAGTGAAATTCTCACCTGGAGTACTTTTTAATGGCGCCGGAACCATCTTTTTGCTCGATACTACTGCTGGGACTGATATTTCTGATTGGCCAATCACAGTTCCATCCTCTTGAGGAGTTTTGCTTGGAATAGCCTCTAGATCCCTTTTTACCACACGTCCGTGTGGGCCGCTTCCGGCTATGTTTGTTAGATCAATTCCTGCGTCTGATGCCGCTCGCCTAGCTAAAGGGCTTGCAAATATTCGTAAGCTTGCGTCGACCTTTGGTTTATTGGAATCAGACCCCGGTTTGGGTAGCATCTGAGGTTGGACTAAATCGGCTGACGCTTGATTTTCCTCCCCTAATTCTGGGGGATATGATTCGACATAAGTATTTAGATTAGAGGCGTCTTCTCCATCCGTTAACATTATTGCGATGGGTTCATTTACGGGGATACCCTCGGAACTTTCCGGTTTTAAAATTGTCCCTAGTATACCCTCCTCCACGGCTTCGAGCTCCATAGTCGCCTTGTCGGTTTCAATCTCGGCAAGTAGATCGCCGGCAGTCACTTCATCACCTTCTACTTTGTGCCACTTGGTAATCGTCCCTTCCGTCATAGTGGGAGAAAGGGCTGGCATCAGTATTGGTGTCGTCATGATATTTGCCTTATCTATAACAAACTGACTTTACCGCTTCGATAACTTTTGCTGCATTAGGAAGGTAAGCGGTTTCAAGGTTACGCGCATACGGCATTGGAACGTCAGTTCCAGTTACTCTCAAAACTGGTGCATCCAGATAATCAAAAGCTTTTTCCATTGCGATGGCTGCTATTTCGGCACCCATACCAGCAACAGGCCAACCTTCTTCGACGCTTACTAAGCGATTAGTTTTTTTAAGCGAATTAATTATGCACTCGGTATCTAGGGGACGGAGTGAACGAAGGTTTATTACTTCGGCTCTGATACCTTCCTCAACTAAAAGTTCTGCTGCCTGAAGAGCACAATTTACCATATTAGAATAGGCCACAATTGTAACGTCTGACCCTATCCGCTCAATCTTCGCCTTACCTATTGGAATCGTAAAATTGTCATCCAATGGGAGTTCAAAGCTTTGGCCGTAAAGTATTTCATTTTCAAGAAATATGATCGGGTTAGGGTCTCGGATTGCCGATTTCAGTAATCCTTTTGCGTCAGCGGAAGACCAGGGTGAGATAACCTTTAAACCTGGAACATGCGCAAACCAGCTGGCGTAACATTGGGAATGTTGGGCCGCCACTCCTACCGCAGCACCATTTGGTCCCCTAAAAACTATCGGACAACCCATCTGTCCCCCTGACATGTAAAGTGTCTTAGCAGCTGAATTAATGAGATGATCCATAGCCTGCATTGCAAAATTAAATGTCATGAATTCGACAACTGGTTTGAGACCGCCAAACGCTGCACCCACGCTTACGCCGGCGATTCCGTGCTCAGTGATTGGCGTGTCAATTATCCGTTTTGGGCCAAACTCTTTTAGGAGACCTTGAGAAACTTTATAGGCTCCCTCGTACTCCGCTACTTCCTCACCTATTAGGAATACCTTATCATCTTTTCGCATCTCTTCGGCAAGAGCTTCACAGAGTGCCTCGCGAACAGTTAACGTAGTCGTGGGGCCAGCATATTCAGGCTCATTAATCGGCGCCGTATCTTTGTTTTTAGTCTTGAGTGTCGGGTAAATTTGACCCGCTGAAGGGGAGTTACCCTGCCCAGTATTGCCAACACTAACATCAGAAGGTGGCAAGTCTGTTGGTTTTGCTGCCAAATTGTCTTGGGAGATATTTTGGTTTGTTTCTAATATTTCTTTTTGTGAGGTTGTTAATAAACTATCTTCGGGGGAATATTCCTCTCCATGTTCCAACATTATTGCTATAGGCTCATTTACCGGGATACCTTCCGAACCTGCAGGTTTAATAAGTATTCCCAGAATACCCTCCTCGACTGCTTCTAGCTCCATGGTGGCTTTATCAGTTTCAATTTCTGCCAGTAGGTCTCCAGATACAACCGTGTCACCTGCATTCTTAAGCCATTTGGAAATAGTTCCTTCTGTCATAGTTGGGGACAAGGCCGGCATTAGAATTGGGGTAGCCATAAATCTATATCCCTCGCTGCCTACTAGGCTTCCACCAGAACGTCTGTATATAATTCTGATAATTCGGGTTCGGGAGACTGTTGAGCGAATTCTGCTGCATCGGCAATAATAGCCTTTACCTCGTCATCAATATTTTTTATTTCAGCTTCACTGGCATGTTTGCCGTCAATTATTTGTTGCCGAACTCTATCAATTGGATCACGTTCAGCCCGAACCTGGCTTACCTCTTCACGTGTTCGGTATTGTGCTGGATCAGACATTGAATGCCCCCGATACCTGTAGGTCTGCATTCCAAGGATATAAGGTCCATCACCATTTCTAGCATGGTTAAGTGCTATTTCTCCTGCAGCTTTAACGGCCACGACATCCATACCATCCACTCTAACTCCAGGAATACCAAAACTTGTGCCACGAGCATATAGTTCTTGTGTTGCAGATGCACGAGACACCGAAGTTCCCATTCCGTAGTGGTTGTTTTCGATAACATAAACTACAGGTAATTTCCAAAGTGCTGCCATGTTGAATGATTCATAGACTTGACCTTGGTTGGCGGCTCCATCTCCATAGTAGGTCATGCACACCCCACCATCTTCGTTGTATTGATGCGCTAGCCCAAGGCCAGTCCCAATGGGTACTTGTGCGCCTACAATTCCATGACCCCCAAAAAACTTTTTTTCACGACTGAACATATGCATAGACCCGCCTTTACCTTTGGAGTAGCCGCCTTTGCGCCCTGTGAGTTCTGCCATAACACCTCTCGGTGTCATACCTGTTGCCAACATATGGCCGTGATCTCTGTAGCTGGTAATAAGTGAATCCACTTGTGTCTTTGCTGCGGCCTGCATCCCCACTACAACAGCTTCTTGGCCTATGTAGAGATGACAGAATCCTTGGATTAACCCCATTCCGTATAATTGCCCTGCTTTCTCCTCAAATCGTCGAATTTGCAACATTTCGCGATAGTAACGCGTTAATTCTTCAGAGCTTAAGACGTTTATGGTTTCAGGATTTCGTTTGGTTGGCTTATTTTTGGTTTTTGGTTGGAACATGTCTAACTTCCAATCTAATAGCGCCGATGTAAATAAAAAACCCTGCTCAAAAAGAAATTGGATTATTGATATTTTATAGCATTAGGCTGTACCCTAAAACCATTGTTTTGCAATAGAAAAATTGAGTTTAATAGGATATCAGTTAATTGACCTTTTGCCGCTAGCATTTAATTAACTACGCATGTATTTTTGCGTAATTTTAGATCGATATTTTTTCAATTCTGTGAATAACTTTTAACCAATTAGGCAATTAAAGATAATTCTGAAAAACTTATTTGTGTCATTACCAAGTGCAATTGAGTTATCAAAAAAGGAGCAATTTTAAATGTTGAAGTTTTATGGCCGAAAAACATCAATTAATGTTCAAAAAGCCGCTTGGGCTATGGGCGAAGCTGGCCTTAAATGGGATTGGATTGATAAAGACGGAACTGTTGGTTCTATCGACAGTCAAGAATACCGAAAGTTGAACCCGGCATCGCAAATTCCTACACTTGAAGATGACGGTCTTTTGGTACGCCAATCTAACGCGATTGTGCGTTATATATCTAAAAAATATGCTCCTACAAAATTATGGCCTTCTAAATATTCAGCATACGTAGAAGCGGAGAGATGGATGGAGTGGCAGGCCACAGACAATTTGAAGAACATGGTTACCGTATTTTGGGGTCTTATTCGAACACCACCCGAAAAACAAAATAAAGATGTTATTGCTAATTCTGTTGGTGAATTAAATAAAGATTTTTCCCTTTTAAATGAGCATCTTGCGGGCCGGTGTTATATAGCTGGAAACACGTTTTCAATGGGTGACATTCCTGCTGGTGCTGCGGCATATCGTTTCTATGCCCTTCCTATAAAACGTTATAATTTTCCACATTTAGAGACTTGGTATCAGCTTTTGCAGGAGCGCACGCCATTTCGTGAATTGGTGATGGTTCCGCTCGCATAAACTTAATTCTATATTGAAAAAGTGCATTTTTCTGACGACCAAACGGGTTTTTCTGAGCGCTTTACGAGGAACGTCGTATTATACTATGGCAAGATTTACATAGATGACTGATACTGGCTCTAAAGGAGCATTTTTACTTCATTTCAAAAATATTATGGTCTCGTTTGGCCGACTGTAACCCAACATGATACGGACACGTTCTTCTAACATATCTATGTCCAGGCTCTTAAGACTGAGCAAAGCCACTTGATTTTGTAGGCGTTTTTTTTTGTTAATTAGTATCTGTTGAGTTTTTTTTGCGGCTAAAACTTCTCCGTGAATCTGCATAAAAGCTATAAGACCGCGCTCACCTTGGATCGTGTGAAATGTTATATACAGAATAATCGTTGCCCAAATTGTCGGCCATAATATGAAGCGTAGCTTCAGCCTAAGTTCCGAAAATATTTTCATTTATTTTATTATTTTCCTATTAGAAAAAACATTATTATCCAAGGTTTAAGAACGACTAGGAAAAATATTTCCTATTTATTGTCGAGCTTTGAGATTAAAATATTTTAAACTAATATAATATGTTAATTACCCGATTATCCTTCTGAAAATTCGAGGTTAATTCATTAATTTCCTTAGTTTGCTTTCTTAGATATGCATTATCATGCTTTTATGATCACAAATTTATTAACAAATTAAATTAAGAGGCATCTGGACGTGGTGTTAGATTTTTATTTGCCCTAGAATACTTTTACCAGCAAAAGAAGCAGCCAAACCAAGTTCTTCTTCAATCCTGATAAGTTGGTTGTATTTTGCGAGGCGTTCGGACCGGCATAGAGATCCAGTTTTAATTTGGCCGGCGTTGGTGGCCACAGCAATATCTGCAATAGTGGTATCCTCGGTTTCACCAGACCTGTGAGATATGATTGCGGTGTAATTAGCTTTGTGGGCAATTTCGACTGCTGCTAAAGTTTCGGTCAGAGTACCAATTTGGTTTATCTTAATTAAAATTGAGTTAGCAATACCTTTTTCTACGCCCTTCTTAAGACGCTGAGGATTAGTAACAAATACATCATCACCAACCAATTGTACGCTATCTCCAATTGTTTGTGTGAGCATTTTCCAACCATTCCAATCGTCTTCTGCCATTCCGTCCTCGATGGAGACAATTGGGTACTGAGTAATGAGAGCGCGGTAGTAATCAGTCATCCCCTCAGCATCAAGTTTTTTCCCTTCTCCTTCCATGATGTAATAGCCGTCTCTGTATAATTCGCTAGAAGCTGCGTCTATCGCTAATACCACCTCCTTCCCCGCTTCATAACCAGAAGAGTTGATAGCTTGCATGATTAATTCTAGACCTTCTTCTGCGTTAGCCAAGGAAGGGGCAAAACCGCCCTCATCACCAACGTTGGTATTGTGACCTGCATTTTTCAACGTAGATCTCAAGGCTTGAAATATTTCAGCTCCCATACGAATGGCTTCTGTTACACTTTGGGCGCCTATCGGCATCACCATCAACTCCTGAAAATCCATAGAATTATCTGCGTGTGCCCCGCCATTAATAATATTCATCATGGGTACCGGTAGAAGAGACGCCTGGGTGCCACCAATATAACGGTATAAGGGCAAGGAAACCGTCTCTGCTGCCGCCTTTGCGACAGCTAGGCTTACGCCCAAAATTGCATTGGCCCCAAGACGTAATTTATTTGGCGTTCCATCTAATTGGTTCATACTCTGATCTATGTGGACCTGGTCCTCAGCTTCTTGCCCAACCAATGCCTCAAATATCTCGCCATTTACATTGGCACAGGCCTTTAAAACACCCTGTCCACCATAACGATCCTCATCTGAATCTCTAAGTTCTACGGCTTCATGAATTCCCGTTGATGCCCCCGACGGTACCGCAGAACGCCCAAAGGCGCCACCTTCTAGTGTGACATCCACTTCAATAGTGGGATTGCCTCTTGAATCAATAATTTCCCGGGCAAATATATCGGTGATGGCTGTCATTAGGCGTACATTTCGGTTCCTGCGATTTTTATATGGTTGATAGCTGTAACAGGTGTCACTGGCAAGTGTTTTGGGATCAGAATCTGAACCCGCGCAAATGGAAAATAATATTTACAATGTTTGCAACCAACCAAGAAATTTCCTTCTACTTCTCAAACGGAATTATAATATATTAAACGGCTATGGGATGAGCCTTGGATATACTATCAAGCTCAAGTAAGGTTTCAATAATTTCTGGTAAGTCCTTAAGATAAATCATGTTTGGGCCGTCACTGGGCGCATTGTTAGGATCCTGATGAGTTTCTATAAATACACCAGCAACCCCAACAGCAACAGCTGCGCGAGCAAGAATAGGGGCAAATTTTCTGTCACCACCAGTTGCTGTGCCCTGTCCCCCGGGTTGCTGAACGGAGTGGGTCGCATCGAAAATGACTGGATACCCGGTTTGGGCTAGTATTGGTAAAGAGCGCATATCAGAAACAAGTGTATTATAACCAAAGCTTGCACCCCGTTCGCAGAGAAGTATGTTCTCATTGCCCGTGGTCTCTATCTTTCGGACCACGTTTTTCATGTCCCATGGAGCCATAAATTGTCCTTTCTTGACGTGGAGGACCCTTCCAGTCTGTCCAGCGGCAATTAGCAAGTCAGTTTGGCGACAAAGAAAAGCAGGGATTTGGAGGACGTCAACTGATTTGGAAACTTTAACAGCCTCCTCTACAGTATGTATATCGGTTAGTACTGGACATTTGAACTCGTTCCTAATCGCTTCAAAAATGGGTAAGGATTCCTCAATTCCAAGGCCACGTTTTGCGTCGACGCTAGTGCGGTTTGCTTTGTCATAGGAGGTTTTATATATGAGACCAATACCAAACGTTTTAGCAAGCTCTGTAAGCGCACCGGCCATTTCAAAGGCGTGTTCCTTGGATTCAAGGGCACAAGGCCCGGCTATAAGTTTGATTTTCTGATTGTTGGCAAGGGATAAGTTACCGATGTGAACAACACGAGGTTCTTGCATGAGATTCTTACCTTAAACCAGGCGTGACTGCTTGACAGCAGCACGGACAAAATCAATGAACAAGGGGTGAGGTTGAAAAGGTCTGGACTTGAGTTCGGGGTGAAACTGAACGCCAATAAACCAGGGATGATCGGGGATTTCGATTATTTCAGGGAGTGTACCATCTGGCGACTTTCCTGAATAGTGTACGCCAACTTCGGTAAGTTGATCCTCATAAGCGATATTTACTTCATAACGGTGTCGATGACGTTCACTAATCGTAGTTAAGCCATAAATTTCTTTTACCCTACTACTATCTTTAAGTTCACAGGGATACGCCCCGAGCCGCATTGTTCCGCCTTTATCTGAGATGTGATCTCTCTTATGCAGTACGCCATGACGCTCCCATTCAGTCATAAGGCCCACCACGGGCTCACTGCATGGACCAAACTCCGTGGTTCCGGCATTTTTTATTCCAGCTAAATTACGAGCAGCTTCAACAACTGCCATTTGCATGCCAAAACAGATTCCGAAGTATGGCACCAGCCTTTCTCGTGCATACTTTGCAGCTCTAATCTTGCCTTCAGTTCCTCTTTCACCAAATCCACCAGGGATAAGGATGCCGTTTACACCTTCTAGGCTTTGAATAGCTTCATTATCCTCAAAAGTATCTGACTCGAGCCATTTAAGGTTAACACAAACATTATTAGCGATACCCCCATGGGCTAACGCCTCGGTAAGAGATTTATAGGCATCTTTTAATCCTGTATATTTGCCGACAACGGCAATTGATACTTCCCCTTCTGGTTTGGTAGCAAGTTTAACGATATCTTGCCACGGTTTGAGATCCGGCTCAGTTGTATTTTCAAGGCGAAAATGTTCGCAAACTTGTCTATCTAACCCCTGTTCGTGATAAACTATAGGTACTTTATAGATACAATCTACGTCCAGAGCTGGAATCACAGCTTCTTCTCTAACATTACAAAATAGCGCCACCTTTTTTCTGTCGGCTTCTGGAATGTCTCGATCAGATCTACATAGCAATAGGTCTGCTTGTATACCAACATTCAAAAGTTCCTTTACTGAGTGTTGCGTTGGTTTTGTTTTCAATTCACCCGCTGCAGCAATAAAGGGAATTAAAGTCAAGTGGATATACATTGTGCGATCTTGGCCCAACTCGTTACCAAGTTGTCGGATTGCCTCTAAGAATGGCAAACTTTCAATATCTCCAACTGTGCCACCAATCTCGCAAAGAACAAAATCCTCATCACTAATGTTTGACAAAATAAATTCTTTGATAGCATCCGTGACATGGGGGATAACTTGGATCGTTGCTCCTAGGTATTCTCCCCTTCTCTCTTTAGCTATTACGTCAGAATAAATTCGGCCTGTCGTTAGATTGTCGCTTTGTTTTGCATCTACACAGGTGAATCTTTCGTAGTGACCAAGGTCGAGATCGGTTTCGGCGCCATCATCTGTTACAAAAACTTCGCCGTGCTGGTAAGGGCTCATGGTGCCAGGATCGACGTTTAAATAAGGGTCAAGCTTGCGAAGCCGGACACGAAAACCACGGGCCTGCAGCAATGTCGCCAATGCCGCTGACGCTAATCCTTTTCCAAGTGAGGAGACCACGCCGCCAGTAATAAATATAAAACGCGCCATGGGTGGATAACCTATAACATTAGAGGTAAGTAAAAAAGAGAAGAGGCGGCAAAATTGCCGCCTCTCTGGTAAGTCTTTGTAATCCAATCCATAAAAATTAATTAGCAGGTGACTTGGGTAATGATGGAAGGGACGGCAAAGATTTAACGGGCTGTTGATTCGTCGGTTCACCAACCGGTCTATCAATGATAGAACTCCGAGATGAACGACCCTGATCGGCTAGGATAGCTAAAAGTAGGCTCGTAGCCATAAAAGCAGCAGCAATGATTCCCGTTGCACGCGTAAGCAGATTTGCCGTGGCACGTCCGGTCATAAAGCCACCCATGCCTCCACCAGAGCCTCCACCGATACCTAGGCCGCCACCCTCACTTTGCTGTACCAGTACAATGAGTATCATAGAGATGGCGAGCATCAAATGAATAACAATAACTACAGTCGTCATAGCGGAACCATGAAATTAAAACCAAAATCAAAACTTATTTCTAGATACTTTACTTTGGGCCACTTTCTAACTTGTTTTCACTACTTGTAAATGTTTTTTACTCTCTATCAAGGCAACATGTAGCAATTGCCATAAAATCCTCCCAGTTAAGGCTCGCCCCACCAACTAATGCACCGTCCACATCAGATAAGCTCAAGAATTCATAAGCGTTGCTAGGCTTTACAGATCCTCCATAGAGGATCCGAGTTTGATTTGCGTGTGCAGAAGATACGATACCAGAAAGATTTTCTCTAATCATGGAATGAATTTCCTGCACATCATATTTATTTGGTGTGACGCCTGTTCCAATTGCCCATATGGGCTCATATGCAATAATCATGTTTGCAGACGTGGAATGAGGTGGCAATGAAGCAGATAGCTGAGAAAGGATTACATTTTTTGTTTGACCATCAGCCTTTTGATCCGCACTTTCCCCAACGCAAATGATTGCAATTAGGTTTGCGGCTATTGCAGATGATGCCTTCTCAAAAATAATTTTATTTGTTTCGCTATGTGCTAAACGACGTTCTGAATGGCCTACTATGACGTGGGAACATCCGATATCGGCGAGCATTTCTGCGCTAATATCGCCTGTATAGGCCCCAGACGAAGCAGGATGACAATCTTGTGCGCCTAAAAATATTTTAGACCCTTTGATCAAGCTTGAAATCATTCCAAGCATGGTAGCAGGCGGGCAAATGAGTGTCTCGAATGTAGAGTTTGAAATCTTAGATAAGGCGGTCACAATATTTTCTACCCGCAGCAGGCTATCTTGACGAAGCCCATTCATTTTCCAATTCCCCGCAATCAAAGGACGCCGCAATTCCGCCATCACAAAAATCCCTCTAATTTAGAACATTATCCGGCACAATCAAATTGCATGTTGTAGGGCTTGAGTCACGCTTTTATGATGTGATCACTCTAAGTGAGGAGATTGGTATAAACTGCCATAAAGTGAATGGTTAATCAGGTACAAATATGATGCTCGGAAATTTTCGGGAAAAAATACTATCATGGGGTGCAAAATTACTCCTTGGATTGCTGATCATTAGTTTTGGTTTGTGGGGCATTGGTGATTATACGACGAACACTGGTGGAGATGATCAGATTGTTGCGGAAATAGGGGGACAGGAAATTAGTTCTCGTGAATTAGAGTCCCAAATTCAAGTTTCTATCTCCCGAATGCGGGAAATTTTGGGTCAGAACATAACAAATGAACAGGCTCTTGCGTTCGGGATTGTTGATCAAACTTTGAATGGTATGGTCCAAGAAATCATATTTTCTGAAGGAGCTAGAAACACAGGTCTCATAATAAATGATGATTTTCTAAACCAAGAAATAAGAAGCGATAAGCAATTTAAAAACCGTGCGGGGCAGTTTGATCGAAATGTATTTCAACAATCAATCAACCGAGCAGGATACAGTGAAGGTACTTACGTTGATCTTTATCGCAGAGAACTGCTTCAGAAACAGCTACTGAGCGCTTTCGAGTATGGGATTTCAGTTCCTGTAGCCCTAACGGATAGTGTCCTCCGTTACAGAGAAGAACGGCGTGTAATTAAGTTAATTAAAATTAAGCATACTGCCCTCAACCTAATACCGGATCCACCGTCTTCGATACTTGCAAAGTTTCATAGCGATAATGCCGCTCGGTTTTCTGCACCCGAGTATCGGACGGTAACCCTTTTAAGGGTGCAGCCTAAAGATATTTCAGATGAAATTGAGGTTTCAGAGGAACAGATCAAAAATGAATATGATAGCCGTATCTCAGAATTTAGCCAGGAGGAACGTAGAAAAATACAGCAAATCCTAGTTTCTGAAGAGCCGTTGGCTCAAAAGGTAATGTCGCGCTTAAAAATGGGGAATGATTTTATTGAGGTAGCAAAGGGAGTAGCAAACTTCGATCAAGAAGCTTTAGAATTAGGAGATTTGACGCGTGGGGAGTTAGCGATCAGAGAACTTGGGGATGCGGCATTCATATTAAATGCTGGCAATTACACTGTACCAATTCGAAGCAGTCTCGGGTGGCATATTTTACGAGTCACTAACATAACACCGGCGACAAAAAAAGCATTAGGAGAGGTCCGGAGTGGATTGAAACGCAGCATTCAGTTAGATTTGGCGGCAGATTCATTAATTACACTATCTAATCAAATAGAGGATGAACTCGGCGCAGGAGCTAGTATTAGGGATGCAGCTGGCCGCTTGAATCTTAAAGTGGAAAATATTCCGGCGATAGATAAACAAGGGTTAAATGAGCGTGGTAAAGCTATTGACGGGATTAGTGATCAAAAGGAAATTTTAAATGCAGTATTTGCGACATCGGAAGGAGAAGATAGCGACCTTAAGGACTATGGGTCGTCGAGCTTTTTTATGTTACATGTCAATAAGGTAACAAAACCAACTCTTCGACCGTTAGATAAAATTATTAATGATGTCAGAATGGCTTGGAAGCGTGACCATCGGGCCGAAGAGGCAGAAAACAAGGCGAAAAATCTGGTTAACGAACTTAATAACGGTATCTCACCTAAGATTTTGGCAAGTAAACTTAAGGTTGATCTATTATCAACCAAGCCATTCACAAGAACCGGTGAAGGACTTAAAACGGAATTACCGAGAGAACTTATCTCAAAGGTCTTTGCTTCTAAGGTAAGAAATTCAGTCCTAGCAGCAGGTGACGGCGTTCACCTGGTTGCATTCGTTTCTGAAAAAAAACATCCAATTACTTCCAACAGCAGTAAACTTGCCGAAGCTATCCGTGCGCAATTAAACGAAAATATTTTGGGTGATTTGAAGAAACAACTAGCCGAGGCCCTTCGAAAGCGACTGGGTGTTACGATTAACAGGGAAAATATTAAACAAATATTTTCAAAAACAAATACCCCATGAACGCATCAGTATTTTTGAATAACAGTAGTTAGACTCCATAAGAATTAAACAGCCTGGTAGTTTTAATTCTATAATAATTCAAATTTAAACGTATTTATTTTGAATATAGTTTGGCCTTATTTTGCCGTTAACTTGATCAAATTTCTTGGTATTCCAATACGTTTTGCCATGATTACGCTGATAGGAACAAGGTTGAAGCCTTTTTTGGTGATTACGGGGAGCCATTGAGATAAAGCGGAGATAGTTGTTGCCCTTGGGTGGCCTATCGCTACCGCATACCCTTGTTTTTTTGCAAGTTTTTCGAGCACCTCAAGTTGGGCTAATATAAATTCTAAACTGGGTTCGTGATCAAGAAAAACATTCCGAGTCACATGAGGAACGTGGTATTTCTGAGCCAATTTTGGGATGACTGTTTTTTCAGATGTCCGACTATCCAAAAAAAGTAATCCTCTGAGGCTAAGTTCTTCCATAATTAGGCTGACGCCTCTGACATTACTTGTAAAACGGCTTCCCATATGATTGTTGATGCCAACGCTTTCTGGCACCTTAGTGAGCGCCAATTTAATATTTTTCCTAATTTCTTCATCCGAGTCGTCAACCCTCAGGAAGTTTGGGCCGGGATTTAATGTCTTATTAAATGGTTCCATTGGAACGTGGGCCATAATTTCATGTCCGGCACTTTTTGCATGCTGTACTTGTTCGTTCAGTTTAGTTGCGTAAGTGAGGAAGGAAATAGTTAGAGGGGCAGCAAGCTCAATTGCATGCTTTGTGCCTATTTTGTCAACTCCCGCATCGTCTATCACAATGGCAATTTGGGGGCCAGGTCGTAAGTCCTCTGTGTTGACAGAATTAATGCGCCAGAGTGGTTTAACTGTTCTATTTGATGCAGTAAATTCTTTAAATTTACTGTCTTTATGAGGTTTTTCAGACTTTGCTTGGGTGTGGACTTCCATCTCTATTGGGCTGGACCAGTATACCCCTTCAACTGGATATTCTTGTTCAACACTCTCACGAGAAACCGGTATTTCATCAATGACCGAATTTGGAGTTTTCTGGATAGCGTTAATTCTTGGTTCCTCACGTTTAATGGAAGAAATTTTATTTTTTTCACCTGGATCAGGGGGTTTAGACTCATCCGAATTAATGTTCTGATCAACCTTTGGCAATATTTCAGGAATGGCTATCCTGGTAAGTCCTTGAACTTTTACTCCAGCATTTTGGTTTTGGGAATTAAGAAAAAAGATTGCGGAGATGGTGCCAACAGCTCCCGCCCCCGCTATTAAACCAGTTGCCAAAAAGACTTTTGTCCTGTGTTTAATCGTTAGTATCCTATAGTGCTCAACGACGTCCCGTTATATTTCTGCGATACTTTCAAAGAATAATATCAACACTACAACATGACCCAACAAGATAACGCCATTAGATCATGTGGAATGATGTAGTAAAGGCAAATGCTTAATTATTCCAAATGCTCTTGACCCAAGTAAAACAGAGCACCATTGTGCCACAAATTTGTAATTTATTTGGAAGCGAAGTTAATTGATAAGTTATTGTAATATAAAAAAATAATAAAGTTAAAATAAGAAGTTATGTTCATTTATGAATGTATTTGATCGTCAGTTAGAATTGGACAACAAAAGAATATGGATATGCAGAGTATGAGATCTTACATCTCCATGTTAGCGAATGGTGAAGTTCTCAATGAAATTGAAGCTGAAAACGCTTTTAATATCATCATGTCTGGTGACGCCACTCCAGCTCAAATTGGTGGATTTTTGATGGCACTTAGGGTTAGAGGCGAATCGATTTCTGAAATTACTGGAGCTGCCCGTGCATTGAGGGCAAAAGCACTTTTTATCGAGGCCCCAGAAAATGCAATGGATATTGTAGGTACGGGCGGTGATGCTACAGGAACTTATAATATTTCCACGGGAGCATCTCTTGTTTTAGCAGGAACAGGTATTCCAGTCGCGAAGCACGGTAACCGAGCCTTGTCATCTAAATCTGGTGCTGCTGACGTTCTTACATCGCTAGGTATGAATAACGAAGCAGATTTTGCGCTGATAAAAAAATCGATTTGGGAAGCTGGTATAGGATTTCTTATGGCGCCAAGGCACCACAGTGCTATGCGACACGTTGCAGGCCCACGTGTTGAACTGGCGACGAGAACAATTTTCAATGTGCTGGGCCCGATTAGCAACCCGTCAGGAGTAAAAAGGCAGTTAACGGGCGTATATTCCAGGGAATTAATGGAACCGATTGCCCATGCCCTTGGCAATTTAGGTTGTGAGCGTACCTGGGTAGTTCATGGATCTGATGGGACTGATGAGTTAACAACCGCCGGGAAATCATATGTCGCATCGCTTGAAAATGGTAAAGTGAACACCTTTGAAATTTCACCTAGCGATGCGGGACTTCCTGAGGCTAAACTTGAAGATCTGAAGGGTGGAGATGCTGAATATAACGCTTTAGCTATCCGTAAGATGTTAGCGGGTGAACCTGGTCCATATCGTGACGTGGTGCTTCTAAATACGGCGGCGGCGCTAATAATTTCTGATAAGGTTAAGGATCTGAAAGAGGGCGTCAACATTGCAGCAAATACTATCGATAGCGGAAAGGCCAAATTAGTATTAGAAAGAATGATAGAAATCACAAATAGTATTGATGTTAATGGGGAGCTAGAGGACGCGTGAGAGACGTTCTCGAAAAAATTTGTGATCAAAAAAAAGTTTTTGTAAAAGAACGACGAACTGAATATCCCGAGTCGTACTTAGAGAAACAAATAGCAGTTAAAGATGCCCCGAGTAAATTTATCAAAGCATTAAACAATTCGTTAGCTTCAGGCTTTTTTTCTTTAATAGCTGAGATTAAGAAAGCTTCTCCTTCGCGTGGGTTGATTAGAAAAGTATTCAAACCTGCGGAATTGGCTGTTGCCTATAAGATGGGAGGCGCGACGTGTTTATCTGTTCTTACTGATGGGCCCTATTTCCAAGGAGACAATAGAGATCTAGAACAGGCAAAAGCTGCTGTGGACTTACCAATTCTCCGAAAGGATTTCATGATTGACCCCTATCAAATTTTGGAATCTAGAGCAATTGGTGCGGATTGTGTACTTTTAATTATGGCTGCGGTCTCTGATCCAGTAGCTTCTTTATTATATAATAATGCCCAAGAATTAGGGATGGATGTATTAGTTGAGGTGCACGATGAGAATGAGATGGAACGGGCTCTCGCGCTCCAGCCAAAACTGATCGGTATCAATAACCGAAACCTCAAAACGTTGAAGATTGATCTTGGGACGACGGAAAGACTAGCCCCTAAGGTGCCGGAAGATGTAATATTGGTGAGCGAGAGTGGTATTCACCTAAATACAGATCTAAAAAGAATTTCCGCGTTGGGCATAAATTGTTTTCTTGTGGGTGAGTCACTTATGCGCCAAGCGGATGTTGAAAAGGCCGTTAGGGACCTGCTTGGTAATAATATCAAAAGTAAAACTGATGGTATGAAGTGATGAATGATTTAACGCACATTGACGCCGAAGGGAACGCCGTGATGGTAAATGTTTCTGCCAAAAACATTACAGAACGTACAGCGACTGCGGCAGGATCCGTTTATATGCTTCCTGAAACTCTCAAACTGATTATTAATTCTGGAGTCAAAAAAGGCGATGTATTAAGTGTCGCACAGTTAGCAGGAATTATGGGAGCCAAGAAAACCTCTGATTTAATACCGTTATGCCATCCACTTAATCTTACGTCGGTTCGAATAGAATTGTCTTGTGATGAGAAACGTAGCGCCGTTGATATTACAGGAACTTGCTCACTGTCAGGAAAAACGGGTGTAGAGATGGAGGCACTGACGGGTGTCAGTATTGCGGCTCTAACGGTCTACGATATGTGTAAGGCTGTGGATAGAGGTATGCAGTTATCTGATATAAGATTGGTGCAAAAATCAGGTGGCAAATCCGGCACTTTTACCGAGGTTAATAATGGATAGAGCAAGCGATGGCCTAATTAGTGTAGAAGAAGCCATCTCAAGAGTTTTGGAGGGTATTTTACCCCTAAATTCAGAGCAAGTTAGTATTTCTGAAGCTTTTGGAAGGGTTCTTGCGATTGAGGTAGCATCAAGAATTACTCAGCCACCGTTAGCAGTTTCAGCTATGGATGGATATGCAGTCCGTGCTAGTGATGTTTTATCTGTTCCCATCACACTTACGCAAGTTGGGGAAGCTGCTGCAGGAGCAGGTTTTGATGGATCTATCCGTGACGGAGAAACAGTTAGAATATTCACCGGTGCGCCTATTCCGGAAGGCGCTAATGCCATTGTGATCCAAGAAGACACAAAAGCAAAAGGAGATAAAATAGTAATTAAATCTTCTGTTGAAGTGGGTCAGTTTGTTCGGCCGAAAGGGCTGGATTTTGAAAAAGGCCAGATTTTGCTATCGGCCGGAACTCGTTTGAATTCACGGCATGTTGCGCTGGCGTCCGCTATGAATATTCCTTGGTTATATGTAAGGCGAAAACCTCGTATTGCTATACTTCCGACCGGTGATGAACTAGTCATGCCGGGTGAACACCTCAAACCTGGCCAAATTATAAGTTCAAACAGCTTAGGTTTATCGGCTTTTGTTAAGGCTGCCGGGGGGGTGGGGGTAAACCTTGGCATAGCACAAGATAATTCAGATTCAATTCGTAACTTAATATCCAATGTCAAGGGAGCGGATATGCTTGTTACAATAGGTGGTGCCTCTGTTGGTGATTATGATCTTATTAAGAGCGTGCTGAGTGAGGAAGGATTAAATATTACCTTTAGCCGCGTAGCTATGCGACCTGGGAAACCACTAATATTTGGACAGATCCACGGGAAGCCGATGCTTGGCTTGCCAGGTAATCCCGTCTCTGCGGGTGTAACGGCCCTTTTGTTTCTCAAACCAGCAATTGATCTTATGCTAGGCCGTCCGAACCAAAACGAGCCTAAGGAGACGGCGGTTTTGGGACTTGATTTGGAGAGTAATGATGAACGTCAAGATTATCTACGTTCAACTCTGGTACGGGAGATCAATGGAGAATTACATGTAATGCCATTTGAAAGACAAGATAGTTCTATGCTAGCTATTTTTACCGATGCTGATTGCCTTGTTGTTCGCAAACCTTTTGCTCAACCCGCTTTAAAGGGTGAACGTGTGCCAATCATACGTTTGGATCCAAATGCATAAAACCCTCCCCCATTAATAGTGAAATAGCTATTCCGATTGAGGATTACTCTCTAATAGTCATTTAGACTTCTTTTCATTTGGTTATAACCAACCATAATAAATCTGCTCATAAAAAATTTGTCTGGCAGGTTGGTAAATTGCGGGGTTATATTCGACGATGTACTAAATCGCTAGTGGCAACCGCAGCAGAAGCCAAATTCGCGCTTTCAGAAACAAGCTTTATGTTTATGTCAAACACGGAAATTAGTAGTCGATATTCAATTTAAAACGTGCTCTTTACTAAGTATGGTATGGAAGAAATAACATTATTTTGATCCCTATTGGTTAATTTCTAAGTGCTGCGCCACGCATGCTTTGGTATCCGTTGTTATTAAATCAATATTATTGACACATAACAGGAACTAAACTAGAACAATTGAGAACATAATTTACTTGACAGAAGAATTTTATTGAAGTTATAGGTTAAGGTGAATTTCAATAAGACAAGTACTATTATCTAATATCTGATCAAAGGTGGCTTATTAAAACTAAAAGTGTGGATGATTAATCCGATTAAAATGTAATAAATAGTTGGGAATTAGCATGCTAACTAAAAAGCAGTATCAACTACTGATGTTCATTGATAGTCGTCTTAAAGTAGTTGGAATTTCTCCGTCTTTCGAAGAAATGAAGGTGGCACTAAATTTAAAATCAAAGTCCGGGATACACCGATTAATTACGGGTCTTGAAGAACGCGGGTTTATCCGTCGATTACCTTACAGGGCTCGTGCACTTGAGGTGCTTAAACTTCCTGAAAATACTTCAGTTTTCGGCCGAGATGTGGTTACACAATTAAATGCCTCTAATGAAGCGAAGTTCAAAAAACACTATACTACTGAGACTGGAGTAGTTGATCTTCCCCTTTATGGAAAAATAGCTGCAGGTACACCTGTTGAGGCGCTAAGGGATCCCAGTCAAACCATTGGAGTGCCAGCGTTTATGCTAGGTAGGGGGGAACACTACACGCTAGAGATAGATGGAGAGTCTATGATTGATGCTGGCATAAATGACGGTGATACGGTTGTGATTGAACGGTGTGATGTTGCTGAATCGGGTGCCATAGTAGTCGCCTTGATTGACCAAACCGAGGTGACGCTGAAACGTTTACGTAAGAGGGGAGCTTCGATTGCTTTGGAGCCTGCAAATAAGAACTATGACACACGGATTTTCGGTCCGGATAGGGTCGACATTCAAGGCCGCCTGGTCGGGTTACTAAGGCGGTACTAACAACCGTAGCAATAAAAATGATAGAAGTTTGATACAGTTAATATAACAGAATATGTAAATGTACGCGTTTATACACGTTCGAGAGATTCTAAATTACCCTTAGTATAATATTATATGGGTTCTGAGCTAGAGGATGATTGAAAATAGAACTGCTTTGACAAAGTGTAAAAATCAGGGCAGAGAAATAACAATAGAATTCCTAATTGGAATCATTGCTGGATAAATATAGACGTCTGATGCAAGATTGCTAACCCTCTAACTATTTCAGCATGGAAAAATGCATTAAGCTAGATCCAAAGCATAATTCGTAGAGCATTTGGGTTGCGTGACTTCTGCATTTTCTCAGTTTAAAATATCTTCAAAATAGAATAACTCAATTATTACAAAGAGTTGATATTGGAATCTGGAGTTATCACTCGTTTTGCCCCCTCCCCAACCGGATTTTTACATATTGGGGGTGCAAGAACGGCACTTTTTAATTTTCTTTATGCCCGGCATACCGGCGGTAAGTTTTTATTACGGATCGAAGATACCGATCTAAAACGATCAACAAAAGAGGCTGTTGATGCCATCTTGGAAGGCTTAGAGTGGCTAGGATTGTATTGGGACGAAGAACCAATTTCTCAGGCCTCCCGTCGCCATCTCCACGTAGCACTGGTAAAAAAACTAATAGAAGAGAGTAAAGCATACTACTGTTATTGTTCGCCTGAAGAACTCGCAGAAATGAGAAACTTGGCAAAAGCGGAAGGTAAATCAAAGTTTTATGATGGCCGCTGGCGGGATCGCGACCCTCCAAATAGCCCGAGTGGTGTTAAACCAGTGATAAGGTTAAAATCTCCGTTGGATGGCGAAACTACTGTCTCAGATTTAATACAAGGAGATGTTAGTGTTTCAAATGATGAAATGGATGACATGATTTTGCTTCGGGCAGATGGTTCACCCACGTATATGCTGGCAGTTGTAGTCGACGATCATGACATGAATATCAGCCACGTAATTAGAGGTGATGATCACTTAACAAACACATTTAGGCAGTTACAAATATATAAAGCTTTTGGTTGGGATCAGCCGACTTTCGCGCATATGCCCCTTTTGCATGGATTAGATGGAACAAAATTGTCAAAACGTCATGGTGCCCTGGGGCTAGGGGAGTTTCGGAAAATGGGGTTACTCCCTGAGGCCATGAATAATTATTTATTGCGCCAAGCTTGGGCGCATGGAGACGATGAGATAATTTCCCTTGAACAAGCAATTGAGTGGTTTGACATAAAGGATGTGGGCCGTTCTCCTTCAAATTTCGACTTTAGCAAACTCATAAGTCTGAATAGTCATTATCTTCGGGAAGCAGATGACGGGCATTTGGTGACATTAATAACACCAATTCTTATTGAAAACTTGCATGGTAAACTTGATAATCGAGCCTTTGATCGAATAAGAAGTGGAATGTCCGGTTTAAAGGAAAGGGCAAAAAATATTGACGAACTTGCTAAAAATGCAGAGTTTTATGCTTGCCGACGTCCCATCACAGTAAGTGATAAAGCGTTAAAGGTGCTAGATGTATCAGGTAAGAGCCATCTCAATAATCTTCAGATTCAACTTGGTTCTATTGAGGATTGGTCAAGTCTTTCGCTGAATGATGCCATTGTCAAATATGCCAAGAAAAAAGATATCAAGCTTGGGGTTATAGCCCAACCATTACGAGCTGCATTAACTGGTAATACGGTTTCTCCTGGAATATTTGAAATCCTTGCAGTTCTCGGGAAAGAGCAGTCGTTAGCTCGCATAAATGATGTGTTAACCTGATTATGAGTGAGTTAGAATTTACCTTGCTAGAAGAGGATAGCACCTTAGATAAGAAAGAACACTTGGGAGTGGATTAAGATGAATTCGCAATCTAACAAAAAGACTTTCACGCTTACTGATAATTCCTCTGGAGAACAGATTGAATTACCAGTAATGGAAGGGACCGTTGGTCCTAGGGTAATTGATGTAAGGCGTCTTTATGCAGAAACAGGGTGTTTCACATATGACCCTGGCTACACTTCGACCGGAAGTTGTGAATCGCGTATAACTTACATTGATGGCGAGGAAGGGGTTCTACTTTATCGCGGATATCCAATCCAAGAGTTAGCAACAAATTGCGATTATCCCGAGGTCTGTTATCTCCTGTTATATGGTGATTTACCTACGCAGAAACAACAGTCAAAGTTTGAACATGATATCACCTATCATACAATGCTGCACGAACAGCTAAATACCTTTTATAGGGGCTTTCGCCGAGACTCTCATCCTATGGCAATCATGTGCGGCGTTGTCGGTGCGCTTTCAGCCTTTTATCATGATAGTCTTGATATCAGCGATCCTCGGCATCGTATGGTTGCGTCTTATCGCATGATAGCGAAAATCCCTACCATTGCCGCACAGGCTTACAAGTATTCAATTGGTCAACCATTTGTTTATCCTAGGAACGATCTAAAATATTCTGAAAATTTCTTGTATATGATGTTTGCACATCCGGCAGAAGATTATCAGGCCAACCCGATTCTAGCCCGAGCAATGGACCGAATACTTATACTCCATGCAGATCATGAGCAAAATGCGTCAACTTCGACTGTTCGTTTAGCTGGGTCTAGTGGTGCAAACCCGTTTGCTTGTATCGCTGCGGGAATAGCCTCACTTTGGGGCCCCGCGCACGGTGGCGCAAATGAGGCGGTCCTAAACATGCTTGAAGAAATTGGTGATGTGGGGAATATTTCTAAATTCATTAAAATGGCAAAAGATAAGGATGATCCCTTCCGGCTTATGGGGTTTGGCCATCGTGTTTATAAGAATTTTGACCCTCGGGCCCGTGTTATGCAGGAAACCTGTCATGAAGTGCTGGATGAATTAGGAATAAATGATGAACCGCTATTGGATTTAGCAATGGGACTGGAAAGGATTGCGCTTGAGGATGAATATTTTGTAGAAAAAAAATTATATCCGAATGTAGACTTCTATTCAGGTATTATATTTAAAGCTCTCGGTATCCCAGCGAGTATGTTTACAGTATTGTTTGCAGTGGCTAGGACTGTGGGCTGGATTGCTCAATGGAATGAAATGATCGAGGATCCAAGTCAACGTATAGGTCGTCCTCGACAGCTATATACCGGCGAAAACAAAAGAAAATTTAAAGAATTGAAAGACCGAAACTAGAAAGGGAAGATTGAAAACCCTCTTAGTCCAAAAAGAAGTATAATATTTATTATGTGCTACTAATCTCTTTGTACTAACTCAATTTTGTAACCATCAGGGTCCTCTATAAAGGCAATGACCCGGGTTCCCCCTTTCATCGGACCTGCTGGACGTGGAACTGGTATTCCCTCTTTTTCCATTGCGTCACAAACGGCATAGGCATCAGGAACTGCAACTGCTAGGTGTCCGAACGCCTCACCCATTGCATAAGGTTCTTTATGATCCCAATTATGTGTAAGCTCTACAACAGTATCAGTTTTTTCATCTCCGTAACCGACGAAGGCGAGTGTAAATCTCCCTTGTTCATAATCTTTACGGCGTAAAACTTTCATTCCAAGATGGCGTGTATAAAAGTCTATCGAGTTATCTAAGTCAGTGACACGTATCATCGTATGTAAAAGACGAAATTCATCAGTAGATATAGGCATTTCTATAGTTACCATTTAATTAGCACGATGATTAAAATACACTTTTCTTAGCGATGACTTCAAGTATAGCTTGAGCGGCTCGCTCGCTAGGTAGGTGACCACCAACAGTTATCAGACCTAGCGCTGCTTTAAAATTTTTTCGTTGTTTTGATCGGAATTCTGTATCGTTCAGTGCTTTCATTAAATGGGGTAAAATTAGATGCGGTTTGCAATTTTCCAGAATCAGTTCGGGGACAACCTCTTTATCCAATATGATATTGATTAAGTTGACGTATTTTAGCCTAACAAAAGTTCTGGCAACAATTCTGGATAAAAATGACATTTTGTAGATAGTAACGTACGGTATGTCAGCTAACGCCAATTCGAGTGCAACAGTACCTGAGCAAGCTAGACCGACGTCACTAGCAGCAAAGGCATTATATTTTTTATTATCGTTTCCTTCCGTGAACGTTATTCTGTATGGCCATGTCTGAACCACTGACCTTACATAGGTTGCAACATCATCAGCGAGCGGCAAAACGATTTGAAAATTATTTAATTTCTTTGAAAGCAAGTCTAGAGTGCGTTCAATTATGGGAAGATGTTTTGTAACTTCAATTGATCGACTGCCAGGTAAAATACAAATTAATTTTGTATCCTGCTGTATTCCGTTATCAGTTCTAAATCCAACACCATCCCCCCTCATTGCCCCACTCTGAACTATTGGGTGACCAACAAATACGCTGTCTAAACCAACATCATCAAAGTATTGTGATTCAAATTGGAATAGCGTCAAAACACAATCCAAGTATCGGCTCATTCGGCTTGCTCGCCATTGTTTCCATGCCCATACAGACGGAGCGACATAGTGGATTAGCCGTGTGTCGGCATTACACCGTTTTAACTTACTTGCAACACGGAGGCAAAAACCGGGAGCATCTATTGTTACAACGGCATCAGGCTTTCCCGATGTTATTTTTATAGTTGTTTCTTTAATGCGGCTCAAAACTCGTGGAATGTAAGGTAGTATTTCAGAAATTCCTATGACAGACAAATCACTAATAGGAAAAAAGCTATTCAAGCCCTGCTCCTTCATTTTTTTCCCACCTATACCGGAAAATTCAATGGGTGAATTTGAAACTTTGTTGAGAGCTGTCATGAGCTCTCCCCCAAGCATATCTCCTGACGTTTCACCTGCAATCAGGCAAATTTTTAAAGGTTTTTCCTGATAGTGATCATTGCTCATTATTAAGTTTTGTTCCTATAACAAACAGGCCACATTGATCAGCCATTTTTGTTACTTTCGCACGATCTACCACTAAAGTTTGTCCTGTTTCGACAACAATTCCTGAGAAACCGCATTCAGCAGCTAGTTGGACAGTTCGGACACCAATCGTCGGAAGGTCAACTCTCCGATCTTGATCAGGTTTTTTAATTTTTATTAAGATAGGTTTCCCATGATCAGAAACTGTATCGCGACAGCGCTTTATAAGTTCATCGGTACCACTTTTATTTTCAGTTCCAATTATTGTATTGTTCTGAATTACAATGGCTTGTCCGGTATCTTGCTGGCCTATTATTTGAGCTTGAAGAATACCAGATTGTATAAATTTGAGATCCTGACTGTTTGGTTTAATCATTCCAAATGGTCCAGCTGGTGCCAATAAATCCGAGAGCAATTCGTCAATACCGATAACCTTAAACCCTTCACATTCAAATTCTTCTGCGATAGCCGTTAGTAAAGAATTATCCCCTCCCAGCATAATACTGCCAATACGAAAAATTATACTTATAGCTCGCCAATCAGGAAACAAAGTCATAATTGAAGGGCGCCGAACTGCCCCAACCATCACGATCTCCTCTACGTTTTGTTCCTTTAGACTTTGAATAATCTTTCCAGCAGCACCTAGCCTAACCCATTTTACTGGAAGTTCATGCAAAACCCTTTGGTCTGCATTACCAACTAGTGCAATCACGAAATACTCACGTCCATTATATTGGCAATGTTCAGCAAGATATTTTGGCAGCAGGCCGCCACCAGCTATAATTCCAAGTTTACGCTGCATCCTCAAATAATGGCTGACATATTGATCTGCTGGAATCCTGGTTAATGAAGGTTACAATTTCTCTGACTGGTTCAACATGACTAAAGAGTTCTGCTACATCAGCTAGACGTTCAGCTTGAGTTCCCTCCTGAGCAAATATTAAACGATAAGCTCTCCTTAAATCGTGTATGACATTATTGGGTATTTTACGTCTTTTTAAACCAACTAGATTTAAGCCTGATAGATGTGCACGGTTGCCCATGACTAGTCCATACGGAATAACATCGTTCTCAATTCCCGACATACCCCCTATCATGGCATGCCTCCCTATTCTAACAAATTGATGAACCGCAGATAATCCACCAACTATTGCCCAATCTCCGATGTTGACGTGTCCGGCCAAAGTAGCGTTATTAACCAGGATGACATTGTCACCAATTTGGCAATCATGAGCTACATGGGCTCCTATCATAAATAAGCAATTATCACCAATTCGTGTGAACATGCCTCCACCTTGGGTGCCAGGATTCATTGTTACGTGCTCGCGGATCGTATTGTTCACACCAATGACCAAATTTGATTGCTCGCCACCATACTTAAGGTCTTGGGGTTCGTGCCCTATAGAGGCGAAGGGGAAAACTCTAGTCCCATCGCCGATGCTGGTGTGCCCTTCAATAACTACATGAGACAACAATTGCACGTCTTTACCTAGTTTGACGTCTTTCCCAACACAGCAATAAGGGCCAATCATGACCCTTTCATCAACTTCGGCGTCTGAGTGAATGATCGCAGTGGCATGTATCTGGGTCATTGATTTTCTATCATGGCTGAAAAAGTCGATTCAGCGACCAAATTTTCTTCAACATAGGCCTCTCCATCAAACTTCCAAACATTTCCTCGAGATTGTCTCTTCAAAATCTTTAATTTCATCGTATCCCCGGGTGTTACAGGCTTCCGAAATCTAGCTGAGTCAATAGACATGAAATATACGGCCCGATTGTCAGCGCCTTCTTTCAAACCATCAATTACAAAGACTGCTGCAGTTTGTGCCATTGCCTCGATAATAAGTACACCCGGCATGATAGGTTTATTTGGAAAATGACCATTAAAATACGGTTCATTAATTGTGACATTTTTTATTCCTATAGCGCTCTTATCGGGAACTATTTCAACAACCCGATCTATCATCAAGAAGGGGTAACGATGCGGTATCATTTCAATAATTTGCTCTATTCCAATATAATTAGAATTTCGATTTGTTGTCCCTGTTACCATTTTTTATTTCTCCTTCCGCTCAGCAATTTTTTTCAACGTAGCTAAATTCTTCCAAAATTGTTGGACGTGAAGCGCCGGAAAACCTATGACACTTTTACCGGGAGGAACATCCCTTATTACACCAGATTGAGCAGCAATTTTTGCACCAACCCCTATTTTAAGGTGTCCTGAAATACCAGCCTGGCCACCTACCATGACATAATCTTCAACGTCAGTACTCCCGGCAATACCAACTTGTCCTGTAATCAAACATCCTTTGCCAATTTTTACGTTGTGTGCAATATGAACAAGATTATCTAGTTTGCTTCCCTCGCCAATTTCAGTGTCTAATAAAGCTCCACGATCAATACAAGTATTTGCACCAATTTCGACATCGTTATCAATAATTACCCGTCCTAATTGAGGAACCTTATCGTGGAGTGGAGACCCCGGCGCAAAGCCAAAGCCGTCTTGCCCAATTCTGACACCAGAGTGAATTGTTACCCGCTCTCCAATTAAGCAATATGCGAGTGTCACGTTGGAGGCAATCCATGAATTTTCTCCGATACTTACTCCTCGTTCAATTATTGTATTGGCTCCGACAAAAGTATTTTCTCCGATTTCAACGCCATCCTTAACCACAACCCCGATGTCTAAGTACGCAGTTTCCTCAATTTTGCTATTTGGTGATATGAGACCATTAGATTTAGATTTTGGCGGTGTCAGTAGGCTTGGATAATATGAACTAGCAATTCTGGCGTACGAATTATAAGGGTTTTTACTGATTAGAAGAGAAGCACTTCTGGGTGCTTTTTCAACTAGATCTGGAGGCACAATTATCACGCCTGCACTAGAATTTTCAAAGTCTTTAATATATTTTCGGTTATTGATGAAGCTTACGTGTTCACTGGTTGCATCTCGCAACACGGCTACATCGCTATATTGTCTTGGTGTCCCAGCATAATTTGACTGTAATTCTACGACAGCGGTGCTTGCTAATTTTTTAAGATTAAATGGACCAGCTACCGAATAAAACCGGGGATCTGCCACTGACTATTTTCCAGATTTTGCCAAATCGTCGGGGATGTTAAACTTCGTTTTTCTCTTATTTAGTGTTTCTAGCACTAGGCCTGTAATATCGAGAAAGTCAGCTCTAACAACCACTTCACGGCGTCTAATAACTAACGTGAATTTGTGCTTCTTCGTTACATCCATTACTGCTTTAGCACGTTCTTTCTCAAATTCGCGTGTAGCAAAAGATCTTAAACGAATGAATTCCTGATTTCGTTGTTGAACCTTTCGCTGCAAAGCCGTTTGGCGCTGCTGCAATGCACGGAATTTTACTTGTAATGCCTCGGGGGACAATAGTACCCGTTGTTTTTGAAGCTCGTCATTGTCCAACCGGAGCTTTTCTTCCTCGTTCTTTATCTCATCCCGAAATGCCTTCCGTTTTGAATCAATTTGGCGTGCAATATCCTTACTCATTAAAGATTTTCGAGTGATGTCATTTAAATCAACGATACCTAATTTTACAGTCCTGTTTTGGGTTTCTCCAATTGCAACACTACCAAACAGAAACGTGATGCAACAGATCCATGCAATGGTATAAAACTTTGGTGATATAAAGTATCCCATTTTAAAATCTTGTCCCGAAATTCACGCGAAGATTTTCCTTTTCATCTAGAGATTCTTTTAATATTGGAAATCCGACATCAACATTAATCGGTCCGAATGGTGATACCCAACCAATTCCTACTCCCAAAGACGCGCGGAGGCTAGCGCTGTCGAATACGGAAGAATTTGATGGATTAACTCCACCTAAGCTACCAAAGTCAGAAAAAATACGACCGTTAATAGCTAATTCTTCTGGCAAACCTAGGGGCATTACTAGTTGAATCGTCCCATTGTATAGCCATTCTCCGCCGAGTGAATCACCTGTATTTCGATCGCGGGGACCAACACCGGCAGTTGCAAACCCTCTTAGAGAATCACCACCCAAGAAAAAACGATTTGAAATTTCGACATCTTCTCCCAATCCCACAATATACCCTAGCCTACCTGAGCCTGCTAGAATCCAATCTTTTGAGAATGAATAATATTGAGCACCTGAAACAATGTTTTTTAAATAATACACGTCCCCGCCGATCCCGGCTAATTGATTTGATAACTGGCTGACAAAACCCTCTGTTGGGTTAAACTTGCTGTCCCTTGTGTCATACAAAAGCCCGTGGGTAACCGCAGACGAAATTCGGGTCCCCTCTTGTTGTTTGATAAGGGGTGACGCCAAAGTACCAACATTTGCAATTTCGGAGTAATCCAACCCATATTTCCAATTTTGAGAAAGAAGTTGATTTAAGGGATATCCAGATCTCAGGGCAAATCCAGTATCCTGAGTATCGTGTGAGCGAGTATCTTGAAAGTCTCGCCTTATATGAAACAAGTCAAAACCTGCTGAAACTTCCCGATTCATAAAATAAGGTTCCGTGAAAGAGAGGTTCAGTGAACTTTTCTCTGCAGCCAATGTGGTTGCAATACTCAAATGTTGACCTAAACCCAGCAGGTTTCTCTCTCGCAGGGTGACGTCAACTAGTGGCCCCGCGTCGGTACCATAACCTATACCCAAATTAAGCGAGCCTGTAGATTTTTCTTCAACGTCGATCTTAATGACGGCCTTATCACGAGCGCTACCAGGTTCTCGCTTTATTTTTACATTATTAAAAAAATTTAAGTCAGAAATTCTCTGTCGAGACTTGCGTAATTTTGCGGAATCAAAAGCATCTCCCTCAACCAGTCTGATTTCCCTTCGAACCACAGAATCGACGGTACGCACGTTACCGCCTATGTCAATTCTTTCTACAAAGACACGGGGACCTTCGCGGACTACAAGGTTGACGTTTATCTCTTTGCTTTCTTGAACCTTTTTAACTTGGGGACGGACCTGAACAAATGCGTAGCCATGTGCACCAATTTCATCTGTGATGTTTTTAATTGCTTTGGAAATTAAGGTTTTATCGTACCAATCACCTTTCTTAAAATCGATTAATGGCTTTAATTGATCTACCTCCACATTACGAATGCCACTGGATATGTTTATTTCACCAAACTTATAACGTTCTCCTTCATTTAAATTTAGAGTTATATAAAACGCCCCTCGGTCGGGAGCCAATTCAGCGACGGCAGACCCTATTATGAAATCGGCGTATCCTTCAGCTAGGTAATACTGTCGTAATAATTCGCGGTCTACTTTAAGCCTATCAGGATCATACGTATCGCTAGATGTAAAAAATCGATACCATCTATCTTCTTTTGTACTAATTATTGATTTCAAATCACTGTCGTCGAACGTTTTATTTCCGATGAATCTAATGCTGCCGACTTTTGTCAGAGGTCCTTCGTCAATCTCAAATACCAGATTTACTCGATTTTGTGGTAGTAGTATGACTTTTGGATCAACAGTTGCTGCATATCGGCCATTTACTCGATAAATATTGAGTAACTTTTCGACGTCTTTTTGAACCTTAGGGCGGTTAAAAACTACTCTCGGCTTGAGTGAAACTTCGTTTTTAAGAATTTCATCTTCAACGCGTAAATTACCTTCAAAAGCTATACGGTTAATTACAGGATTTTCTATTACCTTCACCACTAACGTTTTGTCTTTGAGATTGATAGAGAGGTCAGCAAAATAACCAGTTGCATAAAGGCTTTTTAAAGACTGATCTATCCGGCGCCGACTAAATAGGTCCCCTTCCTGGATCAGTAAATAGGAACGAATTGTATCGGCCTCAATTCGTTGGTTTCCTTCTACTACAACTTTTTCCACGATGGAAGATTCCTCCGCAACCAACGCCTTTAATGGCATGCCGACGAGCAAAAATATTAAAACAAATTTAATCACTCTAATCCAAAACAAAAACTTAAATCTCCTTAAAAACAAGATGTTAGCTGAGAAGTTCGGTGAAGAACTCGAAAAACCTTAGATGAACAAGATCATTCCAGGTTACGAAAATAAATAACGCTCCAACAACTAAGAAACCAAACCTTAGTCCCAATTCTTGTGCCTTCGCGCCCAATGGTTTACCCCTAAACGCTTCAAAGATATAAAACATTAAATGCCCACCATCTAGAAGCGGTATTGGAAATAAATTAATAAGGCCTAAATTAATTGACAGCACAGCTAAGAAAGAAATGTAGCTGGCAATGCCTAATTCCGCGACTTGGCCAGAAATCTGCGCAATTCTGAGAATACCCCCTAACTCAGCAGTTGATTGATCACCGACAAATATTTCGCCAATAAAACTCAAAATCCTTGTAGTTAGGAAATAAGTCCGTTCTATCCCCAACCAAATCGCGTTCAGTAGATTTTGTCTTGTGTATGTTATCTCACCTGGATCAGCAGTAATTCCCAGAAATCCTCGCATTTCACTCTGACCTTCAGCATTAGTGAATTCTCGGGATCCAGGAGTAATAATTTTCGTTAGAAGCAATTGGCCTCTAACAAATTTGAATGTTAAGGGAACATTCGGGTTAATTCTAACAATCTTTTGGAGATCAGAGAAGAAGGAGATTTTTGTATTATCAATTTGAACTATTTGGTCTCCTCTTTGTAAATCACTGTCTGATGCTGCAGTGCCGGCAGAAACATTTCCAACAATTGCTAAGGGCGCATCAGAGACCGGAGAAGGTTTCCCTATTATAGAAAAAAGAAAACTGAAGGCAAAAACAGCAAATATAAAGTTAATCAATGGACCAGCAAGGACTATGGCAGTGCGCTGTGGTAGCGATTTGTACATGAAAGAGACTTCTTTCTCCTTGGGCGTCATAGGAGGTCCAGTATTCTCGTTCTTGGACGTTTCATCCAATAATTCAATTTCGCCAAACATCTTTACGTAACCACCAAGTGGAATAGCAGCAATTTTCCAACGGGTTCCATGTTTGTCCGTCCACCCTTTTAATTCCTTTCCAAAACCTATCGAAAATACTTCAACGCGAACACCGCACCATCTCGCTACTATGTAGTGGCCAAATTCGTGAACAAAAACCAAAATTGTGAGGGCGACCAAGAATGGAAGGCCAATTTCCCATAGGAAACTCAGGTTGTCATACAATGTTATAGATAAGTCCATTAGAAGGATTTAATTAAGTCCATTAGAAGCCTTGTGCAATGGTTATTTATTCACAGTCTAAATTAACCGATGTTATAGAACTTACCAGTTCTCGTGCAATTATTCGCGCTTCTTTATCTATCGTATCAACTTCTTCAATAGTAGCAGGATCTTTGAATGATTGCTTATTCAACGTTTGCTCCACAATTTTGATAATATCAAGAAATCCAATTTTGTGATCTAAAAAATACTTTACAGCAATTTCATTTGCCGCATTTAGAACAGTTGGTGCTGCGCCACGAGCAGAGAGGGATTCCTTTGCTAACGTTAACGCAGGAAATCGTTTAAAATCAGGTGCTTCAAAGGTTAAGCTCGCAATTTTAACTAAGTCCAATTGTGGTGAAGGTGTTCCCAACCGTCTAGGCCAATTAAGAGCATAGGAAATGGGGGTGCGCATGTCTGGTGTACCAAGCTGAGCTAGGACAGAACCATCCGTATACGCGACCATGCTGTGGATGACAGATTGAGGATGCACTAATATTTCAATTTGGTCTTCGTTAATAGGAAATAAATAAAACGCCTCAATCAATTCAAGTCCTTTATTCATCATAGTTGCCGAATCGACCGAAATTTTTGCTCCCATATCCCAATTTGGGTGTGCAATTGCCTCTGTTGGCGTAATACGAGCCATTTTATCAATAGGCGTTTCACGAAATGGCCCACCAGAGGCTGTAAGTATAAGTTTTTCTACTGTATCAGATTGTTTAAAATCAAATACTTGGAAGATAGCGTTATGCTCGGAATCAACGGGTAATATTGTACCTCCATATTTGTTAAGTTCGTTAAATAGAAGATTGCCCGCGCAAACAAGACACTCCTTATTAGCTAGCGCAACAGTTGCTCCCCGCCTGATAGCTGTAATAGTTGGTTTTAGGCCTGCAATGCCAACAATTCCAGCCATGACCAAGTCTGAGTTTAAGTTAGCGGCTTCTTCTAGCGCTTGGTCTCCAGCAGCTATTCTAATATTTGTTCCACTTAACTCTTTCTTGAGATCCATATAACTTGATTCAGTAGCCACAACCACTAGTTCAGGTCTAAAAATCCTTGCTTGTTCCGCTAATAATTGAACATTTCGATTGCCAGTCAAGGCGACGACAGAAAAATGTTCTAAATTTCGAGCAATGAGATCAAGTGTATTGCAACCAATAGATCCGGTTGATCCAAGAACTGTAACACTCCGTGGTTTAATAGGTTTAGAGGTTGTAGTTTTGGGTGCACTCATTTCCATAACATTGTTAACTCTGGATTAAGGATAAGAGCGAAAAGCATAAAGGGCGCTGTCAGCAGGATACCGTCACTTCTATCCAAAATACCTCCATGCCCAGGTATTATAGTCCCAGAATCCTTGACGCCAAAATGTCTCTTAAAATAGGATTCTAAAAAATCTCCGATTTGTGCGCTAATGGCAATAATAACACTGAAATAAATTAATGTTATTAAAATTTCATGTTTAAAAAATGTGGGCATAATCCCCCAACCGACAAGCGCGGCAAAAAATAACCCCGCGAACGTTCCAATCCAAGTTTTTCCAGGACTGGTTTGAGGTGTGATACGAGCAGAACCGAATTTTCTGCCAATTATATATGCCCCTATATCATTCGCCCATACAACAGCAAAAAGCCAGATTATAGCCTGACGCCCTATTTCTGACATATCCCGTAACTCGATTAAGGAAACACATGCAATTACCACGTATAAATAAGCAAATTCCATCCACAGAAAATTTATCACGTTTCTTTTTGATAAAAATATTGGAATTATTCCTCCAAAAATAAAGGAGGCTAAAGACAGTTCATAATCTCCAAAAGAAATAAAACACATTCCACTAATAAATCCTACTAAGATACTGATTGTAGATGCTTTGCCCCCTTCTTGACAGTTGGTTATTAGCACTACCTCAGTGACGGAAAGCATTCCCAATACACATATAAAAATATTAAAATAAGGGTAACCAAACCAAATGGACGCTACAAATGGCGGCGCTAAAATTAGGGCGGAAAGTGTACGCTTTGCCAACATTTTACAAACCAATAAAATTAAGAAATTACCGCTCCATAACGGCGTTCTCTCCCCTCAAATTCAGCCAATGCGCTTAAGAAGTCACTTTCTGAAAAATCAGGCCATAGTGTATCTATGAAAACCAACTCAGAATATGCGATTTGCCACAATAGGAAATTGCTTAATCTCTTTTCTCCACTGGTCCTAATTAGCAAATCGGGGTCAGGAATATCCGAAGTATATAACTGACGGGCAAATAATTTTTCAGAAATTTGGTTTGGATGGATAATTCCATTTTTAACTTTTTCAGCTAAACGTTTTGCTGCTCCGGTGATTTCATTTCGTCCCCCGTAACTAAGAGCAATTATTAGATCCAATTTTTTGTTTTCTACTGTCTTATTCTCGCTATCTTCAATAAGCATAACAATATCGGAACTTAAGTCATCCCGATTTCCGATGATCCTTAATCTAATACCATTCTGGTGTAATTCAGTGATCTCGCTCTTCAGATAACGTTGCAATAAACCCATTAAATCGGCTACTTCGTTGTGGGGTCTACTCCAATTTTCAGAGGAAAAACCATAAAGTGTGAGGTAACGAATACTATATTTAATTGCGGTTTGTATAGCTACGCGTACGGATTTTGCGCCATTTCTATGGCCTTCTATGCGAGGCAAATTTTGCGCCTCTGCCCAACGACCATTTCCATCCATGATGATCGCAACATGCCTCGGTGTTACAGTAAAGCTCCTTTCAGGTTCAGACTGCACGATATTTGTCGCAGCTAAATTTGAAGTATCTCATCATCTTTTCCCTTTAACGTATGATCAATCTGACCAATAAAATCATCTGTCAATTTTTGAATAATTTCCGAATAATCGCGATGCTGATCCTTAGAAATAGTACCATCTTTTTCTGATTTTTTGAGATCATCCATTGTGTGGCGCCTAATATTTCGGATTGCTACTCTAGATTCTTCGGCATAACGGCCTGCTATTTTTGTAAGCTCGACACGACGTTCTTCACTCAAAGGAGGAATAGGAACGCGAACTAACTGACCTTCAGAAGAAGGATTTAGGCCTAAGTCAGATTCTCTAATAGTTTTTTCGACCGCTACAACTAGCCCTTTATCCCATACCTGAACTGTGAGTAATCTTGGTTCTGGAACACCTATAGTACCAACCTGGTTCATTGGTAAAGGCTGACCGTAGGCCGCAACTGTTAGAGGTTCTAGGAGACTTATTGACGCACGACCAGTGCGAAGGCCACCGAACTCTCTCCGCAATGCGTCTAACGCTCCATTCATTCGGCGCGATACATCTACATTCATGCTATCAAAATCCATGCCTAGTCCCCCTGACTATTGCCAATGACTGTAAATTTCCCTTTTCCATTGATAACTTCCATAAAAGCACCTTGAGTATGGATGGAAAATACAATTATTGGAATATTGTTCTCACGCGCAAGCGCAATAGCAGACGCATCCATCACTTTCAGGTCTCTAGCTAATACCTCTTTATAGCTGAGGTAATCATAGTGTTTAGCATCCGAATTGTTTTTTGGGTCTGAATCATAAACACCGTCAACTTGCGTACCTTTCATTAAAGCATCGCAGTTCATTTCAGCGGCTCTTAAGGCGGCAGCGGTGTCAGTTGTGAAAAAAGGATTTCCTGTTCCCGCTGCAAATATAACGACACGTCCTTTTTCCATATGACGAATTGCTCGGCGGCGGATGTAAGGTTCACAAACTGTAGCCATAGGTATGGCAGATAGGACCCGAGTATTTACCTCCGCATCCTCGAGTACAGACTGTACACCCAACGCATTAATAATTGTAGCCAGCATCCCCATGTGATCTGCACTACTTCGTTCTAGGCCATTCGCAACTCCTGAAACCCCGCGGAATATATTACCACCGCCGATTACAAGGCTTACCTCAGTTCCTAACTCTTTAACATCTTTGATATCTTTCGCTATCTTTTCCATGGTTGATAGATCAAGGCCATACTTCTGTTCACCCATTAAAGCTTCGCCAGATATTTTAAGCAGAACTCTTTTGTATTGCGGGTTTTTTGTCATTAAATTCGCTTCCGTTTGCTAATAAATTCTTACTAAATTCAGCATTCTACATTAAGAATGCTGATCAATGTTCGATGAACATACACGATTGAATATCAATACCGATAAATTTTGGGTAAAAAAAAGAGAAAACATAAGTTTTCTCCTTAGCTTTCCGGTGACTAGAAGGGTTTAAATGCCCGCCGCCGCCGCCACTTCTTCTACAAAGGCTTCTTCTTTCTTCTCGATACCCTCGCCCAAAGCGAATCTAACAAAACCGCTAATCTTAATTGGAGTGCCAATTCTAACAGACGCTTCGTTAATTACTTCACTAATTCTGGTTTCACCATCAATTACAAACGTTTGTTCAAGGAGGCAGACCTCTTCATAATATTTACGCAATCTACCCTCAACCATTTTTTCAATTATTTCATCAGGTTTTCCTGATTCTCGAGCTTGTTCAGTTAAAACGTTTTTTTCACGTTCTAGCTCTGAAGAATCTATGGTCTCCCGGGAGAGAGCATGAGGATTTGTCGCAGCTATATGCATTGCCAAATTTTTACCAAGGGTTTCTAGCTGCTTTTGGTCACCAAGAGAGTCAAGTGCCAGAAGAACACCAATTTTACCTAGACCAGGTTGAAGAGCATTGTGCATATAGCTACTGACAACTCCATTCTCCGATTCTAAAACGGAGACGCGGCGAAGATGCATATTTTCGCCAATCGTAGCAATCATGTTGGTGATGGTTTCTCCGACCGTATTTTTGCTGTTTATATAAAGTGCAGAGTTAAGATCGTCGACAGAGCCTTTACCTTCGAGGGATATATTGGTTAAAGCTTTTACAAATACTTGAAAGTCTTCATTTCGGGCGACAAAATCTGTTTCTGTGTTTACCTCAACAAGTGCTCCTTTAGTAGTATTAATTGCTAGCCCGACAAGACCTTCTGATGTGATACGAGCAGATTTTTTGGCTGCAGCAGATAAGCCCTGAGCCCGAAGCCAATCAACGGAAGCCGACATATCAGCACCGTTCTCTTCGAGAGCTTTTTTGCAATCCATCATTCCAGCCCCGGTGTTTTCGCGGAGTGCCTTTACTAATGAAGCCTTAATCTTAATCATATCCTTCCTTTTGTTGTGGGCTGTAATAGAGAACGAGCAAGAAAAAAATTTTATGTTTTTCTCTTAGCTATATCCAACTTTTCACTATTATTTTCTCCCAATTGTCTTTCGGGATCAGGTTCTTTCTTATTTTCACTATCAATAGACCCTAACTCTGTTTCCTGCTCCGGTTTTATTTCGGGATCAGGTTCTTTCGGAGATTCTGGATTGGGATCCTTTAATTCCACAGTTTGACTGTCCTGTGGATGAACAGGAATATCAATTGGAACAGGTTCTTCGTTTTCTTCAGATGGTAAAATTTCCGTTGGCGCTTCTTCTAACGCACCCAAGTCTTTTCCTTCGTGGTTAATTTCATCTTGAATACCCGACAAAACAGCTCCTGAGATTAGGTCGCAGTATAAGTTGATAGCACGAATAGAGTCATCGTTACCCGGTATAGGGTAATCTATACCTTTTGGATCACTGTTGGTGTCAATTATTCCAACAACTGGTATACCAAGTTTATTTGCCTCCGCAACTGCGATGCCTTCCTTGTTAGTGTCCACAATAAATAAAATATCAGGAAGGCCACCTAACTCCTTTATTCCTCCTAAATTTTGTTCTAATTTGTCCCGCTGTCGGGTTACCTTTAGTAATTCCTTTTTTGTGAGACCTGTATTTTCCTCTGATAACAATTCATCCAATTTATTAAGCTGTTTAATAGAATTGGAAATAGTATTCCAATTCGTCATCATTCCCCCCAGCCAACGGTGGTTCACATAATATTGACCACACCGTTTTGCAGCTTCTTCAACCAGGGTGCTTGCTTGTCTTTTTGTTCCAACAAGCAAAACGCGTCCTCCACCCGCGACAATGTCGTTCACCGTTTGCATGGCCCTATATAATAACGGCACAGTTTGCTGAAGATCTAGTATATGAATACCCTGACGAATCCCAAATATATAGGGTTCCATTTTCGGGTTCCAGCGACGGGTGACGTGTCCAAAGTGAACGCCAGATTCCAGAAGTTGCCGCATAGTAAAAGTTGGCAATGCCATATTTTTATTCTCCGGTTAAACCTCCACAGACACATAATTTCAACTAAGAAACACCGGAGCGGTAGGTGATGATGTTGCATCACTCCCGCCAAGTCCATGTGTGGTTTTGTTTAGCGACTATTTATTTAGATTGTTATGTTAATGCAAGCTTAAAAAACGATAGTATAAGCCGATAATCTATTTGTTAAAGCATGAATTCAAAACCTGAAAGAGAAAATAATTTAACTAATGATAATGTCTTAGATATAAATTAATAATGGTGTAAAGAATAAGTGTTGTCACTTAGCCAGAAGATAGTGATGTACATGATCATATTGTCCATAGGATTAAATTTGGCTGGAAAATATTTACCTCCTATATTTCTATTACGTCGATAATACCGGGGATTGATTTGACTGATTGGGTAAGGTGGTTGGAAACATTATAGGTTTCCGGTAACCGCACTTCAACCTCAAGTAATTTGTTGACCCGCGAGACCAATATCACCTCGCCTTGACCTGCGCCTCCACTGCTAAGCACCCTTTTTAGTGAAGGTAGGGTCTCTTTTTCATCAACAAATATCTTTAGCCCTGCACCTTCGAGGGTATCCATTTCTTCTAGGCTTTGAACGTCATGTGCAGTAATACGTATAGTTTCGCCTTCAAATTGCGCAGTCGCCTTAACAAAAATGGTATGTCCCGAGATAAGAATATGGTTCTTAGCTGCTAATAGTTCAGAAAACACAATAATTTCGTATATCCCGGATTGATCAGATAATTGGAGGAATGAAAATCGTTTTCCTTTTTGAGAAAGTCTGTCTTTTTTACTAATTATGACCCCTGCTAAGGCGACAAGACCTTGCCTTTTAGCTTTTTCAATTTCTACAAATTTCTTAATTTTAAGCCGTTTTAATACATTGGTGTAATTGTCAAGTGGATGCGCAGATAAATAAAATCCAATTGCATCAAATTCTTCTTCAAGTCGTTCCATTGGTTCCCAGTCAGGGACGTCCGGTAAATGTATTTCATCAGAAAGAAGATCTTCGGAACCAAATAATCTTATCTGGTCGCTTTCTCTTTCTTGTTGTTTAACATTGCCTTGTCGAATGATCGTCTCTGTTCCCTCAAATAACTGCCGTCGATTTGACGTCAATTGATCGAGCGCGCCCGCTTTAACTAAATTTTCGAACTGCCGTTTACTGATAATTTTACTATCTAATCGTGTGACCAAATCCTGGAGATCATCGAAAGGACCATAGTTATCACGGTTTATCACCAGACTTTCCATAGCCGATTGCCCCACGTTCTTTACTGCTGCAAGTGCATACCTAACCGCTGCTATTTGTTGTCCTTCCTTTTTCTCTAACTCCACGGAAAACACCACCTTAGATTTGTTAATATCTGGCTCTAATAGGGTAATATTTATGCGGTCAAGTTCCTGCTTAAATGCATTGAGTTTGTCAGTATTGTGTATGTCTAAGGTCATGGAAGCAGCCATAAATTCAGTAGGAAAATTGGCTTTTAGGTACGCTGTTTGATAAGAAATAAACGCATAGGCTGCGGCGTGAGATTTGTTAAACCCGTAGCCTGCAAACTTAGCGACTTGTTCAAAAATATCCGACGCCTTTTTCTCCGGTACACCTTTACATACTGAACCAGCTATAAAATCTTCGCGCTGCGCATCCATTTCTTCTTTAATTTTCTTGCCCATGGCTCTCCTCAAAAGATCAGCCCCACCCAGTGTGTAACCAGCTAGTTCTTGCGCAATTTGCATGACCTGCTCTTGGTAAATCATAATGCCATAAGTTTCACTGAGTATTGGTTCTAGGCTAGGGTAAAGAAAATCCGCTTCTTCGGTTCCATGTTTACGCCGTATATAGCTGGGAATATTATCCATGGGTCCTGGACGGTAAAGTGCCACTATTGCAATGATGTCTTCAAAACTGTCCGGTTTCATATTTCGGAGGATATCCCGCATTCCTGAGCTCTCTAGTTGGAATACGCCTGTCGTTTCACCACGTCCCAGCATTTCAAAGGTAGCTGAATCATTCAGAGGTAAATTATTTAAATCAATCTCTAGATTTCTTTGTTTCAGTAATTCCTGTGTAGTGGAAAATATTGTTAGTGTTTTTAGACCCAAGAAATCAAATTTTACCAGACCAGCTGCTTCCGCCCACTTCATAGAAAATTGTGTTACGGGGATATCCGATCGTGGATCCCGGTAAAGAGGGATTAAATCTGTCAAGGGTCTATCGCCAATTACAACGCCTGCGGCATGAGTAGAAGCGTGGCGGTAAAGTCCTTCAAGTTTCATAGATATTTCTACCAATCGGGCTACGCCGGCATTAAGTTCAACTTCTTTTCGTAACAAAGGCTCATCATCTATTGCCTTTTCCAAGGTCGTTGGATTGGCGGGATTATTTGGTACCAGCTTACATATTCCGTCCACTTGTCCATAAGGCATACCTAAAACACGACCTACATCCCGAAGTGCGGCTCGTGGTTGCAAGGTACCGAACGTAATAATTTGAGCAACTCTATCCTCGCCATATTTACCCTGAACGTATCGAATTACCTCGTCCCTCCTTTCCTGGCAAAAATCAATGTCAAAGTCTGGCATAGAAATTCGCTCAGGATTTAGAAATCGTTCGAATAAAAGTCCAAATCTCAAAGGATCTAAGTCAGTAATCGTTAAAGCCCAAGCAACTAGAGACCCTGCTCCGGAACCCCTTCCAGGACCAACAGGAATTCCTTCGGTTTTTGCCCATCGAATAAAATCAGCCACAATCAAAAAGTAGCCAGAAAACTCCATTTCTCCAATAACATCTAGTTCAAATCTCAAACGTTCATGATAAGGTTTAGCAATCGCCTCGGTTTTTGAAAAATCATCGATGCCCATTAAGACAACTGATTGAAGGCGTTTTTCAAGGCCAATTTTTGCTAAATTTTCTAAAACATCGTCGTCACTACGTTTGTCATCTTTCGACTTGGGAGCTGGTGGGAGTAGCGGCCTACATGTTTCTGCCATGGTTGCGCAACGTTTAGCGACCAAGATTGTATTCTCAATCGCCTCAGGTAAATCTGAGAACAAAGAACTCATCTCCTCGGCTGATTTAAAACGATGTTCGGGTGTTAAGCGACGACGCTCAGACTGATCTACATAAGTGCTTTCTGAGATACAGATTAAAGCGTCATGAGCCTCATACATGTCTTCGGATATGAAATAACACTCATTTGTAGCGATTAGGGGTAATCCATGCTCATAAGCAAGGTCAATTAAACCTTTTTCAATGAAACGTTCCGTTTCTAAATTGTGACGCATTAGCTCCACGTAGAGGCGATCTTTAAATATATCCCGGAGTTTTAGAAGAAGTGTTTCAGCGTGTTCATTTTTCCCTTCGAAAAGTAACTTGCCAACACCGCCAGCAGGACCACCAGTAAAGGCGATAAGTCCTTCTCCATACAAATTAAGGAGGTCATATGAGATATGACTATTCCCCAATTGATTTGCTTCTAGGTGGTATTTGCTTACAAGTTGGAGAAGATTGTCATATCCAATTTTATTCTGAGCCAAAAGAATAATTTGGTCAGGAAGTGAGATTTCTCCTTTTCTAAGATTGCTAAGAGGTGACCGTTGAACATCGGTTATACTTTCCGGCATATAGGTCGATACAGCTAATTGACAGCCAATTATCGGTTGAATACCGCCCTGGGCACAATTTGTAGAAAAATCCAACGCCCCAAATAAATTACAAGTATCGGTCATTGCTACCGCCGGCATTCCCATATTTTGGCATTGCTTAACCAGGTCTGCTATTTTTATTGCTCCTTCAAGCAAGGAATAAGCAGTATGTAATCTCAAATGGATGAATTCCGAACAGGGCATGGTAACAAGAATCTCAGATTCGAAAGAGACTGTCATTAGGATATCATCAAATTTAAAGAGTTATCCCCAACTTAATTGAGACATGGGGAAGGTCTGTGGATCAGTCAGGTACTAATATTCCATTCTCCAAGCGCAAAACCCTATCCATTTTCCCTGCAAGTTCGGGGTTATGTGTGGCAATTAAGGCGGCCACCTCAGATTTTTTAACCAATTCGACGAGTAGGTTAAAGACCTGTTCAGCGCTATCATGATCTAAATTTCCTGTGGGTTCGTCTGCCAACAAAAGACGTGGACCATTGGCAAGAGCTCGTGCCACAGCGACGCGTTGTTGTTCCCCTCCAGATAGGCGTGCAGGGCGATGCGTAGAGCGATCACTCAGTTGCATAGATGCCAGTAGTTTATTGGCTACATTATTTGCCTGGGTTTTACTTTTTCCAGAGATTAATTGGGGGAGAACAATGTTTTCAAGGGCTGTGAATTCCGCTAATAGATGATGGTATTGGTAAACAAATCCAATATCAGTGCCACGAGCTTTGGTGCGGGAATTATCATCTAGTTTGTTCATAGGTTCCCCAAGAATTGAAACCCTTCCCTCTTCAGCGTTTTCTAATAGCCCCGCTATTTGTAGAAGCGTAGATTTTCCTGAGCCGGAAGGTCCTATCAAGCCAACCATTTCACCGCCTTGTATTTTAAGATTTACTTTGTTTAGAACTACTAATGATGTCCGCCCTTGAAAAAAAGTTTTTCGGATGTCTTCAAGTTCCAGAACATTGACCATCTCTAAAATTTACTCGTACCGTAAAGCGTCAACGGGATCTAACCTGGCGGCTTTCCATGAAGGATATAGGGTTGCAAGAAATGTAAGACCAAGTCCCATCAGCACTACAGTAACTATTTCTCCGGGATTTACCTTGGCAGGTAATTGAGAGAGAAAATAGATTTCTGCTGCAAAAACGTTTGTCCCTGTTAATTTTTCTATCCATTGACGAATTGTTTCGATGTTTTGGACAAAAGTTATGCCTAGTATAAAACCCATGGTAGTACCGATGATACCCACACTTGCGCCTGATAGAAAAAAAATGCGCATTATCATCGCTTTGGTCGCTCCCATCGTTCGCAATATTGCAATATCCCGGCTCTTATCTTTTACTAACATAATCAGGCTGGAAATAATGTTAAAAGCCGCTACCAGAATAATGAGCGTTAGGATTAAGAACATTACGTTGCGTTCGACCTCTATCGCGTTGAAAAAACTGGAATTACTTTGTTGCCAATTAAAAAAACGTACCTTACCACCGAGTACCCTTTGGATATCAAGAGTCTTGCTTCGCACGTTATCAGGATTAGATATTTTAACGTCTAGATAATTGACGGCGCTTGGTAGCTTAAAATATTTTTGTGCTGCAACCAAAGGCATAAAGATCAAGCTAGAATCGTATTCATGCATTCCAACGTTAAATAAACCTGTAATTTGATACATGCGAAGACGTGGTACGGTTCCAAAGACGGTTATGTTACCTTTAGGAGAAATTAATGTAATTTTATCTCCAACGTTTAGGTTAAGCTTAGTAGCAAGCCGCGTGCCGATTAAGACCGAATTAGTTCCTTTAAAATCTTTTAAACTGCCATATTGAATATTATCTGCGATGATCGGCCTGTTTAATAAATGATTGGGGCTCATTCCTTTAACTAGAACTCCTGATGCCCGTCCATTTGCAGAGGCCATCACCTGCCCTTCTATCATAGGTGTAACACTAAGTACCCCCTTCACACGCTTCACTTTCATTGAGATTCTATCGTAATCTCTAATCGAGTTCTCGGAGCCGTAGATGCTGAGATGGCCATTTATCCCTAGGATCCGTGTTAGTAATTCTTGGCGGAAGCCATTCATCACTGACATGACAATAATCAAAGTTGCGACACCAAGCGCAATACCTATTAGGGAAAACCAAGCAATAATGGAAATAAAACCTTCTTGGCGGCGGGTCCGAAGATAACGCATTGCCACCATCCATTCAAAGGTGGAGAACATTTTCTATATCCTAGCAAACTTATTAAGAACCGAGTTTAGCGTCATTTCATCTTTTTCACCAGTTGCTCGATTCTTTAATTCAATGACACCATTCTTAATTCCACGGGGGCCAGCAATAATTTGCCAAGGCAATCCAATTAAATCCATATTGGCAAATTTAACCCCAGCTCGTTCATCCCTCTCGTCATAGAGCACATCTAAACCAGCATTTCCAAGTCGGAAATAAAGGTCTTCACATGCACTATCGCAACTTTCATTACCAGAGCTAAGATTTATTATACCTATATCAAATGGCGCTACTGATTCAGGCCAAATAATGCCATCGTCATCATGTGAGGCTTCAATTATCCCTGCAACTAGCCGAGATATTCCAATCCCATAAGACCCCATTTCTACGGGTATTTCTTGGCCAGAGGGACTACTGATGAGAGCATTCATAGCTTTCGAATATTTGGTGCCAAAATAGAAGATGTGCCCGACTTCTATCCCACGAGCAGATACCAGATCCTCTGCCAGCAATGATTCTTGGCTTAAGTTATGTTTTTCATCAGTAACTGCATAAAGTTCAGTCCATTTATCGACTATTGGTTGGAAATCCTCATTGTAATCAATATTGTCCTTAGGCAAATCAAATGAAAGAATATCTTTATGGCAGAAAACTTTGGATTCGCCAGTATCCGCAAGAATTAAGAATTCGTGGCTCATGTCACCACCAATGGGACCAGAATCTGCGGCCATTGGTATCGCTCTTAATCCCATACGAGCAAATGTGCGAAGGTAAGCAACAAACATCTTATTGTAGGTTTTTTTTGCACCGTCGAAATTCAAGTCAAAAGAATAAGTATCCTTCATCAGGAATTCACGCCCTCGCATAACGCCAAAGCGAGGCCGAACCTCATCCCGGAATTTCCATTGTATGTGGTACAAAAGTTTTGGCAGGTCCTTATAGGTACGCACCGAACCACGAAAGATTTCTGTGATTAGTTCCTCATTAGTTGGACCGTATAGCATCTCTCTCTCATGCCGGTCTGTTATGCGCAGCATTTCCTTACCGTAGTCTTCATATCGGCCACTCTCACGCCAAATTGTTGCGGGCTGAATGGTAGGCATTAATAGTTCCTGGCACCCGGCAAAGTTTTGTTCTTCTCGCACGATTTGTTCGATCTTTTTGAGGACGCGTAAACCAAGGGGTAGCCATGAATAAATACCGGCACTCGATTGACGGATCATGCCAGACCGCATCATATATCTATGCGAAACAATTTGCGCTTCGGCAGGGTTTTCTTTCAGCGTAGGCATCAAAAATTTCGACAAATACATTGTTGATATTATCCTTTTTATGATTCTTCGTTAGATAAGCTGAACCTTAAAAATCTAATTTAGAGATGTATAGGTTCGATTATGACCATATCAAGGTATCTGAATAACTTTTTGACATTTTGTTGTAATGGCAAAGCTACCTTTAGCATTTAGCTTCCGATCGTTTAAATAGATAGTACGACCTTTTAATTTTTCCAAAATCTAAATTGAGCTTGAACGATAATTCCTTTGGCTAGGTTAGTTTCTCAGCACCAAAATATTCAACGCTTTTCACTTTCTTTCCACGGACATCAACCCCTGGTTCAAAGTCTATATCGCGGTAAAACTGATGGTGTATTAATTGTCCGCAATCCTGTTTAGAAATAATTACTTTTGTTTCAGATACCGATACTGGAAACGCGGTTATCGCAGTGAATATCGTTATAAATGGTAAAAAATACACGGGGTGTAAAAATATAGTTATCTTGAACATCATATTTTTTCAATTTTTAAAACACACATTAAAACAAATCGGATAACTAAATTGTAATCCCATCTGAGGATATATTTTTTTTCCATGGAGGGTTAAGTATTTCAATTCTCACGTAAACTGGACAATCTATATTATGTGCACCAGGTAAGTAGCCAACACTTTGCAAAAATTCACCAACAATTTGTTTACCTGTAAATTTGAAATTTAGTTTAAATAGTTTAATCCACTCTTCCCTAACTAAAGGATGGTGTTTCTTGATCCAATCAGCAAATCCGTCATCGGTTTTTCGGAGATCGAGTAACCTTTTTGCATTAAAAATTGTTGCTTCAATTTTTTTTCGATTTCTGATGATTAAATTATTTTCTAACAATCGTTTTACGTCTTTATCGTTAAAATTTGCTACTTTGGTTACATCAAAATTTTCAAAACTCAGTTTTAATGCCTCTCGTTTTTTAAGGATAAGTAGCCAGGATAGACCGGCCTGAAAAATTTCCATTACTAATCGTTCAAAGAGTTCTGCTTCACCTGTTATAGGGAACCCATATTCCGTATCGTGGTAATGGCGATGTAAGGGATGTTCTAAAGCGACCTTACAATAGTTTGACATTAAATAATTTGCCTAATTTAAATCATGTTATGGAATTCGGTATTATCTGATTTAAAGCATTCACTAAATACGGATACTTAATTATTAGTGCTGTGGGTAGAAACTAGGTCTTTTATAGTAATAATATCATAAACATCGACGATATAAATAATTGACCAAAGAACAAAGGCTAATCCCGTATTGATAGCCATTTTTTTTAACATTCGATGTTGGACCGGGGCTCCGGGGTCATTCCCTTCCTTAACATTTTGATTTTGTTCAACCCCAAAGGGCAGAACCACAAATAGAGTGATCCACCAAATAACAAAGTAAATAGCAACACCGGTAACCAGGCCCATCTATTAAATTCCTGTTCCCTATTAAATTCTTACAATATGAACTGTCACTAGTGGCCGCTTAGCGTGTGTTTCTCTAAGGCTTTTTCTAACTGTAATACGAGCCGTTTCCTGTACTACATCATCGTCCCGTAACTTTTTCGGACTTAAATCTTTAAATGCTTCCTTAATTTTACCCGTCAAGATTTCAACTATATACGTTACTTCATCGTCATCCATAAGGGCATGTGTTGTTAATTTAGGTAGCCCAACAATGCCGCCTTTTTTATCCAATATCAAAGTTAAAACAACAACACCGTTATAGATGATCCGAGAACGATCCTTTACTACTTTTCCAGTTAGTCTATGGAGCCGTGTCCCTTCGGCAGAAAAACGACCAACAGAGACTTCATCGATAATTGTGGGAGGCCCTGGTCCCAATTTAACCTTCGATCCATTTTTTACCAAGACCGTCTCCGGAACCTGACAATCTTTTGCTAATGCAACGTGCTTAACAAGATGTCGAGGCTCTCCGTGTACAGGGATAGCAATCTGCGGGCGGATCAATTGGTACATTTTGATAAGTTCTTCCCGAGCTGGATGGCCAGAGACATGTATGTACTCATTTTGCTCTGATATTACATCAACACCAATTTGAATGAGCTTGTTTTGAAGTCTTCCGATTGATAGTTCGTTACCAGGTATAATTCGCGATGAAAAGATCACCGTATCACCTTCTCCAAATGTAACTTCTCGGTTATTTCCTGACGCAATACTGGAAAGAGCAGCGCGTGGTTCACCTTGGCTACCTGTACAGATGTAAAGTATTTCATTGCTTGGTATATGCTTAGCTTCTGCTGCTTCTAAAAACGGCGGGAGGTCAACAAGGTAACCCGTTTTTCGTGCAGCAGAGTTGATTCTCCATAGAGAACGGCCTACTAACGCAACGGCACGATCGTTAGCGGTTGCAGCATTAAAAATAGTTTTTATGCGCGCAACATTAGAAGCAAAACAGGTTACCGCAACTTTTCCAGTAGATTTGCCAATAAGTTTTGTTATATTTTCAAGGAGAGAGGATTCGGAACCAGAGTTTCCATCGACAAATATATTAGTTGAATCTCCAATACATGCCAGTACACCCTCATCTCCTAGAGCCTCTAAGGCTGCTTCATCTGAAACATTACCGACGACTGGTTCAGGGTCAAATTTCCAGTCACCAGTGTGGAAGATGGTCCCAAGAGGCGTTCTAATGACAATCGCGTTTGGCTCGGGCATGGAGTGTGTCAATGTAATCAATTCTAGCGAGAACGGTCCAACTGTAAAATGCCCTCGCAGGGGGACTTCTAAAATTTCTATTTCAGACAGACTTCCATTTACCTTGAGTTTCTCCCGAAGGAGTTCAGCTGTAAAAGGAGTTGCGTAAATAGGGCATCGCAGTCTATCCCAAAGGTATGGTACTGCACCTAAATGATCTTCATGACCATGCGTCAGAATTATACCTAGTAATTTTTCTCGTCTTTCTGCTATAAAAGAGGGATCTGGAACAATAACTTCAACGCCTGGTGTTGAATCATCACCAAACGTTATTCCCATATCAATAATTAACCAATCATGCTTCTCGGGCGCGCCTAACCCATAGAGATTAAAGTTCATCCCTATTTCTTCAGTACCACCTAACGGCACAAAAAGTAGTTCTTTTTCCAGGGGGTTACCTATTCGTGTCTCTATGTTTCTCATTCGCCTTAAAGATAGTGAAAAGGCCTCGAAGAGTTAAGCTAGGATCACAAATATCAATTGCATCACATGAAGTGTGAAAAAGGTTTGCTAAACCACCCGTCGCAACTACTTTCATTGAACACCCAAACTCATTGGAAATGCGGGCAACCATACCTTCAATCATGCTAACATGCCCCCAAAAAATACCGGATCTCATTGCAGAGACAGTATCCTTTCCAATAACGGCATCCGGTTTATCGATTGCGACACGTGGTAGCTTAGCTGCCCCATGATGGAGAGCTTCAAGAGACAAATTTATACCGGGATAAATTGCTCCACCACAATAATCCCCCTCATTATTGATCACATCGAAGGTAGTAGCAGTACCAAAGTCCAAAATAAGTAGGGGGCAACCATAGGTATCGTGCGCAGCTACGGCATTGCATAAACGATCAGCGCCAACCTCACGCGGGTGGTCTGTTAAAATCTCTAGACCCAATTCTACCTCTGGGTCGCCAATTACCATGGCGTCACAATTAAAATACTTTAAACAGAGCAATTTAAGGTGGGCAAGATTATCTGGGACAACGGTAGCTAAAATTGCCGAAGTAATCTTTTGCTTTTCAATCCCTTCCTTTTCAAGCAACAGGGAAAGCCAAATACCAAATTCGTCGGCTGTTCGATTGCTTTCAGTCCCTGCGCGCCATTCGCCTTGGAGATCTCCGGTATCTGAAAAAACTGCAAATACGATATTGGTATTTCCGGAGTCAATAGCTAGCAGCATGCGTATTATTTCCTAAATCAGTGGTTTAAATATACATCAGCTGCACGGATGGTACGGAGACCAATGTCGGTTTGTATTTTGAGTGCGCCATTATTATCGAGACCGATAAATCGCCCGGTATATGATTGTTTTCCACAGTTAGCTGTCATTTCCTCTTCTAGCCCATGCGCGTGTTTTAGCCACGCGTTACGTACAGAAGAAAAACCTTCTTTAGACCATCTCAAGTACCACTCATATACAAACTGGTAATAATAGAATAAAGCGTCTTTTACAGGGATTAACTGTTTTGTTTCTTCAAATATAGAAGTCGCAGGAAATCGGGTCTCTGTCGGGGAATGGGCTAGGTTGACACCACAACCAATGACAAGCCATTTGGATTCATTAGTGCTCCAATCACCTGATTCTAGTAACGTCCCAGATAATTTTTTCTTATTAAGAAGCACGTCATTCGGCCACTTAAAAGAATAGTTCAACACCGGGACAAATCTTCCTAGCACTTCGCCTAAAGCCAGAGCTGGTAGAAACGCTATCTGGGTAGCTTCTGCTAATGAGGTGCTGGGTCGTAATATTATTGAGCTATAAAGATTGCCAGGTTTAGATATCCAGTTACGGTTCATCCTGCCCTTTCCATGTGTCTGTGCTTTAGCCCAAACAACTGTACCCTCTGGAGCATGATCATTCGCGAGCAACTTCGCTTCATAGTTCGTACTCGTAACGGTCTCATGTGAAACAAGCGAAATGCCCGGAGGTAAGTCAGGAAGTCTCTTTGTCATCCAGGAAAAAGCGCGGCGCTGGCAGCTGCCGCGCCCATCAGTAACGGTCCTGGAAGGAGTATTAGGAAAAGTGTGACAGCACCGGTTACAATTATAACGCCATTCATTTCCAAACTGACTGGTTGGTCAAACTCTTCTTCTGGTTTATCAAAATACATGACTTTGACGACACGAAGATAATAAAAAGCGCCTACCACGCTTGCTAGTACACCGATGATAGCTAATCCGAATAACTCAGCCTGAATGGCTGATTGAAATATATATAATTTTCCAACAAAGCCTGCCAATGGCGGAATTCCTGCCATTGAAAACATAAATATAGTGAGTGCAGCTGCCATAGCCGGGTTTGTTTTTGACAGGCCTGCTAAATCTTCGATATTTTCTACCATTCGGGAGTTGCGCTTCATCAATAAGATGCAAGTGAAGGTACCAAGGTTCATAAATAAATAGATAGCAAGGTAAATGAGCATACCATAGATACCATCGGCGCGAGTAGTTGTGTCACCTAATTGGCCAGCAACCGCTAAACCAATTAAAGCATACCCCATATGACCGATAGAGCTGTACGCCATTAGCCTTTTGATATTACGCTGATTAATGGCTGCAAAGGCTCCAAGGATCATGGAGGCGATGGAGATAAAGATGATAATCTGTTGCCACTCCCCCGAAAGGTGACCGAAAGGTCCAGTCATAACGCGTATAAATAATCCCATTGCAGCTATTTTGGGAGCAATTGCAAAGAACGCCGTGACAGGTGTTGGCGCACCTTCATAAACATCCGGTGTCCACATGTGAAAGGGTACGGCGGAAACTTTGAACGCAAGCCCAGATACTATGAAGACAATACCTATTGTTATACCTATTGGCACGTCAACATTTTCAGACGTAAACAGTTTTTCTAATGAGTCAAAATTGGTGGTACCAGAAAATCCATACACAAGTGTTAAACCATAAAGCAGTATACCAGAAGCCAAAGCACCCAGCACAAAGTATTTGAGACCAGCTTCCGCCGAACGAGTACTATCTCTCTGAAATGCAGCTATTACATAGAGGGATAAGCTCTGCAATTCCAAACCAAGATAGAGAGAAATTAGATCGTTAGCTGAAACCATCATGAGCATACCGAGCGTTGCTAATATAATTAGCACTGGGAACTCAAATCGATTTATACCATGCATAATCAAATAATCTCTGGAGATCAAAATTGTGGCAGAAGAGGCTATTAAAACTAATGTTTTTATGAACAAGCCAAACGTATCGCTCACAAATGCACCACCGAAGGTTAGCGTTCTCCCATCGGTGATGATTCCCACTAGAATTAGTGTAATTATTAAAACAACGATGCTCGCATAGGAAACAATACGGGCACTCTGCTCTTGACGAGAATAAACGCCAATCATTAGTAGGATCATCGCGGCTATAGCCAGAAAAATTTCCGGTAAAGCAGGTAAAAGAGTAGGAAACGGGGCTAACGACATGTATTCTTTCACCTATTTTGCCAAAATAGCCACTGCGTTATGAGCAGCGAGGGCTGAATGATAACGTTCCATCAAGTTCTCCACGGAAGAGTGCATCACATCCAAAAATGGTATCGGATAGATCCCCATGAAAAAGACGATGAAAATTAATGGCGCAAAGACTGCAATTTCTCGAGGTGAAACATCTAAAATCTTTTTTAAATCTTCTTTGGTCAGTTCTCCAAAAATAACACGCCGATAGAGATAGAGCATATAAGCAGCACCAATGATTACGCCTGTAGCACCTAGTAACGCCACCCAAGTATTTACTTGAAAAGTGCCAATCAAAATAAGGAATTCACCAACAAATCCACTGGTACCAGGAAGGCCTACAGATGCCAACATGAAAACCATGAAAATAAGCGCATAGAACGGCATACGGTGGACAAGACCACCGTATGTAGAGATTTCTCGAGAATGAACACGGTCATAAACAACGCCAACCACAAGGAATAATGCGGCAGACACCACGCCGTGGCTTAACATTTGAATTATTGCACCTTCGATGCCCTGTTGGTTAGCCGCAAAGCAGCCCATTGTCACAAAACCCATATGGGCTACAGAAGAATAGGCAATGAGTTTTTTCATATCTTCTTGTGCAAGGGCAACTAGTGAGGTGTATATTATTGCGATAACGCTAAGCCCAAATATGAAGGGTGTAAATTCTGCGCTTGCGATGGGGAACATAGGTAAGGAAAAACGTAAAAATCCGTAACCACCGAATTTAAGAAGTACCCCAGCTAAAATCACGGAGCCAGCAGTCGGTGCTTCCACATGAGCATCGGGAAGCCAGGTATGAACCGGCCACATGGGTACTTTGACCGCAAATGATGCAAAGAACGCCAACCAAAGCCAAGGCTGCAGTGAGACAGGGAAATCATGATTTAGGAGTGTTGTAATATCCGCAGTTCCTGACTCAAATATCATGGTTAGGATTGCGAGCAACATCAGTACCGAACCCACTAGAGTGTAGAGGAAGAATTTGAAGGCGGCGTAGTTGCGGCGGGGGCCACCCCAAATGCCAATAATCAAGAACATTGGGATAAGAACACCCTCAAAAAATACATAAAATAGTACCAGATCCAGTGCAGAGAACATTCCAATCATCAGTGTTTCTAGAACCAGAAATGAAATCATATATTCCTTGACCCGATCAGTAATCGAAATCCAACTTGCAGCGATGCAGAGAACCGTCAGTAAGGTTGAGAGAAGAATAAAAAACATTGAAATACCGTCGATACCCAAGTGATATGCTAGACCGAGAGATTCCATCCAAACGGCCTTTTCTTCGAACTGGAAACCAACAATAGCGTTGTCGAATTTAACCCATATTCCCATCGATACAGCGAACGTGATTAATGAAGTCCAGAGCGCGACAGCACGAGTGTTTCTTGCCTCAACCTCGGGATTGCCACGTATCAATAGGATAAAGAGTACACCGATCATTGGTGCAAATGTGATTACGGAAAGCCAAGGGAAGTTAGTCATCGCGTTAGCTCATCGTTACCAGAAACCAAGTCGTCAGACCCGCAATGCCCAACAACATGGCAAAAGCATAGTGATATAGGTAACCACTTTGTAACGCGCCAGCTCTGCGAGCTATGTTAAGTGTAGCGGCCGCAATCCCGTCCGGACCGACCCCATCGATTAAGGCCCCGTCGCCAGATTTCCAAAATCCATATCCTAATGCAAATGCTGGTTTTACAAATAGGCGATCGTAAATTTCATCGAAGTACCATTTCCTTACGAGGAAGTGATGGGTCCTATGGAAACCGTTAGCTAACGCACCAGGTAGCTCTGGTGCAAACATATACATCAAGTAGGCCAGTGCAATGCCAGCGACACCAACAAAAAGCGGCAGATACTTAACCCAGATCGGTACATGATGCGCGTTTTCAAGAGCGGGGTGAGAAGAAAGTATAAGTATTGAGTTACCCCAGAACTCTGCGGCTTGATCACCTACAAAGAAATTAAAGCTCAGTATTCCTACAAATAGCGACCCAATTGCCAAAAAAACTAAGGGTAATATCATAACCTTAGGTGACTCATGCACATGGGCAAAAGTAATTTCATCCGCTCGGCTTTCCCCATGGAATGTTAGGATTAGCAGCCGCCAAGAATAGAATGCCGTCAAAAATGCTGCGACGATCCCCATCCAAAAAGCATAATAACCAATACCCGTGTGAGCTCCCCAGGCAGCTTCAAGGACGATGTCTTTAGAATAAAAACCAGAGAACGGCCATATCCCCGCGAGTGCGAGGCTCCCTACCCACATTAAAACGTAGGTCACTGGGATCAATTTATAAAGTCCGCCCATTTTTCGCATGTCCTGTTCATCCGACATAGCATGGATGACAGATCCTGCCCCAAGAAACAAAAGTGCCTTGAAGAAAGCATGAGTAATAAGGTGGAACATACCAGCCGAATAGGCAGAAACACCAAGTGCGAAAAACATGTAACCAAGTTGACTACAGGTGGAATATGCGATGACCTTCTTTATGTCATTTTGCACGCACGCTATAGTGGCCGCAAAGATAGCGGTTGAGGCACCAACCAAGATTACCACTGTTAATGCAGTATCAGAATATTCAAATAGTGGGGACAGACGGGCAACCATGAACACACCCGCCGTCACCATTGTGGCCGCATGTATCAAAGCTGACACAGGGGTTGGTCCCTCCATTGCATCAGGTAGCCAAGTATGAAGACCCAATTGTGCCGATTTACCCATGGCGCCAAGAAACAGAAGGAGACAAATTACCGTAAGAGCGTGGAATTCTCCGCCAAAGACAGTTATGACAGCATTGGATTTCTCTTCTGCAAGTCCAAATATGGCATCGAAGCTTATTGTGTCAAATAGCAAGAAGGTTGCAAATATTCCCAAAGCAAACCCAAAGTCACCAACACGATTTACAACAAAGGCTTTTATGGCGGCTGCACAGGCTGAAGGACGG
>Ga0209403_10000564_pt1 | contig 54495 bp, 47 predicted proteins | sample ArcticOcean_MG_C_8_FD_187440 | JGI IMG/M metagenome (GOLD analysis project Ga0209403, IMG submission 187440) | Marine microbial communities from western Arctic Ocean - ArcticOcean_MG_CB11_86 (SPAdes) (version 2) | ecosystem: Environmental > Aquatic > Marine > Oceanic | place: Arctic Ocean... | reverse complement strand
AAGAGGCAATAATAACAAGCGTGCAAACTCACAAACCCCGCATCACGTTGAAAGATATTGCACGGAATGTTGGTGTACACTCCTCGACTGTGTCCCGGGTTCTCAACCCTGACACGCGCAAAATGGTAACCAAGAGAATTGCGGATCAGGTGATACACGCGTCTAAGCAACTCGGGTACCGACCAAATACCTTTGCACAAAGTCTTAGGACTAACCGCTCATTCACGGTTGGTGTCATGGTTCCAGACCTTACCAATCCCGCCTTCGGTCCAATCATAAAGGGTATAGATAATGTGTTAGAACAGTCTGGATACAGCGTGATTGTCACCAACACCGACAATGTACTTGAAAAGGAGAAACGTAGTGTCGATAAATTCCACGAACGTCAAGTTGATGGCCTAATTATTGCTACTGCACGCCGGCTAGATGACGTGGTTATAACCTGCCTCGAAGAAGGTACACCATTTGTCCTTGTTGTTCGATCTACGATAGAGAAAGGCGTTAACTCGGTTGTTTCAGATGAGATCGTCGGTGGTCAAATGATAGTTTCCCATCTCGCACAATTGGGCCATAAGAAAATCGCCTATGTGGCTGGACCACAATTTCTCTCCACCGGGTTTGAACGTTATCAGGGCTATCTCCAGGGATTGAAGAATGCAGGTCTAGAATTGGATGAAGACTTGGTCGCCATTGGTGATGCGTTCACAGAAGCAGAAGGGCGCCAGGCGGCAAGTACGATAAACGCTAATAAAAAACCATTTACAGCAATTGTTGCCGCAAATGATCTTATGGCGCTGGGTTGCTACGACGAATTGATAACAAAGGGGCTTAAGTGCCCGGATGATGTTTCGGTGGTCGGGTATGATGACATGCCTTTCACCCGCCACTTCAATCCACCGCTAACCACAGTCCATACCCCATTGCTCGATGTAGGCATGCAAGCTGCACGTATCTTGCTGGAACGAATTTGGAAACCTGAACAACCTGCTCATGTACTTAAACTTCAGCCGCACCTAATTGTTCGGGGTTCGACAGGCATTCCTTCCTCTTTCTCTGAGACCGGCACTAAAGCAACCAACTAAAATCAACTCTAAGGCAGTGCGGCCTCCCAGTTCTTGGTTTCAATAATCTCTTTAACTTTCCGCAGGAAGGCCGCCGCATACGCACCATCAATGGCCCGATGATCAAAGGCCTGTGTTACAATTCCAACGGGGCGTATTACCAGATGATCTTCGCCGTCTTGTTCAACTACCACGGGCCGTTTGGTGATGCTGTCAGTCGATAATATAGCGACTTGGGGCTGATTAATTATAGGCGTGGTAAAAAGTGTCCCAAAAGAACCGTTATTAGAGATAGTATAAGTAGCCCCTAAATGATCGTCCGGCGTCAACTGGTTGGCACGAGCCCTGGCAGCCAAGCCAGCAATCGACCGGGCTATTTCTACAGCTGTCATAGATGATGCATTTTGGATCACTGGTGCAACCAGCCCTTCAAAATTTAAATCTACAGCTATAGCAAGGTTCACCTGGTCATAAACAACGAGGCTGTTTTCTTCCACATGAGCGTTAACGTGAGGAAATTCAACAATCGCATCACAGACGGCACGTGCAACGAATGGCAGATAGTTAAGCGAAAACCCTTCCCGCGTCCTCCATGCTACACCCTTATCACTACGCACACGATCGACACGGGAAAAATCCACCTCAACACCCTGGTGAACGTGGGGGCTCGTCGACTTGGAACGCACCATATGTTCCGCTGTCACTCGACGAATTCGATTGAAAGCGATAACTTTTTTACCATCTACCGATAGCAAACTACTTGAAGAACCGGAGGCCAGATCAGTTGTAGTTGGGGCGTTCCGTTGCAACAGGGCAAGCACATCTGATTTCTTGATGCGGCCATCCAGACCACTACCATCAATATTATTAGGATTGAGATTATGCTCCGCCACAAGTTTACGCACCACCGGCGATAACCGACGCTTAGGATCGTGATTTGGGGTGACTGCAGCAGAGGCTACAGAAGGGGATGCCGGCGGCAGAGAATGTGTCAAGTGTTGAGCATTGTTTTCTAAAGAAGGTGCGGGTTCAGGTGCGGTTGGCCCCACAGATCCGTCAATTCCGTCATCAAGGATAGCGAGAATAGCGCCCACTTCTACGGTCTCTCCTTCCTTGACAAGTATTTTCTTGATTACCCCTCCAGCGGGTGCAGGGATTTCCATCTCCACCTTATCCGTGGAAATCTCAAAGAGAAGCTCGTTCGCTTCTACCCTTTCACCAACATTTTTATGCCAGATACTGAGAGTGCCCTCGGCAACCGTTTCGCCCAATTGGGGCATTAGGACATCCATTTTAATCAACCCCCTGCCGTACAGTTTCGAAGATGCGTTCCACCGATGGCAATGCCATATCTTCTAATTCATCTGCCGAAGGAAGAGGAATATGGGGCGTGGTGATGCGGATAATAGGCATATCTAAATCCCAGAAGCGTTCCTCCGCAACGATAGACGAAATTTCTGCACCCCAGCCGCAGAGGCGAGGGTTTTCCTCGACCGTAACCAGACGAGATGTTTTTTCCACTTGTTCAAATATAGTTTTCGTATCTAGAGGCACGAGGCTCCTGAGATCGACCACGCCCGCAGAAATCCCAGCTTCTGAGTAAAGACGATCAGCCGCATCCAAGGCGCGCGGCACCATTGCTGCAAGGGCGATAATTGTAACATCACTGCCTTCTCGTACGACCTTGGCGACACCGATTTCTTCAATATGCTCCCCCTCCGGCACATCACCTTTAGAGGAATAAAGAGACTTTTGCTCAAAGAACATCACCGGGTCAGGGTCTCGGATAGCCGCCGCCAGCAGGCCCTTTACATCTGCAGGAGTAGACGGTGCTACCACCTTTAGGCCGGGGATCATCATTGACCAGTTCTCGACGCTTTGGGAGTGTTGCGCGCCAAAACGTGCCCCACCGCCGTTGGCCGTTCGGATCACCAACGGCATTGAAACCTGGCCATTAGTCATGTAGCGGATCTTGGCTATCTGGTTGGCGACGATGTCCCAACAGACAGCCAAAAAATCAGAAAACATAATCTCTGCGATGGGTTTGAGCCCCGTCATAGCTGCACCCATGGCTGCACCGAGAATAGCCTGCTCAGAAATTGGTGTGTCGCGCACTCGATCAGGACCAAATTTTTCGTAAAGTCCAACTGTTGCCTTAAACACACCACCCGCCTTGGCAATATCTTCACCAAGGAAAACAACGGTTTCGTCCCGTTCCATTTCTTGAGCAATACCCTCTGCGACCGCTTCCCTATAGGTTAATTCCGCCATGATGCCCCTCCATCCGCCCAAACCTCGGTCATCAAAACATCCTTAGATGGCGTTGAAGAGTTTTTTGCAAACTCTGTCGCGTCATCTACAGCTTTCAAAACGGCTTTTTCAATTGCAACAACTTTACTCTCTTTTACGCCAAAATCGATTAAGCGTTTCCGATAGATTTTTAGCGGATCTCTCTCCAGCCATTTCTCTAACTCACCTACGGGTCTATAAGTTGCCGGGTCGGCACGGGAGTGTCCCGAATGGCGATAAGTTTTAGCTTCAATCAATGACGGCCCGTCTCCTGCCCGAGCTTTATCAGCAGCGTCTCGGGCGACCCGGTACACCAGATCAGCGTCATTACCATCAACAATTATTGATTCAAGACCGTAGGCCCCAGCCCGGTCCGCAGCGGGATGTTCTACTGCAGTTACGTCACCTATAGGTGTATATTCCATATAAAGGTTGTTTTCGCAGACAAAAACCACAGGTAATTTCCATATCACAGAGAAGTTTAGAGCTTCATGAAATGCACCTATGTTTGTGGTGCCGTCACCAAAAAAGCAAAAAGATACTTGACCTGTCTTTAAATATTGCGCCTTCCAGGCGGCACCCGCTGCAATAGGTAAATGAGCTCCAATAATGGCATAGGATCCCATAGCTCCTTTTTCCACGTCCGTCAGGTGCATTGAGCCGCCCTTACCACCGAGCAAACCACATTCCCGACCCATTAACTCACCTAAAACACCTTCCATAGATGCTCCGCGCACCAACGTATGGGCGTGTCCGCGGTACGTACAAAAGGTATAATCGTCCGGGCGCATCACAGCAGCGAATGCTGATGCAATGGCCTCCTGACCAATTGCAAGGTGACTGGTTCCCTTTATCAAATTCTGGAAAAACAAATCGTGAGCACGTTGCTCGACGTGACGAATTTCAAGTTGTAACTGCCACATTCTCAGGCGCGTTTTTTCACCAATATCGTCATTTAGCTGGATTTTACTCTTTCTCGCTGCCTGTTTCTTTGGCTTTGTGGATTTGGAGATACGTCGTTTCGTAGTTTGCTTCGCCACTGGGCCCCCTTATGAATTTTCTAACCTACTTCCTTATTTAGCTTGCGTATATGCAAACGTTTGCATGATTTTGCAAGAACCATCACATAGTCTAGAAAACGTGTCAACTACGCCCTCCCACAGGAGTACCACATTTCACCTGGTGGAAATGCCATTGGTTCTTCGTTGTGTTAATTTTGAAAATGATCAATTCATGGTTGTACTGTTTTAATTAATAATTTGATGGACTAAAGGCTGCAATTTCATTTCAATACAAACGTAAAGAACAAATTTAGATTCTGGAGGCAAAGATGCACTATAATCGACCACGCTCGACAGCAACCTGGGGCCTGAACGCCAAAGATTGGGAGGCGGGGGTCGACTACAATAAACTCCGCAATGACCGCCTGGATCGAGCTCAAACCGCTTGTGGCGACGCTGGTTTCGGAGCTTTTTTGTGCTTTAACTTCGATAATATTCGTTACATCACCGGAACTCACATTGGTGAATGGGGACGTGATAAATTCGACCGCTATTGTCTCTGTCCAAACGACAGCGCACCATTCCTCTGGGATCCTGCGTCACCGGCAAAACGTAAAAGTTCGCCTTGGCTTGGTAACCGTGTGGATGCCCCGGTCAGTACGATGCAGGGTGCCATTCCACCTGAACACGGCATTCAGAACATTTTTGCGAAACAGATTAAGGAAAAGATGGTAGAACTCGGCATCGAAAAGCAACCTCTCGGCATCGACGTAATGGAACTCCCCATGCTTCGCGCACTTGAGGCCGAAAAAATCAATGTAGTAGATGGTCAGCAAGCCTTGATGAATGCCCGCGAGGTCAAAACCGAGGAGGAAATTGAACTCCTTAAGGTCGCGTGTGCTATGGTCGATGCAGCCTATCTGGATATTGCAAAAGGTATCCGTCCTGGCGCAAAAGAGAGTGACCTCGTGGCTATCGCCAATGAGAAACTATACTCAATGGGCTCAGAGAGAGTTGAATGTGTAAACTCGGTCTCAGGTCCACGAGGGGCCCCGCATTCACACACCTTCTCTGATCGGATGATTCAACCTGGTGATATGATCTTTCTTGACATCATGAACACCTATAATGGTTACAAAACCTGCTATTACCGAACCTTCATTTGTGGCCAACCCAATGATGCACAGAACGAGGCTTATGAAATTTGTTCAAATTGGGTAAGCGCCGCAATTGATGCAATCAAGCCAGGGGTAAAACTGGACGATATCGCCAGTCTTTGGCCACGAGCCGAGGAATTTGGTTACGCCAATGAAGATGAAGCCTTCCTACTTCAATTTGGTCACGGGGTAGGCCTCAGTCTTTGGGAACGACCCATCATCTCCCGTCGGTATATGGGCCAAAAAACAGAATTGAAAAAGGGAATGGTTTTTGCAGTCGAATGTTGGAAGGGTGCCGACGACGGTTCGGGTGCGGCGCGCATCGAGGAGGAAGTAGTTGTCACAGACGATGGATGTGAAATAATTACAAACTTTCCTAGCGACCATTTAATTTCGTGTGGTCTCCCCGGATGTGAAATATATTAACAACTCATAAGTAGTGCCCGCGCCACTCATCGGCCTTTGAGTTGTTTTGATAGAACCTAGGGACTGAGATACTCGTCGCTAATTCTTCTGAAAATGGGTTATAGCCGGACAATGGAAGCATGAACAAGATTTGGATCACAGTCATCACGGGCTTCTTGGGGAGTGGCAAAACTACACTTTTGAACACGCTTCTAAAACACCCTGAAATGAACCAGGCCGCCGTCATAGTAAACGAATTCGGGGAAATTGGGATTGATTATGACCTAGTGGAACGTAGTGATGAAAACATAGTTCAACTAGCTAATGGTTGCCTTTGCTGTTCTGTAAAAGGCGATTTGATCGATACATTCCGTGATCTCTACATCCAAAGGAATGCAGGGACCATCCCTTATTTTGATAGAGTGGTGATTGAAACCACAGGCATTGCAGATCCAGCCCCGGTACTTCAAATAATTTTTACCAACCCCATGATAATGAACCACTATTCACTGGATGGGGTGGTTACGACAGTGGATGCAATTAACGGTGTTAGCTCCTTAGAGAGGTTCCCAGAATGCGTTAAACAGGCAGCAATTGCGGACCGATTGATCCTTACAAAATCGGATTTGGTGGAAGTTTCTGACCACGGAGAGAAAGTTAAGGACTTGTCTGACCGTTTAAGAGCTTTAAACCCCGCTGCGCCAATAGTTGTCCGAAATACAGGCGACGTGGATCCTGGCGATCTATTCGGTACAGGAATGTTCAATCCAGAAACAAAAAAAATCGACTTCAATTCATGGCTAAATCCCGAACAATATCTCTCTGAGACAACAGAAAACCCGTTTAATGCTAACGAAGCGGATAGTGAAGCTACTATTTCCTATTATAAAGACCGCGGGCACACGCCCGAGCATCGCCGCGGGAATGACAATCATCACCACAACCCGCTCATCAAAACCTTCTGTATAGTGCGAGAAGAACCAATGTCACTGGAAATGCTGAGGATGTTTTTGGAAGGGCTTTCCAATGAGGCTGGGCCGGACCTTTTACGGGTAAAGGGGATCGTCAACATTGAGAACGAACCCAAACGCCCGGCAATAATTCAGGGAGCTCAACTGATATTTCATTCATTGGAGTTTATGGATCGCTGGCCAAGCGAAGACCATCGTACCAGAATTGTCTTCATCACTCATAACATTGATAAAAAATATATAGAAGACACAATGAGTTTAATTGAACGTGTGGCTGAACGAACAGTCGCCGCCGCTATGTAAGTTGGATCATCCAATCTCATAAATACCTTAAAGGGAGAATAATCATGCATTTTGTCATTTTCTGCATTGATAAACCCGGCATTAATCGTGACCCTGAGGTTATGCAGGCCCACATTGACTATCTAAATAAAAGCCCGATTAAAAATGTGATATCTGGACCTCTGACCGGAGATGACGGAGAAGGAATTATCGGAAGCCTTTACATTGTTGAAGCAGAAAACAGAAAATCAATCAAAGACTTCCAAAGGGATGATCCTTTATTTAGAGCGGACTATTGGGAAACTGTAGAAATACGCGCCTTTAATAAGCGCGTCGATAATAGAAAATAATCAGGAGATTTAAAAAATGGATTTAGGACTTAAGGGTAAGAATGCCGCTATCACTGGCTCAAGCCAAGGCATTGGTAATGCTATAGCCGATTCCTTGGCTCAAGAAGGCTGTAACGTTGCTATCTCTGGACGCGATCAAGAACGACTTGATCAGGCGGTCAAAAACCTGATGGCAAAAGGTATCAAAGCTATAGGTGTGAACTGTGACTTATCCTCGGATGAAGGGTGCAAGAAATTTATTAGTGAGACTGTAGAAAAATTTGGTGGATTAGACATTCTGGTCAACAATGTGGGTGGCATGATCCCGGGTACACTCGATAACATGACGGAAGAACTGTGGAACACGGTGCTCAATACAAACTTCATGTCTTATGTTCACACTACAAAATTTGCTGTTCCACACCTTAAAAAGTCAAGTGAAGGGCGCATCCTCAACGTCTCCGGCGTTACTGGAAAACAGCTGCTGCCGGGCGCACTCACGACGACTATTCCAAATACCGCGATCATCGGGTTTACTAAGATAATGGCGGCGGAACTGGGTGGAGATGGCATCACCGTCAATAATATTTGCCCGGGGTTTACTAATACAGAGTCTTGGGGTCCACGTGCCGAGAAAATGGCAGAAGTCCGAGGTATTACTTCTGACCAGATGCGTGACGGAGTGTCAGCACAAACACTGCTCGGACGATGGGCGGAGCCAAAAGAAATTGGTGATGCTGCTGCCTTTATAGTATCCGCAAAAAATAGCTACATGACTGGTACGACGGTAGAAGTTTGTGGAGGGTTTGCAAAATATATTTAATCTGAAAATCAAGTGTTGGCACAACGCCACTGGGATTTATCTTAAGATATTCCGGGGTTAGATGCTTGTTCTCATAAGGTTTGAAGGAATGGTCTAACCAATCCAATTCTTTCTCTGCCAGGCAAATTCGAACCTTTGAACTGCATGTAGACGCGGGAAAGTTATACAATTCCAAAGTCATATTGTTATACCAATGCTAAAAAATTACTATACTAATATTATGCAAATTTCTGTTTGCTGTAGCAACGTACCCTATTGCATCAATGGGATATGACACGGCAAAATACCGACAACTTCGACACGGTCTTTTAAGGGAGAACCCTCATGCATGGCCTAATGATGGAAAGGGCTCTTACAATCAGTTCTCTGATTGAACATGCCGCCAAGTTTCATAAGAATACGGAAATTGTTTCACGTACGGTTGAAGGTCCTATACACCGCTATACCTATGGGGAGGCATATCGTCGGGTTAATCAACTCGCAAATGTATTGAAAAATTTAGGAGTGAGTGAAGGAGATCGGGTCGGTACGTTAGCCTGGAATGGCTACCGGCATTTCGAATTATATTTTGCAGTTTCTGGCATCGGTTCGATCTGCCACACGATTAACCCTCGCCTATTTCCTGAACAAATCACTTACATAATAAATCACGCAAATGACAAAGTTATTTTCTGCGATCTGACTTTTGTACCTGTCCTTGAATCACTGGCGGAGCGGCTGGTGGATGTACATGCCATAGTCATCATGACTGATATGGAACATATGCCGGAAACACAACTTTCCAACATATATTGCTATGAAGAGTTGATGGACAACACAACCGATGAATTTGAGTGGCCAGAGATAGATGAGCTCCAGGCTTCATCTCTCTGCTACAGTTCGGGTACAACTGGTAGGCCCAAAGGCGTTCTCTATAGTCATCGTTCCACCGTCCTTCATTCATTCGCAGTTTGCAGCGCTGACGGCTTGGCAATTTCTGGCAGAGATACTGTTCTTCCTGTAGTACCCATGTTCCATGTAAACGCCTGGGGAATGCCCTATGCCAGTACCATGGCAGGGGCTAAGCTTGTATTTCCGGGCGGGGCTATGGATGGCAAATCACTAGCGGAATTATTGATTGATGAAAAGGTTACATTTACTGGTGGCGTGCCGACTGTCTGGCTAATGTTACTTCAGCACTTAAAGGAAACAGGTAAAACACTACCACACCTGCAACGTACAGTTGTCGGCGGCTCGGCGCTCCCACAATCGATGATCGAAACCTTTGAGAATGACTATGACGTTGCCTGCATCCACGCCTGGGGTATGACAGAAATGAGCCCCCTTGGAACTGTAGGGCATATGACCCATGCGCTATTAGAGGACCAGGATACTGATTTGATGCGGTATAAAGTAAAGCAGGGCCGTGTTCTTTATGGCGTGGATATGAAGATCGTTAATGATGATGGAACTCCCCTACCCCAAGATGGTGAAGCCTTTGGTGAATTGTGTGTTAGGGGGCCTTGGGTCACGAACGGATATTTCGAAGATGACTCTACATCTGCTTCGTCGTTCGATGACGAAAATTGGTTTCGTACGGGGGATGTCGCTACCATCGACCCACATGGATACATGGAAGTCGTTGACCGCTCAAAAGACGTTATCAAGTCAGGAGGTGAATGGATTAGCTCAATTGAACTTGAAAATATAGCTATAGGACATGCCGCAGTAGCAGAAGCTGCCGTAATCGGCATTGAACATGAAAAATGGGGAGAGCGACCTTTACTGGTTTGCGTCAAGGCGGACGATATTAATGCAAGTAGCGAAGAAATCTTGTCAATTTATGAGGGCAAGGTTGCCCAATGGTGTATACCCAACGCCGTGGAATTTCTGGATGATCTCCCTCACACGGCAACTGGTAAGCTACAAAAATTAACGCTAAGAGAGCACTTCAAAGGATATCGGTTTGCAGATTGATAACGGCTCCTTAATAATGAAAAGCACAAACTTACACGTAGACCCTGAATGTTAGCTATCCGATCAATCCTTCCTAACCGCCATAAATATTCCCGCGCAGACAAACAGCGCACCAATTACATGAAAAAAGTACAATCTTTCATCCAGAAAATATATCGCGAGGATAGCACTATAAATCGGCATCAAGTTAACGAATATAGCCGCTCTATTGTGTCCCACCACGGCATTACCCGTATTCCACATGGCAAGAGAAAGAATAGAGACTATTAGCGCCAACACCAAAACAACTATGACTAACTTACCCGAAAACGGCGTTGGCCTGATAAAGACCGCCTCAGCCATATAAAAAGGAAACAGCGTCAATGAACCCATAAGTAATATGACAAAAAGGGCTGTAAAAGTGCCAATTTCTTTAGGCATTTTCCTAATGTTAATGGCGTAACATGCATAGAAAGTTACCGCTAGAACGGTAATAAAATCCCCAATGTTAAAATCCAAGGTAATCAGCACCCCGAAATCGGCCTTCGTCACCATAACTGTAATGCCGATAAAGGCCGCCACAATTCCCAATATTTGTATACTTTTAATTTCATCACGAATTAATATCCGAGCGATAAGAACGGTCAGTATCGGTTGTGTGGCGTTTACAAGCGCAACGTTAATGGCTGTAGTAAAATTGACCGCAAGGAACAAAAACATCCCACCCCCCGTCATAAATATTCCCTGCACCCAGAAATATCCTAAATTTTTTATGACCAATTGGATGTTTTGTCGCAGGCTACGCCAAATAAATGGTAAGAGTATAAGCGTTGCGATTATCCAACGCCAAAATGATAGGCCTATGGGAGGAATTTCCTGGTGTACGGCACGTGCAATGACAACGCCGATGGCCCACGTCAGCACAGTTGCCGCGATCAAACCATAGGCATGCGTTGTCCTAACAGGTATTTTCACCATGGTTTGATCTTCATGTAATTATTTTTCACGATGCGCCACAACACTAAACACAGAAAACGTTGCCACAGCGAAAGCCACACCTCTAAAAATTCAAATTGTTAACTCTCTACCATCCATAGGTAGTGTACCTGTCAACCATTGTTGCATAAGTTCACTGACCGTATCCGGCCTTTCCATAGGCAACAGGTGAGCCGCACCCTTAAGCGTTACAAGTTTAGATTGTCGGATACCCCTGGAAATTTCACGAGATAGTTCGATAGGCAAAAGCCTATCTTCTTCTCCGCACAGGACTAATGTAGGACAATCAATTTTTTGCAGTTCTCCGCGCAAGTCCCCACCGTGTATCAGTGCCTTTAACTGCCGGGTAAAACAATCAAGCCCAACGGTCTCAGCCATGGTATCTACTAAACTTTTCATAGTAGCATTGTTCAAATTATCCGCATTCAAGAACACCCGTACCATCTGTTCCTTGATTTCCTCAAAGTTCCCTCGATTAGCCTGTTCCAATAACATCTGGCGGCGCTCATACTGTTTCTCCAGATTAAGATTAGCCGTACTGCCCACAAGGCAAATATGGGTGACCCGTGCCCCACCCTTTATCTTTACCAATAAGGCAACATAGCCACCCATGGAACTTCCAGCGATAGCAAAATTCGGTGGGCTTTCTGCCAAAATGGCATCAGCCATCTCGTCACATGAGCCATGGCGCAAATGCTGTTGGGTTACACGAACATCGGCTACATCGGTGAGAGTTTCCAACTGCCGGCGCCAAAGAACATCGGTGCATAATAGACCCGGCACAAATACTAAATTTACTTTTTCCATCATCTGCTTCCTTAGAGGGGGCTTCACCGTTTCACCACTCTAACTTTGCACTCAAAACAAAGAATAAGGGAGTTGTTTTGTTATTGTGCAATGTTCCAATCGGCAAAAGTTTTCCTATCCCTAGCGAGGGTCTCCAATAGGGGTGCCGGCGTCCAATAATCGCCAAACTTATCCCGGTAGGACATAACAGTTTCATAGATCGTTTCAAGGCCGATCTGATCTGCCATATACATGGGTCCTCCTCGAAATCACGGAAACCCATATCCATAAGACCAAATGACATCGATGTCACCGGGTCGGTAAGTGATGCCCTCTTCTAGTATTTTTGCACCTTCATTGATTAAGGAATACACGCAACGTTGTTCAATTTCGGTATTTTCTATTGTCGTCCTTTTGATCCTCAGCCTTTCCGCTTCTTGTAATATTAAAGCATCGATCACTGGATCATACAAAGGTCTCCTGCTACCTTCGTCATAGCGGTAAAAACCTGAACCCGTCTTTTGACCGAAACGACCTAGTTCTCCCACCTGGTAGAGTACATTGAAGTATGGCTCACCGATTGTTCTCCTTTTTCCCCGTTGTCTTGAGGATGCTATGCATGATGTCGACGCCGGCCATATCGTGCATGGCGAAAGGCCCCATCGGAAATCCAAAGTCGTACATAACCTGATCGATCTGCTGAGGTGACGCCCCCTCCAACAGCATTTGATCCGCCTCACGGTGAAAGCCTTCCGCCATCATACGATTTCCGATAAAGCCAAAACAGACGCCGGCCACCACACCAATTTTTTTATACGCTTAGCTGTGTCAATAGCTGTCGCTAGTACCTCTGGCGAGGTTTTTTCCGCTCGCACAATTTCCAGCAGTTTCATGACATTAGCGGGGCTAAAGAAATGGAGACCTATGATCTTTTCGGGACGTTTAGTAACCGCGGCTATTTGGTCAATGTTGAGAGTAGAAGTGTTCGTAGCAATAATAGCCTCTGGCTTGCAAATTCCGTCAATCTTCTTAAACACCTTCTTTTTTAGGTCAATATCTTCAAAGACCGCCTCAATAACTAAGTCGCTTTCTGCTATGGCATTATAGTCTGTTGTTCCTGAGATTAGCTCCATTCGATCGACCATATCTGACTTAGAGAGACGCCCACGCTTTACCGTATTCTCGTAGTTCTCTCGAACAACAGCTATACCCCGTTGCAACACAGCCTCGGACACATCAATAATTATCGCAGGAATGCCAGCATTTGCGAAGTTCATAGCGATCCCACCACCCATAGTCCCTGAGCCAAGAATTGCGACGTTATTTATCTGCATCCTTTTGGTATCACTTGATATCCCTGGTATTTTTCCTATTCCCCGCTCAGAGAAAAAGATATCGCGAAGAGCCTTGGCTTCTTTACTCACTAGCGCCTTATCTCCGATTATCTTTTCCTTCCTTATTCCCTCCTCAAAAGGCAGGTTAACTGCGTTGTTGATGGCTTCTATCACTAAATTAGGCGCATTTTGCCCCCGCAAACGTCGGGCAGAAAGCTTGCGCGCATCGACCAAGAATTCTTCACCGTAACCACTCTTGTCCACAAGCATTTCTGAAACCTTGCGCGGTCCCACGCCGTCCACCAGAAGTGACCCTACATATTCCAGCGTCCCCCCCATCAGATCCTCCTTTATTACGCGGTCAAGTATACCGATTTTATACGCCTCGCTTGCACTAACAGTTACGCCACCAAGTATAAATTAAAGGGCTGCTTTGGCGCCGATCAATCTTGGCAAACGTTGCGGGCCACCAGCACCTGGTATAATACCAAGAGAAACCTCGGGTAACCCCATACGCGCATTTTCAACAGCACACCGGTAGTGACATGCCAACGCAGCTTCTAGCCCTGCACCTAGGGCCGTACCATGCATTGCAGCAATCACAGGTTTTGAGCAACTTTCAATAACTTTAAACACCTCATGATATCCGGGTTCGGCAATAGGCTCATCAAACTCTTTAATGTCTGCACCAGCCATAAACGTAGGACCGACACACTTCAGAACAACAGCCCTCACGTTATTATCCTGATCGACGGTTTGGAATGCAGTCATTAATCCCGATCTGACTTTCTGATTAATGGCGTTAACCGGAGGATTTGAGATTATGACTAAGGCAATGTCATCTGTAACTTCTACGGTAACAATATCGTTCATGATTATTTTCTTGATAAAGTTCCCTTTGTAAGTTGTGATTAATACTTATTTTCCAGATGGTCTTAAATTAAACAATCAAGTTATCAGCCGCATTCTAATTGAGACCTATGATCCATTAGACATATTGCAGCAACAAAATTAGCGAGTGAGTACTCATTAGCCGCACAATTTCAAAATAAGGTCGGGTTCAATTCGATTTGATCATATTACTTTAATATGCTTGCGCGAAGCGCGATATGAATAACGAATGCGCCTGTTCGTATACACCGGATTATAATTACAATTGGGGATGGCTATTAACCTTCGTTAGGAAGGATTTGAATAGCATACTGGTGAGAAATCTTCCTGCCTGAAACCGGATCCTCCAGCTCCACCTCAAATGCTTCCATGGGGCGGATCCCCCCAATAACCGCAAGGGTACCACAGAACATGAGAGTATTAGCCTCAAGCGTACCCAGATCAGGGTAATAGCGCTCGATAAGATCTTCGGTCGGTAGCATGGTGGTTATGGGACCCTCCTGATAAAGGTTTCTTTCCCCATTCTCTATCGCGTGAGAGCGAAGGATTAAATCATCCCAATGGTCTATAACATCATCGTAACGCCAAAGAGAGTTGGAGATTGGTTTTGCGCATACTTGCTTCGAGGTGGTGACGTTATACGCTTCCACTTTTCTGTCTGTATGATCGGAACCAACACCAAGACACAAACCTTCGCCAGTTTTTAAGACGAAAAACTCGACCTCCCCTGAGCTATCCTCCCCGACAACCGAGATTGTTTTATTTTGGGTCAACAGATCTGCAGAAACGCGATAAAAGATTGGTGCAGTCTTAGGCCGGGCTATGCCGATGGCTTCCAGCTCCGCCATATGCTCTTCCATGGCTCCCTTATTTCGACCGGTCCAACCCGCAATAACAACTTTTGTTATCCCAACCTGGATGGCTTTTAATTCATTCTCAGTAAAAAGTTGAAACTCAGTTATCGGCATTGATGAGCTACTCCAATATCTATTCAGTGTTTATTGACCATGGACCCGTCAAACAGGATAAAAACGAAAATACTTAAAGTTTCTTCGTAACAGCAATACCTGCTATTTCAGATTCACTCTGCGGCAACTCTGACACCTTTAGGCTCTGGAATATCGTATCCAGACATGAGGTTGTCGACCACTCCATCAAAATGTTCCCACGGTGCCTCACGAAAACTATGATTTCGGATAATGAAGGATGCACCAGCATAAAACTTCTCATACTGTTGTTGCCGTCCGGCAAACTCTGAACCGACCACATCCCACGCCAACTTGAATAGTTTCATCCGGTCCGGTGCCTCCATTTGTGGTGTCTGAAAATAGGTTTCAAAATCCTTTCGTAATTTTTTATCGTGCATTACTGTAATACTTGCTGGCATCTGAAATACCCCGCCCCCACAGAGTTCCCGCAGAAGATCTACTATGGCAGAATGGTTCTCCGTACACCAATTAAGAGCCGCATACATCATACGCCGATTGCAGGTCATATAACCCTCAGGCCAGCTTTCTGCCGCTTCGATTTGGCCGTGAACCATACCGGAGAGAGTTGATTCCAACGCGGCTATCCGTCCAAGGGTTTCTCGAACGGCAGGCACCTGATCGGCACCCGTTGCCTTTGTTACTTTGCTACAGAGCCCGGTAATCAACTCCATCTTTGACCAAAACCGCACATTTGCCTGATGGTTTCCATAGCAATGTCCAGGCGTTTTTATATAGATTTCCCTAGCCAGAATAGCATCATCCATAACGAAAACCTTCTCCCACGGGACCTTTACGTTGTCACATATCACCAGGACATCGGTTTCATCCATGTTCCAGGTTAGAGGGGAGTCAAATTGGTTTTCGGCATTCAGAGAAATTGGCTGACGCATCCACATGGTTAATCCCTTGACGTTGCAGGGAATTGCACAAGTAACCGCTTGCTTTACTTGATCGGGAGCAAGCGGAAGTAAATTGCCAATCCATATGTCGTTACAAAATGCTGCACTTGTCGCCAACATCTTCATACCGGATATGGTAATTCCAGCATCATCCTGATCGACCACCATTAATGTTGGTATGGGCAAGTTTTTCTTTTGGTAAAACTCTGGATTTCTAGCAGCTTGCGGTGGCAGTACCGCATACGAAGCAAAAATATCGTTTTTCTTCATATAGTTATAATAGGCGACTAGGTTATCACCAAGCTGATACTCATCAGTATTGAACACTGACGGATTAATTGCCATCCCCGTTACAAAGCTTGATACGTGATCCATTGACCGACCCATCATTCCACACGTTTGATCTGCAATGATTTTATGCGCTTTCATACGTTTACGCAGATCTTCACGACTCTGCGCTTGTAGAAACCATGCAGAGTAACACTCTCCATCCTCCTCAAAAGTTAACATGTCCTGATAATCGGGGTCGTGTTTGATGTCGTAAAGCCGAGCTACCGTCTTGGCGGCGCGGGCGAATGCCGGATGAGTAGTGACATCTTCAACACGCTCGTCACCAATGTAAATGGTGCGACCATCTTTCAGACTTTCCAAGTGTTGTTGACCAGTTTTGATCATTTCTCTCTCCCAGGTTTTAACGCTTACCTGCTGTTTGACGCTCCGCCATCTCTTTCTCGTAGAGGGCTGTCGATAAGGTGTTTTCAGCATTGCAAACAAAGTATTCCAAGAGACCATCAAGTTTTTGAAAGTCGCTCTTCGCAAAACCGTCAAACAAACCATCATTTACACTTTGGGTTACTGGCGTAACAGCTTCAATCGCGGAAACACCCTTTTTCGTGAGGGCAACTAAAATTGACCGCCCGTCATGTACATCGCGAACCTTTTCAACAAAACCCCATTTAGCAAGTTTGCCCAATTCAACCGTCACATGTGATGCAACCACCCGGAGCTGCGTCGCCACATTCTTTATTGCTATTCCATGACCATTTTGCAGCCGAGCTATTACCATGAGTATTTGATACTGGCCACCGGTCAGTCCAATATGCATACCCATGATGCTGCGTAATTCTTCCAGAATGCTTCCTACGGAGAAAAGGTTGTGTATTACACGGCGCAAATTGCGATCGCTGCCATCTTCAAGAATATTTTTAAGTGAGCTACTTAATGGTGGCCAGCATACTGATTGATTGCTTTTTTTTATAGGTTCGTTCACAGAAATCCCATCCAATTTATTTATGTTAATTATATTCGTTACGAACATAACATGTTCCAAACCAAAATTGCAAAAAACTCCTAAAATGGTTGGAATATTATCCTTTATCAGGTTTGTAATAGTAATGGAGTTCGAACATTACGCAGCCTTCGTCAGATTTGAATGGACCATGATAAGTGCCCGGCGGCCGGCAGGCATAAGTGGGGGCGTAAAACTTCTCACCGCCTTCTCCATTGATGTCATTTCCTACTATCAAATCTCCTTCACATAAGTAAACTTCCTCCCAATGATCATGGATAAAAGGTTCAGTCGAGTAGGTGCCAGGCAATATCCTTAAAAATCGGGAACGGCTCCCCGTCTTTCCTTCTTCATCTAGATCCGAAGTCAGGACCTTTTGTTGCATCCCGGGCGGATAACCTGGAGGGGTTTCCCATCCCTCATCCATATCAAGCTTCATAAATTCTATATGTGGTTTTCCTATTCCCATCAAACTGCTCCTTAAATGTGCCATCAATTAATTGTTAGGGTAGTTCATGACTAAAAGATTATTGGTGGTCAAAATATATTGCCACGCTATTATTGTACCGGCCATACTAAGTTATCCCTTGGCTGCTTTCATACTTAATAAAGCAAAAAATCATTGGCAAAGCCCTCGATAAAAACGTTGTCGTTACATAATTTAAATTATCATCACTCGGATACTAAACCACAATACTGATGATAATAGCTAAATCCCAAACTGGGGTACGCCCAAGCTACTGCAACAAAGCACAAATTTATTGATGTTAAACTGGGTAAACCCCGCAAATTAGCTTCGAACGCCTTTATCAAAACCACCAAAAACAATTTAAGGTATCTCTAACACGTTTTTACCCTTGAATATTTTTGGTGAGGACTAAATATAACCTACATTCTTAATAAGAGCAGAAATTGCTGGATAAACGATTTCAGACGTCTATTAATACCTTTCAGAATGCACAATTTAATTTAACCAATTAATAGTAGGAGGGCCAATGGCGACGGTCACCGAAGAACAAATCCTGGATGCACTACAACAGGTTTCAGTGCCTGGCGAAACTCATGATGTAGCAGAGCTTGGTCTCGTATCAGGCCTAGTCGTGCGAGACGGGCTTGTGCAACTTTCTATTGAGACAACCCCGGACAAAGTTCCGGAGATGGAAGAATTCCGACAGGCGTGTGAGACAAAAATTCGCGGAGTACCGGGTGTTCTGAATGTTACCGTTGTACTTACGGCTGAACGACCCAAAGCAAAACCTGCACCGCAAACAGAAATACCTCAAACCCAACGAAGCCAGGCAGTACCAGGCGTAAGCATGCTGATAGCCGTGGCCTCAGGAAAGGGGGGTGTTGGCAAGTCAACAACATCCGTGAATTTAGCGCTGGCGCTCGCTTCTCTGGGAAAGAAAGTAGGCCTAATGGATGCGGATATCTACGGACCATCCCTACCTCGAATGATGGGTATCAAGGAAAAACCAAAGCAAACCCAAAACAAACGTCTTCTTCCGCCACAAAATTATGGAATTAAATGTATGTCGATGGGAATGCTAGTAGATGAAGAAGAACCGATGATCTGGCGCGGACCTATGGTCATGGGGGCACTGAAACAACTGTTGAGCGAAGTAGAGTGGGCCCCTCTCGATATTTTGGTACTTGACTTGCCGCCGGGAACAGGTGACGCCCAATTGACCCTCGCCCAAGAAACACAGCTAACCGGCGCTGTCATTGTCTCAACCCCTCAAGACATCGCACTTCTTGATGCCCGGAAAGGGCTAAACATGTTTCGCAAGGTCTCTGTCCCCATCTTGGGTATAATCGAGAACATGAGCTACTTCATTTGTCCCCATTGCGGTGAACAATCAAACATTTTTCACCACGATGGTGCACGCAAGACTGCCGACGCTCAAGAAGTGGAGTTTTTAGGTGCCATCCCTCTGGATATTGAAATACGTGAGACGTCTGATAGTGGGCATCCTATTGTGGCCACCCAACCTGATAGTCCCCTCGCTAAAGCCTACGTAGAGATTGCAAAAAAGGTTTTAAGTGGCGTTGAAGACGTTGAAACCCGCCAAGCCCAGCAGACCCCCAAAATTACCATTGAGTAAGCAAGTCAACTAATGGACTTAAATTTGAAGCAAACGACCAACAGCTTATTGATGTTGTGTTGCTTAACGAGTTGGGTATTACAGAACTTACAGATACAAAGGACTGTGCTTCTAGCTAATAGTTAAAGGGTAAATAAATACCATAGTGCGGTCAAATTCTGATAGCGTTGACCATTTAACGGACCCTGCGTCTTGCTCTCACTTCTTCTCTTCTCTAAGAATTTCTCAACCACAACTTTAAACAAAAGGCTCCCCGTCCATGTCGGTTACGCTTTTCGTTAATGGCACCCTAATGCGGGGTCTTGCGCTTCATAGCAATCTGGATGGAGCGGAATTCTTAGGAGAGGCTCTAACCATACCTCAATACCGCATCTATTCCATTGATGATATACACCCTGGTATGTTTGAATTAGATGATGGTGAAGAAGGCGGAGTATCAGTGGTTGGTGAAATATACAATATGAGCAATGAAATATGGACCCGCGTGGAGGCCAATGAACCGCCTCACCTTTATAAGGGTCCAGTTAAGTTGGTAAATGGTAACACTATGGATGGTATTCTGTTTCCCCGCGATTTAGCGGAGAACTCAACGTACCGTTACATTGATATCTCCTCATTTGGTGACTGGCGGAAATACATGGCACACAAAAACGAATTATAGGAAATTTATGTCGGACATATTTGTATAATTAATAAGAATCATGCTAGCCTAAAGTTGAGTTGGGGGAGAAAGTGTTAATGCCTGACACGAGGCCAGATGCTTTAGATGTTGATCCAGAAACGTCTCGAATAGTCGAAGCTGAGCCTTATCCTCTTTCATTTGATCTTTCAACAACAGCATTAATAATTATTGATATGCAACGCGACTTTCTCGAACCTGGTGGTTTTGGCGAATTGTTAGGTAACGACGTGTCACTCTTGCGATCTACCATTCAACCAACCAAGGACGTGTTAGAAGCCGCCCGCTCTGCAGGCTTGACTGTCATCCATACACGTGAAGGCCACCGACCAGACTTAATGGATGCACCACCCAGTAAGCTTGCCCGCGGTAATCTGGATTTAGGCATCGGTGATGAGGGGCCAATGGGTCGTGTCCTCGTCAGAGGCGAGGAAGGCCACAAAATCATTCCTGAGCTTGCACCACTTACAAACGAACCTGTTGTCGATAAACCGGGAAAAGGTGCATTTTTTGGGACAGATCTGCAACTTTTACTCCAGAATAAGGACGTTGAAACTATTATTATATGTGGTGTTACTACGGAAGTATGCGTTCACACCACTGTGCGTGAGGCCAACGACCGGGGCTATGAATGTTTAGTGTTGGAAGATTGCGTGGGTTCATATTTTCCCGAGTTTCAACGTATAGGAATTGAGATGATTAAAGCCCAAGGAGGTATATTTGGCTGGGTTGTTAACTCAAATTCAGCTATTTCTGCATTGGAAAGGAAGTAAAATTATACAAGTCATATTTTAAAATAAACACGACGCAAACAACAACATTAAAAAAGGGAAAGTGATTATGGAAAAACAACTTTCATGGTGGGAGCCAGGAGATGTAAACGGCTTCTTTGGTTTAGGTACTAATGTCCTGGTAAACCTTCTGGTTCTGACTGGACTTCTCAAATACGTTATTGGGATCCCTGATGCAGTGCTATTTGGTACAATTCTACCCGCGATAGGGCTGATGCTATTTTTAGGCAATCTTTATTACGCCTTGATGGCCCGTCGACTGGCCGAACGGGAAGGTCGTAACGACGTAACGGCGCTACCCTCCGGACCAAGCGTTCCACACATGTTTTTTGTTGTATTTGCTATTATGCTCCCCATAAAACTCAGCACAAAGTCATGGGAAGCCGCATGGGCTGCTGGCCTAATATGGGTGTTCGTAGAGGGGATAGTTCTGTTTATGGGAGCCTTTATCGCACCTACCATCAGGAAATTGACCCCAAGGGCAGCCCTACTTGGTACCCTAGCAGGCATTTCTATCACTTTCATATCTATGAGACCGGCATTTGAAATCGCCGAGACGCCTGTCATTGGCCTCATCTCCATGGCGATTATTCTGGCCGCCTGGTACGGTGGTGTCCGTTATCCCGGTAACGTACCTGGAGGATTGCTAGCCATCGCAGTAGGGACGTTACTGGCATGGCTTGCCTATGCTTTCGGATGGGGATTTGGGGGGATGAACCCCGACGCCGTTTCTAGTTCCGCTTCCCAAATTAGCTTTAATTTTGCCTGGTTCCAATTCGATCACCTCTGGGCTGGAAAGGAATATTTAGCGCTTGTAATCGTTACGGCAATACCGTTTGGGATCTATGACTTCATTGAGGCGATGGATAATGTGGAAAGCGCCTCCGCGGCAGGAGATGAATATTCCGTCCGAGAGGCGATAGGAGCCGAAGGAATTATCAGTCTAATAGGAACACTTTTAGGCAGCCCCTTTGCTAACGCCGTCTATATTGGTCACCCAGGATGGAAAAGTATTGGAGGTAGGGTCGGCTATTCTGTAGCAACAGGTGTCATGGTGCTGGTACTGACATGGCTCTCAATCGTACCACTTCTTTTGAATGTCATTCCAGTGGTAGCCATTATTCCCATCTTGCTATACATCGGAGCAATGATTGGCGCACAAGCCTTCCAGGCAACACCGCGCAGTCACGCGCCTGCAATCATCTTTGCCCTGGTACCTAACCTCGCAGCTTGGGCTAAAGTGCAAATCGATGGAGCATTGCAGGCTACCGGTTCTTTCCCGGCATCACCCGAACTTGTGGGAAAAATGGCTCAGGGTGGCGTGCTTTATAATGGGCTCGCTATTTTGTCTGGAGGTGCCATCGTGACTGGTCTCCTTTGGGGTTCCATGGTTGTGTTTTTAATAGATCGCAAACCCCAAGCAGCAGGAACTGTAGCTATCCTTTCGGCCGGCCTCACCTTTTTCGGCTTCATTCACAGTTCTGCCGTCCAGGTAATGGCATCACCAATGATGGCGCTCAGCTATGTCATTGTTGCGGCCTTATTCTACTGGTTTGCTACCATGGAAATTTCCGAAAAGGAACCCGAGGTGGAGCCCGCTGAATAGATAACTGACGACCCACCCTTGGAAAAAGAACCGATAATATTGCCGGTTCTTTTTCCAGGTTACGGAATACCCCTACTTACGTAAGGGCTGGACTTTGAGAGTTGTCCTTAGTTTACATACTTCCAAGTCCAGCCCTTTAGCCAATTATATTAGGAAGCTTTTTTGCTGCGACTTTATGCTAGTACTCGAGGACCAATGGTACCTCTTGGCCGCATTGACGGACAGGTTCATAGCGTCTTTGATAAGGTCTGTAACTTAAGGCTTTGTGATGGATCTTTCCTAGCTCTAGGTCGAGAAGACGTCTTTAATGGACCTGGTATCATCCGATGCCAGACAGATCTTGGCTTTAGCTTTTTGGACTATATAGACACTGACGAACCCTGCGCATATCGCCGGGGAATTCTGAGAATAGGCAAGCACCTCCAGGTCGATTTACGTAGATCCATTCCATGGCAGAATTGCATTAACAGAGCAAAAGCCGACTATATTCCCGATCTACACAATGTATATATGAAAGTATTCAAATCGGAGCTTTCTTTTAGTAGAGTTATAGAAACCGTCGCCAACCCTGAACGGTACTTGTTAAGAGAAACTAATTTACCTATTGCACTTGCACCACTAGTTGGGAAGGGACCAGGCCTAACGCCGTTAGGCGATGATTTCATCATTGGCGTAGCAGCAGGCATGGAAGCTCACCCCAATTCCCGAAACTTAATCTCCTTCTGGCTGAATTCTGTCGTTGAAAAGACAACAATCTTGAGCGGGAGGGCACTGCATTACGCATCTTACGGCTGGTTCATAGAACCCATTGTAGAATTTGTGAATAACCTTTCTGACATGTCCCAAATGGAAAAACCTATCCCCCTTTTAACCATCGGGGATACTTCTGGAATAGCCATGGCCTACGGGTGCCTAGTGGGTTTTCAAGTGGGAAAAAATATCGACCAAAAAACCGGAGCAGACAAAAGCGGGTGCTCAATACGTCGACCCATTCCAAACTACTCTCCTGATAACCAAGCAGCCTAATTTACTATGGCACGGCTTTCCAAAATCTTTCCTAACACTTACCGGGACTCTGTGGCCTTGATGCAAGTTTCAACAAAAATCAATGAGCTAACAGGAATAACTCAAGCATCTCTCATCATGGCAACAGCCACCAATCTAGAACTGTTGCGAGAAGCTGGACTTATTGAAATTTTCCCCGAAGCCGGCAACAACGATCTCCTTTTGGCACTGGAAGGAGAGAGTGAGATAGCTCTGCAAGAAGCTGCAGTTATGGCTGAATCCAAACTCAATGAAACAACTTCAAAAATTATTGCGGGAGAAATTAGAAAAGAACCTCCGAGAAGTATCGAAATGGCTCTTGATGCATCTCCTGATGCCAACTTAGCCCTCATCTCCTGCCCAGGAGAATACGCAACTGCGGAGGCCTTGAAAGCCTTAAATTTAGGTCTCAATGTAATGCTATTTAGTGACAATATCCCCGAAGAGGACGAAATTTTTCTCAAAAGAAATGCAGCGACCGGTGGGCTTCTCATGATGGGACCTGACTGTGGTACGGCGATCGTGAACGGAGTTCCTCTTGGTTTTGCAAACAACGTTAAGAAAGGAAGTATCGGTATAGTTGCGGCGTCAGGCACTGGACTGCAGCAGGTATCATGCCTGATTGATCGTTGGGGTGGCGGCATTTCTCAAGCCATTGGTACCGGTGGACGTGACTTAAGTACCAAGGTGGGTGGATCTACCATGATAGCAGGCATTGATGCATTAGCTGCCGATAGTAATACCAAGGTCATTGTGCTGATCTCCAAACCCCCCTCTCAAGACGTAGCTTTCAAAGTACTTGAAAGAGCGGCCAAAACCGATAAACCGGTGGTTGTGAGTTTTTTAGGTAGCACTGTGGAAGTGCCTGCTGGTGCCGAAGTAATAGAAGCCAAAACCCTTGAGGGTGCGGCTCATGCCGCTGTACGCTTGACAGGGATTGATGTACAAACGCCAGCGCGACATCTGGTGACAACCGGAGAGTTGGCAACTCTTACAAATAGACTATCAGGCTCCCAAAAATATGTACGAGGCCTCTACTCCGGCGGAACATTTAGTTACGAGGCCATGATACTTCTGACAGAAATGCTGGGGCCAATTCATTCGGCGGCACCTCTAGCTTCAGAACAAAAACTTGATGATCCATGGCAAAGTAGAGAACACACAGTATTAGATTTGGGGGGAGATGTATTCACCCGAGGGCGACCTCACCCAATGATTGACCACCGGCTCCGTAACGAACGAATTCTTCAAGAAGCAATGGACCCAGAGACCGCGGTAATCCTGCTGGATATTGTCTTGGGTTTTGGTTCTCATGAAAATCCTGCAGAAGATTTAGCAGTAGCTATATCCGAGGCACGTCGGGCGACAACAACAAATGAGCCCATATTTATTGGTTTTGTTTGTGGAACAAAAAATGACCCGCAAAATCTTGAAAAACAGGAAACGATGATGAGTGAAGTCGGCGTATTACTGATGGAAAGTAATGCCCAGGCGGCTAGGTTAGCAGGCGATATCATTCTTCAACAGAATTCAGAAACGGCTATAATTAAATGACCAACCTCTTCACAAGCGATCTTAAGGTCATAAACGTCGGGCTGGATGCTTTTGCTGATTCCATCATCCAGAATGGTGGTAACGCAACCAAGGTAGCGTGGCGACCACCCGCCCTGGGAGATACGAATACTGGTCGAGCGCTCGCCACCCTCATCAATAATGAAGAAGTTGATGCGGCTAACAGAATTGCGCTCTCCCGTTATCTAGCAGCTAATCCAGTCCTAAAAGGCGTCGGCAAAGCCGCAAACTCTGTACCCGGCATGGGAGAAAGAACCCTATTACATGCTGGCCCACCAATTTCATGGGAAGAAATGGGTGGACCCATGAAAGGCGCAATTATAGGAGCGGTAATTTACGAAGGTTGGACAGAAACAGAAAAGGCGGCTTCTGAAATGGCCTCAGGCGGAGAAATAACGTTCTCTCCATGTCACCATCACAGCGCTGTTGGCCCGATGTCTGGCATCATCAGCCCCTCCATGCCAGTCTGGATCGTTGAAAATACCGAACACGGTAACAAATCCTTCAGCAACTTCAATGAAGGCCTTGGAAAGGTATTGCGTTACGGTGCAAATAGCCCTGAAGTCATCCTTCGCCTAAAATGGATTGAGGAAACCCTGGCAACTGTTTGTAGAGCAGCCCTTCAAAATATAGGTGAACTAGAACTCAAACCGTTAATCGGCCAAGCTCTTCACATGGGAGATGAATGCCATAATCGCAATGTGGCAAGCACAGCTCTTCTGATCAAAAAACTTATTCCAGCAGTGATAAAAACAAAACTCCCTCCTAATGATATAGCCGCAACAGTAGAATTCATGTCGGGGAATGATCTGTTTTTTCTTAATCTTTCGATGGCCGCATGCAAGAGCATGATGGATGCCGCCCATGGTATAGATAACTCATCCATGGTGACCGCCATGGCTCGAAATGGCGTTACTTTCGGTATACGCATGAGTGGAACTGGTAACAAATGGTTCTGGACACAATCTCGGGTGGCAGATGGACTTTTCTTTCCAGGATTTTCCCAAAACGATGCCGCTCCTGACCTGGGTGACAGCGCAATCACGGAAACCGCAGGGATAGGTGGATTTGCTATGGCTTCTGCGCCAGCTATTGTTCAATTTGTTGGTGGCACACCGACGGAGGCGCTCGGTTACACACAGGAGATGGCACATATCACCTTGGGAAGAAATAACGCTTTTAGCATTCCGGCTTTAGACTTTATTGGATCTCCTGCCGGTATCGACGCGCGTAAAGTGGTAGACACAGGTATTGAACCCATTATCAATACAGGCATTGCCCATAAAGACGCCGGTGTTGGGCAGATTGGTGCCGGCATTACCCGCGCACCAATGACCGTTTTCAACGACGCCATTTTGGCGTTAGCTGATAAGCTTGGCACAACTTAGGCAAAAAAACTGGTGAAGGTTCGGACATTGTATCAAGGAACGATGACCAATGTATACAAGTAAGAACGATATAAGAAAGACCGCCCTTATAGCTATAGGTGGAAACTCCTTAATCATCTCTAAAGACAAGCAAGCGATCCCGGACCAATACGAAGCCGCCGTCAAAACCGTGAAACGCATCGTAGACATGATCGAACAGAACTGGAACGTCGTCATTACGCACGGCAGTGGGCCGCAAGTAGGGTTTATTTTACGCCGCTCTGAGTTGGCAAGCAATGAAATCTCCCAAGTCCCGATGGACTATGCGGATGCCGATATCCAGGGTGCAGTGGGGTATATGTTTCAGAGGGCTCTTCATAATGAATTTACAAAACGCCGAATAGACCGAGCCCCCATAACTGTAGTAACCCAGGTCCTAGTAGATAAGAAAGACCCGGCGTTTGAGAATCCTACCAAGCCTATCGGCCCACAATTAAATGAAGGAATCGCAAAACAACGCGCCACTGAGCACGGATGGATTGTAAAGGAAGACGCAGGAAGGGGATGGAGGCGGGTGGTCCCCTCCCCCGAACCTAAAAAAATTATAGAACTAGAGCAAATCCGGCATTTGGTTGATGCTAACTACGTGGTCATTGCATGTGGAGGCGGGGGAATTCCTGTTATCGAAAACGAAAAGAACTACCTGGTGGGCGTGGAGGCTGTAATTGATAAGGATCTTGCATCAGGAATGCTGGCTTCTAGCCTAGGTGTCGATTTGTTTATTATTTCAACTGACGTAGATAAAGTAGCCATAAATTTCAGAAAAAAAAACCAACAATGGCTCGACTGCATGACCCTCTCTGATGCGAGGGCCTTCCATGCGGCTGGACAATTCGATGAAGGCAGTATGGGACCTAAGATACAAGCTATGAGCCAATATCTGGAGCATGGCGGACGAAGGGGCCTCATTACAAACCCCGAAAAACTTGAGCTTGCACTTCAGGGAAAATCGGGAACGGCGTTTGGGGGTTAAAACCTGAAGAGAACTTACTTGCGTATAATTAAGAACAACCTCTATGTGCTCGCGGGCAATAAATTTCAATCAGGTCCGGTTATAAATTCAAGATGCGTTCTGCATTACCATGGAGGATTTTTGCTTTATCTTCGGTATTCAGCATAAGCTTTTCCATCCATTTAGGGCCAGGTTCATTTGGTACAAAAGGATAGTCAATTGCAAATAGGATTCGATCTACCCCCATTTCCTGAATACAGCATAAAAGAGCTGGGTCCGAAAAAAAACCACTGGTTGTTATATAGAAGTGTGACGTAAATATATCTCGGAATGCAACACCGTCATTTCCTGGTCGATTGAGCGCTAAATCAATGCGCCACATCAAAAACGGTAAAGTCTCTCCCAAGTGTCCTATAATGATCTTTAAATTGGGAAACTTGTCGAATATGCCGGAAAGCACCAGTCTTATCCCGATTGTTGCCGTTTCCATGGTAAAACCCCAACCTGCGTTGACGACACCAGGGTATTGTTCCGCATAATCCTTCAGATATACGTCGACAACGGCCGGATGTGGATTGGCGGGGTGGATATAAATAGGCACATCGAGTGCCTGTGCCTTTTCAAATATTGGCCAAAATCGTTTGTTATCGACAAACAATTTTTCTTCACCTATCAGCCCATGGATCATGGCACCTTTAAAGCCTAATTCATTAACCGAACGGCTAAGCTCATCTGCCGCAGCAGTTGGGTCGGCAGTAGGCAACGCCGCAAATCCCGCGAGCCGTTGGGGATTAACCTGGCAAATCTGAAAGAGATAATCATTAGCAGCTTTCGCAACTGGGATACCGGTGTCTGCATCCATTCTTTGGGTCGATGGGGCACCGTGCGACAATACCTGGACGTCAATCCCGCTATCATCCATTGACTTTATACGCTTATCCCCTACCTCTAGAAGACTATCCTTCACAAATCAGCCAGTGCGGGCATCTACACCAGTGTAATGGGAAATTACATTTGGGTCGTAGTAATGCTCTTCTACAGCAATTACCCGTTGATCAACGAGAATACTCACAACGTATGCCTCCTTTAGGTGAACTCTGATTAATATTCAAACTATGTCCTCAATACTACTACCCTTTGGAAATTTATTGTTATACTTTCTATAGTGGACCCGACTACCGTAGGTCATTTAGAACACCGAATGGGGGGAAGATAAGTGAGCTTTAAATTTCATTTCAGGCTTGGTGGATATGGCCCCCCAACAACGTCATTTAGTCAGTCTCTCAAATTCATTGGTGATCGGCTAGAGGCTGAATTTGGGGATGACGTAGAGGTAAAATACATATGGAATATAATGGATTTGGGATACCGAGGCGAGGATATTCTATGGCTTGTGGAACACGGATTTTTGACAGCCGCCTATCAATCCACCAGTTACCTGACAGACCGAGTACCAGAATTGGGGTTTGTCGATCTACCTTTTTTATTTCAAAACAATAAAAGTGCCAGATCTTCAATGGATGGGGCGTTAGGAAATTATCTGAGTAGGAAGATCGAGAAACAAATAAATTACAGGGTGCTCGGTTATTTTGAAAACGGTTTCCGCCATATTTCCAATCGACTTCGACCAATTCATATTCCTGATGATCTAAAGAACATGCGAATAAGAGTATTGCCTAGCGACGTTCAAGCTAAAACTTTTAAATTACTAGGGGCAAATCCGCAACGCCTGGACCTCACGGAAGCAATTGAAGGAGTAAAATCCGGAACCCTTGACGCACAGGAAAATCCATTTGCCAATACAGTTACCTACGATGTTCATAAGTTTCACCCGTACCACACTAAGTCCAACCATTTCTATATCTCACGAGGGATCTTCGCAAATCGAACAGCATTCTATTCGTGGCCTGAGAAAATGAAAAAAATCATGGAGGAAACTGTAACTGAAGCCATCGTATTCCAGCGGAATTTAGCGGAAAATGAGGCTATCGATTCTCAAAATATTATAGAAGCGGAGGGTCGTAAGGTCGTGGAATTAACAGAGATAGAGCACCTAGCCTTTGTTCAGGCGGTAGCTTCCCAACACGAAGAAGCACGCAGCCAATTTGGGAATACAATGTTCGACATGATCAGCAAGGAATTTTAAGAGTGCACTAATACAATTGGGCATCATCGTCATCATAGATTTACAACATCGTATTTTAAGACGGAGCTACTATTACATCTCTACCCGATTTTAAATTACTCAACAACCAAGTTAATCAGGCTCACTAAATGCCGAAGAAAAACCCTTTAGGATTGGGTGTGTAACATAAGTAATTACGCGGCGTTCCCCGACTTTCATGTCGGCACTTGCCAACATCCCAGGCGTCAGTTTGAACCCCGGGGGTAAAAGAGCCACCTCTTTTGCAGGAATATCCACCCGTCCACGGTAAAAAGAGCCCTTATCCCCCGATAATGATTGGGTGTAAACATCATCAGAAATATAAATAAGCCTACCTTTTAAATCACCGTATTGCTGAAAGGGAAGAGCGTCGAGTTTAACCGAGACCGGGATATCTAACTTAACATCGCTGATGTCTTTGGGATCAACATCTACCTCAAAGGCCAATGGTTGATTAGACAAAACCAGAGTGACAAGAACATCTCCCTCCCTGACTATGGAGCCTTCTGAAATTGCTGGAACATCGAGGACAACCCCTTCAGCTGGTGCTCTAACTTCTACGTTATCGACACTTTGGGAAAATTTTAGTCCAACCTGTTTAAGTTGGATCAAGGCCTCCTGCTCTTTTGCAAGATTTTCACCTAACCCTGAGGACCATTTGGCAACAAATTCGCCCTTATCGGCCTTTAAAGTACCGCTATCAGAAAGCTTGGCAGACAAAGCAGATTTCTTACTCTCGACAGCATCAATAGCCCCAAAGTATGCTCGCCGTGCTGCCAAAGTTGCATCCTGGGATTGAAGGTACGTCAACATGGAACCATGCTTACTGTCGTAAAGTTTTTTTCTGGCGCCTTCAATTTTCTCTTTTAGCTCAAATTGCTTTTTTGTGATCGCGACTGTTTTTTGAGCGGATTTAACGTCACCCCTGGCAGTGGAAACCTCCTTACTAATTTTCCTAAGCTTTGAAGAAAATGAGCTGATCTTGGAACGATATTGTCCCAGTTTTTTACTCAAAATATCCAACGCGAGTGGATTAAGTCCACTACCTGCTGGAATTTGTTTTCCTGATAAAATGAGAGACTGCTCCAGTTTAAGTCGCGTCAACCGACCACTTGCGGCATTAAGTTTCTCTGTATTCCCCTTGAGGTCTGCGGTCGCAACAGTACTGTCCAGGAGGACAATGAGTTGTCCCTTCTTAATTTTCTGACCTCGCTTAATAAATACTTTTCGTACAGTAGCGCTTGACGTCGCTTGTACACCGACGTTAGGAACTTCCGTCGTAAATTTACCTCGTGCAGATACCGTCGTATCGACTGACTGCGAGAAGGCAAACACAAATGCAACCAGAAACCCTATCAATACCGTACCTACAGTTAACAGAATTGGCCTAGAGGCAGGAGCGTCGTAGATTGCGTCGGTATCGTCTATATCTTCAGGCTTTTGAACTTCGTCCGAAACCATTTCGCCAATATCATCAATTTCCCCACTTGCGCGCCCACCACCTTGAGAAGCTGCCTTATTAGCTTCTCTCAGTTCCGTTGAGAGCTTCTTCATTATGTTCATGGCAGCAGTGGGGTTCTTTTGGACGTAAGCAAGAAAATCGTTTTGTCGAACCTCGTCAACGTTAGCGTCTGTTGCGGCGCGAGCGCCAGCGCTTCTAGGCGCCCCATCTATGAGGGCCATTTCGCCAAACAACGCGTTAGGTTCATCTAATGTCGCAAGGATAAGTTCTCCGTCAATGCCCGTCTTCAATATTTCGACACTTCCTGACTTGAGAACATACGCAAAGTCAGCGCTTTCACCTTCACGGAAAATATATTCGCCTTTCGGATAAAAATTATCAGTAGCCATTCTTTTATTCTATGTCTTTCTATTGCTATCCGAACCGGCAGATATCTGATCTTCCAGTTCCCACATTTCGCCATAAAGCGGGCAATTTTTCATCAATTCTTCATGCTTACCTTGACCAACAACCGACCCTTTATTGAGGACAATAATCCAATCAAAATCATCAATAAAACGCATATCGTGAATAGTCGCGATTAAAGTACGGCCATTTGCAATGGCATTAATTTTTTCTTTTAAATAAACTTGGGTCAATTTATCCATCGTGTTGAAGGTTTCATCCAACATCAATAAGTTCGGGCTTGTCGCCAATGCACGGGCCAGGCCAACGACAATTTTAGTGGTTTGGGATAAACTGCTGGCATTTTGGTCTATTTGAGTACTAAGACCATCGGGAAGGTCTTTGGCTTGTATTGTAAGGCTCGAGTTCTCCAACACTTCCTCAAATTCCCTTTGGCTTATATTGGGCCTAACCCTGCGAATATTTTCCTCGATTGTTCCGGCAAAAAAAGTGGGGTACAGGTCTACAAGCGCAACCTGACTTCGATAGTGGGAAAGATCCAAACTAGCTAAGTTGCTACCATCCACCTCAATTAGTCCTTCGTTAGGCTTCAACAAGCCCTGTAGCAAACGGAGAAGGGTTGACTTGCCACTCGCTGACGGCCCGACGATAGCAACTTTACTCCTGGCCGGAATATTCATATTAACCTTTGAAAGGGCTTCATGATCATCGAACATAACCGTTACATCTTTTAGTCCGTAATCACCCTTGATTACATGTTGACTACCCCCACCAACCCTTTCGGGGTTTGCATTCCAAATGGAACTAATTTGTGCCATAGCTCCAGTAATAATGTGGGTATCAGCGAAGAAAGTAATCAGGCCCTTGATAGGGGACACTATTTTACCGCCAAGCATGTTACATGAAATGATTGCTCCCGCAGAGAGCGACCCGGCAAACACCAGGGTGATACCTGTAAAAACGATAGCCACCGTCATCAAACTTGATAGAGTCCCATTAATGGCTTTCGTCATATTGGTTGTCGTTGACATTGCAACGTTACGGCGGATTGAACCCGCAGCAGCGGAACGCCATTCGCGCCGTTGAATAGCCTCCTGAGATAGTGTTTTAACGCTATCTATCCCGGCTATAGTCTCCCTCAAGGCTCGTATTCGACCCATATTAGCTTCGCCGACCAATTTTCCGAGATCCCGCTGCCGGTATTTGGAAGCCAGATCTATCAGACCCTGTAGGGAGGCAAACCCGAGAACAACCATCGTTAAGATTGGGCTGTAACCAAATAGGATAGGAACGAAAACAAAAATACCCGCGGCGTCGTATAGGTTAGTCAGTATCTGCCGAGAAAAAAAAGTGCGAACAGATTGTACGGATTGCACTTTGCCCTCCATTTCCATCGGGCTATTCACCTGAAAGGTTTGGGCTGGTAGATCAAGTAATTTATCGAAGACATCACCCGTCAGACGGGACTCAATGGTTGTGGCAATGTAATTGATAACATAATCGCGACCATAGCTTAGCAGTCCGCTGAATATTAAAGCCAGTACGATGGCTCCTGTGAGAACGTAGAGGGTCGAGAGCGCTTGATATCCCAAAACCTTATCCAGAGATATTTGTATATAAATTATCGGCGCAACCCCAAGGGCATGTACGATCAGCGAGACGATGAAAGTCATCGCCATGATACCTTTAAAACGGTAGAGTTCTGGTAGAAACCACTTCCAATCGAATATCCTATCCTTGGAATCTTCGCCAGAGCTGCGAGAAACCAATACAATCTGCCCCGACCAGGTATCAACAAATTCAGTGATATCAAATCTTTCTGGCTGAGCAGTTGGATCCATGGGATCTATAGCAATAATTTTCGCTTGATCATTTCCATCTCTCGTATCGGCACCAGCGAGGATGTAAGATCGCCCGTCTTTCATAATGCCGACGCAAGGATAGATATATTTCTTATCTGTTAATTCCGCCGCGCTGAATTTACGTATTTTGACCAATACGCCGTGGTCGAAAAAGTAATTAGAAAAATCTTTAAGTTTTGTGAGGGTACCGCGTTGGATAGCCTCCTCCACAGCATCGGCATTTACCTGAACGCCAAACTGTCTGGCTATATAAGTCACGCCAATTGCGGACGATCGAAAGGCTCTTGATGTCATACGCGATACCGGGCCTAAAGTTATTTCAACTAAATTCCACTAGACAGGGCCAACAAAAACAGGCCACGTCTTGGCGAGTACCTCCTCAAATTGCGCTGCATTGTGAGTATTAATCGTGTGTCGTCAATATATTTTGATAACAGGCAAGGTAAATTACACTCTAAATCTTCCTACCGAAAAGAAAAACCCCACCCAAACTCTCAAGTTTGGGTGGGGTTAAATCTACTTACTGGTCTGCGGTTAGCCTACCCCGCCACCATCATCCGTGTCAGCAACGTCATCGACTTCATCAGCAACGTCAGCAACAACAGCAGCATCAGCCGCTGGGTCACCTGCAGCAGCAGGATCACCGGCAGGTGCGCCACCTTGTTCTGCCGCACCGTCAATTGCACCACCGATAGCGGCATCAGCAAGATCGGCGCCCACGTCTAAATCTCCACCGATAGCTCCACCGGGGTCGCCAAGGGCATCACCAAGAGCACCCAAGTCTAGCGTGGGAGCAGCGTCAGCTGGATCACCGGCATCTTCTGAAGCTGCACCAGCCGCTGCAGAAAAATCAATCGGAGCAGCAGTTTCAACCGGAGCAACAGGATCAACCGGAGCAACAGGATCAACCGGAGCAAAGGTATCAGCACCAGAATCACCACCAGCGTCACCTCCAGCAGTTTCAACGGTTAACGGATCAGCTGGATCACCACCGGCGTCAACGGCATCGTTGCCTGCACTAAAAGCGTCTTCAACGCTTGCTCCGCCTTCGAGCGCTTCAGTAACAGCTGCCGTAAACGCTTCTGCGCCTGCCTCGAATTCCTCCTGTGGAATGCCCAACTCATTGGCTACCTCTTGTGCGGCAGCTTGCCCAGCTTCCATAGCCTCCTCAGTAGTAGCTCCGCCTTCGATCGCTTCAGTAAAGGCTCCTTGTGCTGCGTCACCGATGGCAGCACCTGGATCCCCACCTTCGCCTTCAGGACCATGGTCATGGTTACCTTCGAAAGCATCTACCGGATCACCGGCAATCTCACCACCACCAAACTCTGCAGAAATAACTGGGTCGCCTGCATCGTTAATTTCAACCGCATCATTGGCTTCAGCACGAGCTTCAGTCATCTCAGGTGATGCAAAATCTGGATTTCCCGTATCAAATGGATCCATGTCTGCAGGCATCTCAAAGTCACCTGGGTCTTCAAAATCACCTACATCACCAGCTCCGTCAGCAATAGCACCATCTACTTCCGTAACGTCACCAGCAACGTCAGTTACATCTCCCGTAACACCAGTCATGTCACCGGAGACACCAGTCACATCACCAGTCACACCAGTCACGTCACCGGATACTGCGGAAACGTCACCCGTAATAGGTGACACATCACCAGCGATATCTGTAATGTCACCCGTCATTCCACTAACGTCACCAGTCATAGGTGAACCACAACCCATAACAGGTCCGACATCACCGGATGTGCCGGTTAAATCACCAAACACGTCGGTCACATCACCAGTAACACCGGTCACATCACCCGTAATATAGGTCATATCACCCTCGATACCGGAAACATCTCCACTAACACCACCCATATCACCTGTAACACCACTCATATCACCTTCAACACCAGCACCGGTACCATCACCCGGCGCGGACTGGATATCAAGGGCACCGTCTCCTGCTTCATTAAAATCAGCCATAAAAACTCCTAATATAAGTAAATTAAGTTAAAAAAAACCCTGCTTAGTAATTTATTATCTAGTCTTTTATTTATTCTAATTTGAAAAAGATGTCTGTGATCAATGTCATAGCAGAACCGATTAAATGCTCTCCACCGTTCGCTATTTTCTAAGATCTTCCAGATGGCTTCCCCCCTAAACCAAGATTTACACATTTTTACAATTGTATTTATTGCGTGGGGAGAGACACTTACTCCACAAAATTAAATACGACAACCCCATTAAACAGATTCATTAACTGGCACACCCTACTGCCCTCAGACTAAACACTTTTGGTTTCGCTAACGAAGTGGCTAGAATCCCTACAATTTACATCTCAGAAGCACTCTTTTTTTCTCGATTGACAGACCTAATCTCTAGCTAAAGTGACTGGATGGTCGATAAATGAAAGTTTACGAAGACCTAAAGGTCATTTGACATCCGCATTTAAATAAGGATTTTGCCACCATCAATTTATGCCGCAATTTTGTCTTTGGAATAAAAAAGAAGAAAAAACACAATTAAGAATTATGTAATCAGTTTTTGGAAACCATAATAATTCAGAATTGTAACGGCCTCAGCCCATTCTCGAATAAAGCGTTGCCAGCAACATTTTACCTTCCTCTGTTTCCTTCAGCAAAGGTATGAGATGCGTTAAATCGGAATAAAAATTTTCCCAAAAGTGTTGGCTATAATTTTCACGAAACTTACCTAAATGATCGAACCCGAGATGTTCCAATAAATTTGCTTCCTCAAGTGAACGATAAAGCCTAACCAACCACTGATTGTATTGCGACTGGGTCATGTATGCCAGGATGTGCGCCGACCGCACATAGTGACAAAAATTTGTCTGTTCTTTTGCTGTGCTCTTTAAGGAAATATCGGAAAACTTGATAGCTGACTTTACATCTTCAATATTCAGATTTTTGAGTGATCGAAAATTCCGATCAACAAACAATAAACTCCTTTCGATATAGTGGGGCCAGAGGACAGAATTGGATGATGGACCAACAAAACTTTTGTACTCCCCCTTTCCGATATAATATTTTTCAGCGGGCTGGTTTGGTTTTACCTCATCTTCCTCTAGAATACCTCCGACAATACCGACGTGCGATATAAGCGTGGCAAGTATGAGGTTAAAAAACAAAGGCGGTTCGACCACGCCACGATGATGAAGAACTCCATCAAGGACCTGCAACGCCATCATTCCAGCCCTTTTGGTGTGATTGACATTAAGAAACAAGCTATTGCTTATAGCCATTTTTGCCAGAGCCATCCGCGAAATATTTAGAGTATTCTGCAATAATTCAGTTTCAGCAGACCCGTATATCCTTTGGTGCTGGTGTATAACTTGTTCGGAAAAATGCTCTATCTGGAGGCTGCGGAAGTCAATCATTCTTATATAATTTCCCGGGAAATATCGAACCCGATCTGGCCCATCATTTCTAGCGCTTGATTGTCAGGTTTTTCAGGTTCCAAAGAATAAATTTCAAAGACGTATTTTATTTTTTCCGCCGAATATACGGGAAATGCTAATCCGCCGCGAACACCAATATTTTTTGCATGTTTTGCCCTTGGAAAATTTGGGTCAACCGAGACATCTTCAACCCAATGTGGTTTGTTATCTTCCCAAACCCGGCCTGGCAGACCCTCCCCAAAACCGAATGATGTAGACATCGTAATGTCCTCAAACATCTTGGTTTTTTTATTTGGTTTACTGAAATACCATATGTCGGTGGGAAATAGTCGTTTTCCGTCTTCTTGTAATTCGTAAATGTGTCCAACTGGCCAACCTTGGTATTTGCAAACATCTTCAAGGATTAACTCTAAGCTATCGGCTAATTCATTGTCTTCCAGAATAGCCGGGATTTTCGATAATAAATCAAAACCCTCGGTTGATAGGATGGCACGATGTTCCTGAGAAAAAACATTGGAAAATAAAAGCGCCGCCCACTTTTTTCCGCTATCAGTGTCATTCAGATAATTAAGGGCGTCACTGACATGAGCCTGAACGAAATTATAAAAGAAGGATGGATAAGACGAAGCTAAATCATAGGCACTAGTATACCCTAACCTGGTGGCTGCCCCGTTTTCTAAAAACTCATAATAGAGGGCAGGGATTTTTTTTATATAATTGGGATCTGCTAGTTGTCCAACTAAATCGGCGGATTGAATTAATTGCGCCAATTCACCAAAATTTTTGTCATTAACGCCCCTTACGTTTCGACTAGCAGGTACAGGAAACTCGGTTTGACTAATCAGGCCAGCTAGGTAGGAAACGTCGACGTCAGGATGCCAATTTCTGTCACGAACAAATTGCTGTCCCCGGAACACATGGTATGGGGTCAAAGATGCGTCGGTGCATTCTGATGGGAGATCTAATAGTTGTCCATCGGCACCAATCAATTGGCCGTTTTCATTATCCTGGTCTAATATACCCCTGACGTAACCTATGTCATGAAATAAGCACGCAATAGTAAAATGCAGCCAGTCGCTATGAGATAAGTCTCCTCGACGAAGTTCACGCCCTAAAAACATATCTTGGCCACAAAGCGTCACCAAGCAGGTGTGCTCCACATCATGATAGAGCGCATCTGTTCTACCTATAAGCGTCAAGGCTGTCCTAACGGCACCATCGAGTATTTCCGAGTAAACGTCGGGACTATTCGGGCAGATAATGTCCCTGTAAGAAGCTAGCCTTTCAATCAAAAGCTGTTCTAAGCTAGATATGTCATTTGTATTAACAAACATGCTTCTACCTAAATCATCCGACACAACGCACTGCCCGCCTGGTTACTCATCATACTTGTTAGTACAATTTAACGCTAAAATCTAATAATTATTTGTAAAATAAGACTTAAATAGTTATTCGTAATCAATGTTATAGTAGTGTTAAAGCCTAGAGTGGAGTTGGGGTTGGCGTCCTGAACATCCGGGTTTGCACATTTACACACCGCTCTTTAATTCGCCAATCTTTACCGTCCCGCTCCAGGCTGTCGCGGTAACGACCAACAGCATATACCTGAGTATTACCAGCAGTATCAGTCCGGAATACTGCAAATGAAGACTGAACCTGAGCACTGTTATCCAATCCATCAAGCAAAATTTGATCTACAGAGACAATGTGCATACGTTCCGCTAAGTCGTGAACGTGCTGGTGTGATTCTTCTAGTAGGGCCACAAGCTCATCCCGTGACATATCAAGCCAAGTCATGTCACGACCTATTTCGTCACTTCGAGCCACCAATAAATATCTGCCATTTTCCAAGAAGAGTTCAGTAAATTGGGCATAATTTCCTTCATCTAGAAACTTTGCCGAACTACTAATCAAAGTGCGTATGGTTTCCCGGTCTTCCAGTTTTGTCTGTTCCTTATTCACTGGCAATTCCGACGACCCCTAATTCCGTTTTGTCACTTCTTCGAGCCCCGGCGTTATGAGGCCAACGCCCAACTCTTCTCCCCCATTCCTGATAAAAGGAACGCAAGTTAGAATCGTCGTGGGGGCGTAATTCTTCTTCTCGGGCATATATGGAATATCGGAATGCGCCATTAGACATAGAAATCTGTTGCGCCTCCACAGCTGAAATATCTTCTGGTAAATTGCGACCTGCTGGACCCCAAACTTGGTTATGATGACGGGTCCGTATATCCCGTTGCTCCTCGCTATCTGATTTTAGACCGAGGCCACGCCACTCAACTATTGTCCGGTCGGGAGCCACAGGAGTTATTGTATCAATCCGCATTACTGTCGCCCGCACATTGATCATTATGTCGGGAAATAGCAACATAACCAACAAGGCATCCGGCTGCATACCCGGCATCAAACCTTCACTACGCTCCTCCAAACCCACATTGCCGTAATTCATTGCACCTTGGTCTATTACATTGTGACTATTTGGATAAAGGTGCCATCGCCTTTCGTGATAATCTGGTTGTGCAAGACCGGTTTTCCGATTGAGAACATGCAGAAACTCATGGTATTGCTCAGAATTGTTATCAACCCAGAGTTTCCAATTACAGCGAATTTCTGATCGATGATAATGAAATACTTCCAAAGGTTGGTCGTCTGGAAGATGCAAACGGATGTGATCTGCCATGGGGCCTAGAAAGTCTTCTAGGGGTTCAACTTCGTTTTTGATAGATACGAATACCAGTCCACCAATGATCTCCGTTCTGACTGGACGCAATCCTATACCCTCTTTTGCAAAGCCAACCGGTTCGTAGCCTACGGGGCGAGTTATACCAGTACAATTTCCAACGAGGTCATAAGTCCAAAGGTGGTAAAAACACTGTATACGCTTACCAAAAGTGCCGCGTTCGTCACGTACAAGAGGGGCGCCTCGGTGAGGACAAATATTGAAGAATGTCCGTATTTCGTTGTCATGTCCCCTAACAACTATTAGCGGTCGCCCCGCCACGGTCAGGGCACGATAGCTACCTTGTTGCGGGAGTTCTGATTCATGGCAAACAAGTTTCCAGATGGCAGCAAATATACCATCCCGCTCTTCGGAAAATATTTCAGAGTCAGTAAATATCCGGTTATCAACGTAGTGGGTTGGTGGCAATGAAGGAGGATTTTCCCAACGAGATATTTTATCTTCCATAACTCCACTCCCTTCATACACATAAATAATTGGCGAACAAATGTTAATGCAGTTTAGTTCCTCAAAGAGGGGGATCAAAATTAAAAGTAATAAACTTCTTAGAAAAATTCCTTTTAGAATGAACTCGCATTAGAATTAATCAGTGTTTTAATTACCTGACCTAAAATAAGGATGATAATTGAAATAACCTTATACCAGAAAAAAGCCCTGTAATTTGGTTCTAACAGATATTACAGCTCGAAATAGACCTAATAATAGCCTATAGACTTAATAATTGTCACAGCCGGAGCATAAGATATGTCTAAATATATAATAGTTGGCACCTACTCCGACGAAGGTGCAGCTGGTCTTGTTAGCGGCGACACTGATCGTGTAGAGGCGATGGAGGCGTTGTGCGATAGTGTCGGTGCCAAATTGGTTAGCGCGGATATTACACGTGGTCTATTTGATTTTTGCGTTATGGTAGAAGCTGATTCTTTTGAAATTATCGCCGCAATGTTGTTAAAAGTCAGAGCTACAGGAGCCATTGGTGAAATCATTACTTTAGAGGCTGTTGACTATAAGAGCATTCGTGGCATTGCTAAGGGCGTTAAATATACGCCACCTAAAGGGTAGATAGTAACCATAACACCTTTGCCGACGGCAATGATATTTTGGTTAATCTCTTCCACAACCGGGTTATAATCCACCAAATTTTGGGATAAAGTGCGTGAGAGGAATTAATTGGCTCAATTAAATTGTATTATTGGAAACTTGGAAACTGATGGTAGTCCTGGCCAAACAAACAACTAATCAATGGAGAAGCCTCCAAAACTGGAAACGTGCGTCATACAACACTGTTTGGTGTTTGATTGGGTGCTCAATTGGTGATTTTGGAACAATCTTTTTTTTCCAAATGACAGGTATCCCATGGCCCACCATATTGATTATGACGTTGGCTATCGTAAATGGCATACTAACCTCGATTGCCCTAGAAACAGTTATTTTATCACGTCAGATGCAGCTTACCCCTGCCCTAAAAACAGCCTGTGGTATGTCTCTCATTTCGATGGTATCGATGGAAATTGTCATGAATGCCGTAGATGTTCTTCTAACGGGTGGAGCAAAACTAACTATCTGGGTCATACCGATCATGTTGCTTGCCGGGTTCCTTACACCACTTCCATATAATTACTGGCGTCTAAAGGTACACGGAAAATCCTGCCACTAGAGTGGTAATTTCGGTGTTATTTGTAACTTTGGATTTACAAATCCGTTAGATTGAGCCCGCCTCTGGGTCAAGATCTGGCAGATTTTGAAACTGATAAATACCGTAGAGCCTGCGCCAAATCCTCAACTACAGCAATCAGAGCTGGGACAACAAACAAAACCAGCAATGTTGCAACACCAAGTCCAAATACTATGGTGATTGCCATTGGGATCAGAAACTGAGCTTGCATACTTCTTTCGAATAACAGTGGTAGTAATCCACCCACCGTAGTTACGGAAGTAAGCAAAATGGGCCGAAATCGATCACACGATGCACCTACAATAGCATCAGTGAGAGGTTCCGTTTTCATGCGTTCATCGACCGTAGTTGTTAGGATAATGGAACCATTTATAACAATTCCGGAAAGTCCAATTAGCCCAATTAAACTTAAGATTGTCAGGTTGTAACCTAAAAGCCAGTGACCAATTGCCGCGCCAATGAAACCCATTGGTATAACTGCCATTACGGCTATTGGTCGGGTGTAGCTTGCGAATACCCAGGCAAGGACGATATAAATACCGCACAGTCCGATAAAAAAGCCGAGCCGCATATCTGCAAACGTCTCTTCCTGCTCTTCAACTTTGCCGGCAAAGTAAAATTCTAAACCATAGCGCTTCGCTATATCAGAAATCCCATCTCGTTTTACAGCGGAAACAACTTTTCCGACCGATGTAATATTTGCTTCGATTTCGGCCGTGATCGCTATTTGTCGACTTCCATCCTCCCTTTTCACCTGAGCAAACCCAAATTTTTCGTCTTTAGAAACTACTTGAACTAACGGTACTTCCTGGCCACTAGGCGCCCGGAGATAAAGCGACTCTAAGACTGCCGAGGTTATCTCACTGCGTGGATACCGGACACGAACAGCGACTTCCTCACCCCCCCTCGGAAAACGCTTGGCCACTCTACCTTCTATCGCATTTCGGACTTGACGTCCTACGGTTTCAGTCGTGAAACCGAGAGAACGGCCTCGTTTTGTGACTTCCAATATTGTCTCGCGTTTTCCATATGCAATGTTATCTTCGATATTGCTAACACCCGGATATCGCCTGAGTAATTTCATCACTTCACTCGCCGCAGATTTAAGCGCCCCTATATCTGAACCCTTCAAACGTATGTCTACATCTCGCCCCGGTGGGCCTCCCCTCACCTCTTGAATGGTAAGTATGTTTAAACCGGGAAGTGGATTGACTTCGTCGCGCCAAGCCTCGATAAAATCTGGTGCTCGAATGCTCCGTTTGTCAGCTGTTAGAAGTTCTATAATCAAACCACCGGCTGCATCATCTATGGCGCTTGGTGATGGCGCGTTAGAATTACCTGACACTTGGACACCAACCTTTGTAGTGCTCATTTGAATTAATTTATTGTCATAACCCAACCGTTTATTGGCCGCTGCATAGGCGGCACGTTCTACTTCGCGTAACATTGCAATAGTTTGACGACGCGGTGTACCAGAAACCATTTTAACGTTTACGATAATCTTATCAGATTCGGGAGTGGGGAAAAAATTAAAGCCAACGCGTCCACCTGCCAGAAGTCCGGCAGCAAACATCAGCAGCGCTAACACGATAGCAAGCGTCGCATACCGCCACCTAATACTAAGTATGACGAAACGCCGGAAAAGGCCATCACGAAAATTGCCAAAACGTTGGTCAAAGCTTGCCCTAAACCTGGTATACCAACCAAATTTGATGAATGTAAAATTCATACCATGTGTTAGATGCCCGGGAAGGACATAGAAGCACTCCATCAAACTTGCAATTAAAATAGCTACAATTACCAATGGGATAGCGGCAATAACCTGACCAATAATACCCCCAATCAGAATTAAGGGTAAGAATGCACACATTGTTGTAAGCGATGCGCTAACTACCGGCGCTGCCATACGACGCGCTCCAGCAACAGCAGCAGCAAATGGGGGCAGCCCGGTACGGCGGTGATACTCAGCGTGTTCACCAACCACTATTGCATCGTCAACAACTATGCCTAGCCCCATTATTAACCCAAATAGGCTTATCATGTTGATAGACTGACCCATCGCCAGCATCACTCCGAATGTTGCCATGAAACAGATGGGAATACCCAATAAAACCCATAATGCTACCGAAGCATCGAGAAACAAAAATAGAGTAAGTGAAACCAAAATTAGACCTGTCACTCCATTCCTAACCAAAAGACTTATACGTTCATCTAACAGATTAGTGGCTGAGTCATAGCGTTCAATCTTTAGGCTGGGAGGTAGTGAATCTTCGATTTCGTTCAGATATTTGGTGACCTCCCGGGCAAGTACAAGAGCATCCGAATCCAACGCTCGCATTAGGTGCAGCTCAATAGCGATTTCATTGTTTCGTAGCGCTATGGCACTATTGTCGTCGAATGCCTCTCTCACTTCGGCAATATCTCGAAGATATAATTTGCGACCATCATCCAATGCCTTTATCTCCACACCGCCAAGACTATTGGCATCAGTCAATAAACCGAGGCTTCTAACTTGACGCAAACCTTGGCCAATATTACCTGATGGCAGGTCGACCGATGTCGCTCCAATCTGTTCAGAAATATCAGCCAGTGTAAGGTCAAGCCGCCGTAAGGTTCGTTCCTTCACTTCAACCCAGATTTCCTCGTCCCGGCTGCCAAAAAAGTCAACTTTATCAATGCCACGCGTTAATAAACCATCACGCAAACGTTTTGCATGTGCCTTAAGTGCTGCCTCTGGCATTTGTCCTGAAAGAAGGAGACGCGTAATGGTTTCATACCGCACGATACGTTTAACATTTGGCTTACGTGCATCTATCGGTAAGGTGGTAATACGGGATACGGCGGACTCAACACTTGATAAGGCTGACTGCATATCAGCGCCCGCCTCAAACTCAATAACAACGCTTGCTGAGCCTTCATAAGAGCTTGATCTGACCCTTTTCACAGAATCAAGAAATCTTACTTCTGGTTCAACCAACTGGACGATGTTCGAGTCTATATCTTCTGGGTTTGCACCCGGCCAATCTATTGTAACGGTAACAATATCAATGCCAAAGCTTGGCAAAAATTGGGCATTCATTTTTAATATGCCCCACACGCCAGCCACGATCATTAATAACATGATCAAATTTGCAGCGGTTGGATGACGTGCAAATGAGGATATAGGGCCTATCTTAACGTCAGTTAGGCCAACTTTATCCGACAAGCTCTTAGATCCTTTGACCGGTTCGTTACTCAATGAGCTTCTACCCGGATCCCGGCAGCCATTTCAGGGAAAGGTCGTGTGACAATGAATTTTCCTTTCAACGATTTACCTCGGATTAGCACCCAACTGTTGATCCTTCGTATAACATCGATTGTTTGCTTAATTAGCCGCCCGTTTTCGACCAGGTATACGTCACGTTCTCCGACAATTGCAGTATCAGGAACCCGAACAACATTTTGGTACATTCTTGCAGGCACTATAATTTTGACGAATGCACCAGGTCGCAATGGTGTATCAAGACCTATATCAAATAGTCGAGCATATACGTCTATCCCACCACTTGTCGCATCGATTTCCGCGCCAAGACGCTCGATCACCGCGCTAAATTCCAGATAACGATTTCCAAGGCGCCATCTAACACGGACTTTCTTGTTGATAAGTTCCGATGACGTTGAACGGCTTTGAGGGATTTTGTTTGTAGTTTGAAGTAATCCAGAAAAGTCACGTTCGGTCAGGCGGAAGCGTACTTCCATACGGTCCGCTTCTATAAGTCTAGCAATACGGTCAGATGTTCCGACGCGCTGGCCAATAGATACTTCAGCATTTGCTAAAAATCCGCTAAAGGGCGCTACCAACTTTGTTTCCGAGAGATTGCGCTTAGCTAGGTCAAGAGCTGAACGTGCCCGTATCACTGAGGCCTCGTATTGTTCTAGTCGGTTTTCTAAACGCAATATAGTTTGTTGGCGTAAGGCTACCGCCCTCGACGCTTCGTTAAACGCTATTTCAGAATCATCCAACGACTTCCTCGAAGTTGAGCCCCGTTTTGCTAACTTTTGACGGCGATTGAAATCACGTTTCCGCAAATTTAACTGAGATTTACTTATCGCAAGAAGTTGCGTCTCGGACCCAATTTCAGCTCGTGTTTCCGCTCCCTTGGTAATAACCTCAGTCACTGCAGCCGCGCGATCTGCCATTTCAATTTTATAGTCGAATGGATCTATAACCGCTAATGTGTCACCAGCCGTTATTATTGCCCCTTCAAAATAATTTCGACCAACCTCGATAATTCGACCGGGAACAAGAGGCCTAAGATCTGCTTGGTTACCCGCTACGACAGTGCCAAATTCTGTAATTTCGGGTCGAACATTCTCAATAACAAGTTCTTTCGTATGGATTGGCCAAACTTTTTCCCGTGAAAGTTCAGGAGCAAGGACCGGGGCAGTAGCCTTGAGAAATACAAATGCACCAATACCAACCACGATGATCAATAACGGCAGGACAAACCTAAAACCTTTGTTTCTCATAATACACAGAGGCATCTAAATTTAGGTGCCGTTATTCATGGAGTTGAATTGAAAAATATTGATTACTAACAAAGTAGGGGCAATTACCCCAAAATTGAGACCGATTTATGTCAAAACTTCAACAAAAGTCTAGTAAAATATCGGGAATTAAAACAAATCTTTACAGCCTTTAATTGACTTATGAATGGCAAGTTTGGATATAGTATTAAGTTGAGAGATTATCTTTACCGTCTTCAATCCTTTATAAGATGTGAATGTAATTAGACCCATCACCTTGTTTTTAGAATAGTGCTCTTTGATCTCATTAAAAGCGTTCCGAGATCCTTCGGATTATCTTTTACGGGTAGCTTTAAGAACCTTCCTGAAGATGTCACCAAAAAAGACTTGGCTATCAAACTGCGACGGACAAACAAAACGATACACAATCAATTCCTGAATTTAGCTAGCCGTTGGGGGTTCAACATTAACAATGCCGCCACCATCAGAGCACCGGAAGATACAATCATAGCTGTTGCAAAACTGCCCGTCTTGTCAATGACAAGTCCAGCAAAATAGGGGCCTACCATTTGTCCCACGCCAAATGCACTCGTTAGCACTGCCGTAGAAGTGATTACAGTTCCATCGAAACGGGCTTGTCCCTCGAGGAGCGCCAGTGCTGTAATCCCCATAAAAGTAGCACCCAAAAGTGAAGCAGCTATGGTAATGCCAGTCTGACCGGGAACCACAACCGCAACATATATTCCAATGGCTTCAACAGCACAGGCTATCATCAAGGCAAAATCGTTGCTGATACGCTGTCCAAGCCAAGGCCAGAACATTACTGTTGGAATTCCACACAATCCTACCATCAACCAAACATAGGGCTCAGTTGGAACTAATTCAGGTGTAGACCGAGCCATGGTTGAAATAAATGTTCCGAGTATTACGTACCCAAATCCAAATAATCCATAAGCGAGTGTAATTGTAATGAAACCAAATTCAAAATTGCTTTTTTCGGTTTTATTCTTAGATTTCTCCCGCGGCATCTCATTGGGAGTGAGAACTATGACTGGTATTGCCAACAACAGGGCTAGTAGTGCCACTCCGTACCACAACTCATACCATGAAAAATTAAAGGCACCCATAACGGAAACTACAATTGCAGACAGCACCATCCCAAGCCCCACACCTGTAAAATGTGAGGTACTTATTGTAATTTTTCCTAAGGCTTGTATTGATGGTAAAATCAGAGATGTTCCAAAGATAAGTGTAAACGCGCTGGCAATTCCACTTGTGAAACGGATCAGAGAAAACCAATTAAGATCCTGAACCAGGCCCATACACCCGGTGGTAAATATTGACGCGGCGACGGCACCAAAAAACCAGGTTTTTAGTCGACCCTTAAAAAATGGTAGGATGGGAATCAAAGACCCTATGCAATAACCAATGAAATTCCAAGAGGCTATCAGGCCACCTTCAGTGGCACCAAATCCCACCTCGCTAATCATAAACGGAAGTATTGGCGTATAGGCAAACCGGCCAATTCCCATCGCCAACGCCAGAGCCGCTGTTCCCGCTAATATTAATGGCCAGCTTTTATGAGGTCGGTGAGAAGAACCTCTCTCTCGGTTTGCTTTCAATGTCATAGATAACACAAGCTATGAAATCACCCCCATTCTTACAATGTGATAATTCCACTTTAGAAATTCATTGCAAATTTTCTTTTACTCCAACAATCTAGTCCATGGGTCATGCTAAGCTGGTGGTTTTATTTGATTATACCCAATAATTATTGATCACAATCCCCGTCCAAATAATATTAGTGTAATAAATTTGGAGTAATAAACATGGGACAGACTATTGAACTAATAGCCGACGACGGACATAAACTTAGTGCCTATACGGCTGATCCTGTTGTTAGCGCAAAAGGTGGAATTGTCGTAATTCAGGAAATTTTTGGCGTAAACATTCACATCAAGGACGTTTGTGATAGACTTGCCGAACAAGGATACTCTGTCATTGCACCGGCGCTCTTTGACCGTATCAAACCCGGTATTGACCTTGGATATTCAGAGGATGACCTTGGTCAAGGCTTCGGGTATATGCAAGATGTGGGAAACGAAAACCCCATGATAGATATTCAAGCTGCTGCGATTGCCTTAAAAGGCTCAGGCAAGGTAGGTGCTATCGGTTTTTGCTGGGGCGGACAACTGGCTTGGCTTGCTTCTAAAAATGTTGATCTAGACTGCTCCGTTGGCTACTACGGTGTTGCCGTACACGACACTTTGCAACCCCCTCCCCTCTGCCCAGTTTTGCTGCACTTTGCCGATAATGATAAATTTGTGCCTCCAGAAGCGGCTAACAAAGTGAGAGAAGAATATCCAAAAATTCCAATCTACAGCTATCCTGCAAATCATGGATTTAATTGCGACCGTCGCGACGACTACAATAAGGACTGTGCAACAAAGGCGATGGGGCGGACCCTAACCTTTTTTGAAAACTATTTAGTCTAAAATTTTTAATTTATAACCGTATTTTTGTATCACAGAATTCGACTATAAATTGGAATATTGGGAGAAATAGGGGGCAAAAACCCAAACCTCCTGATTAAAAGAAACTAGAACGGTGTCTCTATTCAACGCTAAGATAGTTTTTTAGCATTAATATCTAGGATTTTTGTTAAATAATAATATCATAGCGAATTGAAGACCCGCAGGTTTCTTAAAAGATAGAAAATAAGGCGTCGATGATCTAGGGCCCCATTATATCCTCAAATTACCTGTTCCGTAGGCCAGATATAAGAGTAAGAGATGTTCTCACGCAATAGCACGTCTACGATGTATTGTGTGGCCAGGCGTTCATTCAACTCGCGATGGACCTTTTTCCATCCGTTTTTAGCTATCCTGCGTCGTTCATCATCATTTTTTAAGAAGTGGGCGATCTTTTCGATTAGGTCATTATTGGAATCGTAAAAGACCATTTCGTCCTCAGTAAATAATTTATCCAAGTTATATTTGCTGTGGGTAAACGTTAAAACACCATTTCCAGTGAGATTAGCAACACGGTCCGAAGAATAAACGTATAAATCCTCTGGCTTTGCAAGATTGAAAGGTCCTTCGCGTTCCCGCGACAGATTGAGCCCGCATTTACTCCGGCCCAATGCATCCATGTAATCTGCACCCCAAAGGCCGCCTGTTTCATTATCCACGTAGCTGGTAAAATTGATCTCGGGCAAGTGTTCTCGGATATGCTCAAGTGTGGATTTGCGCGGGTCGCCGCCCTCTCGGTCAAATGAACCACAAGCAAAGATTAGGTCGATGTCGCATTTTCCATCGAAGGCACGACCTGTTTCCATGGATGGGTCCGTTATATTGGGAATGTAATAGGCAGGCCTCCCACTGGAAACTCTCCTCAATCCCTCGCCAGCAGTTGTCAGGAATGTAGCGTCCATCATGGGACCTTTGGTTTTCAAACGGTTGACGTTTCCGGAAATGAATAGCGGATCGATAGAAATCTGGGCTAACTTAGCAGCCGGAAGGATCTCCTTAAGCCGCTCTAGAGTTTCCACACGGATCACGTCTGCATGGATGAAGAGAATGAGGCTTGGTTGGAATGAGGAAGCTTGCTGCAACAATTTTTTATTAGCACCAGAGACGCCTAATTTACGCGTCCGGAAAATATTGCTCATGCGTGCAATATCCCGGTCAAAAAAACGTATCACTGTATGATTATTTCGGATAAAACCGTTGGCAAGTTTGTTTGCATAATCATAATAACGCGACGCCACGTATTTCATCTGATTACCACCTACAATCATAACCTGCATGGGATGGCTTCCCTATTATTTAAGAAGGACACAGTTATTATAGCTTTATTGATGTGTATCGGAAGGGTCGCGGATGGTTTTTATGCAATCATACGCGTTTCTAACGAACAATGTTTCTACCGTAAATTATTAAGCCTGCTTTCATATTGATCTGGTATTTGCATATTTCTCCCAATAAGTTTGAAGATAGGAGTTACTAATTAAGGCGACCCAAGTTCTTAAATTACTCATCACTGCCCACTGCTTAACCATTCATCCCAGACACTCATAATTCTTTTTCTATGCACACACGATTTTAACCACCCGATTTGGTTGGGTGCAGGTTTATAATCAAACCCTTCTGATTTGCATTCGGCTTCCCATTTTTGTTCAAAAGCTAACTCCACGCAGTCTTTTAGATTGGGGATTTGATTTTCTCTGTCGGCGTGGATGCCAGGAATGCCGCACTTCGCCATGATATTCAAAGGAAGAGCGCAAGCCGAAATAAAAAAAACGGTTAGAATAAATAGAATTGTTCGCATATAGCACAATCCACCAATTATTTAAACTATCGAATGGACATTTACCAATGGAATTATCTAAAATGGGGAGGGCCTAACGAACGACTGAGATCTGTGAGTTTACACATCTAACGGTTATCAAGTTTGGGATCCGTGGACCAAGAGGTCTCCAAGGCTATGTCGTTTTTCTTGATGGTCGACGAGCTTTCCAATAGCAATTAAATAGGAAGCTGCATTAACGCTATCGTATGCGATCCAATTGAATGGAGAAAATAGAATGACAGTTCACGCTACCTAGGCGCACGCCTATGAAACTTGCAAATCTCGTGATTCCAAAGGACAAAGAAAATGGAAGCGGATTTAGGGCAAATGGGCATGAAACAATTTATCATCGTCGACAAGGGTGACGATAGCTCCTCTCTGATCGCACTTTATGATACTGCGCAAGATCAGGAAGCGGCGGGGTCGAAGGCGGCAGAACTTCTTGGTCGCTTAGCGGTCTTTATGGCCGCACCACCCGAGAGAAAGCAAGATGAAGTTCCCATAAACTTCATCTTTTAGCTAAAGCGTAGAGTTGAATGGGCAGGTAGGGACTTTAGTACCCATCAAGACGGAGTTCAATTGAAGTGACACCATCATAGGAAGTCGTGACTGGGGTGACTGGGGTGACTTTTGATGAACTGTGATGAATTTAACGAATACTGCAAATCGCTTCTGGAAACTACTTACGTTGTTCAATGGGGCGGCTCACATGTTTGGAAGGTTGGCGGTAAAGTTTTTGCTATTGGCGGCTGGGACAATGGAAAGTTTCCCGGTGTAACATTCAAGGTTTCCGAGATCGCTTATGAATGTTTAAAGGACGAACCAGGCTTGTGGCCGGCCCCCTATCTTGCGTCACGTGGCATGAAGTGGATACAGAAATACGGTACACCGGGGCTTTCCGACGATGACCTAAAATCATATTTAGCGGGGTCCCATCGCATATTTTCTCTTGGTTTGACAAAGAAGAAGCAGAAGAAATTGGGGCTGAACGGACAATAATGTCTTTCCAATAAGCGTCGTACTCTTTCGCCTACCAGCCATTCATTTTCTATGGGATACTTGAGCTTATGAAAGCAAGTCGACTGACCAAATATCACGTTAGAAAAATTTCGACTAGAGTATAATATATTTGACTTTTAACCCGTGTTTCAGTTCATCTCAGGTGACTATTTTTGACACAGTATATTATCAAACGAATTTTATTAATTGTCCCAACCATTTTTGGGGCCGGGGTTTTAGTATTCTTTCTGATGCGCGTCATACCAGGGGATGTCTGTTTAATCAGATGGTTGGACTTTGGTACCCATAAAGACCTAGCTCTTCTTGATCTTTGCCGAGACGAACTAGGCCTGAATGACCCCTTGCACGTACAATTCTTTGAGTTTTTGAAAGGTGCACTAACTCTTGATTTTGGTGTTTCCATGTGGACCGGACGGCCAATTATTGAAGAACTGAAGCTACGCTTTGAGTTGTCTTTGCAGGTTGCTATTATGGCGACGCTAGTAACTATAATTGTTGCAATACCCTTAGGTGTCATTTCTGCGATCAGGCAAAACACGTGGATTGACTATATTGTTCGAACCTTTTCCATTGCGGGTATTGCGGTGCCGTCATTCTGGTTGGGGATCTTGATTATTCTGGGATTGCTTATAGGAACCCAGCATATCTTCAACGAACCCTGGATGCCTCCAATTAGTTACGTTCCTATATGGGAAGACCCCATACGTAATTTGTCGCAATTAATCTGGCCGGCAGTGGCTACAGGCTACCGTTTTTCTGCTGTAGTTGCCCGCATGACGCGGTCTGCTTTGCTCGAAGTCTTGCGGGAAGATTACATTCGCACCGCTCGGGCGAAGGGTTTAATGGAGACAGTTGTCATAAATCGTCATGCATTGAGGAATGCGTTTTTGCCTGTGATCACTGTCATTGGCATGGAGTTTTCTTTTTTCATGGGAGGGCTTGTCGTCACCGAGCAAGTGTTCAATCTAAACGGACTTGGCAGCTTGTTAGTCGAATCGGTACTAAACGCGGATTACAATATGATACAGGCGTTGGTGATGCTCATTGCGGCGGTATTCATTTCTGTCAACTTTGTCATTGACTTGTTATACGCGTGGCTCGACCCTCGGATCCGTTATTACTAATTTTATGGGCATAAATGGAATTGCTCGTCCAGAGAATAGGCCAGCATTGAAGCCAACCCGGTCGGGTTTCTTTGACGTGGTGCGCTTGCGGGAATTCTTTGGCATGGGCGAATATGACCATTATCTAAAAGGGAGGTATTTCAACCATGTATGCATCGTATATCGAAGCGAAGATGAAGCCAGGAACCTCGGCAGAGGTAATCAAGTTGGCTAAAGATTTGATACCGGAGGTGGGAGAAATTCCGAACCTCACGCAATTCATTCTCATCGACAAGGGTGACGACAAGGTCTTGCTGCTCGCATTTTATAATACGGCTGAAGAACAAGTAGCTGCTACGCCAAAAGCAGGAGAGGTCATGAGTAAGATCGGGCATTTATTTGCCACCCCGCCCGAGAGAACACAAATAGAAGTTCCTATAAACCACACCTATCTAACATCTCCAGCTGGCGGCTAGTGTTTTAGAGTATGGGGCTAATCGCCCTTACACTCCTCTGGGATCTTGCCCAGCTTTGCAGACACGCTTGGTCAACGTTTCCGTTCCTAGAACTACCTTTTCGGCACTATGTGACGGGAGATGTATCTTCGATAGTCTTGGACTGATCACTAAAAAGAGTAACAGCGTCGCAGCTAGCATCCTCGCCATCGCAGCAATACGCTATGCCCGAACCATTGCATCGTGGGCATGGTATGGTTTTATAGCCTTTTTCCCACATTTGACTTAGCGCATGCACTTGCACCATTCCTTGATGGCATTCTGGACAAATCATTTTCACTCTCCCCTTGCATGAGTTTGAACACCGAGTTCATATGGTTCAGTTTCGAGTTTTTGTTCAACCTTTCCACGCCCAGTGGGAAAAACTCAACAGGATGGTCACTATGAGGATTGAAACTTACTGAAAAGTAAAAATTCTTAGTAGGGGCATTAATGTTATGCGTATATCTTATTAGAAACCCTGTAGATAAGGATTTCGCTTCGCTTACCAACTGCGGGTAAGATCGCTTGTAGTATTGGCGCAATCGTTTGGTCTTCATTTAAGGGAGAAATGCTATGAAAGTTTATACAAATCTTGAACTCTCCAAAGGATATGAACATTGGAAAGCGGGCTTAGATGATCTAGGGCCAGAAATGAGGGCGGTTGGGATGAAGATTATATTTTTTGGTTGCGAAGCTGATGATGAAAACAAAGTTCACATGATTGTAGAAATGCCTTCAATTGAAACTGCTAAGAAGTTTATGAAAAATCCTGAGATCAAACAAAAACGTGTTCAAGCAGGGGTGATACTTGATAGCCAGGTCGTGATTCCTTTGGCAAACTGACGCCTTCTAAAATTTCTTTCACTAGAAAACAGTCGGTATCCGCAGTAGTTTCTATGCCTTAGAGTGATTGTTTTGCTGCTTGCACGATTTCGAGTGGGGGAAAAAATTGGGACAAGTACGTTGGTGAATTCAAGGACGGCAAAATGAATGGACACGGCACCAATACCCATGCCAAAGGTGACAAATACGTTGGCGAATGGAAGGATGGCAAAAAGAACGGACACGGCACCTATACCTATGCTAGTGGGAACAAATACGTTGGTGAATTCAAGGACGATAAATGTAACGGACACGGCACCTATACCTATGGTCCCAAAAGTAAATGGGCAAGGGACAAATACGTTGGTGAATTCAAGGACGGCAAAAGAAATGGAAAAGGCACCTATAGCTATGGCATTGGGAACAAATACGTTGGTGAATTCAAGGACGGCAGAAGGAACGGACACGGCACCTATACCCATGCCAAAGGTGACAAATACGTTGGTGAATGGAAGGACGGCAAAAAGAACGGACACGGCACCTATACATACACCAGTGGGAACAAATACGTTGGTGAATTCAAGGACGATAAATGCAACGGACACGGCACCTATACCTATGGTCCCAAAAGTAAATGGGCAGGGGACAAATACGTTGGTGAATGGAAGGATGACAAACACCACGGACAGGGTATTTACCACCCCTACCATCGCAAAACGTAGCAATTATTGTGGAATTTTTTCACAAATTAAAATAGCCGCTCAAAATAGAGCGGCTTTGATTTTCATAAGAAATTGATATGATTTGTCATTAAGTTGGTTGCGGGGGCACGCAACCGGCGTTACTTGCACCTGGATTTTGCATTGAT
>Ga0209403_10000563_pt1 | contig 54602 bp, 45 predicted proteins | sample ArcticOcean_MG_C_8_FD_187440 | JGI IMG/M metagenome (GOLD analysis project Ga0209403, IMG submission 187440) | Marine microbial communities from western Arctic Ocean - ArcticOcean_MG_CB11_86 (SPAdes) (version 2) | ecosystem: Environmental > Aquatic > Marine > Oceanic | place: Arctic Ocean... | reverse complement strand
CTATTAATTGAAGAGATATCATTGTTTTGGCTGAAAATTAAATTACAACTGAATATTAATGAGGATAATAATAAATTAATTTTCATTTTTATATTTCAAAATTAATCAAAAATTAACTTTTAAGCTGTTTAAATAAAGATTTCCCTCGAACCTTTCCTAATAATTCTATTAGATCCTTCTCAGAAGCTCTTTGAATTCTCTTAAAAGATTGGAATTTGTTTAATAGTAATTCACTCGTTTTAGGACCAATACCAGTTAAATTATCAATTTGAGATTCAAAGGCATGCTTGCTCCTTTTCTTCCTATGAAAATTAATTGCAAATCTATGCGCTTCATTTCTTAGTTGTTGAATTAATTTAAGGGTTTCAGATGTCTTATTTATATATAGTGGAAGCTTGTCACCAGGTATAAAGATTTCTTCAAGTTTTTTCGCAATTCCAATAATTGCAACCTTATCTTCAACTCCAAGCTTTACAAGACTTTTAAGCCCTGAGGATAATTGACCTTTTCCACCATCTACTATAATTAAATCAGGCAAACTATTTTTTTCTTTCATCAATCTTTTTAATCTTCTATAGACTACCTGTTCCATAGAAGCAAAATCATCAGGCCCTGAGATATCATTTATTCTATATAACCTATAATCTTTTTTTGAAGGCTTAGCATTCTTAAAAACAACACAAGAGCCTACAGGGTTTGTTCCCATTAAATTAGAATTATCGAAACATTCTATATGATAAGGGCTTTTATTTAATTTTAAATCTAATTTAACTTGAGACAATATTCTTTCAATGTGAGCCTCTGGGTCGATTACTCTAATTTGTTTTAATTTGTCTATTCTGAAGAATTTTACATTTCTTAGCGAAAGATCAACTAAACGTTTTTTGTCTCCAGTTTTTGGAACAGTTACTTTAATTGAGTCCCCTAAATCAATTTTGAAAGGCAAACATATTTCTGAAGAGTTTGAAAAAACCCTTTGTTTGATTTCTATAATAGCTATTATGAGAATCTCTTCATCTGATTCATTCAGTCTTTTTTTAATTTCCAGTGTATGAGAAGCAACTATAGACCCATATGATACTTGAAGAAAGTTAACAAAAGCATATGATTTGTCAGATATTATTGAGAACACATCAATATTATTTATTTTAGGACTTACAACTGTTGATTTAGCTTGATAATTAAGGAGTATTTGCAGTTTTTCTTTTACTTCATTTGCCATTTCAAATTCCATTAAATCTGAATGCGCTTTCATTTCTAATTTAAATTTTTTAATGGAAGACCTAAAGTTCCCCTTAATCATATTTCGTATCGACTTTATATTTTTTTCATACTGATCAATAATATTTTCTTTAGATTCTTTTTTTAACAAATGATTTAAATCATGGTTTAAAAAGGGATAAAGGTCTTTGATAAGCTTTATGAGAAATTTTATACTATGAACACTGGCAAATGGGCCAAAATATTCACCATTTTTCTTGTCTATTTTTCTAGTATAGAAGATTTTTGGTACAGGATGTTGTGAAATGCATATCCAAGGATATGTTTTCCCGTCTTTTAACTGGACATTATATTTAGGTTGGTGTTTTTTGATTAATGAGTTCTCAAGCAATAGTGCATCCATTTCAGTATCTACAACTATTGTTTCTATTCTGTCTATATTTTTGACTAATAACTTAACTCTATTATTGTCATGCGTTTTGGTAAAATATGAAGCGGCTCTTTTTTTAAGATTCTTGGCTTTTCCAATATATATAATGCCACCTTCTTTATTAAAAAATTGATATACGCCTGGGAGGCTTGGTAATGATTTGACTTGAATTTTAATTGAGCTTGTTTTCACTTCAACAAAATTAAGTCTATTTTTAGTTTTTTAAACCAAGAGCGTTTAATGATTAAGAATAAAAAATTTTATCGGGAAAAGTATCAAGCATTAAGAATGAAACTATTAAAAGAGGAGATCTATGATTTAAGTGATAAAATACTCTCTATTCTTAAAACGATTCCAGTTTGGGAGAAGAACACTTACCATTTATTTATTAGTTCTAAACAAAAAAATGAAGTGGAGACTAAAAAGATATTATCTTATTTGTATGATTTAGGTAAAGTTGTTGTTACCTCAAAAATGCTTCCTGATAAAAAGTTAATTCATTTACGAGTAAATCAGTCAACAAGGTTTATTCAGAATGATTACAATATATTAGAACCTGATTCTTCAGAAGAAATATTGCCAACGGATTTAGATGTTGTTATTATTCCATTATTATGTTTTGACAAAAACGGAAATAGAGTTGGTTATGGCGGAGGGTATTATGACAAGTTTCTTTCCAAAACAGAAAATGCTGTAATGAAAATAGGGTTGTCTTTTTTTGAACCAGTTGATCACATTGATGGAATTACTGAACTTGACGTCCCTTTAGATATATGTGTAACGTCAGAAAAAGTATATGATTTTAGAAAGACGATTTAGTAGTTTAATCTTTTGTTAAAAAAAATCAAGATTAAAACACCAGTACTAATATATGCATCTGCAAAATTAAAAACGTATTCAAAAAAAGTAAAGGATTGCCCACCAATAAATGGAAGCCATTCTGGCCATGTCCAAGTTGTGATTGGAAATTGTAACATGTCAACAACATTGCCAAAAAATAATGGAGCATATCCTGCTTCAGGCCAAAAGGCAGCTACTTGGCCATAACTACTAGAAAACAATTGTCCATAAAAAACAGAATCAATAATATTTCCTAAAGCTCCTGCAAAAATCAAACATAATGTGATTTTTAAAAGATTTGATTTATTCTTTTTTAGAGTGCTTATTAGCCAGTAACCAATACCAAAAACAGCAATTATTCTAAATAAAGTCAAACTTAATTTAGCTGTATAGTCATCAAGAAAAGGGAGTAGGTTGTTTAATCTTGCTCCCATTGCCATACCTTTATTTTCAATAAACAACAATTTAAAAAACCCAAGATCTATTATTGCAGGTTGATTGTATAGAGTAAGCGGAAAATTAAGCTTAATATAGAATTTAATTAATTGGTCAAAGAATACTAGCAGTAAAATAAAAATAAAACCTTTTTTTATATCTAATTTCTTTCTAATCAATTTGAAAAGGATATCATTTATTAATTCTGCATATTCTTTGCCTCGATGCTTAAAGTAGCATGCGGAACAACCAGTAGTCTCTTTTTCTTAATCAATTTGCCTGTGATTCTGCAGACTCCATATGTCTTATTCTCAATTCTAATTAGTGCATTTTTGAGATCTCTAATAAACTTCTCTTGCCTAAGAGCTAGTTGAGCGTTCGCCTCTTTAGACATTGTTTCTGACCCCTCTTCAAAGGCCTTAAATGTTGGAGAAGTGTCCTCTGTTCCATTATTACTATCATTCATATAAGCACTTTTTAATAACTCAAAATCTTGCTTAGCCTTATCCATTTTTTTAATAATGATATTTTTAAACCTTTCTAACTCTTTGTCTGTGTACCTTCTCTTTTCACCCGTTTTCATATTAAACTTTTCTTAAATTAATAATTGTTTTTATTCCATCAAATTCAACAGTCTCATCATTATTATCAAAATCATCGCTAAAATATAGTTTTGTTGCAAGTATTTCACTTAAAATGTAATTTAAATTATTATTTATTGGCGCATTTAGTTTTGGGTGATTCTTAATTTTGACTTCGATTTTATCTGTTACGTCGAATCCAGAGCTTTTTCTAATGTTTTGAATTCTGCTAATTAGTTCTCTTGCAATGCCTTCATCTATCAGTTCATCATTTAGTTCAAGGTTGATAGCAACGGTGACTCCATTTCCTGATGCAACGGAAAGCCCTTCAATATCTTTATAGTTTACTTCAATATCATTCTTTGAAAGAATGAGTTTGTTATTATCTACAATTATTTCAACGTCTTCACTATCATTGACCTTTTCAGGATCTAATTGATTTATTTCTGCTACTATTTTGTTTAATTTATTTCCAAATCTTGGCCCTAATGTCTTAAAGTTAGGCTTCAATTCTTTTATCAGCAGGGAATTAGCATTATCTAGATATTCAATATTTTTAACGTTAATTTCAGATAAAATTTGCCCTCTAGCATTATCTATCTCATTCATTTCATTTTTACTTCTAACAGGAATAATAATTTTGGTTAATGGCTGTCTTACTTTAATCCCCTCCTTTTTCCTAATTGAAAGAGCCAAAGAACAAATGTTTCTTATTTTATTAATTCTCTTTTCAAGATTTACATCAATATGAGAATCTGTTTTTGAAGGAAAAGAAGAAAGATGAATAGATTCTAATTTTTCATAATTAGTGTTTTCAGTTAAACACTTATATAAGAAGTCTGAATAGAATGGAGAAATAGGACAACTTAATTTTGCAACATCTAGAATACACTCAAATAATGTTTGATAAGCAGAGATTTTATCATGATTATACTCCCCCTTCCAAAATCTTCTTCTAGATAATCTTACATACCAATTGCTTAATTTTTCTTGAACAAAATCAGAGATTGCTCTTGCAGCAGGAGTTGGATCATAATTGTTATATTTCTCATCAACAAATGTAATAAGAGAATTTAATTCAGATATTATCCATTTATCAATTTCTGCGCGATCCTTTATATCTATTTTTTTTTCAGAATAATTAAACCCATCAATATTTGCGTAAAGACTGAAAAATGAATAGACATTATGTAGGGTTCCAAAAAATTTTCTATGAACTTCTGAAAGCCCCTTCTCATTAAATTTTAAATTATCCCAGGGGTTGGAGTTATGCATTAGATACCATCTTGTTGAATCTGCACCATAAGTATTTAATGTTTCAAAAGGGTCTATTGCATTGCCGAGTCTTTTAGACATTTTTTGACCCTCTTTATCTAAGACGAGTCCATTGGAAATTACATTTTTATATGCTATTGAATCAAATATTAGAGTTGAGATTACATGTAGAGTATAAAACCAACCTCTAGTTTGGTCCACCCCCTCTGCAATAAAATCAGCCGGAAATGCTTCACCGCTGTCAATCAATTCTTTGTTTTCAAAAGGATAGTGTAATTGAGCATATGGCATTGAGCCAGAATCAAACCAAACATCAATTATATCATTCTCTCTTTTCATCGGTTCTTTTTTGGAAGAACATAAAATGATTTTATCAATTACATCTTTATGGAGGTCAATTTTGTTATAATTTTCATCACTCATGTCACCAATCTCAAAATTTTGAAAGGGATTCTTTTTCATAATACCATTTTCAACGGATAATGTAATTTCTTTAATTAGCTCTTCTACTGAGCCAATAATTTTTTGTTCAGAACCATCAAGATTACTCCAAATTGGGATTGGAACCCCCCAAAACCTTGATCTTGATAAATTCCAATCGTTAGCCTGTGATAGCCAATTACCAAACCTCCCCTCCCCAGTAGACTTAGGATTCCAGTTGATAGACTTGTTTAAATCAAACATTTTTTCTTTATAATCACTTACTTTAATAAACCATGATTCCATTGGGTAGTATAAAACAGGCTTGTCTGTTCTCCAGCAATGAGGATAAGAATGTGTATACTTCTCTACTTTAAAAGCCAGATTGTCTTCTTTAAGTTTAATTGCAATTTCTACATCAACTGATTTTTCAGGGTATTTACCATCCGGATAATATTCATTTTTTACAAATTTTGCAGATAGCCTGCCTATTTTATTTACAAATTTTCCTTGAAGATCAACTAAAGGGACCTTATTACCTTTGTCATCAAAACATAAAAGAGCTGGAACTGGGGGGGTTGCATTAAGGGCTACTCTATAGTCATCCATTCCAAATGTTGGAGCAGTATGAACTATTCCTGTTCCCCCATCAGTTGTAACAAAATCACCAGATATAACTCTGAAAGCATTTTCTGGGTTATCAACTGGAGCAGGCGATTCTTCCCAAATTTGTTCATACTTCAGGCCAGTCAAATCTTTACCTTTTATAGTTTGACAAATTAAATAAGGAATTTTTTTTGAGTCTCCATCAAATTTTTGCAATTCAGTAGGAGAGTTAACTTCTATATAGTTTTTTGAAAATACATTTTTTATCAAATCCTTTGCTAAAACTACAGTGATAGGCTTATTGGTATATTGATTATATGTTTTTATAAAGGAATAACGGATACTTAAACCAACCGTTAAAGCAGTATTTGAAGGTAATGTCCAAGGTGTGGTTGTCCAAGCTAAAAAGAAAAAGGGAAACAGTGACTTTAACTCATCTGATAAACCATCTTCGACACATTTAAATTGAGCAATAATTGAAGTATCGCTAATATTTTTATAAGCTCCTGGTTGATTTAATTCATGAGAACTAAGTCCTGACCCTGCAGCGGGTGAGTAGGGCTGAATTGTATAACCTTTATATAAAAGATTTTTATCATGAAACTGCTTTAGTAACCACCATATTGTCTCCATATATTTGGGAGTGTATGTTACATAAGGGTCTGACATATCAATCCAGAAGCCCATTAATTCTGTTAAGGATTCCCAATCTGATGTATATTTCATAACAGCTTTTTTACACTCGCTATTATAATCCTCAACACTTATTTTATTTCCAATATCATCTTTTGTAATGCCAAGAGTTTTTTCTACGCCTAATTCAACAGGAAGTCCATGTGTATCCCATCCTGCTTTTCTTACTACGTTATAACCTTTAAGTGTTTTATATCTACAGAAAACGTCTTTAATTGTTCTTGCCATCATATGATGAATTCCAGGCTTTCCGTTTGCAGATGGAGGGCCTTCATAAAAAATAAAAGAATCAGCATTTTTTTTATTAAAGCTTTTATTAAACACGTCATTCTTCTTCCAGAGTTTTATGGTCTCGAGAGAGATATTATTTAATGAAAAATCCTTTACTTCTTTAAAAGACATGAGCATCAGGTATGATAGGCGAAAATAATGATTTTAGCTTAATTAAAAGAATACAAATCCATAGGATTATAATTTTAAATATAATCCTATTTGAAATGATCGTCCAGGGGCAGAGATTCCAGAAGCAAAAGACCTATAGTGATTGTCAAAAATATTAGTTAATGCAAAACGAACCTTAACATCTTGTGAAATGTCATAATTTGTGTAAATAGAAAAATCTGACCATTTTGGTGTCCCCGCATATTTAATAAGCCCATTGCTTTCTATTATTTCAGGGGTTTCCTCAAGACCATCCTCTCCTCCTAAGCTATAATTCCCAGGACTTTTGTCACCGCTGAATTTATATAGAGCGCTTACTTTGAATTTATTTTTAGAATATTCTCCAGAGATGGTGCCAAAAATTGGAGAAATTGAAGGCATTGGACCATATGTCTCATTCTCATCTCCTTTGACATAGCTTATACTTCCAGAAAATTTTAAAGATTTTGAAAAATATGAAAATCCATCAATCGAGAATCCGTGAATAAACCTATTTCCTAAATTTTTATTTGCAATAGTATTTACCTCTTCTCCATTATATAAAATTGTTGATTCATTAGCAGTGGTGGTATCAGAAAATATAATAAAGTCAGATCTAACAATGTGACGAGAAATAACGGTAGCAAATGTTCTGAAAGACATGTAGTTTAAATTATTAAGTGATTTAAAATTTATTCCCAAGTCAAGGTTATAGGCATATTCTGGTTTTAAAAAGGTGTTTGGGACAACAAGTATTCCATTATTTTCTCGAATTTTTCCTATATCGTCTATGTTAGGGTTTCTAAAACCACTTGACAAGACAGTCATAAGTTGAAACTTTTTAGAAGGTCTTAAAGTCATAGACAAGGTTGAGGTTAATGCGCTTGAATTAAGACTAACATTAGATAATTGAGCATTTATTGAGGCTGACTCGTTCCATTTAGCTCGTAAACCAGTATACGTTAATCTAGTTCCAGCATTAAAAGTAAAAAACTCATTCATATTCCATGTCCAGTTAACATACATTGCAAAACTTTTATATGAACTTCCATCACTTGGATATCTTGTTGGGATATTTTTTTTAGGGCCTAGATCAGAAATTGCACTTCCGTTAATTATAATGTTTTGACTATATGCATTTGAACGGACATTATTTAAAGTCCCTTCAATTCCATATGAAAGAGCATGGCCTTTGTTAAATGATGTATCAAAATCCCCATTAAGACTAAGGATATTAACTTTTTCAAGTTGTGAGGACCTCTCCATGCTATTAAATTTTCTGTTAATTCTAGATTCTTCTGCCATTTGATAGGCTAGTGTGATTCTCCCCCTTTTTAAAAGAGGTTTTTGAGAGAAGAATTTAAGGCTGGGAGAAATTAATAATCTTTTTTGTGGCCCGTAATACCATTCACTAAATTTTAATTCACCACTTTTTCCCTCACTTAATTTATCATATCGATCAATATCTGATGATTCAGAATATTGAATATTTAGGTTTAGCAGATTTTGATATGGAAGTTTAAAAAGGAATTTTTGAAAAAAATCAACCTGACTATAACCTGTGTTTTGTTGAACACTAGGATTTTGATTAACGCTTACATTTTCTTGGAATGTATATCTTGAATTTTTAGAATAATAATTGCTCAAACCCCAGTTTTTATATCCATGCTTTCGCCTTTTACCCATTTCTATATTCCCAAACTTTGATATTGATATTGTACTAAAAAATCCCCAATTTTCCTCGCTATAATTAGTTGAAAAGCTATTTGAAAGACTAGCATTTACTGTATTAAAGTTAGAAGAAAACGAGCTTTTAACTTTTATTGAATCTTTTAGAGTAGGGGTCTTTGTATAATAATGGACTACTCCTCCAAGAGCATCTGAGCCATAACCTACAGAAGATGAACCATATATAATTTCAACTCTATCAATATTGTTTGGATCAATAGTAATAGAATTCTGTAAATGACCAGATCTATAGATTGCATTATTCATTCTAACTCCATCAACAACAATCAAAACCCTATTCGCCTCAAATCCTCTAATTACCGGACTACCCCCTCCTCCTTGTGACTTTTGAATTCTAACTCCTGGGCTTAATTCAAGCACTTCTGCACTTGATGCGGGAGCAGTTAAGTATAAATCTTCAGCTTTAATCACTGAAACCTTTTCGGCAATTTCATTAGCGTTAGACTCAGATCTTGCAACAGATAAAATCACCTCTTCTAAATTTAGACTTTTTAAGTCTAGATAAATTTCAAAGGAGTCATTCAAAAACTCAGAAAGTTCAAATTCTAAAAGTTGATAACCAAGAAGCTGAAAATAAACTTTTTCATTGGCTGAAAAGTTTGACAATAAAGCTCGTCCTTCACGATCTGTGATAATAGACTTTGTTTTGGCCTCATTATAGATATACACATTGGATAAAGAGACTGATGTCTTAGAATCTCTGACTGTGATTTCTTGAGAAAAAACATATCCTATAGCAACTATAAAACAAAACGATAAACGAAATATTTTATTTAAACACTTCATTAAAAACATGTATTGATTTTGGGGTATTGAACATCTGTAAATGTATAGAATAATAGCTAATCATTATACTCAACATTTTTGCTCTTAATAAATTATTAAGCTTCATAGTATTTAAATCCTCAAAAGTCGTGCCTAATAATTCTTTGAATTTTTTCAACTCAGGATTTTCAATATAATCTTTACTAGGTTTAACGCCTGATGAGGTCCCTGAGTTTAAGTCAAAGAATGCGTGAGATTCCTCTTTAATATTTGGATAGAATCCGATAAACTTGGTTAAATCAATTAACACTTTTAAATGAAAATTTGACATCTTATTTGATTTATCAAACCATGTTAGTGAATATTCAAGATAGTGAAAAAGGGTTTGGTTAGACCCTGGACTCTCTTTTAGAACAGAATTTAATAATTCACTAATAAACACAATCACAGAGCTTTTAAATAAATCTATATGAAGGGAGGTATATATTAGAGCAGGGTTTGCTTCTGTAATATAGCCCAGATCTTTATTTGTCTTAATAGAGTAGGTAATATATATAATTGATAAAGGCAAAAAATATGATTTGCTGAATTTTTTGTTTTTGGAGTTTAAAACACCTTTAAGCATAAATGATTTAACACCCAGATCGTAAAGAAAACAATTAACAATTAAGCTTGTTTCTCCATATTTAATTGAATGGAGAACAATGGCTTTAGATTGATTAAACATAAAAAGTTAAACAACACCTTGGGCAAGCATAGCATCAGCTACTTTAATAAAACCAGCAATATTTGCTCCTTTGAGATAGTCTATATGGGTTTTTTCTTTTCCATACGCCAAACATGAAGAATGTATTTCAGACATAATTTCTTTTAATTTACCATCTACATGATCTCTAGACCAAGTATATCTTAATGAGTTTTGTGCCATCTCTAATCCAGACACGGCAACACCTCCTGCATTAGAAGCTTTGCCAGGTGCATATAAAATCTCATTGCTTTGGAAAGCTTTTATTGCTTCGGGGGTACAGGGCATATTTGCTCCTTCACCAATTGTAGTTAAACCGTTTTTTATCAACACTTTTGCATCAGATTCAGTTAATTCATTTTGAGTAGCACAAGGAATTGCTACATGACAAGGGACTGACCATGGGTTTTTTTTAGAATAAAATTTTGCCTTAGGATATTTTTTCACATACATTGATATCCTTCCTCGCTGGATATTTTTTAGATCCATTATATACTTTAATTTATCACGATTAATACCTGAAGGGTCATGAATAAATCCAGATGAATCAGATAAAGTTAAAACCTTAGCCTCCATGTCAATACATTTTTCCGCAGCAAATTGAGCAACGTTTCCAGATCCTGAAATTATCACTTTCTTACCTTTCATACTTTCCTTCTTATTCTTTAACATTTCTTCTATAAAATAGACTACTCCATAACCTGTTGCTTCAGGTCTAATTAAAGAGCCACCCCAAGAAACTCCTTTACCAGTCAGTACACCTGAAAATTCGTTTTTTAATCTTTTATATTGCCCAAATAAGTAACCAATTTCTCTTCCTCCGACCCCAATGTCACCAGCAGGAATATCTTTATTTGGACCAATATGTCGAAAAAGTTCTGTCATAAAACTTTGACAAAATCTCATTACTTCTGTATCTGATTTACCTTTAGGATTAAAATCTGAACCGCCTTTTCCTCCTCCCATCGGAAGAGTAGTTAACGCGTTTTTAAATACTTGCTCAAAAGCTAAAAACTTTAAGACGCTTAAATTAACAGAAGGATGAAATCTTAGCCCTCCCTTATAAGGTCCAATAGCAGAATTCATCTCTATCCTATATCCTCTATTAACCCGGATCTCTTCGTTATCATCTATCCAGGCGACTCTGAAAGAAACTACCCTTTCTGGTTCAACCATTCTTAACAGAATATTTTGACCGTAGTATATGTCTTTAGTAACAATATAGGGTATAACAGTTTCTGCAACCTCTGTTACAGCCTGCATAAATTCAGGCTCGTTTTGGTTTTTTGCACCTACTTGTGATAAAAATTGTTTTATTACTTTCTCCATTTTAATCACTTGAGTTTAACAAAGGTAGTACAAAAAAAGAAAGACCTCCAAAAATTAACGTTATAATAGCCTGACAAGACCAAGCTAGCCACCCATATGCTAGACCTATCTCAGCATTTATGTTAAATTCTAATAAAAACAGAGAAATCGCTAATGGATAAACACCTAAACCATGATTTGAGAAGGAGATACTAAGAACGCTTACTACAAAAGCAGGAAAAATTAACTCTGTAGGTATGATAGAAAATTCAACTATAGAGAACTTAATCATATAAAAAGCAGTAAAATAAAAAGCCCAAATTGCCAATGTAGATAATATAAATAAAGGGAAATCACGATTTAGTTTTGCAAGAGATAGAAGTCCTTCAACAATAGATAGAAAAAACTTTTTAACTGAATTAATCTTCACTAGAACTATTGAAGTTATTATTATAGCTAACACCAGGCCAATTATATATGAAATATTACGTTCTATATAAAAGAAAAAATCATCATCAAAAAAAGATTCAATAATTGCTTCATACTGAAGAATCCAGATTAAAATTAATATGATGAATGAAATAGTCATGTCTATGACTCTTTCAGCTGCAATTGTGCCGAAGGTTTTTCCTAGTGGAATTTTATTATATCCGCTCAAAACAGTTGCTCTAAGAATTTCACCAGATCTTGTAATCATCAGATTCGAGCTATAACACATAAAGACACTAGCGATACTAACTAGAGGATTTGAGGAGTGTCCAGAAGCTTTGGCAAGAAACCGCCATCGAAGCCCTCTAATAACATCCGCAAATGCGCCAAACATCATGGCAGCAATAACAAATTCAATTTTAGCAGACTTAATATATGACCATATTAACAGCCTTTCTTCAGAAGTAGTAATGTTGACTGTTAAATAAATAAAAAAGAAACCCAACAAAACAGGAGCAAGAATTTTAATATATCTTTTCATACTAATTTTTTATGTTAATATAATGTTGTCTATTAACCGAACCTCTCCTATCTTGCAAGCTATAAATGCTCTATATGCTTCAGCTTTATTAAACTTCTTTCGTTCGGCAAGAGAATCATTAGTTAGTACTTTAAAATATTCAAGGTCAACACCTTCAGCATTAAAAAACTTGGCAGCAACTGTTTTTTCAAGTTGGGGTGGATTCATTGATTTCATCAAGTGTTTAGCCTCTAATAAAGAGTTGTATATAATTGCAGCGTTTTTCCTGTATCCTTCTTTTAAGAGCTGATTTCTTGAACTCATTGCAAGACCATCATTTTCTCTTATAGTCGGACATGAAATTATTTTTGTTGAAAGCTCTTGTTGCTCAACGAGTGCTTTAATTATAATTACCTGTTGAAAATCCTTCTCTCCAAAATAGGCAAAATCAGGATAAAATATTGTAAAAAGTTTTTCCACAATAGTGGCAACTCCATTAAAATGACCTGGCCGAAACTCTCCTTCCATTATCTTGTCAAGCTTTCCAAAATCATAATCTTTTGCTTTTATTTTTTTTGGATATAAATCACTTATTTTGGGTATATATACTAATATATTGGGAAAATTCCGTAATAGCTGTAGGTCGTTTTGTAAATTTTTTGGATAATTTCGGAGATCTTGTTTTTCATCAAATTGTGTAGGGTTAATAAAAATTGAAACAATAACATTTGTGTTATTTGCAGTGGCTTTTTCAATTAAAGAAATATGCCCGCTATGCAGTGATCCCATTGTGGGCACAAGACCAAGACTTTCTTCACTATTCCTAAGCTCATTGTTAAGCTTTTTATGCGATATAAAAGTTTTCAAGCAAAAATTTTTGTAGGACAGTTAAAGATAATGTTTTTAAATACTTACTCATAATTTTTGTAATTTTGCTGAACTATAATCAAAAACAATATTTTGAAAGTTTTAAAAGATAAAAGAATCTTGGTTGTGTCTTCAGAAGTTGTCCCCTATATGCCTCAAACTGAAAAAGCAGTAAACTCATTTCAGTCGGCAAAAAAAATAAATGACAATGGAGGTTTAACAAGAATTTTTATGCCTAAGTATGGCCTAATCAATGAAAGAAGGCATCAACTGCATGAGGTTATTCGTTTGTCAGGAATGAATTTGGTTATAAACGATGAATACATGCCGCTAATTATTAAAGTTGCATCTATTCCTAAAGAAAGGATGCAGGTTTATTTTATAGACAATGAGGACTACTTTAAAAAGAAAGAGCTTTTTCATGATAAAAAAAATAAGCTGTATAAAGATAATGATCAGAGAATGATATTTTTTGCAAAAGGGGTGCTAGAAACAGTGAAAAAACTTAACTGGTCTCCTGATATAATATATCTTCATGGGTCGTTTAATGCTTTGCTCCCTTTGTATTTAAAGATGCTGTATGGTGAAGATCCAGTTTTTTTAAACACAAAAATAGTTTCTTCTATCTATGAAAAATCCTTTGAGGGACTATTGTCTAAATCATTGGTGAAGAAAATTCAATTTGATGGTATTGAAAAAGGGCTTGATAAAATTTCTTCCCCAAATTATGATGCTTTGATAGATCTGATGTTAGAATTTTCGGATTCAGTGATTTTATCTTCTAATAAAATAGAAAAGTCAACAGAAAAAATTATTAAAAATTCTTCAAAGCCAGTACTAAGCTATAAGGATTCATTAGATGAAAGTTTATTGATGAATTTTTTCTCAAAAATTTTAGATTAAAAAATGAATTTTACATTTATTAGGAAGATTTTCTATTTTGCGTTGTTAGCTATTTTTTTAACATCTTGTAATAAAGACTATTTTACAGTTGGCTCTGAACTATTTAACGGCGAGTTTGAAGACCTGAATAGTATTGTTTTTCCAGTTTTTTCGTATCAAGAGTCTACAGTAAAGGTGGCAACCAATAATTTGCCAAATGTTCATCTTGGAAAATATAATGATGATTATTACGGGGCTTTAGAATCTAGTTTTGTTTCCCAATTCAACATTTCTTACCTACCTATATTTGGAGACTTTTCACAACAACAAGAACAAGAAGGAAGTGAGATTGATATAAGGGTGATAAATGAAGAAGAAGTTTTATCTGCAGTTTATTTAGATATACCATTTTTTAATAATAGGAATGATAGTGATACAGATGGAGTAATAGATTTATATGATATTGATCCTAATAATAGTGATAGTGATTCAGATTCAGATGGTATTTCCGATATTGATGAATTGCGGGCAGAATTAAACCCACTTAGCAACGATAGTGATGGAGATGGTATTCTTGATCCTGATGATATTGATAATTCCGGTTATGACAGTCAAAGAAGGGTATATGAAATAGATTCTATATACGGTAATAGAAACGCTTCTTTTGACCTTAAGGTTTATGAGCTAACCTATTATTTAAATCATCTTGATGTAGAAAATAATTTTGAGTATAATGCTGAGTATTTTTCAGATCAAGACTTTTATGCAAATGGATTCTCAGGTCAGGTTTTGCATGATGACAATATTAATCTAAATCTTGAAGAGGTCCCCACTCTTTATTATCAAGATGATCCTGAAACTACTGTAATTGAAACAGGTCAAGTAGAATATTACGAGTCTCCTCGAATAAGGGTTCCTCTTAATGTAGAGTTTTTTCAAAGACGTTTAATGAATTTTGAAGGATTAGATCAGCTTAAAAATGCGGATAATTTTAACCATCACCTTAGAGGGATAATTGTTAAATCTGATAATTTTTCTGATGATTTGTATATGTTGCTAGATATATCAAATGCTCAAATTGTTCTTGAGTATAACTATAATTTTTATAATAGCAAGGGTACTACGACCCTTGATGATGACGTCATTGAAAGAAGAAAAAAGAGTAATTCTATGCCTTTTGGAGGTGTCTATGTCAATCATTATAGTTATCAAGATCCTAATGAAGAGGTCCAGCAAGTTATTTCTAGCTCATCAGAGGGGATGCCTTCAAATAGGATTTTTTTACAAGGCTCTAGGCTAACTTCTAAGATAAAGTTATTTGCTGAAAATGAATTCGATCTCCCTAATGTAATTCATGAATTGGCTTCTCAAGATGTAATCATTAACGAAGCTAATCTTGTTCTTAATATAGATAAGTCGGCACATGATTTATCGCATGACCTTTTACCAAATAGGCTTTACCTGTATTCTTATAATAACGGAGCAACTCTAGAGGACTATAATAAAGATTTTACAATTGACTATAATCTGGGAAGTGTCAATGCTAGTAAATATATTTTCGGGGGTATGTTAGAATATGACTCAAACAATAAGCCTGACAGGTATAAGTTCAACATAACTAACCATGTTAATAATATTATAAATAAAGACTCGCTAAATATTGACTTAGGCCTTGTTGTTAATTCCAATATAGAAGACATTACATTGAGACGGGCGTTTACTAATCCTCAAAACAAGAAAACACTTATTCCTACCTCAGTAATCTATTCTCCTTACTCTGTTGTGCTCTATGGGTCGCATCCTAATGACTCCATAAGTTTTTATAAAAGACTGTCACTAGAGATTTTATACACTAAGTATTAGAATATACTATTATATTAAAATTATCTATAAGAATATCTTATTAATATTGGATTAAAGCGACATTATAAAGAAAAATAAAAATCAAATATATTAGTTATATTGATAAAATTTATGATAGTTAATTAATATATAGATAATTCTTATTATCCCGCTCTATTTTCAAGTATTTTAATAAGTTCAGGAACTACTTCAAATGCATCTCCAACGATACCATAATCTGCAACCTTAAAGAATGGTGCCTCAGGATCATTGTTTATTACAACTTTTACTTTGGATGCATTAATCCCAGCTAAATGTTGAATTGCTCCTGAAATTCCAATTGCTATATAGAGTTTTGATGCAACTGGTTTACCAGTTTGTCCAACATGTTCACTATGAGGTCTCCACCCTAAATCTGATACAGGTTTTGAGCATGCAGTAGCTGCTCCTAGTAGATTAGCCAGCTTTTCAACTAGATGCCAATTTTCAGGCCCTTTCAACCCTCTTCCTCCTGAAACCACAATATCTGCATCCGCAATAGTAACTGAACCGGTTTGTTTTTCAATTTTCTTTATATTAAAGCCACTACTGCTTATATTGACATCCTTTTGTTGGACATCAGAGCTTACAGGTTTTTCAATAATTCCAAAAGAATTTGCAGATACGCTAATTATCTTTATCTCACTTTTAATTTCTGTAGTAGAAAAAGCTTTATTACTGAAACAAGTTCTTTTAACTAAAAAGGGACTTAATTCACTTGGTAAATCAACTACATTTGAAATATAAGCAGATTCAAGCTTGCCAGAGAGATATGCTCCTAGATACTTTGAGTTAGTAGAAGAGTTCAGAATTATAATTTTAATGTTTTCAGTTTTTACAATTTCTGTAATCGCTTCAGAATAATGTTTAGATGTAAATTTTTCTAATGAAGAATTATTTACATCAATTATTTTGTCAGCACCATGTTGTTTTAATTGACTAAAGTCATTACAGTTTATTGCAAGGCATGTAATGCTTTCATTCATTTTGTCTCCCAAGGCTCTTGCATATGATAGAGCTTCCAAAGCAGATTTTTTAAATTCGTTGTTTTCAGATTCTGTGTATACTAATATTGACATTTTATTATAATCTAAATTACTTTAGCTTCATTCTCTAGAAGGTCAATAAGTTTATCAACCTCATTAGCCTTAACAAGTTTAACTTCTTTTTTTGCCTCAGGTTTATGAAAAGTTTTATTTTCACTTTTAATCTCGAAATTTTGAGCATCAATAGTTTCTAGAGGCTTTTGTCTAGCCATCATTATTCCTCTCATATTAGGAATTATTAAGTCGCTCTCTTCAACTAAACCTTTTTGAGAACCAACAACTAATGGTAAATCACATTCAACAGTTTCAATACCTCCATCAATCTCTCTTGAAGCTTCAGCAGTACCTCCTTTAATATCTAGATTGACACAATTTGTAATAAAATTATAATCAAGCATACCTGAGATTACACCTGGAACAATCCCACCGTTGTAATCTATTGATTCTCTACCACAAATAATTATATCAAATTTTTCCTTTTCACAAAAGTGAGCAATTTCTTTTGCAACTGAAAACCCATCCTTTGCATCACAATCAATTCTAATAGCTTTATCAGCTCCTATAGCCAAACATTTTCTTAAAGTTGGTTCTACGTTTTGATCCCCAACTGTTAAAACTGTTACATTAGCATTATGTGACTCTTTCATCCATACTGCCTTAGTGAGTCCAAATTCATCATTGGGGTTTATTACAAATTGAACACCATTCTTATCAAACTTAGTATCATTTTCAATAAAATTTATTTTAGAAGTTGTATCTGGGACATTACTGATGCAAACAAGTATATTCATATTTAAATTACATTCTTTTTGTATTTTCTTAGACCAACTGTTAATTCTTCGGACTCTATTTTATCTAATTTAATTGATTTTGATAAAGAGTCTAATGGTAATGTCATTTCATTATTATGTAACTTCTCATAGGATTCAATATCAATATGTATTCTATCTTCAAGGTTTTTAAAAAGATCTAAACCTTTTATTATTTCTTCCCATTGATTCTCTAGAGTACCCTCAAAAATTTTTGCTTTTGAGCCACTCCCATAACTAAGAAAACCAATTTTAGCATTATTTATGTCCTGTCCTTTTTCTAATGCTGAAGAAAGTAGACTAATTAATGACATAAAGATTGAGCCGGTATACATATTGCCAATTTCTGCTGCAGCTAATTCGCCAGGAATAATTTTTTCTTTTACAAACTCATTAAATAAGTTAGATTTACTAACAGTCTTTAACCATTCCTTTCTATTGCCTTTTTTTTCCTTTCCAACTTCATTATATAAATTATCAATTTCTCCATTTTCTTGAAGCCATAAAATCCATTTTTCTAAAATCATTTTTCTTCCATGATATGCATATGGAAGATGAAAAATTAAAAAACGCCAATCAGTTAGAAAATTTATGTTTTTTTGATTTTTAAAATGATCTAATGCCTCATAGATTCTTTCTTGGTAGGACTCGTTGGAAAATTGCCCCTTATAGACAGGTTCTTCTTTATATATTTCTATTTTTCTATTTGAAGAATTCCAAAATTTCGAAGCATTATTTGCAAGTATTTCTAAAACTTCTTCATCTGAAGGATTTGATCCCATTAGTGAAGCTGCTTCTTTAAATACATCTTTTTTATCGAAAATTCTTCTTGGCTTAAAAAAATCGCTAATACCTTTAGTTGCAACGCCCCATATATTTGCAATTGAAATAATACGAGGATTTTCAGCGATTAGTAATGATAATGCTCCTGCCCCTTGTGTATACTCCCCGGTTGATCCAAGCTTATATTTTGCTATATCAGTTGCTATAACAATAGCTTTTCTTTGCTCACCTCCTTTAACCCAATCTATGCAGTTTTCAAGTGCATCAACACCACCAATACATGCAAAAGTTAGATCAACAATATCACAATTTTTAAAGCACCTATTTCCAAAGGAGTCACTAAGTAAATCTTCAACGACTTCAATTACATATGAAGAAATTGGTTTTGAAGAATCCAGCCCTGTTTCAGTCCCTAAGTAGATTCGACCAATTTCACGTGGGTCTATCTTATTCGTTATTATTAATTGTAAAAGTGCATTAGCAGCCAATGAAGCAGTATCTTCATTACAATCGGAAATTGACATTCTATTTATACCTAAACCTTGTGATAATTTCTCATAGGGAATGTCTCTTGCTAAAGACAAATCATGCATATCTACAAAGAGTTTAGGGATATAATAATCAATTGTATCAATTCCTACATTTTTCATTCGAGTGGTTTACAGAATTTCGAAAATCAAAGATACTTACATTATTAAGTTTTCAAAAAAAAAGAGCAACCAAAAAGTTGCTCTTTTATTATTTATTTATTTATTCAACATTAGAAGTTGAAAGTAAGCTTCCCTATAACTCTTCTTTTAATTAAGGGCATATTAGGGAATGCTGAATATGGATTATTAGTAAGATTCTGTGCTGAGATATCAAACCTCGTATTAGGACTAAATTTGTATCCTACATTTAAATCAACAAGGTTTTTTGTCTCTACCATTCCTGTGAAAAATCCTTGTTCACTATGGAATTTATCATCATGCATGAATGAAACTGCCATGTTAAAACCAGATGGCGGAGTATAATCCACTCCTAATCTCCATTTAAATTTAGGAGCATTTAGACTTGAATAATAAGGTAAGTCATCATCATCATCTTCTCCTGGAGTCCACTCATTTTGACTTAACCAAGAAGTATTAGCCCAAAGCCTTACATCGCTATTAACGAAGTAATCCATAGATACATCTCCTCCCCAGTGTGATCTAATTGCATCACCATAAGTTCTATATCCAGCCGGAATGTGAGTAACACCATCTCCTTGAGGAACTGCAGATGATTCAATAGTACCAAGTGCAGCAAATAGAGGTCCTAATTGACCAACAAATCCTTGACCACCAGCAGTAAATGCGCCACCAACACCACCAACAGTTTGTGCTACTCCTCCAGCAATAGAATTAGCTAAAGAAGGAATACCTGCTGCTGCTAAAGCTCCTGAAGCAACAACTGAGAAAGGATATCCATATGCAGCTGCTAGTCCTTGATATGCTGCAGTTGTAACTTGTGTTAATACTGCTGTTGCATATGGAGTAATATCAGCCATAACTGCAGATGCAAGATCATTTGGAATATCAGATCCTACTAATGCAAATGTCTGTCCAATCGCTTGGAAATATGTAAACCCTTTGTTTTCATATGTATAGATATCAGCACTTAATTTTAATTTGTCTCCGATTACACCTGTCCATCCAAGTTCAAAATTCGAAACACTACCAAATCTTGCACCATAAGTGTCATCACTAGATGGCATAGGCAGTCCATTAAATAGGTTATAAGGAGATAAAGTTCCTGTACCTCCTGATGGTCCTTGATATGTAGCAAAGAAAGGAGCAAGCAGTGGTTGAAGCGAAGGTGCAGCAGCATATAATCCTGCTAAAGATGCTTGAGCAACAGCTCCATATGGAATTGCAAGAGGCAATCCTCCACCAGCTGAAGTAGCAGGAATACTAAGTCCTAATCCTGCTAATTCAATCATTTGACTTGCAGGGTCTCCAAATGTATGATTCTCATTTTGTCCCACTAACCAAACATCTAGAATACCAGGAGCAAGAGCTGCTACTGGAAAGTCTATATATTGATTAAGTGCAGTGTTAGCAGTTAGAGTTTTCTTATATCCTAATCTCCAAGTACTTTTTGGAGAAGCTTTATAAACTAAAGTAGCACTCGGAGCAAACTCCCCTGTGCTAATAAAGTTAACAGAATCATATCTACCCGCTACAACTAAATCCATTTTATCAGACATATGCATAGTACCTTGTCCATAAAAACCATGGATTATGTAGTCATCATCATCATCATTCCTTCCGTATAAAGTATATTCTGAGTCAGAGTAAGTGTTGTTATAATCCCATCCTGCTGTCCATTCTGAATCAAATAGCCATGGCATATCAAAGCTATATTGAAGCTGTAGTTGAATTGCCTGTCGTTTAGCAACCGTTCGTAGACCAGTAGCATATAAGAATGTCGGCTCACTGTCCTTACCACCATCATTACTATCAATAAATGCTTGAGCGTAGAAACCTCCAACGCTAGCTTGAGCTTGAGCCCAAACCGATGTCCCTTGTGTATAACCTACACCTTGAGAATTAAAGAAAGCTCCACGTCCATTGTTTAATCCACCGGCTACTTTGTATGATGTATTGTCACTAGGTCTCCACTCCAGATGAGCGTCAAAAGTCATGTTGGAATAGTCATTAATTAACATGTTTCCATCACCATCTTTATCTAAGTCAGCAGTATTTAACAATACTCTACCAGAAAGAGATGCTACAGGATCTACCATTTTATTAGAAACTTGTGGTTGACGAATTTGTGTTGCAAATGGCATAGAAGTTTTCGCAGTTATTGCAGCTTCATTATCATAAACAAAGTCATCACCACTAGATACCTTAGCATTAATTTTCCATCCAAATGTTTTGTCATCATTAGCTCTAGCAATTCTAATTTCAGTTCCTATAGCTGACATTTCTCCAGCCCAAACAGACATTGAGTTTCCTTCATAATCAATTGGGCTTTTTGTTCTAAAATGAACAACCCCTGACGTAACTCCAGGACCATAAAGAACACCCGCAGGTCCTCTTACAATCTCAATACTAGCTAAATCAAGATTTGATAATCCAGCTTGATAGCTTTGAAAAAGTCCAGCTGAAGGTGTAACCAAATATCTGTTATCCTTAACAAGGAATGTAGAAGTTCCAAAAACACCAGATCCTGCTCGCATTTCTACGTTTAATGTATTTGCAGTTTGTTGTTGAACTTGAACACCAGGTATATTAGCTAACAATCTTACAGGGTCAGTAACATTAGGTGAGTTTTCAATTGTTCTAGCCGAAATAACACTAACAGAAGCAGGTGCTTCCAAAACTTTTTGTGCTCTTCTCGAAGCTGAAATCACTACCTCCTCAAGGTTTTGACCTGCAGAAAGCGATACGTTAATATCTTGACCACTAGATGTTACTGATACTTTTTGTGCAGAGTACCCAACATAGCTAATAACAAGATTAAAAGGAGGCGCTTGACCAGTATTTAGCACAAAATTTCCGTCGAAATCTGTAACAGTACCAATATTTGTCCCCTCAATTACAACGTTTACTCCTGGAATTCCAGTCATATTCTGGTTATCTGATACAGATCCTGAAACTTGACTTTGAGAATAAACGCTTCCTAACAGCATTACTGCCATAAAGGCCAATACATGCTTATTTAAAAATTTTCTATTCATAATTATTAGGTTTATAAGCTTATTTATTTTGTTTAATTAGTTTTTAATGTCCTCTGGGACATACTGTAAATAAAGGAATTAGATGAATCGCATACTATCCCCTTCAAATACATTTTTTTCTGATTTAGTTATAAAGTTAACATAATTTTTTGCATGACCCAAAATAAGAAAATTTGTATGGATTCTTAATAAGAAATACTTATTCAAAAATGATCTGTTCGGGAGAATTATGCCATTTTAAATAATCTTTTGAATATGTATCTTCAATAGCACCTCTTTTTAGTTTTTGTGTTGGGCCAATGATACCATTCTCTGGTGTCCATTCATCCTTAACAATAATTAAAGTAGAGATCTTTTTATAGTTAACAAGACTGCTATTGACCTTATCCAGTTTATCTGTTAACATTTTTGAGATACCCTCTCTTGAAGTTTTTTTACCAATTTCAGACAATTGTATTAAACATAAAGGCTGAGCAATTCCAAGTCCTACAACACAGACTTCTTCTATTTCATTAATATTTACAAAGTGTTGTTCAAGTTCTAGAGGCTCAATATATTCGCCTTTTGATGTTTTAAAGCTGTCAGCAACCCTTCCAGTGATATGTAAATAATTGTCTTCATCTAAAAAGCCTTTATCTCCAGTATGAAGCCAGCCTCCTCTAAGAGTTGTATTCGTTAACTCTTCATTTTTATAATAACCAATCATAACAGTTGACCCCTTCATCAATATTTCACCAGTTTTTTCATCAATTTTAAGATCAACACCTTTTTGTGGTTTACCGACTGTATTCATTTTTTTGAAGTCTCTACCATCAACAGAACTACAAATAGCACAATTCTCAGTCATTCCATACCCATTAGTTATGTATACGCCAATTTTTCTAAACCATTCAATTAGCTCAACAGGCATAGGAGCGGAACCAGATACAGTAACTCTAGATCTACTAAATCCAAGTCCTTTCTTTAGAAGTTTTTTCAGTAAACCTGACACTAATGGAATTTTGAGCAAAGTGTCTAATTTCTTTTGGGAAAATTTTGATAAAACACCTATCTGAAGTTTTGTCCAAACTCTAGGAGCAGCAGCAAAAACATGTGGTTGTACATCTTTTAAGTTTTGTCCAAACTTATCAATTGATTCTACAAATGATATAATTCCTCCATACCGGAAAGACGTCCATTCAATAACTACTCTTTCAAAAATATGATTTAAAGGTAAATATGATATAAATTCATTATTACCATCATGCTTTATCCCTAAAGGATTCTCAGGATCATCTAGAACAACTTGAATACCATGAATAGCTTGGTAAGAAAGCATAACCCCTTTGGGATTTCCGGTAGTACCTGATGTAAAGATTATAGTCCATAAATCAGATAACTTTGGTATGTGAGGGTTTTGCATTGGTTTATGACTATTTATAAACTCAGACCATTCGCGTCCTTTAGTAACATTTGAACACCCTGCATATTGAGGAAATTTAATTAAAGCCATTTCCTCTGGTAAATCATCTTTTATGTCGTCCCATGTTTCAATTTTACCTACAAAAAGTGCATCAACGTCTCCATAATCCATAATATATGCAAGTTCTTTTCCATTTAATGAAGGAAAGAAAGGGACTGAAATATATCCGGCCATCACAATAGCGAGATCTGCTATAATCCACTCTCTGCAGTTTTTTGAGTAGATTCCAATGTGAGCTCTTTCTCTGAGATTAAGTGATTTAAGACCTGTTGCTAGCCTACGAGCCATATCTCCAACTTCACCCCAAGTATATTCCTCCCATTTATCACCAATAGGTTGTCTTAAATAAGGCTTATCTTTTAATTTCTTTTCCCAGTCATAAAAGTTAAATTCAAAAAGCTCTTGATTCGCATTCATAATCCATTGGTTATTTGTTATAAAGCACCTATTATTATTAACATAAGTTATTAAAAATAAATATAGCAGTCTATTTAATCACAAAAAAATATATAAGGACAACCTTTACTTAAATATAAATAACTTAACAGGTAAGCAGTTATCAGTATTATAATGATTAATGATATGTTTCTAATTAACTTTATAATTCTTGTTTTTATAAATCTTTTTCCCTAACATTACAAACTTACAAAACAGGTTTAAATGTAATGAAAAACAGATATAAAAAACTTTTTGACTTAAATGGTAAGGTTGCCATAATCACTGGTTCAAGTAGAGGCATTGGAGCTTCTATTGCTGAAGCTTTAGCAGAGTTTGGAGCAAGTGTAGTTGTAAGCAGTCGATCTCAAGAATCAATTGATAAAGTTGCAAATAAAATAGTAGAAAATGGTTTTGATGCAATAACATGCGCCTGTCATGTTGGTGATGAAAGTCAACTACAGAACCTTGTTGATTCAACCATAGATAAATATGGAAGAGTAGATATATTAGTTAATAATGCAGGAATAAATCCTGTTTTTGATAGACTTGAAAATGCGGATGAAAAGCTTTTTAATAAAATAATGGATATTAATGTAAAAGCCGCATTTAAACTTTCTAATATGGCTATGAAGCATATGAAAAATAACAAATCTGGCTCTATCATAAATATTTCTTCTGTAGAAGGACATAAGCCAGATAAAGGATTAGGAGTTTACTCAATTAGTAAAGCTGCAATTAGCATGTTAACTAAATCTCAAGCAAAAGAATGGGGGAAGTATGGTATAAGGTCTAATGCAATATGCCCAGGATTGATAAAAACAAAATTAAGTTCTGCTTTATGGCAAAATGAAGAGATGTTAGAATTATGGTTAAAAGATTTGCCAATTAGGAAAGCAGCTGAACCAGAAGAAATTTCAGGAATTGCTGTCTACCTTGCTTCGGAAGCCTCAAGTTATACAACTGGAGAGACATTTAATATAGACGGAGGATACATGATCAATTAATATTATACTATGGAAAAACCTTATTCAACCGAAATAGAAAATCTAGAAGATTTAAAAAAATATCTTGGAAAGGAAATTGGTATTTCGGAGTGGTTTGAAATGTCACAAGAGAAAGTAAATTCATTTGCAGAATTAACTCAAGATAAACAGTGGATTCATATAGATCAAGAAAAAGCTGCAAAATATTCTCCTTATAAAAAAACTATTGCCCATGGTTTTCATGTATTATCCTATGCATCACAGATTGTATTTCAAACATTAAAACTAAATAACATAGCATTAGCAGTAAACTACGGCCTTGAAAAGGTGAGGTTTCCAAATGCAACTCCTGCGGAGTCAAAATTTAGGGGAAAGGTATCTTTAACTAATATTGAGGAGGTTTCAGGAGGAGCAAAATATACATTAAAAATTATATTTGAAGTTGAAGGAGAGATTAAGCCTGTATGTGTAGCAGAGACAATTTCATTGATATATTCACTTCCAAACTAAAAAATTAAACTTATTTAAGTATTAAAAATGAACTTTAAAGAAGTAAAAGAAAAAATTAAAACATTTATTAATGATGAGTTGATCTCACTTGAACCATGGATTGTTAATTCTGAGTGGAGTGAAAAACTACCTAAACTAAACGAGTTAAGAGATAAGGTTAAAGAGATGGGATTTTGGCTACCACAAGTATCTAAAGAATATGGAGGCTTAGGTTTAACACTAGAACAACATGGAGAGGTTAGCGAGATTCTAGGTGCAAGTCCTTATGGATTCTATGTCTTTAATTGCCAAGCTCCTGATGCTGGTAACATGGAAGTTTTAATTGAGACTGGTACCAAAGAACAGAAAGAAAAATACCTTCAACCACTTTTAGAAGGAAAAATTAGAAGTTGTTTTGCAATGACAGAGCCTAATTATGCTGGCTCAAACCCAACAAGGATGGGAACAACTGCAAAAAAAGAAGATGGAAACTATATTATAAACGGACATAAATGGTTTACCTCAAGTTTTGACGGAGCATATTTTGCAATAGTTATGGTGGTCACTGATCCTGACGGAGAGGATGTTCATAAAAAAGCTAGTCAAATTATTGTTCCATTGAAAACGGAAGGGGTTGAATTTGTTAGAAATATTTCAATTATGGGTCATCCAGGAGCAGGATGGGAAAGTCATGCGGAAATTAAATTTAATAACGTTTCTGTTCCAATCACAAATGTTTTAGGATCAGAAGGGGAAGGCTTTGCAATTGCACAAAAACGATTAGGACCTGGAAGAATTCACCATTGTATGAGGTGGATAGGAATGTGTGAAAGAGCATTTGATTTAATGTGTGAAAGAGCAGCTTCAAGAGAAATAGCTAAAGGAACAATGTTATCAGAAAAACAGACTATTCAAAACTGGATTGCAGAGTCAAGAGCAGAGATAAATGCTGCAAGATTATTGGTACAAGACGCTGCCAAAAAAATTGATTCTCAGGGAACATATAAAACAAGAGCAGAAATATCTATTATCAAATTTTATTGTGCCAATGTACTTCAAAAAGTTGTTGACAATGCAATTCAGGTCCATGGAGCATTGGGAGTTACAGATGATATAATTTTATCATCTTATTACAGACATGAAAGAGCTTCAAGAATATATGATGGAGCAGATGAAGTGCATAAAAGCAGATTAGCTAGACTTATTTTAAAATCATACAAACATTAAAGCTTATTATTCAAATCTATAATGTCTGAATCATTTAATGATAATCCAACAAAAATAAGAGTGGACGAGGGACTCAATAAGGTTGCTTTAGCTAATTATTTATCAAACTTTTTAGATATAGATAAAAATAGTTTTGAAATTCTTCAATTTCCGTCAGGGTTCTCTAATCTCACATATTTAATCAAGTCTAATAAAAAAGAATTCATACTTAGAAAACCACCTATTGGAGCAAAAGTTAAATCAGGTCATGACATGAGTAGAGAATATAAAGTCTTATCTGCTCTCAAAACAAATTATAAAAAATCACCTACTCCAATTCACTATTGTGATGAGGTAAACATTATTGGCTCGGACTTCTATATAATGGAAAGAATTAGTGGAATAGTATTAAGGAGTAACAATTTTAAAAAAATACTAACAAAAAAAGCGCAATATAATTTCATAGCCTTTGAGTTTGTAGACACACTTGTTGAGCTTCATAAATTACAAATTGAAAAAATAGGCTTAAGTGAATTTGGTAGACCAGTTGGATATTGTGAAAGGCAAGTTAATGGGTGGATAAAAAGATATCAAAATTCAAAAACTCATGATATACCCGAAATAAATTTTGTAATGAAATGGTTAAATAATAATATTAAAGAGTCACCATATGTTTCCCTAATACATAATGACTTTAAATATGATAATTTAGTTCTTGACCCAAAAAATTTATCTGTAAAGTCAGTCCTTGATTGGGAAATGTGTACAACAGGAGACCCATTTATGGATCTAGGAACTACACTTGCATATTGGATAAATAAAGATGATCCTGATTATATGAGAGAAATAAATTTAAACATTACCTCTGACGAGAATAATCCAAAGAGAGGTGAAATTTTAGAAATGTATTCTAAAAAGTTTGGAGATGAGATTGAAAATATTGTCTTTTATTTTGTTTTTGGGCTTTTTAAAATAGCTGTAATCGTTCAACAGATATATTTTAGATATGAAAAGGGCTTAACAAAGGATATAAGATTTAAACATCTAAATTTAGTTGTTCAATCATATGCAAGAATGGCAAAAGAATCAATAGAGCGTGAAAAAATCGAATCTTAAAAAACGCTGCTAAACTAATTGATTACTTTATCTTCCTTTTTAATTGTTACTGAAGAAGGATGAAGAAGAATTTCTGCAAGTCCTTTTGTTTTTTGTAACTCATAAACATAAAAATATTCTAAAGCATCTAACTTACTTTGATAGAATTTTGAATCTAAAGAACTATTATTCATTGTTAAAGCATGCTTAGTAGCCACACCAATTTCTAGCCAAGACCAACCGATAAGAATTAGACTGAAGAATTCCATAAAAACGGATGCATCAGCTAAAAATCGTTCATAATCTCCTTTTATTGCAAATGGCATAAGATGAAATAATATTTTTTGAGTTTGATCGAGCTGATCGTTTAAGCATGAAGCCCACTCTTTTAATTCATTATCTTGATTTGCCTTATCAATTGTTTTTTTAATTTCTTCTAATAAAAGTTTAGCACCTTCACCATTATTCAACATCATTTTTCTACCCAGAAGATCTTGTGATTGGATTCCTGTAGTACCTTCATATATTGAAGAGATTCTTATATCACGATAATATTGTTGAAGAATAAAATCTGAACAAAAACCATAACCTCCTAAAACTTGAAGTCCATTATTGATTGAGTAAATACCAGCCTCTGAGGGATAAGTTTTAACGACAGGAATTATCATCTCAAGTAAAGTGTGATACTTATGCTTATCTTTTTCATCAGTGCTGTTATGTTGAAGGTCAAAATATTTTGCAGCCTTAAAAATTAAATTCATAGAACCTTCAACCATTGACTTTTGAAGCAGAAGCATTCTCCTTACATCTGGATGTTCAATTATTAAGCTTTGTTTATCTTTTAAATTCTTTGTTCCGTCTGATGAAAGTTTACGACCCTGGGAACGTTCGTTAGCATACTCTAACGATGCATAGTAAGCAGCACAAGCAATAGCCGATGCTCCACGTCCAACGGCAATACGAGCACCATTCATCATTAAAAACATATAATCTAGCCCTTTATTTTCCTCACCCACAAGATAACCTTGACAATCACCTTTATCTCCAAAACTAAGATGAGTAGTGCAATATCCTTTTTGTCCCATTTTTTCAAAATCACCCACTGTTGTAACATCATTAAAGAAAAGGGTACCATTTTCCTCAAGCCTCATTTTTGGCACTACAAACAATGAAATTCCCTTTGTTCCAGCAGGAGCTCCTTCTATTCTTGCTAACAACAAATGAACTATATTATCAGAATACTGATGATCTCCCCCGGAAATGAAAATTTTTTGACCACTTATTTTATAGTACCCACCATCACATGGAGATGCCTTTGTAACAATGTCTGATAATGAACTTCCTGCCTGGGGCTCTGTAAGACACATAGTTCCACCCCATTCACCTGTAAGCATCTTTGGAGTATATTTTTCTTTAAGATTTTTGTTTGCAAATTCCACAATAAGCCCTGCAGCTCCTGAAGTAAGACCAGAATAACCAGGCAAATGGTTATTGGCAGCATCTAAAATATAGTTAGCAGCTGTATGAACAATTAAGGGTAACTGTAAACCTCCATCTTCATAATCAAATGGTGCAGAAATTAAGCCCATAGATCCACCTTCCTTCATCATTTTTTCAACTTGTTGGTGAACGTGAATTGTGCCATCTTTATAATGAGCTGGGTTTTCATCCATTTCTTTGAAATAGGGAAATAGTTCTCTATCTGCAAATTGTTTAACAGATTCAACAAAGAGATCAACAGATTCAAGATCGTGATCTACAAACCTTTCCTTTTCTAGAACGGATTCTAATTCTTGAACGTTGTTCATAAAAAACTTAACTGTCGAAAGATCAATATATTTTGATGCCATAAATAATTAAATTAGCGTCTAATATATTCTATTTTATTAAAGAGAGCTAGAACAATTAAGAAGCTTTTAGGTGATTATAATTTTTATCTTAATAATTTATCAAAATTGTAGGGCTATTAACTTTTAATATTTAATGATAGGGTATATATTTGCATTTTAATTTTATAATCTTAAAAAATGTCACAAAATACTGGTAAAGTTTCAAAAGTTATTGGAGCAGTTGTAGACGTAGACTTTTCATCAAAAGATAGTATCCTTCCTGAAATATATGACTCTTTAGAAATAACAAGAGATGATGGTTCAATATTAATTTTAGAGGTACAGTCTCATATTGGGGAAAATATTGTTAGAACAATTTCCATGGATTCAACAGATGGATTAAGTAGGGGTACTGAAGTTGTTGCTACTGGTAGCCCTATTAAAATGCCAATAGGTAAAGAAATATATGGGAGATTGTTTAATGTAGTTGGAGATCCAATAGATGGAATGGAAGTTTTACCAAAAAAAGATAAAGATGGGATGTCTATTCATAGGAAGGCTCCTGATTTTGATCAATTATCAACTTCTACTGAAGTTCTTTTCACTGGAATAAAAGTAGTTGATCTAATCGAACCTTATGCTAAAGGTGGTAAAATTGGACTTTTTGGAGGAGCTGGAGTTGGAAAAACTGTATTAATCCAAGAGTTAATAAATAATATTGCAAAGGGACATGGAGGACTTTCAGTATTTGCTGGAGTTGGAGAAAGAACAAGAGAAGGGAATGACTTGCTAAGAGAAATGATAGAATCAGGGATTATAAATTATGGAGATAAGTTTCTTAAGTCAATGGAAAAAGGAGATTGGGATTTAAGTAAAGTTGATAAAAAGGCGCTTTTAGATTCAAAAGCAACATTTGTCTTTGGGCAGATGAATGAGCCTCCTGGCGCAAGAGCAAGAGTTGCCCTTTCAGGACTTACTATTGCAGAATACTTTAGAGATGGAGGTGCAGATGGTCAAGGTAAAGACGTTCTTTTCTTTGTAGATAATATATTTAGGTTTACACAGGCAGGTTCAGAGGTATCTGCTCTTCTTGGGAGGATGCCTTCAGCTGTTGGATATCAACCTACATTGGCTACTGAAATGGGAACAATGCAAGAGAGAATTACTTCTACAAAGAAGGGCTCAATTACATCAGTTCAAGCAGTCTATGTTCCCGCTGATGATCTAACAGACCCCGCACCGGCTACTACTTTTGCTCACTTAGATGCTACAACTGTATTGTCAAGAAAGATTTCAGAACTTGGAATATATCCTGCTGTAGATCCACTTGATTCAACTTCTAGAATTCTTACACCTGAAATATTGGGAGATGAACATTATAATTGTGCGCAAAGAGTTAAGGCGTTATTGCAAAAATATAAAGAGCTTCAAGATATAATTGCAATTTTAGGTATGGAAGAACTTTCTGAAGAAGATAAGCTTGCTGTAGCTAGAGCAAGAAGAGTACAGCGTTTTCTTTCTCAACCATTTCATGTTGCAGAACAATTCACAGGAACTCCCGGAGTTTTAGTTGATATAAAAGATACTATTAAAGGTTTTAACATGATAATGGATGGAGAGTTAGATCATCTCCCTGTAGCAGCTTTTAATTTAAAAGGAAATATTGAAGAAGCAATTGAAGAAGGAGAGAAAATGTTATCTGAAGCAAAATAAATGTATTTAGAAATTATTTCACCTGGAGCTATACTTTACAAAGGCGAAGTTAAGTCAATCTCTTTTCCTGGTTCATATGGAGATTTTCAGGTATTAGATAATCATGCACCTATTGTATCAATGCTTAAAAAAGGTAAAGTAATAATCCAGGGAAAGCTAACTATAGATAAGGAAGTTAAAAATCATTTTGATATTTCAGATAAAGAAACTTCTTTGGAGATAAATTCTGGAACGGTAGAACTGAGTAATAATAATGTAACCTTATTAATTGATTAGTGTATTTATTTCTTTGAAAATCAATTCTTTCTCCCACCCTTTATATTGTAATTTATTTAAAATTTTCTCTTTTATCTTTTCTTTCAGTATGCCACTGTTTTCTTTAATTATTTTTATTGATAAGCCCCTTATCTTTTTTAAATAATCTTCATCACATATTTCAGATAATGCATTATTTATATTCCAAGTGGATATTTTTCTTGATTTTAATTCTTGGATTATTTTAATTTTCCCCCAATCAGTATTATTAAATTTCCCCCTAACATAATTTTCAGAAAATCTTGTTTCGTTTAAAAAGTTAGTATCTATTAAATGACAAAGATATTTGTCTATCTCATCGCCATATACCCCCAGTTTATTTAATTTTTTATGTACTTCCATATGACACCTTTCCTGATAAGCACAATAGAACTCAATTTTTTTCCTTATGGAATCATTCATAGAATTAAAATATAAAAAAAACCGTTTAGATTTACTCTAAACGGTTTTTTAATTATTATTTATTTAATAAGTTTTGAATCATTATTAAAAAAATGATATTCAAGATATAAATAAGAGTCTCTTGCAATAATTGTAATTGATCTCTTATATTTTAAGTACCATTTATTCTTAATTGATAAAAAACCTGAATTTATATACGCGGCTACAAATGGATGAACATGTAAATATATTTTCTCTTTTTTATAACGCGAATTCTTAACAATCTCGTTAAGTTCAATATTGATTTTGTCTATTAATAATATAGGCGCTTCTACCTCAAGATTTTTATTTGGATTAGGCTCTCTTGTATTTATACTCATTTGAGGCCTTACCCTTTGTCTTGTAATTTGAATTAATCCAAATTTGCTTGGTGGAAGAATTTTGTGTTTCGTTCTGTCTTTGCCCATTTCTTCACAGAAATGTTCAAACAATTTTTTTCTGTTTTCTCTGGATGTTAGATCTATAAAGTCTACAACGATAATTCCGCCCATATCTCTCAGGCGAAGTTGTCTGGCTATTTCTGTCGAAGCTATTAGATTAACTTCCATTGCAGTTTCTTCTTGTGTTTTCGATTTGTTAGATCTCTTACCACTATTAACATCTATAACATGTAGCGCTTCTGTGTGCTCAATAATCAGATAAGCCCCTTTTTGCATTGAAACAGTTCTTCCAAACGAAGATTTTATTTGTCTTTCAATTCCAAATTTGTCAAATATTGGCGTCGTGGACGAATATAATTTGACAATAGAAGTCTTTTTTGGAGCAATATTTTTGATATACTCTTTAATTTCTGAATAGAGATCAGAATCGCTTATATATATACCGGTAAAAGAATCATCAAAAATATCTCTTAATATTGAAGAAGACCTATTTATTTCTCCAAGAATTTTAGCTGGATAAGTGTCTGCTTTGCTAAAGTTAATACAAAGTCTTTTCCATCTTATAATTAGGTCCTTTAAGTCAGCTTCTAATTCCGCTACCTTACGATTTTTTGCTACAGTTCTAATAATTACACCAAATCCTTTTGGCTTAATTGATGAAACAAGGTTTTTTAACCTTTTTCTCTCTTCTGTATTTTTTATCTTTTGTGAAATAGAAATTCTTTCAGAGAAAGGAACAATAACCATAAATCTACCTGCTAAGGATATTTCAGAACTTAGCCTTGGCCCTTTTGTCGAAATCGGTTCTTTAATTACTTGAACTAGAACTGTTTCTTTCGGAGAAAGAGAGTCTTTGATAAGACCATTTTTAGAAATATCTTTCTCGTATTTGAAATCATTAAATGAAAATGATTTAATCTTTTTAGACTCAACTAGTTTAGCAAATTTTGTTAAGGATAAAAGTTTTGGTCCAAGGTCATGATAATGGAGAAATCCATCTTTTTCATTATTCACATCAACAAATGCAGCATTTAAACCAGGAATTATTTTTCTAATTTTTGCCACATATATATCGCCAACAGAAAATTTATTTTTACCTATTTCTTTATTTAACTCAACGAGTTTTCCATCGTTAAGCATTGCAAAATCAACAGTATCTGAATTAGATCGAATAATCAATTCTTTTTTCACTGTTTGAATTTTTAATCTACTTTTTAAGTAGAATGGTTAAACATTTTTAAAAATATATGACTAATAAGTCATTACATAATGTCAAAGAACTTAAGAATTTATTAGAGTGTATTCTCCCTACACTTTTTTCTTTTTATGACGGTTAGCTCTCGCTCTTTTTTTTCTCTTATGCGTTGCTACCTTATGTCTCTTTCTTTTTTTACCACTCGGCATATTAATCTATAATTTTTAATTTATTAAACTATAGGAACGTTTTGTTTAACTGAATTAACAAAAGTTTTTGATGGTTTAAATGCAGGAATATTATGAGCTGGTATAACTACAGCTACATTTTTTGAAATGTTCCTGCCTGTTTTCTTAGCTCTTGTCTTTACAATAAAACTTCCGAACCCTCTTATATATACATTCTCATTATTTTTCAGTGAATTTTTTACTTCACTCATAAATTTTTCTGCAATCATTTGAACATCAGATTTATCCATTCCTGTTTTATCTGATATATTCTTCACAAGGTCAGCTTTTGTCATTACTATTTATTTTGTTAAACATTTGATTATAAGGCTTGCAAATATATAAATTTATATTTTAAATTATCTGATATAAACCATTTATATTTATGTAAGAATATTGTCACAAATGGAATTGCAAAGAACAATTTTAGATTGGTACTTGGATAATAAACGAGACCTGCCATGGAGGAATACAAATGACCCATATAAAATTTGGATTTCAGAGATTATACTGCAACAAACTCAGGTTTCACGCGGTATTAAATATTATAATACTTTTATTAAACAGTTCCCAACTATTCATGATTTAGCAAAAGCGGATCAGCAAACAATTTTAAATATTTGGCAAGGACTTGGCTATTATAATAGAGCAATTAATTTACACTATACAGCCAAGTATGTTAGCAGGAACTTAGAGGGAAAATTTCCAAGAAAATTTGATGAATTAATAAAACTAAAAGGAATAGGAGATTATACAGCAAGCGCAATTTCATCTATTTGTTTTAACGAAATAGAGTCAGTTGTTGATGGAAATGTTTATAGAGTTTTATCAAGATATTTTGGAATCAAAAACCCAATAAATCTTTCTACTACTTTCAAAGTTTTTAAGAAAAAGGCTAATGAGTTAATACGAAATGTTAAGTCATCTGGCGATTATAATCAAGCTCTAATGGAATTTGGAGCATTACAATGTAGACCAAAACCAGAATGTTCAAAATGTGTTTTATCAAATCAATGTTATGCCTTTCAGCATAATTTTGTTCATGATCTCCCTGTTAAATTAAAAAAGAAAAAACATAAAACGCGCTACTTCAACTTTATAGTCCCAGTAAATAAAGAAAATAAAACAAAAATACTTCAGAGAGATTCAAGCGATATATGGAATAAATTATATCAGTTTCCTTTAATTGAATCAAAAAAAAATGTTGTAAAATTTTCTAATTCTTTATTAACTGATCAACTATATCAGTGTTTAAAATTAAATCAAAAATCCATTGAAAAAATTAATAGAACTAATATAATGCATAAGCTATCACACCAGACTCTTTATTTGAGTTTTTGGAAATTGGATGTCAATAGTCCTATAATTAATGGAATTAAAATTAATGATATTGATAAATATCCATTCCCTGTCCCAATAAAAAATTTTATAAATGATTTTATTAATGTGGGCAATTGATTTTCGTATATTAGTATAAATAATTAAAATGAGTGGGACATTAAATAAAGTTATGTTAATTGGTCATCTAGGAGATGATGTAAAAATTAGACATTTTGATGGAGGAGGTTGTATTGCGAAATTCCCTTTAGCAACTAACGAAACATATACTAATAAATCTACTAATGAAAAGGTTACCAATACTGACTGGCATAATATAGTTGTCAGAAATAAAGCAGCTGAGATATGTGAAAAATATTTAGCAAAAGGAGACAAAGTATATGTTGAAGGAAGAATTAAAACACGAAAATGGCAAGGAGAAGATGGACAAGACAAGTATATTACTGAAGTTAATGTGGATGAATTTACTTTTTTATCTGCTAAAAAAGAATCTAATTCAGATAATTTAAGTTCAAATAAAGAAACTGAAGCTAATATTGAAGAAAAACCTAATCCTACTGAACAACCTGAGGATGACCTCCCCTTTTAAATTAAATAGCTAGCTCTTTGGATCTATATATTTTTAGTTTAATGTTTTTAGATCAGCCGTTTCTTTTTATTAAGATTCTGTCCATTATTATAGGCTTAGTATTATCTGCATTTATTTCAGGATCTGAAGTTGCACTTTTTTCTCTTAATATTAATACACTGTTTTCGAAAGAGGGGAAATCTAAAAACTTAGAAATAATAGAGAAATTATTATTAAAACCAAAAAAGCTACTAGCAACAATTCTAATTCTAAATAATTTTCTAAATATTGCAATTGTTATTTTATTTGCTTCTATTGACAATCCGTTTTTATCATCTATTAATAATGTTATTATTGAGACTTTTATTGAAGTTGGAGTTATAGGATTACTTATATTATTTTTTGGAGAGATCCTTCCTAAAATATATGCGAACAGGCATCCATTAATTTTTTCAAAAATTATTGCTTTGCCAATCTACTTTCTAGACAGATATCTTTTGTCTTTTTTAAATGTGCCAATGAGTAAGATTACTTTCTTTTTTGAATCATCTTTGATTAAAAACAAAAAAAATATTTCAGTTGATAACTTATCTCAGGCTCTTGAACTAACAGATAATGAAGAGACAAGTGTTGAGGAAAAAAAAATATTGAAAGGGATTGTAAATTTTGGAAACCTTGAAACAAGGCAAATAATGTGCCCTAGAGTAGATATGTTTGCCTTAAAAAAAACATCTAATATTTCAGATATAATCGAAAAAGTTATAAATAAGGGGTTTTCTAGAGTTCCAGTCTACGAAAATAATATGGATAAAATATTAGGGGTTCTATATGTCAAAGATCTGTTGCCCTATTTGGAAAATAAAGAGTTTAATTGGACCCAATTGCTTAGAGCTCCATTATATGTTCCTGAAAACAAAAAGTTAGATGATCTTTTAAATGAATTTAAAGCTAAAAAAATACATATGGCAATTGTAGTAGATGAATATGGAGGTACATCAGGATTAATAACTTTAGAGGATGTCATGGAGGAAATTTTTGGAGAACTAAATGATGAATTTGATGAAGAAGACCCTATGTTCTCTAAGCTTGATGATAATACTTATGTTTTTGATGCAAAAATTAATTTGCAAGATTTTTATAAAGTACTAGAGTTGAAGGATTTTTCTTCTTTTGAACAAATAGCAGCAGATATAGAAACTTTAGGGGGATTATTATTAGAAAAAGCACAGAGGATACCCAGAGTAGGTCAAGTAATAATTCATGAAGATTTTAAATTTGTTATCGAGATTGTAGATAAAAAAAGAATTAGACAAGTAAAAGTTATCCTAGAAAATAAATAAAATTTTCAATGAACATACAGATTAAAAAATGGAGTACATTGATTCTCTTATCTATAATATGGGGGAGTTCATATATTTTAATTAAAAAGGGACTTACTGGATTATCGCCAATTCAATTAGGGTCGATAAGAATAATAATAACTACAATAATAGTTGCCCCTTTTGGGTATCCTAAGATTAAACTAATTCCTAAAAATAAATTAAAATGGGTGCTATTTTCAGCATGTATAGGGTCTTTTTTCCCTGCATATTTATTTGGTTTTGCAGAAACTCAAATTTCAAGTTCTGTAACAGCAGTGATGGTTTCACTGACTCCTTTATTTACGTTATTAATCAGTGTAATAATTTTTTCAGAAGAATTTATTAAGAGGCAATTATTAGGAGTTTTTGTTGGATTTATAGGGATACTATTTTTAGTATATAATGAATTATTAATCTCTTCCTATAATTTATTATTTGTTGCATTTGTTGTTATTGCAGCATTCTGCTATGCAATTAATGCTAATATTTTAAAGTATAAATTGTCTGGAATTCCAGCGATAGGACTTGTTTTTATGAGTTTCTTGTTCCTGTTTATTCCAGCATTTGTTATTTTAATCTTCTCTGATTTCCCTTTTTCCAATTTTATTTATGATCCAAGCATAGTAGAGTCTATTATATATATTGTGATTCTTGCATTGTTTGGAACTGCAATAGCAAAGACAATGTATATTAAACTACTTGAAATTTCTTCTCCTGTTTTTTCAGTATCGACTACTTATTTAATGCCAATAGTTGCAATATTTTGGGGAATATTGGATGGTGAAAGTTTTAAATTAATTCAAATTACAGGGACAATAGTTATATTAATTGGGGTATACCTTGTGACAAAAAAAAAGGGCACTTAAAAAAGCACCCTTGTTTTGTTTATTCAAAATCCGAATCGGAAGTCTCAACATTTAACATTATTGAGGTGGCATTTAAAAACAATCCTCCAGGAATCGGTATTGTTGGTGTTACTAAGTTGATTGACATTGGGAAAAGTATTCCTTCGACCTCTTCATAATTGTTATAAAAATTTTCAGTTATCATACTATTTCCTTCTACTTCTTGTGTAGTTACTGCTTTCAACTTTAATCCAGTTTCGATAGAATAAAATAATGATTTAGAGTCTGAGACTTTTATTTCATATGCAGCCTCATCATCAACTTCAGTCTTGCCAACTAATTCTATAGTGGAATAGTCAAGATTAGTTTCAGTGAATAAAGCAGCACCAGAAATAGCTTCTTCTAATTCTGCACCTGTTATCTCTATTTTTTGACCCATAGCCTCCATAAATCCAGATGATTGATTTACAACAATTTTCTGAGATTGACCCATAACACTAATAGTAGTTAAAGATTGATTTTTATTGCTCTTTAAACTATATAGCTCAAAAGGGTTACCCATAACATCAGCAACATATGTTTCTTCAATTGATGTAACAGAATTTAATTTATCAAGACCTCCAATTGCATCAATATAATTATCAATTATACTACCTGCTGTTAAAGTTTCATCAACAGAGTAATCTGGTCTTTCTGTTTCATTCCCGAAATTATCAAAATATTTAACAGTAAGTTTCTCGCCATTATATTCAATATCTTCTAGGCTTTCAAGTATTTCACTACCTTTTCCTGTAACAAATATTCTTGTGTTATTTGTTTTAAAATATTTCTGAGAGGCATTTTGAATATCTTCCTTGCTAACTTTTTCAATATTTGAAAGGAATGTATTATAATAGTCTTCTGGTAAATCTTGAGTAATAATATTTCTTGCAAAAGATGCAATTGTTGATGCGTTTTCTAATTCTAAAACAAAACTACCTGTAAATTTTGCTTTTGCATTTGCTATCTCTTCATCTGAAACAAGACTATTTTTCATTTTATTTATTTCCTTTAATAACTCCACAGCTGAGCTATCAGTAACATCATTTCTAACCTGAGCTTGAGCTATTACAACTCCTTTTGTTTTATAGCTTTCATTGATCCCAGAATATGATCCATAAGTCCAACCTTTGTCTTCTCTTAAATTATTAAACAATCTACCAGCCCCTCCACCTCCAAGGATTCTATTTGCAACAAGTGTTGCAAAATAATCAGATTCTTTTTTATTAAAGTCTATAGTATTTATAACAGAAACTACTGATTGTGTTGCATTAGGCATATCAACAAATATAATTTCTGATTTCTCAGGATTTGTTGGAGTAGGTAATGAGTTTGCACTTACCTCTCCTGGCACCCATTCATTGAATAAATCAGTAATTTGGGATTTAATATTCTCAAACTCTACATCACCAATTATTACAAGAAAAGCATTGTTGGGTTTACTATAATTATTAAAATAATCTTTAGCGTCTTTTAATGTGATCCTATCAATAGACTCTTGAGAAATAAATTCTCCATTTGGATGTTTTGGTCCGTATGTCAATAAATTTTGAACTCGATTTGCTGCAGTTGCAACATCCTTATCCGCTGATTTCAGGTTTTCTTTTAATAAATCACGTTGTCTTTCAAATTCTTCTTGGGTTAATAGGGGTTCAAGAACTGTTCCAGCCATTAATTCAAGTACTCTATCAAAATATCTTGAAAGTGAACTAGCAAATGCGCCAGAACCTGAGACACTTAAATTGGCTCCCATATAATCAATCTCTTCAACAAATTCTTCTTTGGAAATAGACTGTGTACCATTCCCTAACATTGATCCAAGAACTGAACTTACACCAGCAATTTCACCTTCATAAATTAAAGGATTGTCAAATGATAATGATGCAGAAGCCCTAGGTAATTTCGAGTTTTCTACTACCATAACAGTTAATCCATTATCAAGAACAAATGTTTTAGGTTTGCCAAATTTAATTTCCGGAGCTGGTCCAGATTCTGGCATAACAGAACGATCAACTTGTCCTGTTAAAGAATTAGAGAGAATAAATACTGTAATTAGAAATACTTTTTTAAGTATTCCAATTTTTATGATTTTAGTTATGATTTCTTTTTTCATTCTATTATTGTTTTATTTTGTTCATCACCTGGCAGATAGTCTAAGACTAATCTTTGATTAGAGTTTAAATATTTATTAGCAACATCTCTAATTTCATCTTTTGTAATACTTCTGTAGATATCAATTTCAGTATTTATAAGATTTGTGTCTCCATAAAGGGTATAATAATCAGCTAGTGAATTGGCAATCCCTTCAATTGAAGCGTTTCTACTTACAAATTGAGATTCAACCATATTCAGAAGCTTTTCAAAATCTCTATCTGAAATTAAATCTTTTTGTACTTTTTCTATTTCTACATCAATTTCTTCAAGTAGGCTGTCAAGGGAATTTTCTCCAACAGGAAGAGCAAGCATTAAATATACTCCATAGTCTTCTTGGGCTAGATTTACTGTCTGAACAGCAAGAGCCATTTTCTTTTCATCAACCATCTTCTTATATAAAACAGAGCTTTTGCCATCGCTTAAATAAGTAGATAATAAGTTTAATACTCTAGCATCTCTTGAATTCATTTTTGATGTAACATATCCAAGAACAAGAGCTGGAACCTGAATATTTGGGTCACGCCATTCGGCATTAATTGTTTCAGTTATTGGATCTTCTTTGGGAAGATCTCGAACTACTTTATCACTCTTTGGAATCCCCGAAAAATATTTATCAATTAGATTCTTTGTTTCTTGAATCTCAAAATCTCCTGCAACAGTTAAAATTGCATTACTAGGTTTGTGAAATTTTTGATTAAACTTAATAAAGTCATCAATAGTAGCAGCTTCAAGGTCAGCATCTAGACCAATAGTAAGCCTTCCATAGGGATGCTTTTTAAACAAATTACTTGTTACAGAATAAAGCAAATAACCATATGGTGCATTATTAAGTCTCATGTTTTTTTCTTCTTTAACTACCCCTTCTTGAAGCCCAATCCTATTGTCCTGTCTAATTATAGGATGAAGCATTCTTTCAGATTCCATCCACAAACTCAATTCAAGTTTATTAGATGGGAATACCTCATAATAATAAGTATAGTCATTAGATGTATATGCATTATTCTGTCCCCCGTTAGCCTCAACTAGTTTAAACCATTGACCTCCCTCTATATTCTCAGTACCTTCAAATAATAGGTGCTCAAACATATGTGCAAAACCAGTTCTACCTTCTTCTTCATCTTTTGATCCAACATGGTAGAGAACAGATGTAGTTATAACTGGAGCTCTATTATCTTGATGAAGTATAACATGTAATCCATTATCTAAGTCATATTCAACAAAACTTACTTCTTGAGCATTAGCTAAAATAAAAGAAGTAAAAGCAATTGTAAATAATATTTTTTTCATGAACTTTATTTTAAATGAGCGGCTAATATACTTAATGTTTTACTAATTTTGAATAATTAAAGCTTATTAACTAATGAAAAAATTATTTATATTTCTTTCCCTTAATCTTGTCTATGCTTGTTCTGAAACAAATACTGATATATCAAATGTGTTTGAAATTGATAAAACTGAGGAAACAATTGAAAGATTAATTATTGATTCAGAATATCTAGTAGTTACAGAATTTAACAAAACTTCTGGAGCATTTGTTAAAACTTCTGGAGGATATTATGAAATAGAAGGAGATAGTTATCAGGTTTCTCTTGAATTTAATTCTGATTTTAAAAAAGACAGTATAAAGTATATAGAATTAACAAAAGATAATAATTGGAGAAATATTTCTAAGCCAAAATCAATGCTACAAGGAAAATGGGTTATGTCTGGAAGATATAATAATGGAGAATTTAGAACTAGAGACACAAATCTTCCAAGAAAAACTATGAAAGTTCTAATTGATGGTTTTTTCCAATGGATTGCTTTTAATACTGAAACTTTTAGTTTCTCTGGTAGTGGTGGTGGAGAGTATGAAGCAGTAGATGGAAAATACATTGAAAAAATTCAATATTTTTCAAGAGATGATAGTAGGGTTGGAGCAGAGCTTGATTTTAATTATGAAGTTAAGGAAGGAGATTGGTATCATTCAGGACTAAGTAGTAAAGGAAACCCAATTAATGAAGTATGGACATTAAGATAAATTCAACAAAGTGGATATAAAGGAAATATTATCAATTATCACCCTTAAGAAACTAGATGAAAATAAGTTTGAAGGGAAGAATTATAAAACTATTTGGGGTAGAGTTTTTGGAGGTCAAGTTCTAGGACAATCTCTCCATGCAGCATACCAAACAGTTCCAGATGACAGAATTGCTCACTCAATGCATGGTTATTTTATTTTACCAGGAGATATTAATATCCCAATAGTTTATGAGGTTGATAAAATTAGAAATGGCGGAAGTTTTACAACTAGAAGAGTTGTTGCGTTTCAGAATAACAAAGCAATTTTTAATATGGCTGCTTCATTTCAAAAAAAAGAGAAAGGTTTTGATCATCAAGCCACAATGCCTAATGTTTTGATGCCTGAATTGCTTCTTACAGATTTCCAGCAAGCTGAAAAGCACAAAGATGATTTCCCAGATAAATATAAGATGTTCTTAAAAGCTCATCCTGAGATATTTGAATTTAAACCCGTAGAAACACCAATTTTTCTTCAGAAAAAAAATCAAGCTCCAAAAAGCCACTTTTGGTTCAGAATAAAAGACACAATAGATAAGCCTCTTTCAATACATCAGCAGTTATTAGCATTTGCTAGTGACTATGGACTATTAGCAACTTCCACATTACCCCATCGGGAGGAAATATCACCATCACTGGTTTATTATGCTAGTTTAGATCATGCACTGTGGTTCCATAGAGATTTTTCAATTAATGATTGGCTTTTATATGATGTAGAAAGTCCAAGTGCTTCAAATTCAAGAGGCTATTCAAGAGGAAATATATTTAATGTTGATGGGACAATGATTGCTTCTGTAACTCAAGAGGGATTAGTTAGAAAATATGTTTAGCCCCCTAATGTCTAGATTTTTAATAGTCTTAATAATCCTTTTTGTGGGATGTCAAAAAGAAGGCTCCTCAAATATTAAGGATTCAGAAATTGAATTATCAATTATTGATAGAGAATTTAAAGACTCTATTCTAGTTAGTAATAATATTTTTGAAATATCATATAATGAAATTTTTGAGCAACCAAATTGGATTAAGTATCAAGTAAGAGATATAGTAAAAAATGCAGACAGGGATGGGATGAATTTTTTTAAAGTAGATTCTGTCCATACATCTGATGATAATGACTATTATAATAATAGGTGGGATAGAGGACACATGGCTCCGGCAGGTTCATTTAATGATTCTTATTCTAATCTATTAGCAACTTTTTCTTATTTAAATGTAGCCTTACAATATGATGATCTCAATAGAGGTGTTTGGGTAGACCTTGAAGAAAAAACTAGAGAGTGGACTGAAACATTAGGTACGATACAAGTTGAAATTAATTTAGAATTCAACTCTGATCATATTACTTTAGATACAGGGGCTCATGTTCCAACAGGCTTTTATAAATTCTTAACTTTCCCAGATAACTCTAAAAAATGTTATTACTTTCCTAACATTACTCCAGATAAAAATTGGGAAGAATATGAGATTAGTTGTAATTAAAGTTTTTATCTTGTCAGTATGAAACTAAAGATCTTTTTATTTATACTTTTTACAACTTATTTAAGTTCGCAAGAAAATTCAAAATATTTTATTGCTCCCGAAGGCAATTTACTTATAGGAGCGGATCTTCATACTCATACTGTTTTTTCAGATGGAATGGTATGGCCAAGTATTAGAGCTGAAGAAGCAAAACGAGAGGGATTTGAACTAATAGCAATCACAGATCATTTGGAATACCAGCCTAAGAAAGAGGATATTCCAAATCCAGATTTTAATAGATCATATCAGATTGCAAAAAAATCTGTTAGTGGAGGAGATTTAATTGTTATCCCAGGTTCAGAGATAACAAGAAATATGCCGCCAGGTCATTTTAATGCCATCTTTATTAAGGACGCAAACAAATTATTAATCCAAAATGATTCTATTGCTGGAATATATGCAGCTAATAAACAAGGAGCTTTTGTTTTTTGGAATCATCCTCATTGGACTAGTAAGTCACAAGGAAGAATGGATGGAATTGCAAAACTAGATCCTGTTCACAAGAAATTAATTAAAGAAAACTTGCTGCATGGTTTAGAAGTTGCAAATGAACTTACTTTTTCAGAGGAAGCTCTTGAGATTGCACTAGATAATAATCTAACAATCCTAGGCACTTCAGATATTCATGGAATAGCAGACTGGCTTTTTAAGATTCCAGAAGGAGGCCATAGGCCACTAACTTATATTATTTCAAAAGATTTAAATCACAGTTCAATAAAAGAGGCATTGTTTAGGGGTAATACCTTTATATGGTTTGAAGATCTAATTGCAGGGAAAGAAGAGATTTTATCATCAGTTATTAGGTCAAATCTAGAAATCAAAAGTAATGGATATGTTGGTGAGACAACATTGCTTGAAGTAAGCTTCACAAATCTAAGCAGCCTCCCTCTTAAACTAAGTTATATTGGAGAGTTTACATTTCACCAATATTCAGACTTTATAGAAGTTCCTGCAAAGAAAACAGTAAAAGTTCAAGTTAAAACAATTGAAAAATTAAAATCTCTGGTTATGCACTTTAAGATTCTTAATGCAATAATAGGAAGAAAGAAAAACCTTCATGTTAGCTATAACTTGGATATTCAATAAAATATTATTAGTTCACTATGGCTGAGAAAAAAGAATGGAGACCGCTGCCAGATTTTCTTACTATCAAAAAGAGCAAAATCGAAGGTTTAGGAATATTTGCTGCTAAGGAAATTAGAGAGGGTTCAGACCTTGGAATATCTCATGTATATGATGACAGATTCCCAGATGGATATATCAGACTACCTATAGGAGCATTTATTAATCATCATGAAATGCCTAACTGTAAGGCAATTGTTAGCGAATCAGACCCATTACTTGGTAAACTAAAACATATAAGGATTATCGCAATAAAAGATATTGAAAAAGGGGAGGAAGTAACGCTTAATTATATTATAAATAAGTTAGAAAATCCTCTTTGGGAATTCGAGTATGAGGTTTCCCAATAATGATTCAACACAATTCTAATCTATTCTTTTCCCAGCCAATTCAAACATATCTGCAAGATATCCAGTTATCTCATCACCCTCAATATATAGTTCAAAGAAAAAATCATATTGGTTTTGTATTAACACATCAATATAAAGAATATCCTCTTCTATCACAGTTTCTTTAACAACAATATCTTCAGCTAGTTGTCCAGATAGGGATTCAAATACAGAGGTCAGTCCATCTTCATCTTCTTTAACAGTGAGAGACATTATGACATCACCTTCAATTGGTAAATCAAAAATTTGAAATTCAAAAGTGCCAAGAAATTTTTCATTTGGATTAGTGCTTTCTGCAACTTGAGAAGCGGGATTAAGCAGGGCTCCACAAGATAGAATAGAAACACTTAAAATTGTCAATAATATATTTTTCATATTTAAAATTTATATCAATATAAAAATAGGAGAGTTATAATCCAATTAAATATTGAAACTTTACGAAAAATTGTGATTGATTAACTCTCATAGGATCAAAGTCTTCTGGATCTGTTGCAAAATCATGGATTGAGTTTTGATTACCACCTATATAGAATATTGTAGATGGATTTGGATTCCATTTTAATAAAGGTTGAATAAAAAACCGTTCATTAAAATCATTATACTCGGAAATAACCCTAAAGCTTAAATCATTATTGAACTGATAACGAACGGCTAACCTAGAGATATATCCACTAAAAAAATTATTGGATTTATTAAGTCTTTCAAGTTTAGCATAATTAATTGAAGGCTTAATATTAATATTTTCTCCAATTTTATATTCTAATGAAATATAAGCAGACCTTTCCCTTCCAATTTCTGGAATATCTTCATTATATGCAATTTCCCTTCCAAAAGTAAACTTTGTTACAAAACTTAAATTCGATGTAGGGAATCCCAAAATCGTTAGATCTGATTTTCCCACATTTTTATAATCAACACCCAGATAATTTCTTAAAAAATTTATATCGTAATTATACTTTATTTCTGTTTTTCCAACGGTCACAAATGATAAATCAAAATCAAGATTTCTAGATTTTAAATCATTATCATAATTATATGTAATGTCCCCTTTGAGGCTAGTTTCTAATTTTGAGATAATCCCTTTTTCAAATAAGCCTTCATACCCCTGTGAGAATGTTAACCATTTTCTATTATTTTTTGGAGTAAATCCAACATCCGCTCTATATCCAGGTGTAATACCCCTATAAAAAAAAGATGAATCCCAGTGTTCTGTTTGTCGTGAAAATCTAAAATATGTAGCACTTCCACTAAACTTTTCACCATCAAGTCTTACTGTTTTATTTAAAAAGGTATCATTACTATCAATCCAATCTTGGATTGGCTCTTTGTTAAAGTTTTTAATTAATTCAAATTGTATTCTCCAGATTTTATTAATAGTAATTAACCCATCTATACCAAACAAATTTCCATAGCCTCCACCTTCATAGAATCTATTTGTTGTAAAGGCTCCAAACTTGGTTCCAGAATTAAATAATTTTTGATGTCTAAATGCATTTACATAGCTTACTGCTCCATCCCCAACATATGATTTGTCTTCCCCTCCAATTAGATAAGGTGAGGTTTGATCGATAGCTGTCAACATTATAGTACCAGATGATTCACCGTGATTAATAATTTTTGAAGATATCGAAGGAGAATTAATTGTTCTAGAGTAAAATGCACCATCCATAAATTTTAACAAGTCCATTCCCTTGTTAAAAAATGGTCTTAGTTCAGGATATTGAAGAGCATAAGCAGAGTTTATATCCAGTTGAGTTTTATCAGCTTCTACTTGAGAGAAATCAGGATTGATTGTTAATTCAAGTGATGCAGAAGAGGATAAATCATAACTTACTCCAAGACCAAACTCGCCATTTATTTTTCCAAAATTTATAGGATCATTAAGTGAACTTTCTCTTTCTCCAGAAAGATTTCCAGATATGTATGGTAATAATTCAACTTTCCTTTTATAAACTACATCTTTCATGATAAGCCTGTCTGTTACTTGACAAGCCCAACAAGGATCACTTCTATCAAATCGTTGACTTTGACTTCTATGAAATATGCCGTCAATAGTATAAACTCTAGAAAGATTGAAATGCCAAATTTGATTTTTTCCTTTTGGATATGGAATTGAATTAAGAGGAATTTTAAATTCTAGGATATATCCATCACTTACAATATTGCCTTTGGTTTCATAGATAGTATTATAATTTGGATCAAAGGTGTCTTCTTCAGTTGTTGCATTTTTAACTCTAATATCAAGCTGGCTACCATAAGCATTTGCTCCAATTATATAATTAGCCCTAGCATCTTTAAAAGGGTCAAACCTGATAAAAACAATATCTTCATTTTGATACTCAACTTTATCTCTTGGTCTAATTTGTCCTCTAATATTTTGAGGGTCCGCATAAGCTTTAATACCAAAATAAAGATACGAATCAGTATAGGTTACATATACATCAGTTTTAACTTTGGTAGGGGTATTATCTCCTGGTTCTTGTTCATATTCAACAGGAACCATAACTCCAATGCTTTTTTCTTCTTTTGACAATACACCATCAATAATAATATTAGACTCATCAGCTTTTAAAAGAATAAAATCTTTTTGACTATAAAGTGAAGACTGTAAAAAAACAACGAGAAAAAGGAGGGTGACCTTTGGCATAATAATCGGCTAAATTAACACAATATTTTTAATCTAATACCTGTGGGTTTTCATTTTGTCAATTTTGATTACACCTTCATCTATCCATTCATCAATTTGGCCACTTTCTTCCCACTTATCAATTATATCATCAAGAACCATAAGATTAAAAATGAATAAAATAATACCTATAAAGAACAATCCAATTAATCTATTTGAAAAATTGTTTTTATTAGTGAATAAAACCTTTGTAATAATTATAATTATAAATAACAATGCTACTATTAGGAATGAAAAAATGGATAACTGTAGATAAAATGGTAATTCAGCAATTATAATAGATAGATTAATACCACTTATATATACACCATCAATACTTCCAATTATAAAATCTTGATAATCAATTAAGTTGTGAGCTCCTAGTGTAAAAAGTATTAGAAAAACAATTATAACAATTGAAAAAACAAATAGTATAAAGCTTAGTAATATTTTTAGGACAGGTATAATTACACTAATTATGCCAAGTATTATTGGACCAATTATTCTAAAGGGGAATAAAATTATTTTTACAAATAAATTTTCCTTACCATCTTTTTTAGAAAGCCTCTCTTTAATAAACTTTTCAATATTTTCCAAGGTAAGAGGGTACCCCTTCATATTCATCTTTTCACCAACTGTTTTTGCCTCTGGAATTGATACCCATAGAATTAAATATGCTAATATTCCAAAGCCACCAATAAATATTGATAAAATAAAAAGCAATCGAATAATAGCTGGATCTATTCTAAAATAATTTCCTAATCCATATGCAACTCCACCCAAAATTTCATTGTCACCATCTCTATACAACCTTTTATTCTCATTTATTTTACCACTGTCATTTGCAGGAATACCAATCCAAAAAATTATATATGCAATTAATCCAATTCCACCAGCAAAAAGAGAAGCAATAAAAATTAATCTGAAAATAATAGGATCGACACTAAAGTAATTTGCTAATCCTGAAGCGACCCCAGCAATGACTTTATCACTGGTATTTCTGTATATCCTTTTTCCTTTTCCTGTAGTTTTAGATTCATTATTTTGGTTACTGAAATCATTTGTGTCAAAATCATTATAGGCTTCTTTAAAATCATCAAGAGTCCCCATTTCTTTAATTATACTGTTTATATCATCAATATTTAATGATTCTCTATTTTTTAATATTGAATTAAATTTTTCTGAAATTCTATTTTCAATATCTTGAAAAATATCATCTTCAATATTTATTTTTTGAAAATATTTTTTTATTGACTCCAGATATCTAGAGAGTAAGTCATAGGCATCCTCATCTATATTAAAAACCCTACTCCCAATATTTATATTTAGTGTTTTTTTCATTTTAATTTACTTTAATCATTAACATTCCTTCATTAATATTTGCCTCTATATCATAAGGAACTAATTTATCATCATCAAAGACCCAATATGCAGTGTCACCAAATTCAATATCCGTGTCTTCATTAATACTATCCAAGAAGAGATGGCCTTCGTTATTTAGTTTCCATAAAAACACATTTTTACTTTCTGTTTTTTCTTCTGTAATAACAGTTATTGAGGCAGTATTATCTCTTTTAAAATCAAATATCATTTGTATTTTTTCTAATTCTTTTTCAATTATTCTACTAAATGTCCTTGCAGCTAATTTTTCAAATCCGTTTAAATCTTTTGAGTTTTTTATGGCATCTTTTATTTCTATTTTAAACATCCATTGTCCCATTAAATCCTTTTTTTCAAAATTTTGAGATTGAACAATTGAAAAAGAAATAAGTGCAACTATTATAAATATTTTTTTCATCATTTTTTACTGTTTTTTATTCAGCTTACAGCTTAATAATTTAATCTATATCAATTATTTTATGGTTAACCTTATTTGGGCCGAAAGATTTAATAGTTCCAGACCCATTTATTTTTTTGTTTGGCTTATTTGTTGAGAATAACTCAATAGTTCCGGATCCATTAATCTTAGCATCTACTATTCTAGATAATAAATTTTTTGCTTGAATAGTTCCAGACCCATTTACCTTAAGCTCTGATTCTTCACTCTTACCAATCAACTCAATAGTTCCGGATCCATTAATCTTAGTTATGGTTTCTGTAGAGTTTAGATTAACTTCGATATTTCCAGATCCATTTAATTTGATTTCAATTTTTTTATTTTCTAATATATCTTTTGAGGTAATAGTTCCAGATCCATTTAATGATATTTTATTGATATCTTCTACAGGAATATTAGCCTTAATCTTACGGAGATCTTTAAACCCAAACAAGGATTTAAATGCCCAATTCCTTTCTATAGGCCTAATTATTAGTTCATCATTATGTATAAATATTTCAATTAATTCTGTAGCTGTATTATTCCCAGTTAATTCTATTTTTCCTTCTTTACCTGAATATAATTGAACTTGAAAAGGTCCATTTATACTAATACTTTCGTAGTTTCCAAGTTCCATTATTTTAGGAATAGATGATGGAGGCGGAGGTGGAGCAGGCACTTGTGGTGGTACTGGAGGTTGTGGTCTTTCACTATGTAAACCAAAACTATTAATATTTTGAGCTATGATTAGTGACATGATTATGACTATACTTTTCATTTCTATTTTTTTGTATTTATTATTTTTTTTACTGCCTTATCAACTTCAATCCAAGAAACATGTAACTCTTTAAGGTGATCTTTTCCCTCTTTTGTTAATGTATAATATTTTCTAGGTGGTCCCTGAGTTGATTCTTTCCAAGAATAATCTGCATGGTTGGCTGCCTTAAGTCTGTTTAAAAGAGGATATAGAGTTCCTTCAACTACAATAATTTTTGATTTCTGCAATTCATCAATAATATCAGAAGTATAAATTTCGCCTCTTGAGACTATTTGTAGAACACAAAATTCAATTAAACCTTTCCTGATTTGTATTTTAAAATTATCTGTGCCCATATATCACCAAGTACTATGTAATGCAAAGTACAGAAAAATAATTTAAATAACCTATAATAAATTCAAAATTTATTTTTATTAATATTTACCTATGCTGTAAACCTTCTCGGCATTTAATTTTTCAGAAGTAACTAATTTTATGACTTGTTTAATGATTAATTTTTATTCATAAATTATCTAATAATAAACCTTCTTCTTTTGATTAATTTGCTTTAATATATACTGATATTGCTATCTTTAAAGTTAAAACTCTCTATTAAATTTAAAATTTAATCATGTCGAGAATTGAAAACTCTAATTTATCGTTAAAAGATATTTATTTTCTTTTAGAGAATCCTGAGGAAATTAAATTAAATGATTCACTTAAAACAAAGATTAATCAAAGTTTTAATCGTGCTCAAAAAATGGCTAAGGAACCAAAGCCTATCTATGGAATAAACACAGGTGTTGGCCCTTTGTGCACAAAAAAAATTAGCCCTGAAGACACTAAATCTTTACAACGAAATTTGCTATTAAGTCACTCTGTTGGTGTTGGAAATCCAATAAGTCCAGAGCTCTCAAGAATAATGTTGCTTTGTAAAATTAAATCTTTATCTCGTGGATTTTCTGGAATAAGTTTAGACTTATTGGACCGTCTTATTTATTTTCTTCAACATAATTTGACCCCTGTTGTTCCTGAGAAAGGTTCTGTAGGAGCATCTGGAGATTTAGCTCCACTTGCTCACTTGTTTCTCCCAGTTATTGGAGAGGGATTTTTCTGGAATGGAAATGAGAAGATCAAGTCCAAAACAGTTTTAAAACAACACAAACTAAAACCACTAGATTTAAATGCAAAGGAAGGGCTTGCGCTTATTAATGGTACACAGTTTATTTTAGCTCATGCTATTAAGGCTATATCTAAACTAGATTATCTAATGGATTTAGCAGATTTAGCGGCTGCCATGTCTCTAGAAGGGTTTCAAGGAAGTCTAGCCCCTTTTAGAAAAGAACTACATGAGCTAAGACCTTATAAGGGAAGTATAAAAGTTGCTAATCGTATTTCAAGTTTATTAGATAACTCTCCAAACTCAAACTCACATATAGACTGTGACAGAGTTCAAGACCCATATTCTATAAGATGTACACCTCAAGTTCATGGTGCTTCAAGAAACGCATTAAATCACTTAAAAGAATTAGTGACTATTGAAATTAACTCTGTTACAGATAATCCAATAATTTTAGATGATAATTCTGCCATTTCTGGTGGTAATTTTCATGGACAACCCCTTGCATTAGCACTTGATTATTTAAAGATAGCTGCATCTGAAATAGGAAACATATCAGACAGAAGAAGTTATTTGCTTTTAGAAGGTTTACATGGTTTGCCTCCTATGCTAACTGAAAACCCAGGCCTTAACTCAGGTTTTATGATTACACAATACACTACTGCAGCTTTGGTGTCAGAAAATAAATCACTTTGTTTTCCAGCATCTGTTGATAGTATTCCAACAGGAATGGGTCAGGAGGATCATGTTTCCATGGGTAGTATATCAGCTAGAATATGTCTTGAAGTTATTAATAATCTTGAGAAAATTCTTGCAATTGAATTATTACATTCAGCACAATCATTAGAGTTTAGACGTCCTAACAAATTTTCTCTCCCAATAGAAAAGACTTTATCTAAAATACGTAAAAATGTAAAAAAATTAGAAGGAGATAGAGTGTTAAATATTGATATTGAGGTTATGATTAATTTAATAGAGAAACAAGATTTAAATGTATTCCCAGAACTATGACTTTCAAAGAACAAATCATTCAAGGAATTCCTAAAGCGCTTCCACCACCTAAATCAATTGATTCTAAATTGAACCCAGCTCCAAAGAGAAAGCAAATATTAAATATTGAAGAAAAAAAGTTAGCAATAAAAAATGCCTTAAGGTATTTTCCAAAAAAATGGCATAAGGAACTTGCGCTTGATTTTGCTAAAGAATTAGATATTTATGGTAGAATATATATGCTTCGTTTTAAACCAGATTACGCTATTCATGCTCGTTCTATAAATGAGTATCCAGCAAAAATTAATGAAGCAGCTGCAATAATGTTAATGATTCAAAATAACCTAGATAAAGAAATTGCCCAACATCCTCAGGAACTTATCACTTATGGAGGAAATGGTGCTGTTTTTCAAAATTGGGCTCAATACTTGTTAACCATGAAGTATTTGGCTGAAATGAATAACAATCAAACTTTACATCTTTACTCAGGTCATCCTATGGGATTATTCCCATCTTCAAAAAAGTCTCCAATAGTTGTTATCACAAATGGAATGATGATACCTAATTACTCAAAACCTGATGACTGGGAACGTTTTAATGCATTAGGTGTAACACAATATGGGCAAATGACCGCGGGATCCTTTATGTATATTGGACCACAGGGAATTGTTCATGGAACAACTATCACGCTAATGAATGCTTTTAGAAAAGTTCTAAAAAAAGGAGAATCTATAAAAGGTAAAATATTCCTTACTTCAGGGCTTGGAGGAATGAGTGGTGCTCAACCAAAAGCAGGAAATATCGTTGGTTGTATTACAATTACTGCAGAGGTTAACTATATAGCTGCAAAAAAAAGACATGATCAAGGTTGGGTTGACAAACTTGTATTTGACATTAATGAATTAGTTAAGTTAGCTAAAGATGCCCAGTTGAATAATAAAATAATATCTTTTGCCTACATAGGCAATATCGTTGATGTTTGGGAAACTTTTCTTAAAGAAAGTATTAATGTAACTATTGGTTCAGATCAGACTTCACTTCATAACCCTTGGTCTGGTGGCTATTATCCAGCTGACTTAAGCTATGATGAAGCAAATAATCTATTAAAAGATGATCCTTTATTGTTTAAAAAGAAAGTTCAAAAATCTTTAAAAAGACAATCAAAGGCTATAAAAATGCATGTTAAAAAAGGCACTTATTTCTTTGACTACGGAAATGCATTTTTATTGGAAGCATCTAGAGCTGGTGCAGATGTAATGAATGATAAGAAAACAGAGTTTTGTTACCCATCATATGTTCAAGATATTTTAGGGCCTATCTGTTTTGATTATGGCTTTGGTCCATTTAGGTGGGTTTGTGCATCTGGAAACCCTAAAGATCTTGAAAAAACTGATGAAATTGCTAAAAAAGTTTTATCGAAAATCAGAGAAAAAGCACCAAAAGAGATACAGGGTCAATTAGATGATAACATAAAATGGATTGAGGATGCACAAAAAAATAATTTAGTTGTTGGCTCAAAAGCAAGAATTTTATATGCTGACTCTTTGGGAAGAATAGAAATTGCAAAAGCTTTTAATTCAGCTATTTCAAAGAAAAAAATTGGCCCAATAATTATTGGACGTGATCATCATGATGTTAGTGGGACTGATTCTCCTTACAGAGAAACCTCAAATATTTA